>Ga0187783_10004729_pt1 | contig 10069 bp, 6 predicted proteins | sample 1015_SJ02_MP02_2_FD_132471 | JGI IMG/M metagenome (GOLD analysis project Ga0187783, IMG submission 132471) | Tropical peat soil microbial communities from peatlands in Department of Meta, Colombia - 1015_SJ02_MP02_20_MG | ecosystem: Environmental > Terrestrial > Soil > Wetlands > Peat | place... | reverse complement strand
TTATGAGCGAGTGCACAGATTGGACCAGTTATATCGAGAATAACCGGCCAAACTGCTTGATTATAAAGCGCTTCGCTTCTTTCAAAGGTGCAAGCAGAATTTGGCCGGTTAATTCCGTATTTAACTGTCAATTGAGGAGCAAGAATTATCGACGGTTTTGTTCTAATCTTGGGTATCAACTATTGTCCAAGACACATGAAGCTTTTCGTTATCCACACGTGGTTTGCCGCATTTGGCTTCTTGAGTTCTTTTTTGGTTCTTTGCCAGTTGCAGTCGGCGGCCCAGTGCGATGTTTCACATTCTTCCAGTGATCGGGTACTCAAATATGCGTTTGAGCCAGAGCTGCGTGGGGGTGACCTCGTACTTCACATTCGATTGGAATTTACTGCTGGGGAGAAAACAGTTACTGAGTTAGAACTGCCGTCCGATTGGGCAGGGCAATCTCACCTTGAAGACGGGGTCAGAAACCTTAAGACACAATCCGCCGACACAGTTTTGCTCGACACATCCCAACCGAATGCGAAGACTCTCAGATTTCCGATGCATTCGCTTGTAGCTATTTCCTACGATCTGGTGAAGGACTGGAAGGGTTCCTTGGAAAACCCTAAACAGTTCCGGCCAGTCTTGGAGGGAGATTTTTTCGAATTTAATACGCAAAACGCACTTATTCATCCGAAATTCGCTCTGAATGACGTTGTGTCGGCGGCCTTTGATTGGCTGAAGATACCCGAGAACTGGAAGGTCTTAACGAGTTTTGGTGCAACTTCACGCTGCCAAACGTTCAACGGCCCTTGGCACGAGGTAAAGAATGCTTTATTCGCAGGAGGAGAGTTTCGTGTCTATTCCCCTAAGGTCTCCGACGAAGAACTTGTCGTGGCCATCCGTGGAAAGTGGCCCTTCCGCGATGAGGAAGCTGTAGATAAAATTCAGAAGATCATCGGAACCGAACGCACTTTCTGGCATGACAAGGACTTTCCCTATTATCTCGTGACGTTGAAACCGTTCGAAAGCAATTCTGGCTCAGATGGCAGCGCTTTCACAAATGCATTTTGGCTATATCTTTCGCGTGGCTCAGTCTTTTCTTACGGCATTCAGAACCTGCTCGCGCATGAGTCTTTTCATGCATGGAATCCTTACAAAATGGGGCCTATTCCTGAGCCTACCGAGAGTGTTCATTGGTTCACTGAGGGTTTCACTGTTTACTATTCTGACTTGCTGCTTCTTCGCGCTGGGTTGCTGTCGCCGTCCGAATATCTGGGCAGGCTGAACCGTAAAATCGCCGACTACGAGTTCTCTCCCGTCAAAAATCTTTCCAATGATGAGATTGTTGCTCGCCATGAGCATGACAGTTCAGTTGATGAACTGACATATATTCGTGGGGCTGTTACCGCTTTGTGGCTTGATGCACAGATTAGGAGAAACTCCAGCAACAGTCGGTCGCTTGATGACTTGATGCTGCGCTTGAAAGACGAAGCAACCAGAGATCCCGGACATCTGCTGACGACAAAACGCATCTTATCCAGGGCCGATGAATATCTCGGGCGTCGTGATCGTCGCGCGCTCCGAGACATGGTCAATCGAGGAAGCACAGTGCCAGTTCCCAATTTTCCTCTCAATACATGTGTGTATCGACATGTGGATCAAGTTCCGACTTTTGATCTCGGTTTTGACAAGGAGATTCTGCTCTCGAAGAACTACATCTCAGGTGTGAAGCCTGATAGTGCTGCTTTTAGAGCGGGCATCCGCGATGGGCAGCAGATTGTGGGCGTATCGATTTATTGGGACGATGTCAGCAAACCCGTACGTCTGAAAATCCACTCGAGTACTGGTCAGCAGATCATCGAATATTTTCCGACAGGCAAGTCCGTTCCAATTCCGCAGTATCATCCACAAAATCGGGAATCGACCTCAGATCCCGAGGTCTGCCAGTTTTCGAGGTAGTCAAAATTGCAACGCCATTTGAAGCGTCCTACCTCGCCCGTATAGCGCCAGACAGTTGAGTCAAGTGAAGCTACCAGGCGTTTAACGCTCAAACTTCGACTTCTTTCGATTAAGTCCTACTCCGCGCCCCCGCGCCACGTCGACAACAAAAGTGACGCACGATCTGTGAGTTGAGTTGCGATGAGCTGAGTTGCGCAAAGACGATCTGACTCAGAATCAGAATCAGAGTCAGAGTCAGAATCAAAATCGGAGCCCCTGTCCAAACACGATTTCCCACTGTTTACTATCTCGTCGCCTGTCTCTGTAACTGTCTCTTTCCCTTCTCCCGTCAACGCCTAGTGGGGGGAAGCTTCGAAGCATTGTGACCTCTTTCTCGGCAGTTCCTGATCGACATGAGATGCTTTACTGGTACTGTAGGGCCATCACCGTGCGATCATCGAATGGTGGAACGTGGCAACTGAACATAGCAACATCATCGACACATGCCTTTACTAGTTCGTCCGGGCGAAGGTGACTTCGGGCAGTTGCAAGGCTGGCCAGACGGTCCAGACCATACTCACTATCGAACAGATTTCGCGCTTCAGTGACCCCGTCCGTACAGAGAAGCAGCGTCTCCCCTCCTACGACCCGGATTTCCTTCACGTTGTAGCTGCTTGTGGGAAAAAGGCCGAGCGGAGGTCCAGAAGCGAAGATAGGCAGCGCTTGACCGGAATGCAGCAAAAGAGGTGGCAGATGGCCAGCATTGACTAACTTAAGGCCGCCCGAAGATGAGGCTCGGCCACAGACTACGGTGGCATAATAGTCTGCCGCAGCACTCTCGCAAAATACACGATTGACTCGCTCGACGAGTTGGTTCAATGGCAGGTCCAACGGCAGTAACGCACGAAACAGTACCTGCAGCTGCGAAGCAATCATGGCGCCGGCGGTTCCTTTTCCGACGGCATCACCCAGGAAGAAGAACAGGTCGTCCTCCATAGCGACTAAATCGCAGTAGTCTCCTCCGATAACCCAAGCCGCCGCATAATCGTAATAAGTTTCCCAAGCGGCCAAGCAGAGACCACATTTCGGCAAGAGCGCCGCCTGGAGCTGGTGAGCTCGATGGGAGTCTTCGAGAACTACATGCTGGTGGTCTGGCAAAGTCTCCTCCTTGCTCTCGATCGGTCGTGGGCCGGTACGGAAAACATCAATAGCTTTTGGAGGCTTAAACAGGGATGGCGGCAATCTCTCGAACCCTTCCGGAAACCAACACTGGTGGAATGGGAAGGTAGTGCGGAGTATGTCGCCCCTCCAAGCGTCACTGAATGTCCACGTCTGCGGGATGAATTCTCGCTTGACCCTTTCCTTGTTGCGCTGACTGTGTATGACTTCTTACGTTTATGGGTGAAAAGCAAAAGTCGGTTCTATGGAGGTGCGCGGGGTGACGCTGGCCAATCCTGTTCCCCCCATGCTACGTGTGGAGCAACAAACGTCGATCACGTCGTAGACCCCGAGCTGGTTGGCTCGGGGCCACGACCATGGTGTTGTCTTCACTTCTGGGCAACTATCGTCTTTTGTTCTGTCGCACTACCGGCGTTCGCGATTTGCAATTCCCTCTCCAGCTTCGAAGTGGGAAGTTGCATTACGTCGCTGCCGTATCCTCGCGAAACCTGCGACAGGAAGTACCTGCTGCCGTATTTACTGAACACCAGCTTCGGGGTGCCGTCCTTACTGCCGGCACGCTCCAACCGGACGAAGCTCAAGATCGCCTTCCCCGTATCGGCATCCCTGATGGTTATCACAGACGGCGAAACGGGACTGATCATGTAAGTTCCGGCGGGCATTTCGGTGTGTCCAACTGTGAAGGCGAACGGGACGGCTGCCTTCGCTGTCGTCTGCGCATAGGTGCTTAAAACACTGATCGACAGCAGGAATGCCACCGTGGTCAGAATCCCGATTGAGTTACGCTTCATATATCCTCCTGAGGGCTCCTTGTGGTGGAACCAAATTGATTTTGTCGTTGGCCATACTCGCTGAATGTCTTGTCAGGACCTTCGGGGAGCTTGCGCGACTGCGCGGAGGTATCGCATTCCTCTTTTGCTACCTCAATGGCCGCGATGTTCAAAATGGGCAGTTCCACATCACTCAGTAAGTTGCTGAAAGTTATGCGAGGTAGCAGCGGACCGTAGAGTTCAATCTCGCGAATAGACCGGGGGGAAAAGTGGTAGAATTTCGTCCATTTGAAGGTGAGCTATGGCGGAGGGTCAGGGCTCGGGCTCAATCCGCTTCGGCCCCTACGAGCTGTCGCTTGCGACGAACGAACTAAGCAAGCACGGCATACGCCTAAAACTGCGTGGACAATCCATTGAGGTGCTTGAGCTGCTTGTCGGTCGGCCCGGGGAACTGGTCACCCGCGATGAGCTCATGCGGAGGCTCTGGCCGAAGGAGAGCTTCGGCGACTTCGAGCATGGATTGAACGCCGCCGTCAACAAGCTGCGAGAGGCGCTGTGCGACTCTGCCAGCGAGCCGGTCTATATCGAGACGCTACCTGGCCGCGGCTACCGCTTCATCGGTAAGGTGGAGTCGCCCACAGCGGTTCCCCCTCCGACTCCCCCTCCGCCCAGCCCGCATCCGCCGCATTGGCGCCCACCAGTGGCCGTTACCCTGGTGATGATTTTGGTCGCCGGTGTCGCCTATTGGGTGGTTCGCCGCCTCATTTTGTCCGCGCCGCCAATTCTGTCCGAGCGCGGTTGGGTGTTGATCATCGATTTCGACAACCGCGGGAACGATCCCATTCCTGAGAGCGTGGTGCGCGTAGGCCTAACTGCCGCCTTACAACAATCACAATATGTCAATGTTTTCTCACGCACCCAGGTTCAGGAGATTCTGTTGCGAATGGAGAAACCTTCGTCCACCCAAATTGATGAAAATACGGGACGCGAGATTTGCCTACGCTCGAATCTTCCTTCATTGCTGCTTACCGGCAGCATCGTGAATCGCGGAGAGGGATTTGAAATCACGGTGCAGGCGGTAGACCCGGTCAAAAAGGAGAACCCCCCTCTCTTCACGGAGGATGTGAAGATCTTCAGAAGGGAAGAGTTCTTCGACAGGGCTGATGCTTTAGTGAAACGGGTCCGCAAAGACCTCGGCGAATCCACAAAGGGCATCAAGGCAAACAGCCGGGCCTTGGCCACGGTAACAACGCCAGATTTCCAGGCTCTGCAACTTTATTCCCAGGCAATTGATGCTGAGGATCAGGGGAAAGTGAACGAGGCACTCTCGCTCTTGCAGAGCGCCCTTGCCAGGGATCCGGAATTTGCGATGGCTCACCATCTGATCGCCGATCTCTACGAGACAATGGGAAACCGCGCCGATGAGCTCCAACACCTCAAGCGCGCGTATGAACTGCGCGCCCGGTTAACCCCCCGGGAGAGCTATTTCGTCGAGGCCAGCTATGACAGAGTCAACGACGAGCCGGAGAAAGCAGTGGACGTCCTTATTGCGCTGGTTGCCTTGTACCCGCTGGATGCTGAGGCTCACAGTGATCTCGCATCTGCGTACTACGACCTTGGGAGATTAGACGATTCTCTTCAGCAGCTAAAAGAAGTTCTCAAAATTGATGCCGACTCCGCGTCCACGTACGGAAGTCTGGTGTTGTGGCTGGCGCGCAACAACAAACCTGAAGAGGCATTGCAAACCTACGCCAAGGCCCAGGAGCGGGGTTTGATGACACAACGTGCTGAGTGGGGGTTGGGCATGGCCCTTTGGAACCAGGGAAAGGTGGATGAAGCGCAGGTACAATTCCGGACCTTGCAGAGGTCCGGAATTGAACCCTACGCAACCATTGGCCGGATTTATCTTGCGCGGACATTGATCTACCAGGGCAAGCTGGCGCAGGCTAGCGCACAGTTTCAGACTGGCATCATCCAAGATCGGAAACACCACAATAAGCAGGCAGAACTACTGGAATGTTGTCTGTCAGCGACAGTCACTCTGATGCAAGGAAACAGGGCCGAGGCCCAAAGCCAGTTGCAACTGACGCTGGCTCCGGATGATGCCTCAACACTCGAAGCAAGATACCTTCAGTGGGCTGGCGTACTGTACGCCCAGATGGGAGACATTGCTTCCGCCCAGCGGATTTACCGCATGCTTGAAAATCTTTCTGCCCGACTGCCCAGCCCAGCTAACCGGGCATACCAGTTCAACTTAGCAGGAGAGATCGACCTGGCGCAGTCACGGAGTGCAGACGCAGAGCAGCATTTCTTAGCTGCTCTGGGGCCGTATCCCGCCCTCTCGCACCAAGGGTTGGCCAGGGCTTACGAGGCGCAGCAGGACTGGGACAATGCCGCCACCGAATGGAGGAGTTTCTTGGATTCTCGTGGCGAGATCTTCCAGGATGATTGTCCCGCGGACTGGGTGCGGGCCCATTTGTTTCTTGCTCGGGCGGAAGCCCACTTAAACAAAGTTGAAGAGTCTAGGGAGTCGTACAGGAAGCTGTTGGGAATTTGGAGAGACGGTGACCTGGTTGGGCCTGTTCAGCAAGCCATCACGGAAGCGCAACAAGCCATGAACTAAGAGACTCAGCCCCGCCCAAGCCTTCGAAACTCGGGGCGGAACAAGCTGGAGTTTAAGGAGCATATTATGGATTTGTTGAACTTAACAGAGAGTGGTCCATGCCCATGGCCTTGCAAGCTCGGGGTAGTAGTAGTTGCCGTTATTATCGTGGTCGGGCTGGTTCGATACTTCCGCAAAACGTCTGGAACGAAGAAGTAATAGGCTATTTGGTTGTGCTCGGCTCTGCACATGGGCCAAGCCGCGAGGAATGGTGAGTCTTTCCGAGCGCTAACGTGAATGTGTCGGCCTGACGGTCGTGCTCGTGTCGCCGACCGACCCACCGGTCCGTTGACATGAGTGTCCGCGCCCCTCGGATGAACGCTCGAGCACAATGCCCGCAGCCCCTGCATTTGCCCTTCAGATTTAACTTTTGACGTTAAGAGCTAGCGCACGAGCCCTGTTGCCTCACGGTAAGAGTTTTAGTCAGTTGTCCGCGCTCCGTGAAATGTCAAGGCAGTGTCGTCATCGCCTCCCGATGTCTCGGATGCGGCGGTGCAAGTCCCCAGCCGAAATCTCTTGGCGGCTGGATAGTGGGCAACTCATTTTTGTTTTTTCAACGCAGCGTCCCAATGGAGCACCAGCGTGAGTGGAACATTGTAGATTTGCGCTGGCTCGGTATTGACGAGAAATCGCTGACCGTCTGGTTGAACGTCGAAGACCCCCAGGCGGTTGGCGACTCCATGAGTGGTGAAGAGTACGTGAGGAGATCCCAAGCGTATTTGCTGTCCTGTAGAGTCAACTGCAACGGACAGCAGATCGCCATTGTGAGGACTAACAAAAAAAAGTTCCTTCCCATCTTGTCTCCAGCGCGGGTTCCCGCCACCTCCGCTGGAAACCTGATATCGTTGGGTGCCCTCAGGAAAACTAGCAATGCTGACCTCTGGCTCACCCGGTCCCGACGTGCTGAATGCCACCCACTTGCAATCTGGTGAGAAACCACCATCGGTAATATTAAATTGCCCTTGCACCACAGGAAACGGTTTCCGCTCACCAAAAAGCGGAAGTGCCCAGAGCTCCTGCTTCGCTTTCGTCCCGACCAGCGCGCGAGTGTACATCAAATAGCGCCCATCTCGACAAACGGAGCGCGGGAGCTCGACGACGCCGTCGGTTTTCAGCAACACCTCCGCCTCACCATTCCCGTTCAATCGTTTCCGGTAGATATGCGGCACAGTATTAGTAGCTGAGCCATAGATGAGCCCTTGCCCGTCTGGTTCCCATGCCGCATACGTTCCGGTGCCAGAACCAAAAGTGAATTGTGTTTCGCTCCCACGCAGCAAGTCGAACACCCACAAATCGGGCAGCCACCAATGTTCGTCATACCGGCCAATTGCCACCTTCGTTGAGTCAGGAGAGATTGCGGGGCGCGAAAAGAAGCCGTGCGCAAGTGTGCTGAGACTTTTTCCAGTCCTGTCGCGCCAGGTAACATCGTAGCCCCCGTGGGCGACGTCGATTGAGTAATACACCAGAGCCCCACTTTGCGAGGCGGAGAAAATCCCTTCGGAAGTAGAACCGACTACGGCAACCTGGTCCGGCAACGCAAGCGGCTCTCCGCGCAATTGCGCCGTGCCCGCGCTGAATGGCTGAGCAAAGAGACTCTGATTCTTCACGAACAGCAGGTATCCGCCAGCGGCATAGGCGGGCCCGAATCCGGTATTGACCAGCATTTTTGGAGGCTTGGAGTCAAGTGAGCCCGCATAAATCCCCATGCGCTCGCGTTCTAGGCTGCGGTTCAGGAACAGGTAGTGCTTGCCATCCGGGAGGAATTGTGGCCAACGATGGCTGGTCTCACCGTGGTTGGTATCGAGGGTAGTGAGAGGTACAGGTGTGCCTCCATTCGCCGAAACCTGGTACAGCGGTTCATTAATGTGAGGCGTGAATATGATGATTCCGTCGCGGTTCCAGCTACCGCCTCGCGGCGAGAGTCCAACATCGCAGATTGTCTGCAACGATGCGTCGTCGGCATCAATTCGTTTGAGCTTGCCATCGGCAAAAAATCCTATCGAGTGACTGTCGGGCGACCAGAATGGATGCCCGCCGCCTTCGGTCCCTGGCAAGGTTCTGCCTTGGGCCTCGCCGATGCGCCGCACCCAAACAGAAACCACGCCGTTTTTATCGTGGACTGCCGCGGCAAGCAGACTGCCGTCAGGAGAAATGGCTGGAGCACCGGCCTCGATATCGAGCGAGAAAAAATATGCATCCGGGGGAGGCGTTATGGCCGCACGCACGACGGAAGGCGCCACTGTTGAGCGGCTGAGGTAGCTGAATGCTGCGAGGGCGATAGCCAGCGCCACAATGCCCGAGATGCTCAAGAACAAGATCCGTGACCTCGCGCCAGATGCGACACTTGTAGTCCGCGATGTCGTCTGCGAGTCCGCCAGCCACTTGAGCTGCAAGTTCAGATCGTGCACGCTTTGAAAACGGTCGTCGGGATCTTTCGCAATGCAGGTTTTCACGACGCGGTCCAATGCCGGAGGTGACATAGGTTGCAGGAAAGTGACCGACGGAGGCTCGGAGGCGAGAATTGCGGCAATCGTGGAGGCGGTCGTCTTACCCTCAAATGCCCGCTTCCCCGTGATCATTTCATACAGCACCGATCCAAGCGAAAAGACATCACTGCGAGCGTCCGCATCCTTTCCTTCCACCTGTTCCGGCGACATATATTGGATAGTGCCCAGGATCGTACCTTCCGCCGTCAGCGGCCGGCCGGGATCGCTGAGCGTTCTTGTCAAGGTAGAGCTGGGAGGCTTCATGGGAAGGACAGATTTCGCCAAGCCGAAATCCATGAGCTTCGCGCCTGACTTGGTAAGCATGATGTTGCCGGGCTTCAAATCACGGTGAACGACGCCCCGTCGGTGCGCTTGTTCGAGTCCGTCACAGATCTGCACTGCAATTTTTATTACCTGTTCGTGCGGCAAAGCACCTTTTCGCAATCGGTCGGCGAGGGTCTCCCCCTCCAAAAGCTCCATGACTAGATAGTTGGTGCCGTTTTGAAACCCAACGTCGTAGAGCTGACAAATGTTCGGGTGATTTAATGAGGAGATCGTGCGTGCTTCACGTTCGAAGCGTTCCTTCGCCTCAGGTTTATCCGACACGTGCTCGGGGAGAATCTTGAGGGCCACTGTGCGATTCAGACGTGTATCCCGCGCGCGATAGACTTCTCCCATGCCACCGGCGCCCAGCGCGGATTCAATCTCGTATGGCCCCAGCCGCGTGCCGGTGGACAGGCTCATAGCTCGCTCCTGAAGGTGCCTGTATTCTATTTCATTTGAGTTCCTGGGCGAATCTGGCAGGCAACCAGAACGCTCCCGGATTGCAGAAGCGCAGTCGTCGCTGTTTTCTAGACACTTAGATTCTACTCACGTTTGACCGGAATTGGCCTTACTGTGTCTGGTCTGTCAGAACCGGACTGAGGGGACCCCGGCGAACGCCGACTCATCTACCCACCGCGAGACTGCCGTCGCTGCGCCTGTTTCCACGCTTTTCAGCCAGCGCACAAATTCATTGTACGAATTGCGTTTAACAGGCCCTCCGCGCATGG
>Ga0187783_10004728_pt1 | contig 10069 bp, 12 predicted proteins | sample 1015_SJ02_MP02_2_FD_132471 | JGI IMG/M metagenome (GOLD analysis project Ga0187783, IMG submission 132471) | Tropical peat soil microbial communities from peatlands in Department of Meta, Colombia - 1015_SJ02_MP02_20_MG | ecosystem: Environmental > Terrestrial > Soil > Wetlands > Peat | place... | reverse complement strand
TGTCGACCTGAGCGAATATGTAGCGGTTGCTGCCGGCGGCTTGCGGGATCGAGTCGAGGCTCGACGCGTAGGTGAGCTTGTCGATGTTGACGACGAACGCCTCGGTGTCATCGAGCAGATGGCGGATGACCGCCGAGCCGATGAAACCGGCGCCGCCGGTCACGAACACGACCGCGTTCTCGAACGCCATGAATCCGGCTCTCACTCCGCCGAACGCTCCGCCCCGGCTCGCGTCTTTTTTTAGTCGAGCCGCGCCGCGGCGTAAACATGCGCTGGCGGGCGCTTGCTAAGCCGAGCCGATGCGTCTATCGGTCAATCGCCGCGCTCGCCTCATCCATGAATGACATGAACGTCATCAAAACCGCCATTCCGGGGGTCTTGATCGTCGAGCCGCAGCGCTTTGGCGACAGCCGCGGCTTCTTCATGGAGCTCTACCAGGCCGACCGCTACGCCTTAAGCGGCGTCGGTGCTCGCTTGGTCCAGGACAATCTCTCGCGCTCCGGAAAGGGCACGCTGCGCGGGCTGCATTTCCAGAACCCGAAGCCGCAAGGCAAATTGGTGACGGTGCTGCGCGGCGCCGTGCTCGATATTGCGGTCGATTTGCGCCGCGGCAGCCCGACCTTCGGCCGGCACGTCGCGGTCGAGCTCAACGACGAGAACCGGTGGCAATGCTGGATCCCGCCCGGTTTCGCCCACGGCTTCATGGTGCGCTCCGACAGCGCGGATTTTTTCTACAAGAGCGACGAGGTCTACAGTCCGGCCGATGAGAGGGTGTTGCGCTGGGACGATCCGGCGCTCGGCATCGACTGGCAGTGCGCCGCGCCGACATTGTCGCCGCGCGATCGCGCCGGCTCAAGCCTCGCGGAGCTCGACCCCGTGCTGCCGCGCTACGAAGGCGCCTGATGCGCATTCTGGTCACCGGCGTGACCGGGCAGGTCGGGGGCGCGCTCGTCTCGCGCTTGCAGGGCGCGGCGATCATCGCCGCTGATCGGGCAGCGCTCGACCTCGCGCAGCCGCAGCGGATCGCCGCGACGCTCGATCGCCTCGCGCCCGCACTCATTGTCAATGCTGCCGCCTATACCGCGGTCGAGGAGGCCGAGGAGGAGCCGGCGCTGGCGATGCGGATCAACGCCGAAGCGCCGGGCGCGATCGCGCGCTGGGCGGCTTCGCGCGCGGTGCCATTCGTCCATTTCTCGACCGACTACGTGTTCGACGGCGGCGGCGCCAAGCCCTGGCGCGAGGACGATCCGGCGCGGCCGCTGTCGGCCTACGGGGCGAGCAAGCTTGCCGGCGAGGCCGCGATCCGCGCCGTCGGCGGCGCCTTCCTGATCGTGCGCACCTCCTGGATCTATGCGGCGCGGGGCGACAATTTCCTGCGCACGATCGTGCGCTTGGCGCGCGAGCGCAGGGAACTGCGGATCGTCGCCGACCAGGTCGGCGCGCCGACTTCGGCGGCGCTGATTGCGGACGCAGTCGCCGAAATCCTCGCCGCCGGAGCGGACAATTTGCGTCGGCGATTTGTCGAGGCCGAGGGCCTCGTGCACCTCGCCGCGTCCGGCGAAACGAGCCGGCATGGTTTTGCCTGTGCGATCGTTGCCGGCCTCAAGGCGCGCGGCGTGGCGCTGGCCGTCGAGGACATTACGCCGATCGGCTCGGACGAATACCCGGCAAGAGCGGAGCGGCCGCGCAATTCGCGCCTCGATCTCAGCCGGCTGAAACAAGTCTTCGGCATCACGCCGCCGGATTGGCAATCGGCGCTCGCGGCCGAGCTCGATCAGGTCGCACGTGAGCTTTCAAGTTCCGCAGCGGCCACCTGATCGGCGGCCGCGATGCGGTTGGCGTCAGGCGCGTCCGATGCCGAGGCGGTTGCCGATCGGGCGCCATCCGGATTTCGCCATGCTTGCCACGGATCGCGCGGCCGGCGGTGCGTGCTCGTCGAGCTCCCAGGTCATCGAGGTGGAGCGGAGCGGCAATTGCGCCCGCCATTTCTGCCGGATGTAGTCCTTGCTCGGCTGTGCGGTTCGCGCAAACTCAGCGCTGCGGTAGTGACGGATTTTTGTCGCGGCGTTCTTGTCGGTGATCCGCGCGCCGTGAGCGTTCTTATATTGATGATGGACGAAGGCGTCGATGGCGTAGCAGCGCAGCCCGCGGCGCGCGGCGGTGAGGCACAGATCGATGCCATAGCAGTGAAAGCCCGGCAGCGCCGGATCGAACGACAATCCGCGCCGCCGGCGGATGCCGAGCCACAATTCGTCGAGCGCAACGACCTCGCTCGGCAGCGGCCCGAAGAACGGCGCATGCGGGTGATTCGGATCGGCCCAATGCCCGCGCAACCCGGGTTGTGGCGCGCCGAAAGGCAGCGCGCCGACGGCGCCGATCACGCCCCAAGCGGGGTCGCGCGCTTCGAGCTGCGCGATCGCCTCGAAGACCTGGGCTTCCCACGCGGCGGGCAGGTAAACGTCCTGATGCATGAAAAAGACGAGGTCATTCGCCGCGCGCGCCTGCGCCTCGCAGTAGAGCTTGCCGATATCGTCCGAGCGGCGGTTGCCGGTGTTGTCGATGATCATCCATTCATGGACCGTTGAAGCGGCAACGGGCGACGCGCGCAGATTGTGCCCGAGCTCGGCGAAGTCGTTCACCACCGTGACGAAGGTGATCGGTTCGGGCGGCTCGAAGGCTGTCGCCGGCGTGCGGTGCATGTGCGACGTGGCGAGGTCCGCCACGATGGATTGCAAGCCGCCCCCGACGGGCGCGAGACTCGCGCTGCCGCCGCTTCGCCGCTCGACCCGCCAATCGGGAACGTCATCCATGAAGTCGCGGTATTTGAACGGCCACAGCCCGCCGATCGGCCTTGATTGTTCCTGATCGACGGGCCGTCCGCCGGGTTCCGAGGGCGGTCGGGGACCGCGATCAGTATTCGTGGTCGTGATCGTGGTGTTTGATGATCACCGTCTTGTCGTGCCGAGGACCGTAGTCGTTCCAAAGATGATGATGGTGGTGCTTGATGACGACGGTCTCGTCCGCCTTGGCCGGCGTAGCATTCGGCACGACGAAACCGAGCATCGCCAGTGCGGCAAGGGTAAGCAGGGCTTTTCGCATCGCAACCTCCTTCGGGTTCCTGTCCAAATTTAATGCCCGAGGGCAGGATGCGTTCCGACTCGAGTTCTGGAAGCGATTGAGAATCGAACAACAACTCCATCGAGCGTTTTCTCTCGACCCGCTTTCCTCGCAGCCGAGAGTTTCAGATGAGGAACCGGCGTCCGCTACATCGGTTGTCACCCAGACTACCGAAGGAGGAAAAAATGGGACGCGGTATCTTGCTCTGGTTACTGGGGGTTCCTATTCCGGTCATCATTATTCTTCTGTTGATCTTCCACCACTAGGTCGGCAGACAGTCGACTTTCCGCCGTCGAAGGTCTTCGGCGGGAGTACGCTTAAAGCGTCCTGCAGCCTCCATGGTGACGTGACTGAGAGATGCTGCTTACCGCTTACCGGCGTTTTCGACTTTCTGACCACGAGCAACAAATCGCTTGAACGAGACGCCTGCCCGAACGGCCGCTCAGGAGCCCTGTTCGTGATGCTGGCGATTCTCACGGTTCCATTGCACCGCCATCAGGCCGAGCAGGGCGAGCGGCAGGATCCGCTGCCAGCCAAGCGAGCGGCCGGCCTCGACGGCTGCGGCGAGTATTTTCGGATCGACCAGCCACGCCGGCTGGGCCCGCGCACGCGCGGCGCGTTCGAGGATCGCGCGCTCTTTGGCGCGGCGCCGCGCCAAGGAGGCGAAGGCGGCGCCGATCACGGCGATCAGCGCAAACACCCCGGCCATGATCAGGCCGGCGAACACACCGCCCAGCTGCAGCGCCAGCCAATCATAGGCGGCGACGCAAAGGAACGCGAACGCCGTCAGAAGCGCGAGCGCCAACAGGCCGATCCAAACAAACAGAGCGGCATTGACGCCGCTGCGCGCTTGGATTGCCAGAGTGAAGTCGTGCATCCAGCTCTTGAGCATCGAAGCCTCGCCTGCGGCAAGCCTTTCGGGCGCCGGACCGCCGCGGACGCCGCCGATCCCTAAACGCGACGGGCGGCCAGCCCGATGAGCACGCCGACGCCCACGGCAACGGCCAGCGTGAGAAGCGGCTGATTTCTGGCTTGGGGGGCCACCCGCTGCACGGCATCGGTTCCCACCTGGGCGCCGATCCTCGCCGCTTTGTTCCCCATGCTTGCGGCCTCGTCGGCCGCAAGCCGGTGACCGCGGCGGAAACGATCCAACAGGTCGTTGAGAATAGGGGTGATCGCTTCCGCAAATTGGCTGCCGGCGGAGGACGCAGTGGCAGCGGCACGGCCGCTTGCATCCCGTCCGATACTGTCAAGTTGCTTTTCGATTTGCCTTTCAATGGCCCGTAGCTGATTGACGATAGCGCTCAGACGCGGGTCGAAGGCGGTTGATCGGTGCTGAAACATCATTCATCTCGGATCGCAACGGACATGCGAACGACAACCCGTCGCCGATGCGAATGTTCCGCGCCAGGAACGTTTCGCGCGGCTGCGCGCTTCGTGCACATCAGTTCAAGTTGGAGACTGCGGTCAAGGACATGCCAGAAAGCCGATCCTCCACCACCGATTTCAACCGCGCGTTGGGCGACGCAAAGAAAAACGCCGCCGGTGTCGCCGGCGAAATCTCCGATGCCGCCAAGGACCTTTACGACCAGGCGTCCGACAGCGCCTCGCAAGTTGCCGATGCGACGTCGCGGGCCGCGCGCAAGAGCGCCGCATCCTTTGAGAAGGCGTTGCGCGATACAATCGAAAATCAGCCCTACACGGCGGTCGCTATAGCGATCGGTCTCGGCTGGCTGTTGGGCCGAATGCACCGCCCGCTTTGAGGACGCGCAGCCTCAAGCTGCGACGGCGGACCGGCCATCAGTTGCCAATCTGACATCTCGCAACAGCACCATCGCTAGCGGAACCACTCTACCGTTTGCCGGCCCGGCAGGAACCGTCGCGGTCATCACACGTTGCTTTTGGATAGGCAGCAGCCTGATCGTCACCTTCGTTTCACGGGAGCAACGCAATGGGACTCTTCTCCAAAGACATCAAGAACATGAATGATCTGTTCGTGCATACCCTGCGCGATATCTACTATGCGGAGAAACAGATCGTGAAGGCGCTGCCCGAAATGGTCGACAAGTCCAACGATCCGCAGCTCAAGCAGGGATTTCAGACCCACCTGCGCGAAACTGAAAACCACGTGAAGCGCCTGGAAAAGGCTTTCGACATGATCGGCCAGAAGGCGCAAGGCGTGGATTGCCCGGCGATCGATGGCATCATCGAGGAAGCCAACGACGTGGCGGGGGAGGTCGAGAAGAAGCCGGTTCTTGACGCGGCGCTCATCGCCGCGGCGCAGGCTGTGGAACACTACGAGATGACGCGCTACGGCACGTTGATTTCGTGGGCGAAGCAACTCGGTCGCAACGACTGCGCCACGCTGTTGCAGCAGACGCTCGACAAAGAAAAGGCGACCGACAAGAAATTGACGACCATGGCCGAAGCCGGCGTCAATCGCAAAGCCGCCTGAAGACCGAGACGCGGCAAGGCTCGCCGCCGAGGCTGGTTGCAATCCGTGGCCCGATGTTTATGCGCCGGTCGCGGCCGGGGTGCGCCTGAGATCAGGGGCATAAAGCTCGGCGGATCGGGCGATTTTCGGCCGTTCGGGTTAAGGCGAGCCGTGGAACCGCTGGCGCTACAACCGGCTTTTCCGAGCGTCGACGTTGGACGCGTAGGCTTGTCGCAAACTGCACAGATCATCGCGGTCGCACGGCACCATCGATCCCGGGTGCGGGACGTTGCCGGGCGTTACCGTGAAGCCAGACGGTCGTTGCACACGCCGGCCTCGGCGCAAAGCCGGCGTGGCCTCGACTGGATGAACTTCTTCGTCGCCGACGTCCAGACCAGCTTCGGCGCGTTCGTGGCTTTCTACCTGGCGGAACTGGGCTGGTCTCAGGGCAGCATCGGCGTCGCTTTGACCGCCGGCGCGATAGCCGGAACGATCAGCCAGATTCCCGGCGGTGCGCTTGCCGACGCGGTCAACTGGAAGCGCGGACTGGCGGCGCTGGGAATTGCCATGAGTGCGGCGGCGGCGCTCATTCTCGCCTTCCTGCCGCACCGCGTATTCGTTTTCGTCGCCCAAATTCTTCAAGGCGCAACCGCGGGCGTCATCACCCCGGCCATCGGCGCCATCAGCCTCGGTCTGGTCGGCCGCAGCGCAATGTCGCTGCGGACCGGCCGAAACTACCGCTACGCCGCCGGCGGCCACGCCGTGACCGCGGCCCTGATGGGCGTCGCGGGCGCGTACGTCGCCAATGGCGCGATCTTCGTGGCCGCAGCGGCGCTGTGCGTGCCGGCCCTGATCGCGCTCGGCTTCATCCGCGGCGACGAGATCGACTACGCCCGGGCGCGCAACGCCAGACGCGGTGAAGCCGGCTCTGGCAAGCAGCGCACGAGCGCCGTGCGCATCCTTGAGCTCGTCGGAAATCGCAAATTCATTCTCTTCCTCTTCGCCGCGGCAACGGTGCTGTTTCAGCTGGCCGACGCGTCGGTATTGCCGCTGGTCGGCGAAAATCTTGCAACGTCGATCCGCGATCACGCGGCGTTATGGATGTCCGGCCTGATCATCGTGCCGCAAGTCGTGGTGGCAATCCTGGCGCCGTGGGTCGGCTTTCATTCTGAGAAGAAAGGGCGCCGGCCGCTGCTGCTGATCGGCTTTGGTCTCGAGCCGGTGCGCGCGCTGCTGCTCGCGTTCAGTTCGAGCTATTCGGTTCTTGTCATCGGACAGGGCTTGAGCGGCGTCACCGGAGCCATCGTCGGCGTCATGACGGTTGTCGTCGTCACCGACCTGACGGCGGACACCGGGCGCTTCAACCTGGCCGTCGGCATCATCGGCACGCTCAGCGCCATCGCCGCGTCGGTGAGTACGAGCGCCACCGGCTTCGTCTTTCAGGCCATCGGGCCGAGGATGGGATATCTGGCACTGGCGCTCATCGCGGCAGCGGCGACCGCATTGGTTTGGCTCTTTTTGTCGGAGACGAAGCCGGCAAAGTATGGCGACTGAGAGCAGAAATAGCGACAAAGGCCCGGCGGCCGGGCGCGCGGCGTCTCACGCCGCGAAATCAGGCCATGAAACTCTCTGGGCGTGCGTGCGCGACGTCGTGCATGCCGGCCATCGAGACAGCCGATCGGCGCCTGGCGCGGGCTATAGAATTGCTAAGCGTGCGCCAGAGCCGGAAGCTCGGAATTTCCATCAACAGACGCTTCATTCGCGCCCGGTCGCGCGGCGACTTGACCAGCAGGTAAACCTGAAAATCCGGACATTTCTTCAGCCTGTTCTCAAGCCGATCACGTTTCGCCAGGGCGCGGTCCAGCGGCATCTCGAACGGAATGGTCATGTTCGAATTTTTCAGCTGGACCGATGGGCGGGCGTTTGCGGATCCGACGCATCGTCAACACATTCGCCGCAACAATGTTCCGCGTCGCGACGCAAGCGAGCGGGACCCAAACGCCATCTGGCGAATTGATCTAATAAGGAGACCAGGCGCGAGGTCATCCCGCCATGCTGGATTTCTCGCTGTTTTTGACTGCTGTCACTCTCGTCGCCTTTGCCATCATCGCCGGCCTCTATCTTCTGGTGAGGCATGCGCGACGACCGCACGAGAACGAGCCGCGCAAGAGGCTCCTTTTATCGACCTGGAAATAGGGATGTTCGCTCTCGGCGGCGCCGGCAAGAAATAAGTCTGAATTTAGCGGATCACGTCGGCGACGCGGCGATCGGTGGGACTGACCAGAACGATGGCGTTATCGCCTTCCTTGACAAAAAACAAATGGGCTCGCGCTTGCGCCACCTTTTTCGCGGCTTCCGGCGGCAGCGAGTGCAGTTCAATGCCCGGGGGCACCACGTCGCCGATCGTTTCTGGCGCGTTCGCCGGAGCTTTCGGCAGCGCCAAATCCTTTACATTTTCCTTGATGACGAAGCGCTGTTCCTGCGTGAGATTGACGGTGCGTGGCTGGGCCGTGACGGCAGGCTGGTCCTGGTCTTGCGCAAACGGCAGGGGCTCCCGCGCAAAAACTGATATCATCGCAACGCATGACGCGACGAGGTATCGCCACTTCGCCATTGCGGGATCCTTGATCTATGGCGCACCAAAGCGATTCTGGCTCGGATGCAAACCGTAAGAGTCAACTCATCCTCTGCGGCATCGTTCCCGTCGTGAGTTGTCCGCGCTGCGAGGGGCACAAGTTCCGCACGGCGGTGCAGCGAAGCTCGCCCCGATACCGCGTCGCGGGACGGCCTCGGTCGCTCTCAAAGTGAAGCCCCGTTCCTTGGAGCGAACGGGGCTAGACAAGAGCGAGTGCAAGGGGGCACCAACACGCGCCCTCATCCGAAAGAAAAATCCGGCGCAAACATGAGAGGTTCCGATTCGCGGAGCCGCGATGCGTCGGAACCTAAGTAGCTTGAGCGCGTTGCGCCGGCGTTGTTCCATTGGCGGATCTCGGCACAAGGCCGGAACGCGGGTTTGGCTCCGCGCGTTTCCTAGACGACATCGCACGGTACGTGGACCCTTGAAGATGGACCAACGCGACCAAGACCTTTTGCGAAAGCAATCGGGCGATTGACGCCGGCGGCGCGCAACGACGGGGTCCTGATCCTTGCGACGCTCGTTGTCTTTTTCGGCGGCGTGGCGATCGGCGGATTCCTGTTCGGCAACGAGCGCGTTCCGACGCGGATCGCTTTTAATGATGCACCGCCGGCTGCGTCCTACCCGATTGCGCCGCCGACGATGCTGCCGTAGCCGCGTCGCGCATACCTGACCGAAAACGGATCTGCCGTCGGAACTCTTGTGCGTCGCCGGTGTTGGTGGCGGCGAACGGGAGATTGCCATGAAATGTCTATGTTGCGGCTGACCCATCGAACCTCGCAGCGCCTGGAGACGGAGCAGCGGCCGCTTCTATTGCAGCGGCTTCTGCGCCGAGTCGGAAGAAGGAGCGGCGGGCACGACGTCCAGTCCGTCCAAAGCGAGCGGCTCCGCGGCCACGCGAAAAGAGGCCGCGTGAGTTCGCAAATGCGAGCGCGTCCTTCCCGGATTCACATCCCCGCCATTCTGGTCTCTGCAACGGTCTTGTTTCCGATCGGCGCGCGGTCCGAGGTCGCCAGCGTCTATGGCGGCCGCGACGGCCATTGCGGCCGCCCGACCGCGAATGGCGAGCGTCTGAACTGCTCGGCGATGACGGCGGCGCATCGCACCTTGCCATTCGGCACGCGGGTTCGGGTCTGTCGCGCCGGATGCGTGGTCGTGCGCATCAACGATCGCGGCCCGTGGGTTCGCGGTCGGCACCTCGACCTGTCGCCGGCGGCAGCCCGGGCCATTGGATTGGATCAAACCGGTCACGTCACCATGACGGTTGGAATGTGAATCGGGTCGGCGTCATCTGCGGCAAGGACGCAGGCAAGAACGCCGGAATGTAATCGTCCTGCAATTAAGCAAAACATCACGTGGAACCGAAACTTTTTGCCGGCAAAGGGCGTTCGCGCAGGGAGGCGTCCTATGCACGGGTAGGCGTCGAGAGGAGATAACTGAATGAGGAAACAACGAACGACATTCCTGGCCGGCATCGCCGCTCTCGCCTTGATCGCGGGAACCGGTTTTGCCGCCGCTCAGGACGCGGCCAAGGGGCAGAAGGGCGCCATGCAGCCCCACGCAGCCACGCCGCCGACCCAGACCGAAAAGGGTTCACCGGCCAAAATGGGGCAGACCGCTCAACCCGCCCCGGAACCAAAGACCGAGAAGGGCAAGGTCGGCCAGAATGAAGGCGCCCCCAAGGGTGCCGCCGAGAGCGCCAGAGGCACCGACCGCATGAACCGGTCGACCAGCGAAACCGGCGCCGCTACGCCTGCGATGGAACCGAACCGGCACGCCCAGGACGTGAACCGGGACGGCAAAGCCAGCAAGGAAAGGATGGGCGAAGGCAAGGGACGCATGGATGCAGACCGCGCCCAGGGCGAGCGGGGCAAACCCGGCGC
>Ga0187783_10004727_pt1 | contig 10070 bp, 9 predicted proteins | sample 1015_SJ02_MP02_2_FD_132471 | JGI IMG/M metagenome (GOLD analysis project Ga0187783, IMG submission 132471) | Tropical peat soil microbial communities from peatlands in Department of Meta, Colombia - 1015_SJ02_MP02_20_MG | ecosystem: Environmental > Terrestrial > Soil > Wetlands > Peat | place... | reverse complement strand
GTGGGGCACGACATTGGTTTGATGGTCGCCTACGCGTACGCGGCGATGTATCCGCGCGAAGTCAAGCAGCTAGCGCTGATGGACGCCTTTCTTCCGGGCGTTGCCGGATGGCAGCCGATCTACAATAACCCCGGTATGTGGCACTTTCGTTTCTACGGCCCAACCCCGTTAGCGCTCGTCAAAGGTCGCGAGCGCATCTATTTCGAGCACTTTTGGAATGATTTTGCCGCGGACCCCAATCGCTCGATTCCTCCGCTCAACCGCGCCCAATATACCGCGGCGTACTCGAGGCCCGGGCGCATGGCTGCCGGCTTCGCCTACTTCGCCTCATTTCCGCAGACCGCAGCAGCCTTTGCCGAACTAGCGCAGACCAAGCTTGCAATTCCCGTGCTCTCGATCGGTGGAGAGAAATCCCTCGGGGTTGCCCTCGGCGCGCAGGCGCGTCTTGTCGCGTCCAACGTTAGCGTCGTGGTCGTCAAAAACGCCGGGCATTGGCTCATGGAAGAACAGCCCGCCCAAACCATCAGCGCGCTAACTCAATTTCTCCGACCTCAGTAAATTCATCGGTGCGTTCGCCAGCATCTGCGAGTATCGCTGCTGCGCGCGCTCGGCTTCGACGTGATCATAGGCTCTGGCGGCTTCGCGGGCGAGCTCCTTGAGCAGCTCGACTTCTTCGGGATCGAGCTGCGCCCCGTTCGTGTGCGCGCCGTAAAGCGTGAAACTCACGAGCTCGTGACGCACCGAGACCGGAACCGCAAGCGTGTAAATCGCTGCGTTTTCTGCGTCGAGATGTGAACGTATCTCGTCGAGCCAGACGATGCTTTCGTCGGCAAGCAGCATCCGGACGAGCAGATCGTTGCGATCGAAACCGGGCGGAGCGACCGTCGTTTGCTGCGCGGTCGCAACACCTTCGTAGCGAACGCCGCTGTCCGAGCGGCGGTAGAGAGCCGCGGCCGCCAGATCGAGCGCATCGACCGGGATCTGAACGAGGCCATCCACGATTGCCGTTTCGTCGGTCGCATAGGGCAGCGCCAAAGCCGCTCGCCGCAGGCGCTTTTCGGCGAGCCGGCGTCCGCGGAAAAACACCGATTCAACAACGCGTTCGATGACGCGGTTGATGCGATCGAGCAGAAAGCCGACTCCGATCGTCGCCAACAGCTCGAGCCCAATCGCAAGCCGGCCGATCGCGACGACTCGCGAAAAGAACCAGTCCAAAATTGAAACGAACGCAACCACGCCCAGCGACAGGCTGCCGTACACCATCGCGCGGTTGAGCACGAAGTTCACGTCCAGGACGCGCAGCCTAAAGACGGCGTAGGCGATGCAGATCGGCATCAGCACGACTGCGAATCCGACGACTTGACCGACGGCGAATGGGACGCCCGGAACGAAGTAGATCGCGTATGCCAGGAAAGACGCGAACGTTCCGATCGCCAAGAACCCCCAGCGCTGCCGATCGCTCGGCGTTGCCATCGAAACGTTCTTGGCGAGAATTAAGCCGGCGGCGACGAACGCTGCAAGCGGAATGACAGTGTTGGGAATGACGTCCCATGTGGGAATCGATTCGGATCCGCGGTAGTAGACTTGCCATTCGACGACGTACAGAACGTATGAGAGTGCGAGAAAAATCCAAACGAAAGGATCGACCCTGCGCCGCCATCCCGCGACGTCTCCGTCCGGAAATCGCAGCATGAAGGGCAGCAGCGGCAGCACGCTCCAAGGGCCAAAGACCGTGCTGAGCAGGAACGAAAGCACGACGTACGCCGCGGGAGAGAGCACGTGAGCCCAATACATGAATACCGGGCTGGTGCCAAAATAACCGACCGCGAAAACATAGAGTGCCCACGACATAATCGACGGTCGTAAGAAGACCAGCAAGAAGGCGACGATCAAGAAAACGGTTGGAGGAAGGTACGCAAGCACGCCGCCAATCCGTTGCCAGAGGCCGAAGTTTGGATTCGCAACGGCCGTTACGGTCGCTACGTACGTGACGTTGTTGCGGCTAAGCTCCAGCCTTTCGCGTTCCCGTGGATACCCCGAGCGCACGCGCGACGAGATTTCGTAGTTACCATGATCGACGAGGCGGTCGCCGACGCGTATGCCGGCTCGGTCCGCGGGTGAGCCCTTCTCGACGCTGATGACCGTGACCGTGCGAGGGGGAATAGTGAAACCAAATGTCCCTTCGCCCCAGTTTTCGGCGAAATCGACGTGCCCGATCGGCAAGTAGTAGATGGCGACGACGAAAACCGTTACGACTACCAGCAGTCCGCGCGCGAGAGCCTGGCGCATCGCCCCCTCTTCGCTGCGCGACCGCGTTACGCTCCTTTTTTAGCGTACGCTTTAAAGCTTGCGATGAAACGCGATCATGCGCTCCGCGATGTAATCCAAGTTATCCTCGAGAGCAAAGTGCCCCGAATTCAAGCGATGCATCTCCGCGTTCGGCAGGTCGTTAAGGTAAGCGTCGCCACCCTCTTTGGTGAAGAAAATGTCGTCCTGCCCCCAGAAGATGATGGTCTTCGGCTGATGCGTGCGCAAAAACTCCTGCCACTTCGGGTAGTTTTCCGGGTTGGTTCGATAATCGTAGAAAAAGTCCAACTGCACGCGCGCCGCGTTCGCTCGTTCGAGATGATGCGAGTCAACGACCCAGTTCTCGGGCGCGATGCTCTCCGGCTTAGGATGGCCGTGAAGGTAGATCGCTTTTATGGTTTCCGGTTGGAGGAACGTCTCGAGCGGCTTTTCGGTCTCCGGTGTCTTGTTAACCCAGTATGCTCCACGTAACCCATCCCAAGCGGCGGTAAAGCCGACATCATAGGCATTACTATTTTGGATGATGAGCCACTCGAGCCACGCCGGATTGCGCCCGGCGATACGGAAGCCGACTGGTCCGCCGTAGTCTTGAACGTACATGCCGAATCGTGTGAAGCCCACTTTCTTCAGAAACGCTTCGATGATCTCTGAGGTCTTGTCGAAGGTGTAGGCGAACTTCGCCGGATCGGGCATGTCCGAATTCCCAAATCCAGGATAGTCCGGTGCCACGATATGAAAGCGTTCCTCTAGTGCAGGCATCAAGTTTCGATACTGATGCGACGACGCTGGAAACCCGTGCAGCAACACCAGCTTCGGAGCACCCGGCTCTCCCGCTTCGCGGTAGAAGATATTCAGCCCGCCTATCTCGATCGTCTTGTACAGCATGCGATCTGCCCTACTGCGCGGGGAGGTCGGGTTGCGCCACAACCGGGCAATCGATGATCGCGTGGGTCGGACGGAGGCCGCCAACATACGGATTTCCGGGACCCGGGGGATTGATGTACGCGCTAGTCAGGTAGCCCTCTGCGATCAGTTGCTTCTGCTCGGCCATGGAATGAATGCGGTGGACCTTGCCTTGCTCGATGGCTTTAGCCGTCCATTGGCTAACGTGCGCGTCCCAAAGCGGGCTGTAGTTGTTGGTCGCATCCTCGTTGTCGGGCGGAATCGGAAACACGTTTATTGGGTCGATGCCGTTGTGCAGTGCCGTCGAGAAGCCCTGATCGTCGCCCGATCCCTCGACCGTGTTGCCGTTGAGGACCGGCGAGAATCCCAGTAGCGCGGAGTTTTCGGACAAGAGCGACTCGCCGAATTCGGGCACCATGCCCAGCCTCGGCGCGTACACGCCCTTTTCGAGAACCGCGGCGATCGGTATGGATGCGTCGGTTACCAAGTGGTAGTAATATTGGCGGCCGCCCTGTACGCCGTCGAGAATCGATAGAGTAACGGTGCGCTTCGCGAGATCGAGCGCCTTTACGCGCTTATGAGAGCCTGTCGGATTGTGGACCTGCTGCGCGTTTAGGACGAGCCCGCTCGGCAGCACGACGACCGGTGACCACTTGGCGTCGCCAACCCCACCCGGATTGGCGACTTTCGGTGGAAAATATGTCGGCGGCGGCCCGGCTACGACCTTAAAGATCGGCGAGAAATCGACGTTTCCAGGGAAGTGCATGATGCCGTTGACGAGCGTCACGTTTTGGGCTCCCGCGGTTCCCGCGGCTTTAGCTAATTTTGGCGCAAAATTGATACCCATTTGCTTGGAGACGTCGAAATCCGAAGCTTCGGTGATGATGTAATAGACGGTTTTACCGTTGCCTTGAACACCTCGGAAAATCGGCAGGGTCACCGATGCTTTGCGATACGTGAAATCGATCGCAAGCGCGCTTTTGATATACACGTGATCGCTGGGTTTGTACGCGACCGCGTTTTCCGGAGTATAGGCCGGCCGATGCGCCTCGGCGGCTTCGGTCGCAAGCAGCGCGCCAGCTTCAGCCGTCATCGCGCTGCCTGCCTGCGCATGCATCGTGCCGGCCGCGACGACGCCTAAGCCGATCATTGCAGAAATGCTCAACAGCCGGCGCGGCCATGAGAACTTATCGGTCATCTGATCCTCCAAAAACGTCGAAAAGAAATTCCGCCGCTGAGGATATCACGAGCGCGCGCACATTGTCTGCCGACATAAACTCGGCAGACAAAAGCGCTATTTGCGGCTACGTTTCCGGGATGTGACTCGCAGCCTCGCTGTCCCGAAGACGGGCGAGAAGGCGCCTTTTTGCGTCAACAGGGCAGGAATGGCCTTGCATGCGTGTTACCTTCGGGTGTGGAGGCCACGCGTGGACGCCAAGACCCGAAGAAACGCCCTTCGCAATTTTCTTAAAGACTGCCGAGCGCGCCTAAGGCCGGACGACGTTGGGCTACTGTCGGGTGGGCGGCGGCGCGTTCCGGGGTTGAGACGAGAAGAGGTCGCCGAGCTTGCGGGCATCAGTTTGGCGTGGTACACGCAGCTGGAAACGGCTCGCGAAATTCGCGTTTCGCCGCGGCTCCTGGATCGGCTGGCCACGGTTCTCCGCTTAAGCGACGACGAGAAGATCCAACTTTTCTCACTGGCGATCGACGAGCTAGCCACAATTCCACGAGTCACACCCGTCTCGGTAGGCGCGGTAGGGCGGGAATACTTCGAGCTAACGCGCTTCGCGCGTCGTTCGCGCGCGGCCTCAACTACCGCCGAACTGGCAGAGCTAACGACGGACCTGATCTTCGACGTAGAGGCTTCCGTGGATACCGCGTATTTTATCAAGGCGGATCTTGCTGCTCGCTCGTTTGCATTCTTGGCTCAACGCCACGCCCCCCGATCCGAAACCGTTCCCAGCGTTACATTCGATTTTTCGTCGGTTCACGACTCGAAAGAGGTCCTCGTTGACGGCGGACTCGCCACCGTCACGGACGTTTCCGGAAAGCAGCACGCCATCTTTGCACCGCGAGCGAAGCAGGCCGGGGCCGGGCGGTTTATCAGTAAAGGTTTACAGGCTCCTACATTGGACGGCGCGATCGGCTATTTTCAGCTCGACAACGAGCCGTTCTCGGAACGTGACCCCGAGATGCTCTCCTTGATCGCTGAAATCGTGTACCTCGCGCTGTCGGCCCGCTTCTAGTATTTCGACCCAAGTGCCAATGGGGTGGCTGCGGCACTGGAATTTTGAGACCATCGCCTCAAGGTGGCGAGATTGCTGGCTGAGGCCAAGGTCGATTTCAAGCCGGATCATCATCTGATCGGCCCAACCCCCGATGAGATTATCCTCCACTACATGGTTGCTTCGGGAACTTTCCGTGGACCGCGTGTCGAGCTCAGCGCCATTGCGAACTGCGGCGAGGAATGGGACACCGTGCGCGCCGACGGGGTCATTGCGTTCGAGTCGAAGCAAGTCTTACACAGCGCCGCCGGCGAGCTCGTTTGCGCCAGTTTCACGGGGCTGTACGACGTCGGCGACGATGGATACGTCGACGCCTTGGACGACCTTTTGCAGTCCAAGGTGCCGGCGGAGTTCGTTGTTCGGTTCTACACGGCGGCCAAAGAATACCGATGGCTAAACCGGGCGCTCTTCGTTGGCCGTGGAGAGCGAGATTTTTCGTCGGACACGTTTGGGCTGCAGATCCTTGGTTTGGAGTAACCACTGTAGTGGGACTTGGGAGGATAAGTTCTTGGCTGGCAAGGGTCTGAACTTGTGCCGTATGCTTTAGACATCGTCGTTTCAGTCACAACCGAGGTAATCATGCGAGCCGACCAGTCGAACGATTCAGAATCGCCCCGTGCTTCACCGCGCTTACCCTCCTCGAGGCTAAAGTCTCTACTGAAGCAGTTTCGCGTTAGAATCGATCCAAACGAGAAGGTTTTGGGTTCCCGAGCACGCCTGCCGTGGCGCTACGGGAAGCCGGTCACGCAAGAAGAGCTGGCCGAGTGCCTCGGCGTGAGCCGCTGCTGGTACGGTATGCTCGAGTCCGAGAGGCCGGTACGCGTCTCGATTGTCCTCCTCGATCGACTTGCGCGGATCCTTATGCTCTCAGCCGCGGAGCGAGCTTTGCTCTTCGCTCTTGCACTTCCGGAACTCGATTTTAACAACTCTGCAGACCGGGCTCAAATCGTCGCATGAAACCCTGTATCGTTTTCGACGTGAACGAAACCTTACTCGATCTCGAGTCGATGAACCAGATCTTCGAGCGGATTTTCGGCGATAAGCAAGCCATGCGGTTGTGGTTTGCCGACCTCATCCTATACTCGGAAGCCTTGACGCTCGCGAACGCCTACACGCCCTTCACCGAGATCGGCGCCGCAGTCATGCAAATGCTCGCGAGCACGCGCGGCATTACGATTTCGGCGGACCAGAGGCGCGAGCTCACCGATAGGTTCGCAACGATGCCTCCCCATCCCGAGGTGCCGGCGGCCCTTGGGCAGCTGCGTAATGCCGGCTTCCGGCTCTTCACGCTGACCGACAATCTGCTCGAGATCCAGACCCGCCAACTGGAGCACGGCGGCATACTGCATTACTTTGAACAACGCTTCAGCGTGGATCAAGCGGTTCGGCGCCACAAGCCTGCACCGGAAGCATACCGCTACGTCGAAGTGCAGCTCGGCGTAAGAGCGTCGGACCTTCTGCTCGTCGCGTCTCACACCTGGGACACGATCGGCGCCGTCGCTGCGGGCTGGCACGCCGCTCTGATTAAGCGTCGCGGCAACGATCTGTTGGGTGTCGGTCCGCAACCCGAATTGACGGGAACAGATCTAAGCGACGTGGCGAATCAGCTGGTCGAACGATATGCAAATCGATCTAGCGTCGCGCAGGGGGATCCAAAGTAAATGGTAGCCTGGAACCGCGTGACTCGCAGTGACGTTTTGCGCGCGATACAGGAGTATGACCAGGTCGGTCCGGAGCAGTTCTTCTCTCGGCACGGGTTCGCACCGACTACTACGTACGAGCTGGTCTGGGGCAAGCGCCGTTACCCGCCGAAGGCGATCTTGGGCACCGCTTATGAATTCGCCACCGGCAAGAAGCTTGGCTCCGCCGACTTCGAGGGTGGAAAAGCCGGCGCCGTGAGCGTGCTCGGAAAGCTAGGATTCACCGTACGGAAGAAGACCTAAGCTAAGCACCGCGTTTAGTGTCGCACGTCGCCTTCTTGTCGCTCTTCGTGCTCATCGTGAACTCGATCGAGGGATACTCGTATTTCTCCGGCTTGTTGGGCGCTCTCACAAAGAAGAGATTGTTCTCTTCGGCAGTCGTTCCGGTGTTGGGCGGGCAGGTCGGCGCCGTTGTCTCACCGGTGTCGGTCTGGATGCTCACCGTTATCTTAGGCGTGCCGCTAAAGTCCGCGATGTCGCCGCCGCCGTTACCGAAAACGTTGAACTCTGCACCTTCCCAGTGCTCGGCAAGATCGACGATGCCGTCGTTTTGCACGTTTTTCATGCCGTACTCCGTGTCACCGACCGCGAGGTAGATGCTATCCCCGGTGGACGCCGCAACGCCGGTCTCGACCAGCTCGCTTAGATCCGCGATCGAAACGTTGGGGATATTAACTGAGTACGGGCTATTCTGAACGCAGCCGATACCCTCGTTTTGCCAGCCTGCGTCCGGCGGGCAGCTGCTGAATGATCCTTCGAGCGCGACTAGCCAATCCTGAATGAACAAGGACCCTTGACCTGAGCCCGGCGGATTTGAATACACGAACTGTTCCCAGCCGGCGCAGTTTTGAAGGTCTCCGCAGGCGGTGGTCTGGAAAAAATCCGAGTTCAACTGCAGCGTATAGCTGTTCAGGCCTTGTAGACCACAGCAGCCTTCACTGGTTATTGTTTCTACGCCTTTGACTCTCGGGAACGCGCCGATCGCTGTAGAGATCAGGTTCGGGCTCGTGTCCGCCGTATAGTCGTGGCTGTCGCCAATAACCTGCGGCCTGATTTTTCGGTGGGAACGCGGCAGTGGAAACCACAGACGCGGCGGCGTGGAGCACGCGACGCGGTTCCATTGAACCGACGGATAGTGCGCCGCGAAGCATCCCGCGCTAGGCAACCCCTCCTGTGCGAGCGCATGACGCCAGGAGTCCCGCGTGACCGCAGCGTTGCCGGCGTTTCCAGCCGGCGCGAAGGATTGCGTGGAATTGGAGCACGCGGATAGCGCAAACGATAGCGCCGCGATCGAGGCTAATCGTGAACAATTCAAAATCAGAGCCTTTCAACGAAGAGACTGGGGATTGCATGGTTACGACGGAAATCCGTCGCCGACCTTTCGCCCCGGCTCGCGCATTCGCTCCACGATAACGTCGGGAAGGGATCGGAGCGCGGCGAGAATCTCCTCGTCGCGCCCAGTTGCCCCCACGCCGAGGAGATCGAGCGCGACGCCGACGCCATGTGCGACTTGTGTAATCGCCGACGACTCGTCGGGCGCGTATGGCTCGCCGCTAGTCTTCGGGCCCAGGACGAGCGCTCCAACAAGAAGGCCGCGCGCTAACATCGGATAGGCGAACTCTCCGGCCAGGGCGGTGTCTACGAGATTGAGGTCGACGACGTCGTGTGATGCGCGCAACGCGACGAGGGCGGCATCATTCTCGTTCACGGCACCGTAATGCCCGGCGCCGTCGTACAGCACGAACGTCGCCGAGGACGCGCCTGCGTGCTGCGCGAGTGTCTCCGTCGCACGGTCGATGAGCACATCCGCGTCTGTGATGAACGCCGCCTCGCGCGCGAAACGCTTCATCGCGTACTCGTCCTCGTGACGCTTGCGGAAGAAAACATTGTCGACGAAACGGTCGACTCGGGTATGAATCTGATGCAACGAGAGCCCCAGCGCAAGGGCGATTGCGGCGCTCACTGCAACATTTGCGACGCGGCCCGCCGAATGAAGCCATCCGCCCAGGGCCCATTCAGCCAGCGTAAACAGGCCGACGACCACTAGCGAGACACCCGTGAATACGGCGGCGCGATTCAGTACGAATCCAACATCCAGCAGACGCCGGCTTAGCAGAGCGTAGGTCAGGCCAAGGGGAGCGACGACCCAACTGACGTTGAGGATCCAGTAATAAACGACTACGTTTGTCGTAAAATACGACTGGACGGTCGCGATGCCGAAAAGATAAAGAATCGCGAGCGATCCTGTCGCCCATGCAATCCGGGTGCGCTCCGCTCCGCTCGACGCCCGTACTGCAACTATTGCGCAGAGCAGGGCGATCGCCGGTGCCGCGACGACGGCTACAAAAAGCGGCACGGGCCGACTTGCAAGCCACGCATGGATGTCGAGCCTCCCCAACCAAAAGCCGGCGATGCCCAGCGCACCGCCAGGGCCGGGACCTCCTTGCGCGGCGCCCGTCCAAATAAGCGCCGATAGCGCGGCGAGGACGTACGCAAGCGTGGTGAGCGCTCGCCGTGCGAGCGAGACGGGATGTCCAAACAGCAGCGCGTATGCCGCAAGCAGAGCGACGCCCGCCATGAACGCGAACTGCGCTACGACGTTGATGACAGCGTCGACTGCCGCCCACGGAGTAAGCCACCCGTTGATCGGGAACAGGTTCTCGCCCAGATTGATCAAGATGAGCGTCAGCGAAAGCATGCGAACTTCGGCGCTATCGGGCCGACGCCACATTAGGAGCGCGGCGATGGAAAGACTGAGGGCGGAACCCAACCAGAACGCCCAGTCAAACTCCCACTGCGACGACGCCCAAAATGGGATTCTCGTGTACGGCTCGGGCCTCACGGTCAGCCACCGAACCACTCCGTTTCGTACGAT
>Ga0187783_10004726_pt1 | contig 10073 bp, 12 predicted proteins | sample 1015_SJ02_MP02_2_FD_132471 | JGI IMG/M metagenome (GOLD analysis project Ga0187783, IMG submission 132471) | Tropical peat soil microbial communities from peatlands in Department of Meta, Colombia - 1015_SJ02_MP02_20_MG | ecosystem: Environmental > Terrestrial > Soil > Wetlands > Peat | place... | reverse complement strand
CGTGGGTGCCGGTAACCCGATCACGCAGCGATCTCGTACTCGTGGATCAGACCTCCGAGCACATCACGCCGCCGGACCGACGGAGGATCCTTGCCGACCGCACGAAGCGGTCGCCACGGTTCCGGCGCCTGCATGCCAAGCGCCCGATGCGGGCGGTGACCGTTGAAGTGCTCAGCGTACTCGCGTAGCGTCGCTTGCAGATGCCGCCGTGAGAGGATGAGCATCCGGTCAAAGCACTCGCGGCGAATGGTCCCAACCCAGCGCTCGGCAATGGCGTTCGCATTTGGCGCCCGGATTGGCGTGTGGATGACCTTCACGCCCTCGACTTCAAGGACGGCGTCGAATGCGCCGCTGAACTTGGCGTCCTGGTCGTGGACGACGAAGTGGCAGGCGTCCCGGCGTCCTGCAGCTTCATGATCAGGTTGCGCGCTTGCTGTGCCACCGCGGTCCGTCGGGGTTCGTAGTGACGCCCGCGAGATGCACACACCTTGAGTGAAGCTCAACGAAGAACAACATGTAGAGTCGCCTCAGGAAAGCGGTATCCACCGTGAAGAAATCACAAGCGAGCATGCCTCGGGCGTGCGTGTGCAGGAATGACGCCCAGCTGATGCCAGCCCGCCGCGGTGCCGGATCGACGCCAGCCTCCTTGAGGATCGCCCACACCGTCGACGCGGCGAGGTCGATGCCGAGTCCGTGCAACTCGCCGGCGATGCGCCGATAACCCCAGGTCGGGTTCTCCGACGCCAGGCGAATGATGAGCTCGCGGATCTCTTTGCGCTTGCTCGGCCTGCCTGGTTTCCGGTGATAGGTCCAGCGACGTGCGACCAGACGGCGATGCCAGCGCAGCAGAGTCTCTGGCCGCACAAAGAACGTGCGCCAGCGTCTGCGGGGCATCGCGCGAGAGAACGCGGCCAGCAGAGCTCGATCGGCCGGCCCCAACTCGGGTCTGCTGACCTGCCGTCGGAGCACGGCCACCTGGTGGCGCAAGACGAGGATCTCAACCTCCTTTGCCTCCTCGCAGCGGCAGATCAGCACGATCAGCTCCAAGAGCCGACGGAGCGCCAGGTGGATCAGGGCGAATACGACGGGCTTTGCGCGATGGGCAAGCATCGGCGCGGGGCCCTACTCGGCGAGCATCATCCGGCGCATTGGTCAGGCACGATCGGATATTCGGCACCCACGGGCGTTGCGGTGCCCTTCGAACGGCTGGAATTCGGCTTTCTGGGGACCGACGAATTGTCGGAGCTCGTCTTGGGGCTCAAGCCGGGAACGACCTACACCTTCGCGGTCAAGGTCGTAAACGAGTTTGCAGAAACCTCCCCGCTCTCGAACGAGGTCTCGGCGACCACCACGGCGAGCACGCAGACCAAAGGCCCGACGGCGCCGACAGACCTGGTCGCCGAAGGCGAACCCGTAGCGTCCAACGAACTCTTCCTGCGCTGGGATCCGTCGACGGACCCGGTGACCCCGCAGGCGGACATCCGCTACCTCGTCTACGTTGACGGCAAGCACGAAAGTACGGTAAGTGACACAGTCGGGAACACGGAAACTATTGCGTTTGCCGGGCCGCGGGACCCAAACCTTCTACGTAGTCGCAGAAGACGAAGCCGGCCTGCTCTCCGAACCCAGCAACGTGGTCACCTGTACGGAAACGACTACCCACGCAGACGGCAGCTGCGTGTAGGCACGACAAGCACCCAAGAAAGCGCAATCAAGGAGAGCCACGCTCGAGCGGGGCTCTCCTTGCTTGTGTCACGAAACGGTGAGCCATGAGGCTATGAGCGGGCTAAAGGAAGGAGCCCATTGCCCCTCGGAAGCTGTAGGGTCTAGTAAGCAACGCCGGGATGAAATTGAAACTTTCGAAACTCTGGAGCTCGAGTGTCGTCGGGCTCATCGCGCAGCTCGTGTTCATCGCCAGCACGCTTGTCGCCGCGTCATGGCAAGGAACGAGATACAGCCCCATCAAGGATTCGATCAGTGATCTCTATGCCGTGGCAGCTCCACACGCCGTCTATATCATTGTCATTTTCACATTGTGCGGAGCCGCAACGATACTATTTGCCCTCTTCGCCTTATGGCCGTTGCTCCGACCAGCAAGTAGATTTGCGTTCATTGGTCCGCTTGCATTGAGTCTTTCCATCTACGGTCTGGGAGACCTTCTCACGCCATTCGAGCGTCTCGGTTGCAGCATGGCAGCAGCTCACTGCACCGCAACCATTCAAACGGCCAATGCGGGTGGGCAACTCGACAACAATTTGAGCACGATCGGCATTCTGCTCTTTATCGCATCGCTGTTCTTCCTAGCGAAGTCCATGAGCAAGATAAAGGGCCGGCATCGAGATGCCCAAGTCATGGTCATCGGCGCCGTATATATGATCATCTGCGTTATAGCGATCGGCGCCTTCCATGCTTCCTCATTCACCGGGCTCATTGAGCGCCTACTGGCATTTGGCGGGGCTGCTCTGATTGCGGCGATTGCAGCCTTCACAATGTGGCACAGCATGGAAGATTCGGCTGTCTCATAGTACGGTCGCGGGCAGGGCTGCTGTGGGCTGGGTCGACGAAGGGCATCACCTTGCCTTCTTCGGCGCCTCGACACGCCAGGCCCCGGCGAACTTCGCCGGCGCCATCATGGACAGCGCCGAGTGCGGCCGGCGCTCGTTGTAGTCGCTGTGCTGAGCAGGCTGGCTTTCTGGTCGCGTCTGGGGCAGCTGAGAGCAGGTCCGCAAGCCGGCCCACCGCGAGTCCGCTATCTGGGCCAACACGCTCGCTCCGATGGCATGCGGCCGCCCGCAGGCGGCCGCATGCTGGCCGGACGCTCAAGTATCGGCAATGCAACTACTATCAGACTGAGAGCGCTCGCACGACGCGTTGGCGTGTAGCAAGAGGAAGCCGGCGCAAGAGAGCGGTCTCCACGTCAGGAAATCCTTCGCGTTCAGCTTGGAAGAGTCGCGACCACCCTTTCGGCACACACACGCTCGGACGCCTTTGCTGCCCAGGCGTTGCGGCCCGAAGGTACAGCCAGGGCTCGATCAAGCGTCAGCTCGGCTCGCGAGGCCAGGGTTCGCCGCTGCCGCGTCGCGGAAGCTAACGAGGCGTCCGCACTGCTCGTCGTAGAGCTTGAGCTTCGTCGCCCGGATGCCGTCGGCCAGGGACAAAGTCGGCACGTTATGAAGCGCCGGCGTCTGGTCGTGGGCGCGCCTTAGGTTGTAGTTAGGGATCAGCGCGTTGAGGTGGTGGACGTGGTGGTAGCCGATGTTGCCGGTGCAGAAGCGCAGCACCGCCGGGAGCTTCAGGAAGGAGCTTCCGCGCAGTGCCGAATCAGTGAAGCTCCATCTCTCCCCGTCGTGCCAGTAGGCGTCCTCGAACTGGTGCTGCACGTAGAACAGCCAGATCCCGATCGATCCCGCGAGCATTGCCGGCAGGGCTAGCACGAGTAGGTAGTCGCGCCAGCCGATCTGCCAGATGAGCAGCCCCAGGCTTGCGGCGAGCGCCGCGTCGGTCGTGAGCACGCTGCGCCGCATCCGTGGACGCGCTCCCTTGGCGACGATGCGCGGGCCGATGATCATTGCGACGATCGGGCCCAGCCCGAACATGATGAGCGGGTTGCGCAGCAGCCGATAGCCCAGCCTGCGCCTCCTCGACAGCGCGTTGTACTCCGCCACGGTCAGTGTGTGCAGGTCACCGGTGCCGCGACGGTCGAGATTGCCCGAGGTCGCGTGGTGGACGGCATGATCGTGGCGCCAGCGCAGGAAAGGCGAGTACAGGAGCAGTCCTATAGAGCGGCCCAGCCACGCGTTCGCACGCCGGGAAGCTAGGAACGAGCCGTGCGAGCAGTCGTGGAAGACGATGAAAGAGCGCACGAGGAAGACGGCCGCGGGGATGCCCAGCAGCAGCGCGAGGGGCGAGCGCCTGAGCAGCAGGTAGATGGTGGCGCACAGTCCGAGATACGGAACGACCGACGTGGCCAAGCACAGAGCCGCGCGCCTGGAGTCTGGCAGCGCATACTGGGCCAGCTGCTCCCGCCAGGAGTGCGCGTCCATCGCGCGTCCACCCGCCGGGGTCGCTTCGCTGCCGCCGGGGCCCTCAGCCCCCTTGCTGCCGTCGTCGGTGGCGAAAGCCGCGCGTGCGTACGCGGCGCTCATCACGCTGTCGCCCGTGTACGGCGTCGCGGTGATTGGCGACCTCCGGGCAGCCTTCACTTCGTGGTGCTCCTCGCCGCCAAGGCCGTGGCTCAGACCGAGCCGCCGCGCGAGCTGGCGCATCTCGTGGCGTTCGCTGGGGCCGACGAGCGTAATCCCAACCCCGTGATTGCCGGCGCGTCCAGTTCGTCCGACCCGGTGGATGTAGGTTTGGTGGTCGCCGGGTGGATCGAAGTTGATCACGTGTGAGACCCCATCGACATCGAGTCCGCGCGCGGCGACATCGGTCGCGACGAGCGTATCTACGCACCCGGTCTGAAAGCGCGACAGCGCGCGCTCGCGCTGGCCTTGGGACTTGTTGCCGTGGATTGCGACGGCGTTGAGGCCGCGCGCGTCGAGGCGCTTGACCAGACGGTCCGCGCCGCGCTTGGTGCGCACGAACACGATCGCCCTGTCGCGGTCGCCCTTCAGCTCCCCGATCAGGGCCTCAAGGCGGTGCTCGTCGTGGATCGCGACGAATCGATGCTCTACCGATGGGTTGCTGTGGCGAGACGGCCCGCCATGCTCGCGGACAATCGCGCGCGAAGTGTAGCGGCTCGCCAGATCGCCCGCGACACCGTCGAGCGTGGCGGAAAAGAACAGTGTCTGCCGCTTTCTGGGGCAGGCGCTGACGATGCGATCGATCGCGGGTCGAAATCCCATGTCGAGCATGCGATCTGCCTCATCGAGCACCAGAATACGCAGCCGCTCAAGCGTGAACGTCCCACGCGCCAGGAGGTCCTCGAGGCGGCCCGGGGTGGCGACCAGGATGTGCGCGCGTTTCGCCCTTGCTGCCTGCGCCGCGATGCCAACGCCGCCATAGACGGCGGCAACCCGCAGGCCCTTGGCGACAGCGAGGTATTCGAGCTCGGTGACGATCTGGCCGGCGAGCTCGCGGGTGGGGGCCAACACCAGCGCGCTGGGTTCCGGCCAAGCGCCGAGGCGCTCCGCGAGCGGGATGCCGAAGGCGAGCGTCTTGCCCGAGCCGGTCGGCGCCTTGACGAGGACATCCCGTCCGGCGAGCACGTCCTCGAGGACCAGCCGCTGGACCGGGAAAGGTGCCGTTATTCCACGACGGGACAGGGCGCGGGATACTGCGCCGGAGACGCCAAGATCGGCGAAGGACTGCTTTGACATCTACTGCTCCTGACGGCGCTCGCTGGCGCCTGCGGATCGGAGGCTCTTGCTGACCCGAACCGCTCCCAGCGGGACTCAAGCGAGCTAACCCCGCGGCCGAAAGGTCTCGACCGCCGCCTGAGACGCTAGCAGAGGCTAGCCCCACGTGTCGCAGATTCCTTACAGCCCCTGTCCCCGGGCAGCGAGGCTGCATCGCGGTAAGCTTGTACCCACTCGAACATACGGTGAGGCGACGGAGCCTGCGCAGGCGTGTGCTTGCGGCAGAGGAGTTCTTCCTTCGAAGGTCGCTCGCCCAACCAGCGCCGGGGCACGGTCCGCTCCTAGACGCGCGAGTGCAAGGAGAGCACGTGCCAAGTTCCTATCAGTTGCGCCAGCAGGAGCAGCATCAGCAGAAGCTCAGGAATATCCGCGAGCAGGTCGCCAGCGGAAAGCTCGTGATCCGGCAGATGACGCCGGACGAGCGCAGACGCTTTCCCCCGCGCGAGCCCGAGTCGCCCAGCGCACGCTCCAAGCGCCGCTGATGGGTCGCTTCTTCGTCCCGCCACTCGCCAACGCCGGCCCGACAGCCGAGCGCACCTACCGGAAGCTGCGCGACCATGCCGAGGTGTGTACCGGAGCGATCTCCCGCGAGCGCCGCATCGAAGGCCTCCTATGCCGGCGAAGCGGAGAGGACTGCGTGCTGCGCGTCGGCGAGCTCGACACCGGCAACGGCCGGACGGTGGCGGCGATCATCGAGGTCGGCCGCGGCACCTACACCGTGCACCACCTCGACCCCGACGCGAGCCAGGCGCCCGACCCGCTAGTGCTGCAGCAGTCCGACGTCTACACGGTCACCGAGTTCCAGTAGGGCGCCGCGCAAGGTGCCGGCTGGTTTCCCGAAACGGGTCTAGCACGCCGTCGCGGGATCGAAGACACGGTTACTATCACCACGTTCACCATCTCGACGCGACAATCCCCAACTACAACCTGCGTCGAGCGCACGACCATACCCCGGCACTCACGACGTCCCGACGCTGTCCTGGCCGACGGGCCGCGGGCGACCACGCTCAAGCTCCGGGACGAGCAGTCCAAACGCCTCGTCAGCTTCCGGGACGCTCGGCGCGTTCATGGAACGGGCAGCGTCCTCACGCCGGTTGGGACTGTGCCGAGCAGTTGAGGTCCGCGCGACGCGTGGATGTTGCTAACGTCTGGCGACATCAGGTTGGGCGATTAGTCCAATATCGCAGTGCCAGCGCTCGTAGCCATTGCTCAGCAATCTCCGCGTTCGCCGCACTACTACTCGCAGGAGGAATCAGAATGGCCACCGGAACCGTCAAGTGGTTCAGCGACGACAAAGGCTTTGGCTTCATCACGCCCGATGATGAGTCCAAGGACGTGTTCGTCCATCACAGCGCAATCGTCGGTGAGGGCTATCGCGCGCTCGCCGAGGGAGCGAAGGTGAGCTACGAGCCCGAAGCCGACGACAAGGGCCCCAAGGCCACGAACGTGCAGCTGGCATAGCGATCTCAGTGTCGCCGGGGCGACCGCTCGCGTGAGCCGGCACCCACGCGGCGAGCGCGCGTATATCCCAGCCGATCCGGCCGCGCGCACGCGATCGTCGGACCGGACGGGTCACCGACACGCTTTCACACGGGCGGTCGGCCGCACGCGCTAGGTACCCCGACAAAAGACGGGAAGAACATGGGCTCAAGCGGCAAGAAGAAGACAACTATGGCGAAGCTCGCCCGCGAGAAACGACTTCGTGAGCGTCGGTTGAACAAGCAGGCCAAGAGGGACGCTCGCAGGCAGGCGTCTGATCCGGACGACGAGCAAGCGTCTGCTCCGGGTCACGGCGACGAGGCGGTGCGTGCGTCCCGGCAGGTTGACGCCGAACCAACCGATCGATACACCAAGGAAGTCGCGCTGCGCCGACTGCGCGACGCCCCTGATGAGGAGCTGGCGATATTCGAGGACAAGCTTCGAGACGATGCGCTGGAGACGGGTGCAGCCGAGCGGGAGATGAGGGCGGCTCAGCGAAATCATCCCGGGCATGGCGCTTAACATCGAACACATGGAGTGAATGCCCTTCATGCGCTCGGGGAGCGCGCTAGCTCGTGTGGCTGCTTACCGCTACGATGTGCGCCGGATTCAGCGCGATCGGCTCGCCTGACTCGGCGTCGACGAGCCAGACCAACTCCAACATCGAGCCCCGTGCAGCGTCTACGATCTTGCTCTCGACCTCGTCAGGCACACCTTGCACACGGAAGCGCTCGCCACCTACCACCAGTACCTCGGTGACATGACTTCCAGTCATGGTGTGCGGGGCGGTTCGACCTCGGTGACGCCGTTCGAGGTGCGTTGATCGCAGGCCAAGGACGGCCCAGCTCGGCGGAGCGAGGCGAGCTCTTCCTCAGCGCGTCGCAGGCGAGTGTCAGCACCTTGGTAGATCCGCTCGAGTTCTCTGAGTCGAGACATGGTCGTGGGGCGCAGGCCGTACATCTTCGCCCGATAGAGGTGATAGCGCTCGCGCGCATAAGCAGCTTCCGCACGCAGTTCCTCGATTTGGCGTGGGCTGCTCATAACGGCCTAAACAAGTGTTGGGCGCTCACGGCGCTCGGTCCCACTGCGCAAGAGCAACGCCAATCGGAGTTTTCGACCCCTAGACCTTGCACTACAAGGATAGCGCGAGACATCTCCTGTGGAACGTCTTACCATCGACTGACGAGCAGCTTCGTGACCGAACTATCAGCCCCCGTGTCGGGTCGAAAACCGCGATCGGCCGCTACGTGGCGGGGAAACCACAGACCTCGTCCGGCGATCAGGCGGCCGAATGCTCGCGTTGCAAGCGCTCGAGCACCGCGGCGGTGTCCGGATCGTGGTCCAGCACGAGCTCACGCATCGTGCCGGTGTCCAGCCGCGCCGGTTCGGTCTCCCTGAAGAAGGCTTCTAGCGTTCGCGCGAACCGTAGCGCGTCATCGAGCTGCGGGAAGTGGCCCGCTTCGTCAAACAGCTCGAGGCGGCTGCCCGGCATGCCTTCGTGCGCGGGCTGTGCATGCTCGACTGGGATGACCCGGTCGCGACGTCCCCAGACGATCAGCACCGGCATCTTCGAGGCCAGGTAGAGGCGATCGGATGCGTTGATCCGCTGGCCGGTCGCGTCGATCACGCCGCGTAGCGTATGGATGAAGGCGCTTCGCGCCTCAACGTTGGAGAGCGACCGATAGCCCCGCGCGATCTCTGTTAGATCGGGTCGTGTGCGTAAGCCGATCCGCCCAAGCGCTCGGGGGACGAGCGACGCGACATCGAGCAAGCGCGGGTGCGCGAGCAGCGGCAAAACGAACTCCGATCCAGGAAGTGTCGCGGCCCGTAGCAGCGGGTGGACCTCCTCGCCAAGGCCCCCGCTTGAAACGAGCACGAGCCGCTCACAGCGCTCCGGGAACTGGTAGGCGAACTGCATGGCGATCCCCCCGCCGAGCGAATGGCCGACGATGCTCGCGCGCTCGAGGTTGAGTCCCACAAGCAGGTCACGGATGCCGGTGGCGTGGGCGCCGAGCGAGTAATCGCCTCGCGGCTTAGCCGACTCGCCATGGCCTAGCAGATCCGGTGCGACGACCGTGTGGGTCTCGGCCAGCAGCCCAACGATCTGGTCCCACTGCGTTGCGCGGCCTGCGACGCCGTGGATCAGGACCACAGGTGGTCCATGACCGGCGATCGTGAACTTCACGCGCTGGCCGTGCAGCGAGACTTCGACGCGCTCGATCGTCGGTACCGTCGGCCCATGCCGGTCGCGCCATCTGGTGGCCGGCTTAGCGGGTGGACTCGTCGAAGCTGGAAGCGTCGCCATCGGCCGGCACGCTATCGGGTTCGGAGCGTCCACTCGGCGACCTCGGCCTCGCTCCGGGCAACCCCGGACTGGCGTCGCTTCCGCGTTGGTGGCCAAAGCAGGCACGCGGCCTAGCGTTCACGGGCGGTAGCTAGATTGGGCCACACGCCATGAATCGCGCACACGCCCTCATCTGTTCATCTGGCTGGTGGGCGCGAACAGTTGAGCGCGAGCTGCTCCCTTGGGGCCTCAACGGCGTGGAGCTCGGCGAGGATGTCTTGGAGATCGGCCCCGGCTTTGGGGCCACCACGCGCGTGCTCGCACGCCGCGACGGTCACCTAAGCGTGCTCGAGCTCGAACAGGACTACTGCGAGCGGCTGCGTCACGTGCTGCCCGAGCGCGTCGCCGTCGAGCAGGGCGACGCCACACAGATGCCGTTCCCCGACGGCCGTTTCTCTGGTGTGGTGTGCTTCACCATGCTCCACCACCTGCCATCGGCGGATCTCCAGGATCGCCTCTTGGCAGAGGCCGCGAGGGTACTGCACGACGGGGGCGTCTTCGCAGGAACCGACAGCCTCGGCACGGGTCAGTTCTTCAAGCTGTTGCATGTCCGCGACACGCTCATCCCGGTCTCCCCCGACAGACTACCCGAGCGTTTGGAAGAGGCTGGTTTGGCCGACCCCAGCGTGCAAATCGGCGGGCGCTCGTTTCGCTTTCGCGCTCGTAAGTCATCCCGGTCGCCGGCCACCGGACAACCAAGCTAACCTCAGCGGGTTTGCTCGGGTAAGCGACCGCACTCGCAAACCAACCGCTCGCACCTGCACTGGACAACCCGCGAGCGTAGAGGATCGGCAAGCAAGCGCTTCCCCTTCGCCTGGCGCAAGCGGACCTGTTCCGCGCTCGAGGCGGGACTGCAGGTGCCCTAGCCTGAAGGAATGCGTGTCGAGCTTCTG
>Ga0187783_10004725_pt1 | contig 10073 bp, 9 predicted proteins | sample 1015_SJ02_MP02_2_FD_132471 | JGI IMG/M metagenome (GOLD analysis project Ga0187783, IMG submission 132471) | Tropical peat soil microbial communities from peatlands in Department of Meta, Colombia - 1015_SJ02_MP02_20_MG | ecosystem: Environmental > Terrestrial > Soil > Wetlands > Peat | place... | reverse complement strand
CTCAACACGCTTGCGGAGACGTTGGGCTACGATGTGGTCGAAGCAGTAAACGGGCGTGTTGTCATTATTGCAGAGCCAAATGACAGGCTTCTCAATCCGGCTGGTACTGTGCACGGCGGGGTGGCGGCCACGCTGCTTGATAGTTGCATGGGTCTGGCGATACAGTCGACACTGGAAAGGGGCATCAGTCAGACGACGTTGGAATTTAAGATTTCGTTTGTGCGGCCGATTACGTCAGAGACCGGTCAGATCACGGCCGAGGGTGTGCTCTTGAGTTGCGGCCGGCGGGTTGGTACTGCCGAGGGAAAGATCACAGACAGCGAGGGCCATTTGCTAGCACACGGCACGACCACGTGTCTGATCTTCGAAACCTGACCACCGCTCGCCAAGACTGTCACGGTTCGACAATCAAGCGAGACGTATCTCGTCAGGAGGGGCTCAGCGAAAGTTCTGAACACAATTATGACTGTCGTTGACATTACCGCGTCTCAGCGGCTGTCGCAGGAGTCTGGCGGGGCATCCCGCCTCCGCTTAGTCGGCGCGACGTCGTCATGGCCGCGCGGTTAGCATCGCACCGATTGACCGAATTGAGTGTCTGGCGCCGGTGCCAATGTGATCGGAAGGCCTCCCTTTCCCTCGGCTCGGATCAGGTCAATCATGTTGTGCCAATCCTTCGCGAGCGGCGCGGTCGACAATGTTCAGTATAGTCGGGATACGATAGTCGCCATGCATGCGACGAACACATTCTGCAGCTTCTCTTGCTTGAATACCTGCAGACGTGATGAAAAGCGGCCGTCGACTCTCGCCACGGAGCACCGAGATCGACCACGAGTCGTTCCGAAACCGTGTTTTCGCGATGCCAACGACAGGGATGCGGCGTTCCAGGCTTGAGAAGAGGTGTCCGCCCAGTCCGGGCAGACCGTTCGCGTCGAGCCACACGTATCCGTCGATGACGATGACTTCAATCGGTTGGTCGAAGTCGGAAATGATAGAGAGCAGTAATGGCAGTTCGCGTTTGTAGAAGGCACCAGGCTCGTAACTTCCCGATGAACCGCCAAAGCGGCGAACCAGCATTTGGCTCGCGCACTCGGCATCCCAAGATCGGATCAGAGCGCCAGCAACGGCCGCTGCAGTACGGTCGTATGCAGCATCGAGGCACGCGATAGCGACTTGCGCGGACATAAACCATCTCGAACCATTAGCTTATATGTTGATCCAAACAACACCAATCGTGCCCATGATGGCGGCCGTCTCGTGAAGCGCGCTCTGGATGGCGCACCCGATCAGATATGTCGCTCTATGGAAGAGTAGAGGCGCCGCAAAGCTCGCCGCATTCGAGCCCAGGTCAAGTAATGGCGAAGCCTTTCCCATGATCGCATCATCTTGGGGATTGGCGTAGGAAAGTCTGAGGCTGCTGGTGCACAGTGATAAACGGTTACTGTCTCCAACTGACGGCAAGACGGATCGTAGCCGGGGTGATCCGCGCAATCATCGGCCGGATGATAGACATGGGTCACTATCGCGGTCCCCGAAAGCCGATCAATCGATATTGAGTCCTGATAGCCCGACTCATGCTCCGTTGACAGCTTGCTCGCGTAACCGCCGATGCTCACTGAGCCGTTCTCTATTTGCTGCCCATACGGAGCGTCGTAAAAGCCATTGATTTTCTTGTGCTCCAAATCGACATCGATCGTGAGAGTGGAGGCAACCCCTTCCGTCACGCTTCGCGTGCGACCGTCTTCAAGAATAGTCTTTTTCACTGAACGACCGTCCCCGCAGGATAGATAAATGTGGTCATCGGCGTAGGCTGAAGCTGCGCCGAACAACAGCAGGACAAACGCGAATGGAGTACGCCTGGACACGGGCTACCTCACATGAAGCAGGTCAAATGCGAACCTATATCGCGCGACCTTCGTCATCTGCATGACTGGCGGACCAGGCGAGAATCTACCAGCAATCCCGCTGCACCTGAAGCCTCACGAAGCTCATAACGTTCGAACATGACGTGCTGTGGCCGCCAAATCCTTCATGCCCAACGCGCCGTGTTGCCGAGCGGGTCGCCAGAACAAGTCGTTGTGCGTTGGGCAACCATCTGATGTCCAGGACGCTCGGGACTTCCGGCATCGTCACATCGCCCGTCTTTGGTTAGCTGTTTTTGATCCAATGCCAGCAATGCCGAACTCGCCGTACACACCCCGAGCGATCAGCCGAATCCGCATCGACGAACAGCGACTTGGCCACGCTCTCTCGAGGGGCAAGCGACAGAACGAGACAGGAGGACACAGTCCGGCGGCAACGTTAAGGTACAGACCGGATTTCTATCCGGACGACCTCAGCGCACGTTTATCCATACGTTCTTGTCCTGGGTAAGCTCGCGCATGACAGCAAAGCCCATTTCGCGCCCATAGCCGCTGTTCTTGTAACCCCCGTAAGGGGCCATCGAACTCACCGCGCCCCAGGTGTTGATCCAAACATTGCCGGCCTCGAAAGTCTGAGCCGCGCGCATCGCACGGCCGACATCGCGTGTGATGACGGACGCCGCAAGACCGTAAGGGCAGTCATTGGCGAGCGCCATCGCCTCGCCTTCCTCCTTGAAGGTTAGCACCGAAAGGACCGGTCCGAAGATCTCCTCTCGCGCGATCTTCATTGAGTTCTGCACGTTGTCGAATATTGTGGGGCCAACAAAATGGCCACGCTCCAAGCCCTTCGGGATTTCCGCGCTGTAAACGAGCTTAGCGTCGGTCTTGCCGCTATCAATGTAGTCGGTTACGCGCTGTTTCTGCTTGGCGGAGATGAGCGGGCCCATTGTCGTTGCGGGGTCCATCTGATCGCCGAGCTTGATGCGCTTAGCATGCTCAACGACCTTCTCCAGCACTTTGTCATGCACCTTCTCGTGAAGAAACAGCCGTGAGCCCGCAGTGCAAACCTGACCCTGATTGCTGAAGATCGATGTGGCTGCGACCTGTGCGGCCTGATCGGTTGGTGCGTCTTCGAACACAACCACTGCACTTTTGCCGCCGAGCTCGAGACCGACAGGCTTGAGGTTGTTCGCCGCTGCAGCGGCGATGTGCCTTCCTGTCACCGTGCTACCGGTGAACATGATCTTCGCCACCATGTGATGCGCGACCAGCGCCGCCCCCGCCACAGCACCGTAGCCCGGCACGATATTGACGACGCCGGGGGGAATGCCTGCTTCGGCGCACAGCCTTGCGAGATACATGACGGAAAGGCAGGCCTGCTCAGCTGGCTTGACCACCACCGTGTTTCCGGCCGCAATCGCTGGCGCGATCTTCCAGACCGCCTGCAAGAGAGGGTAGTTCCAAGGGATGATGCCACCGATCACGCCAAGCGGCTCGCGCAGCGTCATGTTGACGTAGGGCCCCGGTACCGGGATCGTGTCACCCTGAATCTTGGTCGCCATGCCGGCGAAATACTCCAGCGCGTCAATGGCGGTCACCGCATCGATTGCCTTGGAGTCGCGGATCGGCTTACCGGCATTGAGCGACTCGAGTTCGGCGAGTTTCGGCCCGTGAGCCTCGACAAGTTGAGCGAGCTTCGTCAACAGCTTCGCACGCGCAGCGCCGGTCCTCTTCCGCCAAGGCGGGAACGCGGCCAGCGCCGCCCGCACTGCCGCGTCAACATCTTCCTCATCGCATTCGGCGAGGTACGCGATCTCCTCGCCGTTACCCGGGTTGAATGTTGGGAATGTCTTGCCGCTGGCAGCGGGGCGGAACTCGCCGTTGATGAAGGCACCCCAGGTTTCGACGTTGGCTTTCGCGCTTGGTTGCAGCGAGGTTTCACTCATGCGCTGTTCCTTCCTGATCGGGTTCTTAGTGGCGCAGAACGCCGGTGCGATCGACCTCGGTGCGTAACGCTTCGAGCTCCTCCTTGCTCGGAGGTGGCACCGTCTCAACCTTCTTCGCTGTCTTCACTTCGAAGCCAGTATTGGCCCTGACTTCATCGACGCTCACACCAGGAAAGAGCTGCGCCAGCCTCGCTTCGAGCGTCTCTGGATCGAAGTCGAAGATACACTTGGGCGTGACGATCCACTTCGGCCCGCCGCCGTAGAATTCGTTGTCACGGCAGACCTTCTTTCCGGGATGGGAGATGTAGTCGACCTTCTCCACCAAGCGACGCTTGTCGTGCGCGGTCAGGAATACATAAGTGTCACGCACGCCTATGGCGATGTCGTTGATGCCGATCGTACCGGGACCGCGAAACGACATCCTGCCGTCCTTGCCGGCGAGCCCGATCATATTGGTGTTGCCCCACTTGTCCGCCTGAATGCCTCCGACAAAGAATTTGTCAGCGAACCAGAAGTGGTTGACGTCCCGGAACTCGCCATCGTCCTTGTAATAGTCCTTGCCGCCCGGCGCTCCGTAGAACAGGTAGGTGTCGGGATGGTCGTGCACGGATTCCGCATAGCGGATCAGCTCGTAGCCCGTCGAGGTCTTCGGCAGCTCCGGGATCTCGATGTCGGTGACTTGGCATAGCGTTACCGAGCCGCCGAGCTGCAGCTTCAAGTTCGGTGCGTGTGTCTTCTGCGCAAGCATCGTAGCAGCAAAAAATATCTCGGTGTGCGCGCCCGAGGTGATCTTGTCGGAGTCCTTGATCTCGCGCGAGAAGACCACGGCCATCAATTCTTTCCAGGAATAGTCGCTCATTTTTGGATCCTTTGGATTCTAAATTCCAGATGACCCTGGCCACTCACCAGGTGACGATCGGATGCGTGTAGAGTGCGAGCAGCTTCTTGATGCCGACCGTTTCGAGGTAGTCATAGTGCTCGCGGACGTGACGTTTGAGGTAGTCCTCCCAGATCTTGGTGTCCCCCTTGCGGTTGGCCTCGCTGCACTTGACGTAGTCCTTGATGAAGTCGACGTCCTCCTTGTAGAAGCCGTGTGCCGCGTAGGGATGTCCGCCGTAAGGTGCCTCCACCACCACGTCCGCGTAAGCGATTGTTGTCATGAACGGGTTCTTGCGGATCACCGAATTCGGCACTACGCGCTCACACTGGGTCATGATCCGGTTCGCGGCGCGCGCCATCCAGCGGTCGCCGAAGCGGGCGCCGAGATGCTGGCCGTTGCCGTAGGCGTCCGACCAGCCGACATGGATGATCGCCCAGTCTGGCCGCAGCGGCGGCACGGCGATGATCTTCTTCGTCTTTCCGATCGGATCTGTGAACTCGACCAGCGACTTATTGAGTTGCGGGATGCTGGTGCCGACGCCGCCGCGCCAAGCGAAGAATTCCTGCCCGGAAGCGGCCGCGAAGAAGCCGGCATAGAGCAGGTATTCGCTCGTCTCCATAACTTCGATTTGACCGGACTCCGCATACTTGCGGTAATTGTTGCCGATCGGGCAGTACATCTCTTGGCCGACGTAAGGCGCGATCAGCTTTTTCACACACCCCGCGCCGATAAGCAGGTCGATTTCAAGACCAGCAGTCGCCGACGCGACAATGGTGAGATTCTTTTTGCCGGTGCGGATCATCTCCCGCACGATGGCCATGGGGTGATTGTCGGCGCCAAAGCCGCCGATCGCGACCGTCTGGCCGTCTTTGATCAAGGCCGTCGCCTCTTCGATCGGCTTAACGACTTCCTTCCGCTTCTTGTTCACGTCATGCCCTCGCTTCTAGACGCCAGGTCTCAAGATTTCAAAATCGTGCAGGCATAGACGGCCGAATCCTGCCCAACCAGGAGCCCGCCCTGGTTCTGTGCCATTGTGACTTTCGGACGCTTCGCGATCTGCAGCTGGCCGGCTTCGCCGCGCATTTGCCAGACGAGCTCGCAGATCTGCAGCAGACCAGTGGCACCCACAGGGTGGCCGCGTGAGCAGAGTCCGCCGCTCGGGTTGACTGGCATGCGGCCATCGAGTGTCGTGACATGCTCGTCGATCAGACGCGGGCCTTCGCCCGGCACGCACAGGCCAAGGCGCTCGTAGAGCATCAGCTCCGCTGGAGCCATGGCGTCGTGGAGCTCGATAGCTTCGAGATCTTCGGGCCCGATGCCGGCCTTCTCGTAAGCCTCGTACGCGGTTGCTGTCGCCGAATCCGGACGTTGGTCGCCGACCAGACGATAGACGCCAGACTGCAAGACACAGGCTGCAATACTGATCGGCGTCTTGCTCGTGAAGCGCTTGGCGACATCGGCCGCGCAGACGACGGCCGCCGCAGCGCCGTCAGAGATCGACGAGCACATCAACAGCGTGAGCGGATCGACGATGACGCGCGATTGCACGACCTCGTCGATCGTCAAGGGCTTGCGATGCTGCGCCAGCGGATTAAGTGCGCCGTTGCGGGAGTTCTTCACAGCCGGCTTGGCAAAATCCGCCGCCGTCCAACCGTATTCCTGCATCCGGGCCTTGAGGTTGATCTTTGGGTGGATGGCGTAGCTGGTCGTGAACTGCATGCCCGACTCCGAGAGATCGAGCTCGGACACGCCGCTGAGCGCGCCGATGGTGCGGGTGTTGTCGCCGACATCCATTTTCTCGACGCCGACAGCCAGTGCGACATCGGCGGCACCCGCTGCAACCTCGAGCCAGGCGCCACGCAACGCAGTCGCAGCGCTGGCGCAGGCGTTCTCGACATTGACAATGGGAATGCCAGTGATGCCCGAGTGTTGCAAGATCACCTGCCCGCGCACACCTTCCTGGCCGGTTAGCGACCCGCCGAGCGAATTGCCAACATAGGCGACATTGACATCGGCGACCTTGACGCCCGCATCCCCCAGTGCATCCCAAATCGCCGGGTAAGCGAGCGCCTTGAGCGGCTTGTTGCGAAAACGCCCGGTCGCATGCGCTCCGACCCCGATGATGGCGACCTCGCGCATCAGCAGCCGTCTCCGCCTTCGTGTGCCGGAACGTATTTGTAGGTTAGCTGATCGCGCCGCTCCGGCGTGTCGGCGATGGGTTCGACGACAAGCCGCATCTGCATGCCGTCCTCAAGTACGCCGGGCTCAACTGGACACTTGGTGCCGACCAGAGAAAAAATGCGCGGGCCCTCCGGGAGGTCAATAAAGACCTGGAAGAAAGGCGCCTTGAATCCTTGCGGTGCGAAATGCGCGATGGCGTGGCTGTAAAGCTTGCCCGTGCGCCCAATCTCGACCTCGTCCATCGCGCCGTTCGTCCCACAGGCGGGGCACACCGGCATTTTGGGAAAGACCACATTGCCGCAAGCACGGCAGCGATTGCCCAGAAGGCAAGGGGGCGCGCCCGGCTCTGCCGGGATTCGCAGGCTATCGGGGTTGAGAACGTTCACGCCTGCACCGCCACATGCTTTTGCGTAAATCAAACGCCGAGATGTTTCTTCAACCCGCGGAAACCGGCGGCGAAGACGCGGGTCATGAGCTGCTGACCCTCCTCTTCCTTGCCAGGCTCAGTGTCGAACTGCGTAGACCACTCTCCAAGCGTGACGTAAGTGTCGGTGATCGGGCGCAGATGCATCGTGGTGACGATATTCTTCACCGGCAACGGACCCTGCAGCACCGAGTAGGTGATGGTATGGGTCTCTGGATCGAGCCTCTCCAGGCGCTCGCGCAGCTTATCCTTGCTCGCGGCCATGGTGAGGCTACGCACTGCACCGATTGTGGTTGGCGATTTGCCATCCTCGATGCACGAGTCCTTCATGCCCGGCATCCAGGCAGCAAGACCGTTGAAATCGCCGATCGTCCGCCAGACGCGTTCGATGGGTGCATTGATGACTGTGCTGACAAGAACCTTGGGCATTCCTGCATCCTGTTTTTTACTGCCGCTTTCTGCGCAGAGTTTTCTGTTTGGAACACGCTGCCCGGTCGTTCCCGCCGGATCAAATAATGGTATAACGATGTTCTAGTAAGTCAAGTCGCGCCGATGGCGCCAAACACGCGCCGTTTCCATTCGGGTGAGCAGATGAGCAGGAAAATTCCGACGACGGTCAAGGATCAGGAATTGGTGGCGCAACGGCGCGCGGAGATCATCGACGTGGCAACGCGGCTCTTCCTCGAACACGGCTTCCACAAGACCTCGATCCGCGACATTGCGCGGGCCGGTTCGTTCAATCTCGCCAGCCTCTACATGTATGTGGCTTCGAAGGAGGACATCCTGTTTCTGGTTGCGCAGCAACTGATCGAGGAGAAGGCCAAGGCGATGGCTGAGGTCAAGATGATTGAGGATGATCCAGGAGCTTCGTTCCGCACCGCGCTCAAGTCCTATTGCCGCGTGGTCCACGACTACCGCCCGCACATTCGCTTGCTGTATCGCGAGCTCGACGTGCTGGCGCCGGATCGGCGTGAAATCGTGATGGCATCGCTGTCCACGGTGACCAACGTTTTCGAGAACATCGTGCGACAGGGGATCGACAAGGGCTTGTTTGCCGACGTCGAGCCCAAGCTGGTAGCGCTCAATGCCCTGTTTCTATGCCATCTTTGGTCGCTGCACGCGCGCGCGCTGCGGCCGATCACGCGCGATGTCGAAGCTTTCTTCGACCTGCAAAGTAGGATCATCTTGCAGGGCTTGCTGGCGCGAGACGTGACGCGGGCGAAGAGAAGAAAGCGCCGCTCGGCTCCTTAGCGGTCATCTCGGTTGCCGTCGCTTCCGACCCTGAGCCGCCATGCTCTCGCGACATCAATCTCACTATCGGCTTAAGCTGCAGTGCGACCGAGCAAGCGAACCCGTTCGAGACTTCTGTTGCGGAGAACTGCGCACAAACAAATTTGGCCGGATGCCTACCTTCCGCGGGCTTGCATGCGGACCGGCTCCATGATTTGCTAGAACATCGTTATACTAGAACAGTAGCCCAGGATCGGCCATGCTGCCGAATTGGCAGGAGGTTCCCAAGCATCATCGGGATCGCGCCTGGGCGATCTATGAGCGCTCCTTGCCGCAGCTGTGGCTCGAGCGTGCGGCTGCGCGGCCTGATGCTGTGGCGCTGCGCTACAAGCATTTCGGACTCTATCAGGAGGTCACCTGGCGCGAATACCGCGAGCAGGTGGAGGCCTTTGCGCTCGGATTGATCTCGCTCGGCGTCGATCGGGGCGATCGCATCGCCATCATGGGCGATCCCTGTTTCGAATACTTCGTCGCCGACATGGCGGGATTGTCAATCGGCGCGATCACCTACGGCATCTACACGACCTGTTCGCCTGGCGAGGTGCGGCATCAGCTCGAGAACGCAGGCGGCAAAATCTTCATCGCCGAGAACCAGGAATATGTCGACAAGGTGCTCGAACTCACGGACCTGTCCGCGCCTATCTCCCACATTATCGTTGCCGATATGCGCGCGATGTTCCTTTATCGTGATCCGCGAATCGTCTCGCTAGCACAGGTGCAGCAACGTGGACGTGAATTGCGCGAGCGCGAGCCGCGCTTGCTCGAGGAACGCATCGCGGCGGTGAAGCCGGACGATATCGCCGTCTTTGTCTACACATCTGGCACGACCGGCGCGCCAAAGGCGGCGATGATTACGCACCGCGATCTCATGGTGGGCATGGTTCACACCTATCTGCAGGGGTTCCCCGAGCTCGAGCGCGGCGAGCACCGTATCGTCGCGCATCTGCCGCTCGCCCATCTCGTCGAGCGTTCAATGAGCATGTGTCTGATGCTGATCGCGGAGGTTGTCCCGCATCTTGGCGAGGAGTCGGAGAATCTGCGCGAGACCCTGATCGAAGTCGAGCCCACTTTCTTCCACGCGGTGCCGCGCATCTGGGAAAAGTTCGCCTCGCAGATCCTGGTCAATGTCGACCGCAGCACTTGGCTCAAGCGGCAGGCCTATCATGCCGCCATGTCGGTTGGCCGCCGCTACGCCAAATTCCACTGGCAAAAGGAACGTCCTTCGCTGGCGGTGCGCACCGGCTACGCGCTCGCACGGGCGTTAGTGTTCAAGCCTATGCTGATCAAGGTCGGCATGCACAAGGTAGTTGCCGCACTCACCGCAGGCGCGCCGATCCCGCAGCCAGTGCAGGCGCTTTGGCAGGTTTGGGGCGTCAATTTACGCAACCTCTACGGCATCACCGAGCACACGTTAGTGCTCTGCCAGAGCCAGCCGTTCCAGGAACCGGGCGACGCTGGCGTGCCGCTCTATCCGAAGGAGGTCGAGCTCGCGT
>Ga0187783_10004724_pt1 | contig 10075 bp, 8 predicted proteins | sample 1015_SJ02_MP02_2_FD_132471 | JGI IMG/M metagenome (GOLD analysis project Ga0187783, IMG submission 132471) | Tropical peat soil microbial communities from peatlands in Department of Meta, Colombia - 1015_SJ02_MP02_20_MG | ecosystem: Environmental > Terrestrial > Soil > Wetlands > Peat | place... | reverse complement strand
CCGCTGCTCGACAACGGGACGGCGCTGCTGTACGCGGCGTCGGCGGAGCGCGCGTGGATCGCGGTCAGCCACGGCGATGGCAACTCGACGGTGGTGTTCGGCACCGCGGACGGCGGGGAGAGCTGGACGGAGTCCAACTCGGTCACGGGCTACCAGCCCGTGGCGATGGACTTCGCCGGGCCGGAGCACGGCTGGCTGCTGGAGAGCCAGGGAGCCGAGATGGGGCACGACCCGGTGCAGGTGTACCGCACCGCGGACGGAGGCGCGACCTGGTCGCTGCTCGCCGCCGGGCTGCCGGCCGAGTGCGACAAGAGCGGGATGGCGTTCAGCTCCGCCGGGACCGGGTGGATCACCAGCGACTGCGTCCTCGGATACCAGGTGCTGGTCTCGCCGGACGCCGGCGCACAGTGGGCGCCGGCGCGGCTGCCGCTGGCGAGCTCGGCGTGCCGGGACGGCTGCACCGCCTTCCAGCCCCAGTTCGCGGGCGGCGCCACGATCGTGGAAGTGGGCTCGTATCCGGCCCCGGCGGTGCTGCTGGTCAGCACGGACGCGGGGGAAAGCTGGCAGCGGGAGGCGATGCCCGCCGGGGCGGGGCCGTACCCGCGTGTCACGTTCTTCGGCTCCGCTGACGGCATCGCCGTCTCGGCGGCCGCCCAGGGCATCATCGGCCCGGACCTCTACCTGACCAGCGACGGCGGGCTGAGCTGGACCGCGGTCCCGCAGGGCCGGCAGTTCGCGAACAGCGGGGCGAGCTTCGACTTCATCAGCCCGTTGCTCGGCTTCGCCTGGATCTCCGCCGGGCAGCAGCTGTATCAGACGTCGGATTCCGGCCGGACCTGGACGGTCATCGTGGCGCGGCTGGGCTGACCCGGCCGCGCTACGCTAGAACCACATCGCGCGGGAGTCCGGTGTGACCGGACTGAGAGGGCGGCTGGCGAGCCGCCGACCGCAGGAACCTGATCCGGGTCATGCCGGCGAAGGGAGCCGACCGTGAGCGCCCAGTCCCAGCCAGAGCCGGACGTCGTCATCATCGGCGGCGGCGTGATCGGCCTGTCCATCGGGTGGCGCTCGGCACAGCAGGGCCTGCGCGTCGCCATCGCGGATCCCGAGCCCGGCCGGGGGGCGACGCACGCGGCGGCCGGCATGCTCACCCCCATCGCGGAGGCAGCCTACGCCGAGCGCGAGATCTTCCAGCTGGGCCGGGAGTCGCTGCGCCGCTACCCGGCCTTCGCCAGCGAGCTGGCGACCGCCAGCGGGCTGCCGACCGGCTTCCGGCAGGGCGGCACGCTGCAGGTCGCCTACGACGGGGACGACCTCGCCTTGCTGACCGAGATGCGGCTGTTGCAGGAGTCGTTCGGCGTGGTCGTGCAGCCGCTGACGGCGCGCGAGTGCCGGGCGGCCGAGCCCATGCTCGACCCGTCCGTGCGGGGCGGCCTGGTGGCCGAGGGTGACGGTTCGGTCGACCCGAGGCTGCTCGCGGCGGCGCTGCTGCGGGCGGCCGAGGTCGCCGGCGCCCGGCTCATCCGGCGGCCGGTGGCGGAGGTGCTGTGCACCGCGGGCCGGGCCAGCGGGGTGCGCCTGGCCGATGGCTCGGTGGTCCAGGCGCGCTGGATCGTGCTCGCGGCGGGCTGGCAGTCGGCGGCCATGCCAGGCTTGCCGACGGGCGTAGCGCCGCCGGTCCGGCCGGTCAAGGGGCAGGTCATGCGGCTGCGGAGCACGGCGGCCATGGCCGCGGCCGGGTTGCCGGCCGGGCTGCTCCGGCGGACCGTGCGCGGGCTCGTCCACGGCAGCAGCGTCTATCTGGTGCCGCGAGACAGCGGCGAGCTAGTGGTGGGCGCCACCCAGGAGGAACGCGGCGCCGACACGGCGGTCACCGCAGGCGGGATGTGGGAGCTGCTGCGGGACGCTCGCACGCTGGTGCCCGGCATCACCGAGCTGGAGCTCGTCGACGTCGTCGCCGGGCTGCGACCGGGCACGCCGGACAACGCGCCGGTCATCGGCCCGAGCGAGCTGCCCGGGCTGGTACTCGCGACCGGCCACTTCCGGGCCGGCGTGCTGCTGGCCCCGGTCACCGCGGACACGGTGGCGTCCTTCCTGCGCACCGGTTCGCCCGATCCGATCTGGCGGGCATTCGCCGCGGCGCGGTTCGCCGGGCCCGGCCGGGCGGTGTCGCCGCAGCCGGAGGGTGCGCTGGCATGAAGGTGACCATCAACGGCAGGCCGCACGAGGCCGCGGGCGCGCTGTCGCTCGCCCAGGCCGTGGCGGAGCTGACGACTGCCCAGTCCGGCGTGGCCGCGGCCGTGAACGGCGCCGTCGTCCGGCGCGGGGCCTGGGACGCCACCGCGCTGGCCGACGGCGACGAGGTCGAGGTGCTGACCGCGGTGCAGGGCGGCTGACGGTGGACGATCCCCTGGTCATCGCGGGCGAGACCTTCGCCTCGCGGCTCATCATGGGCACCGGGGGCGCGCCGAGCCTCGACGTGCTCGACCGCGCGCTGGCGGCCTCCGGCACGGAGCTGACCACGGTCGCGATGCGGCGCGTTGACCCCGCCGCCACCGGCTCGGTGCTCGGCCTGCTCGCCGACCGCGGCATCCGGGTGCTGCCCAACACCGCTGGCTGCTACACCGCCGCCGAGGCGGTCCGGCTGGCGGCCATGGCCAGGGAAGCGCTGAGCACCAACTGGGTCAAGCTCGAGGTGATCGCCGACGAGCGGACGCTGCTGCCCGACCCGCTGGAGCTGCTGGCAGCCGCCGAGCAACTGGTCGGCGACGGATTCGTGGTGCTGCCCTACACGAATGACGATCCGGTGCTCGCCCGACGGCTCGAGCAGGCCGGCTGCGCGGCCGTCATGCCGCTCGGCGCGCCCATCGGCTCGGGGCTCGGCATCCGCAATCCGCACAACATCGAGCTGATCGTCGAGTCGGCCGGGGTCCCGGTCGTGCTGGACGCCGGGATCGGCACCGCCAGTGACGCGGCCGTCGCGATGGAACTCGGGTGCGCGGCGGTACTGCTGGCCACCGCGGTGACCCGCGCCCGCAACCCAGAGCTGATGGCCGACGCCATGCGGCTGGCCGTCGCCGCGGGCCGGCAGGCCTTCCTGGCGGGCCGCGTCCCACGCCGCCGGATGGCCCTCGCGTCCTCTCCGCCGGCTGACTGACCCGTTCCCGCGGGCCGCTGGCTGCCCTCGGCTGCGCGCTGTTCTGGGGCGCGCACCGGCACGCGACCCCTACAATTCTGCCGATGGATGCGACGTTGTCGACGCCGATAGGGCAGCTACTCGACGGCAGGTACCTGGTCGAGTCGCAGCTTGCCCGCGGTGGCATGGCCACCGTCTATCTCGCCCGCGACGTGCGGCTGGAGCGGAGCGTCGCCCTCAAGATCGCCCACCCCGAGCTGGCCCGCGACCGGGAATTCGTCGACCGGTTCATCGGCGAGGCGCGAGCCGTCGCCCGGCTGTCCAGCCCCAATGTCGTGGCGGTGTTCGATCAGGGTTCCACCGGCGACCTCAACTACATCGCCATGGAGTACGTGCCGGGACCCACCCTGCGCGAACTGCTCGCCGCTCGCGGCCGGCTGAGCCCGCGCGAGGCGCTCGACATCATCGAGCGGGTGCTGGCCGGCCTTGCCGCCGCGCACGACGCGGGCGTCATTCACCGGGATGTCAAGCCGGAGAACGTCCTGCTCGGCAACGGCACCGCGGTGAAGGTAGCCGACTTCGGCCTGGCCAGGGCCGCCTCCGGAATCCGGCACACCAGATCCGGGCTGCTGATCGGGACGGCGGCCTATCTGGCGCCCGAGCAGGTGACCAGCAACGCAGCCGATCAGCGAACCGACGTGTACGCCGCCGGCGTCATGCTGTTCGAGATGCTGACCGGCCAGCAGCCGCACACCGGGGACACCCTGCTCGCCGTCGCCTACAAGCACGTCAACTCCGCCGTCCCGGCCGCGTCGAGCGTGAACCCTGACCTGCCGCCGGCGCTGGACGCGCTCGTCGCGATCGCCACCAGCCGTGACCCGGAGCTGCGGCCAGCCGACGCGCGGCACTACCTGCACGCGATCAAGGAGGTCCGCCGCGGGATGCCGCTCCCGGCGGTGACCCGGCGCGACCTGCCGGCCGGCGCGGTCAGTCAGCCGGTCCCGGACGCCGTGGCGGCCAACGGGGCCGCCACGGCGTCCCGGCCAGCAGGCAGCACCCCCGATGGCGCTGTCGCGCTCGCCGACGGCGCGCCGGACGGCGCAGGCACCGTCGGCGTGCCGCCCGCCTACTACGGCGGCGGCGCGCACTACCCGCCGGGCGGCGGCGTGCCGCCGGGCAACCGCACCATGGTCGTCCCGGTCGGCGACGAGCCTGGATACCTGGACGACGGCTATCGTGGCCGGCCCGGGCGACCGGTCTACCGCCCGTACGCCGAGCCGCGACTGCAGCGCTGGCTGTTCAGCCGGCGGATCCTCATCGTGATCGCCGTGCTGGTCGCCGGCGGACTCGCCTGGTGGCTCGCGGTGGGCCGGTACACCACGGTGCCCTCGGTCGCCGGCATGACCGTGAGCACGGCGCGCGGCGATCTGGCGAACTCGGGCCTGCACCCGGTGACCGGGCGCGGCGCGAACAGCTACACGGTCCCCGCGGGCCAGGTCATCTCGACCGACCCGGCGGCCGGGAGCCGGATCGGGCACGGCGGCACGGTCGTCCTCATCCCGTCGCTCGGGCCGGTCCTGCTCACGATGCCGTCGGTCACCGGACTCCCGCTCGACCAGGCCGAGAACGAGGTGACGGACGTCGGCCTGACGTACTCGCAGCCGACGTCGCAGACCTCGACGAGCATCCCCGCCGGGGTGGTGATCTCGACCAATCCGGTCGCCTACACGCACTGGCCGAAGAACAAGCCGGTCCGGCTGGTCGTCAGCTCCGGGCAGCCGGTGCCGAACTTCGTCGGCCAGCAGATCAGCGTCGCCCAGGCCGAGGCAGCGGCCGAGGGCTACAGCATCCAGGCGGTCCCCGACAACACCAGCACGCAGCCGGCCGGCACGGTAACGGGCCAGTCGCCCGCCGCCGGCTCACAGAGCACCTCGGGTGAGGTCATCACGCTGCAGGTTTCCTCCGGCAGCCAGTCAGGTGAGGTGGCAATCCCGGACGTCACGGGGATGACCGAGAGCGACGCCGAGAGCGCGCTGCAGGCGGCGGGCTTCAACGTCCAGGTCGACCAGGGCATCTTCGGCCAGCGGGTGACCAGCTACACCCCGACCGGCGAGGCGGCACCAGGCGCCACGATCACGATCATGGTGGGCTACTTCTAGGCGCGGGCGGCCGCCTGGATTACAGCGGCGGCCCCTCACCGTCCCGCTCCTGGTAGGAGTAGCGCTGCTCACGCCACGGGTCGGCGGTGTTGTGGTAGCCGCGCTCTTCCCAGAAACCGCGGCGGTCTGCCGTCATGTACTCGAGAGCGCGCACCCATTTGACGCTCTTCCACGCGTACAGGTGCGGCACGACCAGGCGCAGCGGATAGCCGTGCTCGGGCGTCAGCCGAGCGCCGTCGCGGTGCGTGGCCAGCAGCGTCGTCTCCGCGGCGAAGTCGCCGATCCGGACGTTCGCGCTGTAGCCGAAGTCGGCCCAGATCATCACGTGCGTGACCGCGGGCGCCGGCGGAAACCGGCAGAGCAGCTCGGTAGCCAGCACGCCGGCCCAGCAGATGCCCGGAACGGTGAACTTCGTCACGCAGTGGAAGTCGGCCGTTACCTCGGACCTGGGCAGCGCCGCCACGTCCTCCCAGCAGAGCCTCGCCTCGCTGGCGGCTGCAGTCGCGCCGAAGATGCGCAGGTGCCAGGTCTCCGGGTGGAACGCCGGGATCGGGCCGTAGTGCAACACCGGGAGCGTCCGCGGTACGTACTGACCGGGCGGCAGCACCGGCTCATCCGCCATGTCCCGCTGACCTGCCCCTTCCTGTTCGCTGCCGCGGCCGACCGCGATGCCCGCCCGCGGCCCGCGCAGGTGCAGCTATCTTGCCACCCCGAAACAGCGGACCTGCCCGCCCCCGCCGGCAGCGCGGCACCCCCGCGATGCGCTACGCTGTCCGTCGTGCGTCACACGTGGTGGTTTGGCTTTGGCTACCGGCCCGGTTCCCGGACGGTCGCCCGCCACGCCATGTGCTGACGCGAGCGATACGCAACTCCGAGCCCCGGGCCGACGGTCCGGGGCTTTTGTCATGGTGGGACCAGGGAGGATGCGATGGTGGTGGTGATGGCCCCGGAGGCCACGCAGGCCGACATCGACCGGATCGTGAGACTCGTCGCCACGGCGGGCGGCGAGGCGTTCGTCAGCCGCGGCCTGTCCCGCACGATCATCGGCCTGGTCGGCGACCTGCACGAGTTCGGCACGCTGAACCTGCGCAGCTACCCGGGCGTGACCGACGTCATCCGTATCTCCGTGCCCTACAAGCTCGTCAGCCGGGAGAACCACGCTGGCCGGTCAACCGTCATGGTAGGCGGCGTACCCATCGGGCCCGGTCAGCTGACCGTCATAGCGGGCCCGTGCACGGTCGAGACGCCCGACCAGACCCTCGCCGCGGCCCTGCTGGCGCAGACCGCAGGCGCGTCGCTGCTGCGCGGCGGTGCCTTCAAGCCCAGGACCTCGCCGTACGCGTTCCAGGGGCTGGGCGAGGCCGGGCTGCGCATCCTCGCCGACGTCAGGGCAGCGACCGGCCTGCCCATCGTGACCGAGGTCATCGACCCGGCCTCGGTGGACCTGGTCTCCGGCTACGCCGACATGCTGCAGGTCGGTACCCGCAGCATGCAGAACTTCGCCCTGCTCCAGGCCGTCGGGTCCGCGGCCAAGCCGGTGCTGCTCAAGCGCGGCATGAACGCCACGATCGAGGAGTGGCTGATGGCCGCCGAGTACATCGCGCAGCGCGGCAACCTCGACATCGTGCTGTGCGAGCGCGGGATCCGCACGTTCGAGACCGCGACCAGGAACACGCTCGACATCAGCGCGGTCCCGGTTGCCCAGCGGCTTTCGCACCTGCCGGTCATCGTCGATCCCTCGCACTCGGGCGGCCGCCGGGACCTCGTGCTCCCGCTCAGCCGCGCGGCGATCGCCGTCGGCGCGGACGGCCTCATCATCGATGTCCACCCGCACCCAGCAGCCGCCCTCTGCGACGGCGATCAGGCGCTGACCGGGGCCGACATCGACGAGCTCGCGGCGCTCGTGCGCACCCTGCCCCCACTGCTCGGCCGGACGGTCACGCCGGCCAGCCAGCTCACCTCGTTCGGGTGAGCACCTGTCGCGCGCGGCCCGTCACAGCCCGGCCACCGCGGGAATCAGCTCGCCCGCCCGTGATCTCGAGTCGGGTGCGGCCGCACACCCCGCGACGCCGATAGCCAGGCCGCACCGCCGGGCGGCCGATGCACGCTCTGCACGGCAAATTACCGGTATCTTTGGGAAAGAATTGACCTGCACGTTAAGCGCCAGCGACAGAGAGCCGCTGCGCCCCCCGCGGGTCCCGCTCGCTCAGGGCCCGCCCGTAGCTGACCAACCTGCGGAGACGTGGATGCTGAGGATCCGCTTCACCGTGGCCCTGGCGGGACCCATCGCCGCCTTCGCCATGGTGCCCGCGCTGGTCGCGGGCGGGGCGATCCGGCCGTCCGAACCTCATCGCACGGTCACCGAACTGGCGCGAACCCGGCCGAGCGGGCTGGCAGCCGGTCCTCGCAGCCAGCCGGCCACCACGGCCGGCTCGGTGTTCCAGATGAGCGCGGGCCGCCATTACGGGCAGCCGACCAATGCCTCCGGTTACTCGGTCATCGTCCGCACCGGCCCGGCCACGGCCTGGGTGTTCGGCGGCACGAATCCGGGCGGGCCAAGCGCGCCCGTGGCAGCGCAGTGGGACGGCAGCACGCTGACGCCCGCCCTGCTGCCGTCGGGCCTCACCAGCTTCATCAGCGACGCCGCCGCCACCTCAGCCGGCGACGTCTGGGCCGCCAGCCAGTACGGCCGGTACCTGCTGCACTATGACGGCACGGCTTGGCACGTCGTGCGGCGCTGGTCGCACGGCCAGATCACGGGGCTGACGGCGATCACCCCCACCGACGTCTGGGTCTTCGGTACCACGGCCGACGGCGCCAGCGAAATCGGGACCTGGCACTTCGACGGCTTCTCGTGGCAGCGGGTGCCAGGCCTGGCGGGCTCGATCTGCCGGGCCAGCGGGACGTCGGCCAGCGACATCTGGGCGATCACGGCCAGCCCTGCGTCGTACTCGATCGTGCACTACGACGGCACGAGCTGGCAGGTGGTGCCGACCGGCACCGAGCTGGACGGCGTCCAGCCGCGCGACATCCTCGCGATCACGCCAAGCGACGTGTGGGTTGTCGGCACGATGGCCGACTCGACCGACGGCGTCCGGCTGGTGCTGCTGCACTGGAACGGCGCGAGCTGGGCCAGTCTCGTCACGCACATCGACGCGTGGGCCGGACGGCTGGCAGCCGGTGCCGACGGCAGCGCGCTTGTCACGGCGACACCCGCGGACGCCTCCGCGGCCGGGCTGATCCTGGACGTGTCCGCGCTCGCCGGCCGGCCGGTCGTGGGCGCGCAGTCCTGGCTGGATTACGGCAGCGTGAGCGACGTTGCGCTAGCCGACGGGACCACGTCGCTGTGGGCGAGCGGCGCGGTGCTCACCAGGCTCGGCGGCGAGGCGGTGATCTGGACGGGCCAGCTCGGGCAGCCGTTCAGCCAGTCCGACATCGGCACCTGACCCCCTCGGCCGCGCCAGTCAGGCCCGGCCGGGCGTGTGCTCCTGGGCCCTGGCCGCGAGTTCCTCGGCGAGGTCGTCCGCGTCCAGCCGTGCCTCGATGCGGCGCAGATCCTCGATCCGCGCCCGCGTTTCCACCTGCCGCGGCGTCAGCAGCGAACAGCAATCCTGATCGGGCAGCTCGGAGATGGCCAGCGTCTCGATCCGTCGCGCTTCGGTGATGATCTCCGCCTTGTCGAGTCCGATCAGCGGCCGCAGGATCGGCAGCGCGACCGCATCGTCAAGGGCAGTGATGTTGGTGAGCGTCTGGCTGCTCACCTGGCCCAGCGAGTCGCCGGTCACCAGCGCGGCCGCGCGCAGCCGCCGGGCCAGGGCAGCGCCGGTCTTGAGCATGAGCCGCCGCTGCGCGACGATCTGCAGCCTGCCCGCGCCGGAGGCGGCCAGCTGTTTCTGCGCCGTGCCGAAGGCCACCACGAACAGCCGCGAGTCCTGCTGGAACCGGTCGAGCTGGCGGGTCAGCCCGTACGCCTTGTACATCGACTCCGGGCCGGTCAGCGGCATGCCGGAGAAGTGCAGGAAGCTGCACCGGAGCCCGCGGCGCATCATCCGGTACGCGGCCACCGGCGAATCGATCCCGCCCGACATCAGCACCAGCGCGCGCCCGCTCATGCCGACCGGCAGCCCGCCCTGGCCTGGCCAGCCCTGCGTGAACACGAACACCTCGCGCTGGTCCACCTCCACGAACACGGTGGTGTCGGGGGCGCGCAGGTTCACGGGGTAGCCGTACTCCTGCTGGATGCGGCTGCCGATCCGGACCGCGAGCTCGGCGGACGTGACCGGGAAGCGCTTGTCCCGGCGACGCGCCCGGACGGCGAACGAGCCGGGACAGCCGGCCATGAGGCCGACCGCCGCCGCGGTCGCGGCCGCCGGATCCTTCGCGACCCGGACCGCCCGGCACACCCTCGCGACGCCCATGACCCGCGTCATCCGCTCGGCGAGGACGCTGACTGCCGCCTCGGCGGCCAGTCCCGCGGCGTCCGCCCCGGCGAGCCGCAGCACGATCACGCCCTCGCGCTGCCAGACGCGAAGCTCGAAGCCGGTGTCCCGCACGGCCCGCCGGATATTCTCGTGCAGCAGGCGCTCGAACTGCTGACGGTTCCGGCCCTTCAGCACAATCTCGCCGAGCTTGAGCAGCACGCACGGCTCGCACGGCCCGCCATCCTCGACGGGCTCGGCCTGGCCGGCCACCGACGTCGCTGTCATTACCTCAGTCTGCCACCGCGGCGGCGGGCCGCGGCATCGCTAGCCAGGCAGTATCCCGCACAGCACCCGGTTCT
>Ga0187783_10004723_pt1 | contig 10077 bp, 9 predicted proteins | sample 1015_SJ02_MP02_2_FD_132471 | JGI IMG/M metagenome (GOLD analysis project Ga0187783, IMG submission 132471) | Tropical peat soil microbial communities from peatlands in Department of Meta, Colombia - 1015_SJ02_MP02_20_MG | ecosystem: Environmental > Terrestrial > Soil > Wetlands > Peat | place... | reverse complement strand
TTGCATAAATCACTCCCATCGTCATGGCGAGCCCCCTGAAGGGGCGTGGCCATCCAGTAGAAGCCTAGACGCTAATTACTGGATGGCCGCGTCGCCTATGGCTCCTCGCCATGACGATGGGGATGGAGCCATGCAACAAAGCCGGCTTGGCCCGAGGATGACACGGAGAAGCTTCCGATTCGCCGCTTCAAATGGTGTTCAAAGCTGTCACTCCGTCGGAGCCAGACGTTTGTGGCGCACGTCTTGGCCTTTGATCATGTAGATGATTATTTCGGCGAGATTGGTGCAGTGATCGCCCATGCGTTCGAGCCATTTCGCAATAGACAGTAGGTGATAATAATTTTCCACCAGTTCTTTGTGTGCATGCATTTCGGCGATGAGGCGTTTGGTTATGAGATGGTGCAGCTCATCGACGGCATCGTCTTTCATAATCACCGAGAGTGCTTTTTCATAGTCTCGTTCTAAAAACGCTTCGAGCGTTTCTCTGATCATGGCCTGCACACTCTTGGCCATGTCGGCGATATCACCCGCGTCGTGAGAGCGGTCTAGTCTATTGAGTTCGATAATACGATGACAGATTTTTATGGCCAGGTCGCCCAGTCTTTCGAAATAGGTCACCATCTTTATCACCGAGACGATGAAGCGAAGATCTTGGCCAACCGGCTGCCTTTGTGCCAAAAGCTCAATGGACATGCGGTCGACGATGACCTCATCGGAGTCAATGCTCTTGTCGTAATCGATGGTCTTTTGCGCGAGTGCGGTATCGTTCTCCGATAGAGACTTGATGGCATTAGCGACCATTTTTTCGACTCGGCCGGCGATAAGAAGAATGCGATCCCTGAGGATGCGCAAATCATTGTCAAAAGCTCGATTGGTATGATTCTTTATCATCACCCAAATTTCCCCGTTATATAATCTTCGGTTCGTTGATCCGCTGGGTTAGTGAAGAGCTTTCTTGTTTCATCCACCTCAATCAGTTTTCCTGACAGAAAATAGGCGGTGACCTGCGATACGCGAGCCGCCTGTTGCATATTGTGGGTGACGATGACGATGGCGTAATTGGTCCTTAAGGTGTGAATGAGGTCTTCGATTCGGGCGGTAGAGATTGGGTCGAGGGCGGAGCAGGGCTCATCAAGTAGAAGCACTTCTGGCTCCATCGCCAAAGCGCGGGCAATGCAAAGGCGTTGTTGCTGTCCACCTGATAGCGCACCGCTGGGCGCATTGAGCCGGTCTTTTACTTCGTCGAAGAGCGCAGCATTTTTCAGCGCAATTTCAGCGATTTCTTCTTTGCTTTTGCTGGTCCTTTTCCGGGTAAAAGCAAAGCCGCTTAACACGTTTTGCATGATCGACATGTGGGGAAAGGGATTGGGTTTTTGAAAAACCATGCCCACCCGACGCCTAATGGAAACCGGGTCGACCGATGGCCCGTATATATCTACGCCGTCGAGGAGGATCTGGCCGTCGACCTCCACACCGGCAATAAAGTCGTGCATGCGGTTAAGGCAGCGGATGAATGTTGATTTACCGCAACCCGATGGTCCGATGATCGCGGTGACTTGGCCGCTATGAATGCTGAGCGAAACTTGATCTACCGCCAGATGCTTGCCGTAGCGCACGCTCAGGTTGTGGGTCGTCATGGTGGAAGCGGTGGCTTGTGTCATAGGCTACCTCGGCTCTTTTCTTTGTGATGTCGAAGCCAAGCCGCACTCAGGTTAAAGATGGCTAAGATTGCCAGCAATACGACAATGGCTCCGGAAGCATTCTCGACAAAATCCGCTTGTGGTCGTTCGACCCATTGGAAGATCTGCAGGGGCAGCGCTGAGAACTCGCTTAAAAGACCATTGGGTAGAAATGCTAGATAAGTGGCGGCGCCGATGACAATAATCGGAGCAGATTCGCCAATGGCGCGGGCTATTGATAATATGGCCCCAGTAATGATCTGAGACATCGCCAGTGGCAATACCACTCTCAATGTTACCGAAAGTTTGGTGCCGCCCAAAGCAAGGCCGGCTTCTCGCAGATTTTTGGGCACGGTTTTAAGGGCTTCACGGGTTGCGGTAATCATTACCGGGAGAATCAATAGAGACAGGGTTAGCGCACCGGCAACAAGACTGGGGCCTAAACCGAGAGCTCGCACAAATAATTCCAGTCCTAGGAGGCCAAAGATAATGGAAGGCACGCCAGCTAAATTGGTGACGTTGAGCTCGATCAGGCTTTTGAACCAAGTATCTTTGGCATATTCCTCGAGGTAGATGGCCGAAGCCACACCCAAGGGCAGGGCAATGATTGTGGTTAACAGCATGAGATAAAACGTTCCGATTAATGCAGGTAGGATGCCGGCTTTGCTCGCAAACCGTGAAGGAAAGCCCGTGAGAAAATCCAGATCGATACGCTCCAGGCCAGAAATAACCGTATTGCCGACCAGAAACGCCAAAATGAGCAAGGGCAAAAAAGCAGCGCTCAAACACAGCAGCCGAAAGATGCGTTCAACAAGTTGAGCGTTTTTTTCTTCTCGGGTAATGCCGACGATTACTCTGGCGGATTCAACTTCTTTCATTTCATTCGCCGTGCTCAAAAAATCCTGTTCGGAAAATGCGGCCATTATGTTGTCACCGTGAATCGCGAGCGAAGGATGATTTTGCTGGTGCTATGAAAAATGAAGGTTAAAAGAAACAAGGTGGCCCCCACGGCAAAAATGGTTAAATATTCGATGGATTGCTGTGGAGTATCCCCCATACTTACCTGGACGATGTAAGCCGTCATCGTTTGAATGGGTTGACGTACATCCAAGGTGAAATTGGGCTTTAAGCCTGCGGCAATAGCGACGATCATGGTCTCACCGATGGCTCGAGCAAAAGCCAGGAACAAGGCGGCTATGATGGTAGACCTTGCATAGGGCAGCACAACCAAAAAAATGGTGCTGAGCTTACGTGCTCCGAGGCTATAAGCGGCTTCTTTGAGATAGCGCGGCGTCTTGTACATGGCGTCTTCGCATAATGAAGAAACAGTTGGCACCAACATGAAGCCCATGACGATGCCGGGTGAAAGTGCGTTGAAGCCACTGAGATGAGGGATAATTTTCATTAGCCCTGGAGTCACAATAGTGAGCGCAAAATAGCCATAAACCACAGTCGGGATACCGGCTAAAAGCTCTAATAGCGGCTTGACCAGACCTCGAATTTTGGGGCTCGCAAATTCGCTAAGGTAGATTGAAGCCATAATGCCCAGGGGTGCGGCGGTAATCATGGCCACAGAGGTAACTAATAGAGAGCCGGTTACGAGTGACCAAATACCAAATCGTTTCGTTTCAAACAGCGGTGTCCAAACGGTGTCGAAGAAAAAAGCGGAAGGTGGAATTTGTTCGAAGAAGTCAAAGGTTTTGGTGATAAGAACGTATAAGACGCCCACAGTGACAAGTATGGAAATAGCGGCCGAGGCCTTTAGGATGGTCTCAACGCTCGCGACCATCATGCGTTCGGCGCGTCGTTGTGATGCGAGGTCACATTTCATGAATTTTCTATTCCTCCGCCAACTTGGTAAAAGCGGCTTTCTGCTCTTCCTCGCTTAATGGTACGAAGCCCACATCTTTGGCGATTTTTGAGCAATTTTCTAAGTAAAATTTAACGAAATTCCTTTCATTGGGTCGGAGCTCCTTGGCGGCGTAGAGAAACACCGGACGCGCCAGGGGCTGATAGGCTCCGCTTTGAATAGTAGCGGCGGTAGGTAAGACGGGCTTATGATTAATGCCTGCGAGGTCATTGATGATGGCCAGTGCTTTTAGTGAGCTTTGGTTTTCTAGATAATAAGCGAAGCTAAAAAAGCCGATGCTGTCCAAGGTCGAGCGTATGCCGTGGACTAAAACGTTATCATCCTCGCTACTGGTGATATCGCCGCGGCTACTATGTTCTTTGCCGACGATTTCTTTGGTGAAGTAATCGTAGGTTCCTGAGGCAATACCTGGAGCAAAAATCTCGAATTTACGATCAGGCCATGCGGGGTTCACATCACTCCATTTAGTTATTTTCCCTTCTGCTGCTGGTTCAAAGATCTTTCTTAATGTCGAGACACGAATGTCATTAAGCCAGCTATTCTCTTTGTTTACCACTACCACGATGCCATCGTTAGCCACGGGCAATTCCACATAGTCAACAGCGTTTTTTCGGCACAGTTCCTTTTCCGAATCGGTGATGGCGCGAGAAGCTCCGATGATATCGATGCGTTTGCTGCAGAATTTTTTGAAGCCACCGCCGGTACCCGAAATGCCGATGCTGACATTTTCCTGATTTTGCTTTTTGTATTCTTCGGCAATGGCTTCGGAGATGACGAAAACCGTGCTCGATCCGTCGAGCTTGATGTTGTCTTTGGACAGCGAGCAAGTACATGATTGCCAAAAGAGAAGGGCCACCGTAACAGCGCCAATAAGTGATTTCATGATCATTGACAAAGCCACCCCCAAGAGCATTGGTGATTTACACTAACACTGTTGAGTGCTCCACTCTGTGATCATTCGATGCCGGTCAGGTGACATTTACGTGACAAAATTCTGCCGGCATTTGATATGAGAAAGATCAAGGAAATAGCGTGATAAATTGTTCGGCGAATTTATTTACGGTGGGTGAAAGATCGTTGTTGGTGAAATTTACGTGTTCAATCGACGTGTTTGGATTATCGGCAAAAAACTGCAACGCCGCTTTAAATGCAAGTTCGCGCGCAATGTCGTGGGGAAAGCCATAGATTCCCGTGGAGATTGAGGGAGACGAAACGCTCTTTGAGTCATATTGACTGGCTTTCAAAAGGCTATTGTAATAGGCCGAATAGAGTTCGAGATTGGTCTTGCTATCGGACGTACCAATCGGGCCCACGGTATGAACCACCAGCTTGACGTCGGGAGCGAGCCCATAAGGCTTAGTGGCCATTGCTGATCCGGTCGGAAATGATGGCAAGTTATGCATCGCTAGATATAGTTTCGCTTCTTCGACCATGGGTTCTTTGCCATCGATTTTAGCGGCAGCGTGGATCGCTCCGTCCACACCGCTGCCACCTAGGAGGGAACCGTTTGCGGCATTCACGATGGTGTCTTTCTCTTTGACAATATTGCCATACCGCACGGCAATGGAGCGGGTTTTACCGCCGATAGACTTTTCTGCGCGATAATATTCTGTGGTGGTAGCTGGCTCAGTAGCCGGGATATTCGCCGCATATACTCTTTTCCATCCGCTATTAGCAAACGTTGCGGGAACCGCGGGCCTTAATCCTAAAGGCGGGCTTTTATCTTTAACTTCGGCTTTTGGTGCGGGCTCCGTCGTGCTTTCAGTTTTTTCAGGTCTCGCAGTTTTTGTTGGGCTCGTTTGGCCACTCTTCTTTGATCCTTCGCCGCCACTCGGTTGATTACAGGCGAACGCTAAAAACAATAGACCGAGCAAGATTAACATTCTTCTCATTGATTACTCCTTTCTGCGGTGACAACTTTGTCGAGGGCGATTTTGATTTGTCCTTCGAGAAACTCACGCATGCTAATGCCATCGGCCGCTAATTGTTGTGGCACTAAGGATGTTTTGGTTAAGCCGGGTAATGTATTGGTTTCCAAGAAATAGAAACCGTCGTCGGCCAAGATCAAGTCCGCTCGGGAATAGCCGTCGAGCGCGAGGGCGGCATGAGCAGTGACCGCGAGGCGTTGGGCTTCCCTCGCCAAATTCTCCGAAATCCGAGCGGGCGTTATCTCTTTGGTGCCCATGCCTAAGTATTTGCCTTGGTAATCGAATTCGCGGTTGCTATCTACGACGATTTCCGTGCAGGGAAGCCCTCTGGGGCCATTGTCATCTTCAAACACGCCAACGGTAATTTCGCGGCCATTGATCACTCTTTCCAGCAAAAATGGCTGTGGCTTTAGTTCCGCCAATTGGGCAGCAATAGCGTTGATTTCAAGAAGCCCTCGCACAAAAAAGCAACCAAGACTCGAGCCGCCACAAACCGGTTTAATAATGCAATCACCATGGCTTTGGCAAAACTCAGTGATGGTCTTTTGCAAGCGCTGCTGGCTGGTTGTTTCTAGCACAACATGGGGTGCCATTTTTATTTGGTAGCCCAAGAGACATTCCTTCGTAGCCACCTTGTTGAAGGCAATGCGTGACGCTTTAGCGTTCGAGCCGCTAAAGGGTCGCTTGGCCTCTTCGAGCGTCTGCTGCAGCTCACCATTTTCGCCGGAACCACCGTGTACTCCCAAGAGAAACACATGATTATCGCTTAATTTAGATGAAATAGCCTGGCTTATATTGGCAAATATTTGACGATTAGTTTTTGGTATAAATTCGCTAGTAAATGGCTCTTCATGGGCAATTAAATCATTATAATCTATATCAAATATGGGCCCATCTTTATGCCAAAACCACAGCTTACCGCAGCCAATGGCTTGAGCCATCGCCTGTGCTGATGCCACCGACACTAATCTCTCATCCGAATCGCCACCAAAAAGCAAAATTATATTATGGTCCATGGCCTAGCACTTCCCTTTCCAATCCATTATCTACTAATAGAATAACCGCTAAACTGTGTCGTCCCGCGGCTTGACCGCGGGATCCAGCGCAGTAGCACTTCGTGGACCCCGCGGTCAAGCCGCGGGGCGACACAAGTGGGCGTGACACAGTTTTAGTGAACACCCTTTCTGCTAACGAACAATATTATATCTTAATTCAAGGATGGGCAATGGCGGGGATTTCTAACATATTAGTCAAAGGCGCCCGTGTTCATAATTTAAAGAACATCGATGTCGCACTGCCGCGAAATCAACTTATTGTCATCACTGGTCTTTCTGGATCCGGCAAGAGTTCGCTGGCTTTTGACACGATCTACGCAGAAGGGCAGCGGCGTTATGTGGAGTCGCTGTCTAGCTATGCCCGCCAATTTTTAAAGCTGCAAGATAAGCCCGATGTTGATTTGATCGAAGGCTTATCCCCTGCCATCAGTATTGAGCAAAAAACCACCAGCAAAAATCCGCGCTCCACGGTAGCCACCGTCACGGAAATTTACGATTATCTCAGGCTGTTGTTTGCGCGGGTGGGTCAACCTTATTGCTATGAATGCCACAAGCCCATCGCCCAAAAATCGGCGACCGCCATCACCGATGAGATCATGGGCTTGGGCCTTGGCACGCGTATCAGCTTGCTTGCGCCAATGGTTCGAGCCAAAAAAGGCGAGCACAAGGCTGAGCTCGCAAAACTGCAAAAGGAAGGTTTTGTCAGAGTTAGGGTTGATGGAGAACTACGCTATTTAGAAGAAGATATCGAGCTGAACCCGAAGACCAAGCACTCAATCGACCTGGTGATCGATCGCATTGTGTTGGATAAAAATGAATCCTCGCGTTTGTCCGATGCGGTGGAGCTTGCGTTAAAGAAATCGGGGGGCCTTGTCACCGTTCTCAAGCACGAAGGCGACAAAATCACCGAAGAGCTTTTTAGCGAGCATTTTGGCTGTATCGATTGCGGCGTTTCGTTTCCCGAGATCGAGCCGCGCATGTTTTCTTTTAACGCGCCGCAGGGAGCCTGCCCTAGCTGCAACGGTTTGGGTAATTTTTTGCATTTTACCGAAGACAAGATCATTAGGAACCCTGAGCTTTCTCTTAATCAAGGCGTGATTTCGCCCTATGCCGCCAATATAAAGGGTTATTACTATTCGCAAATTTTTTCCGTCGCCAAAGCGTTTGATGCGTCCTTAGATCTCTCTTGGAGAAGGCTGCCGAAAAAAGTTAGAGACGCCATTCTTAATGGCACTGATCAGCGCATAAATTTTGTGTTCAAGGCCGATAGTAGCAAGCGCACCCATCGCTTCACGCGGGTTTATGAGGGCCTGATCAACCAGTTGGCCCGGCGGTATAAAGAAACCGATAACGAGACTATTCGCGAAGAGCTCGAAAATTACATGAGTCGCGAAATCTGCCCTGAGTGTCACAGTGCGCGCGTGGGCAAAGAAGCTCGGTCAGTGAAAATCGACCATCGGGCCATCAACGATGTAAGCGATATGACCATTAAGGAAGCGGTGGGCTTTTTTGCTGGCTTGAGCGTGGCCGAAAAGCACCAAGTGATCGCACAGCCCATCCTCAAGGAGATCGGGGCTCGCTTAAGCTTCTTGGAAGCAGTGGGTCTTGATTATCTCACGCTGAGCCGAACTTCACGAACCTTGTCGGGAGGCGAAGCCCAGCGTATCAGATTGGCCACGCAAATTGGTTCAGCCCTAGTTGGTGTGCTCTACGTGCTCGATGAGCCGAGCATCGGTTTGCATCAGCGCGACAACGAAAAATTGCTTGCGACGCTGAAAAATCTGCGCGACTTAGGCAACACCGTGCTGGTGGTGGAACACGACGAAGATACCATTTTAGCTTCCGACTACGTGGTGGACATGGGACCAGGGGCCGGGACGTTAGGTGGAGAGATTGTCGCTTGTGGTACGCCCAAAGCGATCATGAAGAACAAGAAGTCGCTTACGGCTCGCTATCTTAGTCGCGACCTGATCATCAAGACTCCGAAAAATCGGCGCGTCGGCCAGCATTTTATGACCTTAAAAAATGCTCGCGGTAATAACTTAACTGGTGTCGATCTTAAAATCCCCTTAGGGACAATGACCGCTGTTACGGGAGTGTCAGGTTCGGGTAAAAGCTCGCTGATTATCGACACCTTGTATGCAGAGTTGTCTCGGCATTATTATGGCTCGGGCGCGGACGTTTTGCCTCATGATGGCATAACCGGCCTGCAGTTTATCGACAAAGTGATCGACATTGATCAATCTCCGATTGGAAGAACGCCCCGCAGTAATCCTGTTACCTATGCTGGCATTTTTGACGGTATTCGAGATCTGTTTGCGAGCTTGCCCGATGCCCAGATGCGGGGATTCGACAGTGGTCGGTTTTCTTTCAATGTGAAGGGCGGCCGCTGCGAAGCCTGCAAGGGCGGTGGCGTCGTTCGCATTGAAATGAATTTCTTACCTGATGTGTATGTGACCTGCGATGAATGCAAAGGTAAACGTTTCAATAAAGAAACCTTGAGCGTGACCTACAAGGACAAAACCATCGCGGATGTGCTGGAGATGACAGTGGCAGATGCCTTGTCGTTCTTTTCGGCCATCCCTCAGATCAATCGAAAACTCATGACGCTCAGCCGGGTGGGATTGGGCTATATCCATCTTGGTCAACAGGCCACGACTTTGTCTGGCGGGGAAGCGCAGCGCATAAAATTGAGTAAAGAGCTCAGCAAGCGCGCGACCGGAAAAACCTTATATATTCTTGATGAACCAACCACTGGCCTACATTTTCACGACGTGAGCCAGCTTTTAGACGTGCTTCATGAACTGGTGGATCAAGGAAACACCGTTTTAGTCATCGAGCATAATTTAGACGTCATCAAATCCTCAGATCATGTGATCGATTTAGGCCCCGAAGGCGGCAAAAAAGGCGGCAAAATCATTGCCACCGGCACCCCAGAAGAAATCGCCGCAAACACCAACAGCCACACCGGCCACTTCCTCAAAAAAGCGCTCGCCTAAAATGGATTAATGACTTCTAGGCCAGTTATATTAAAATCTTTTTCGTTACGGGTTACCAATTTCATATTGTGGGTAAGGGCGGTCGCGGCTAATAGGCCATCAATTGCCGGTAAGGTTTTTTTGCTGGTGGCCGTTAAAAATCCCCATCGCTCGGCAACTGCTAAATCAATTGACACCATATTTCCGCTAAATTGATTTGGTAATTCTTCTTCTAACCAGCTCAACAATCTTTTGCGTTTTCTGCTAGCTGGTAGAAGTTCTACACCGCGGCGAATTTCTCCAATAGTTAATACGCTGATGTAGAGCTTTTCTGCAGGTATCGCTTTTAGCCAATCGATAACATTTTTATCTGGGCTAGGTTTCCACGTTTCACTTAATACATTGGTGTCAAGCAAATAAGTCATAGGTCAATGTCTCTTGCTGGAGTGCGATCGCGCGTTAAATCGAGTTTTATCCCTTTCAGCGGTGAACGGCTCATATAGTCAACCAAATGCGGTGTTTTTCCCACAAGTTTTTGATAATCTTCAAAAGTCGGGATAACTGATT
>Ga0187783_10004722_pt1 | contig 10078 bp, 14 predicted proteins | sample 1015_SJ02_MP02_2_FD_132471 | JGI IMG/M metagenome (GOLD analysis project Ga0187783, IMG submission 132471) | Tropical peat soil microbial communities from peatlands in Department of Meta, Colombia - 1015_SJ02_MP02_20_MG | ecosystem: Environmental > Terrestrial > Soil > Wetlands > Peat | place... | reverse complement strand
GGTGATGGCGTGGGAAACCGGGAGGACCACCTCGAGCAGGCGCAAATCCTGCGAAAGATCCTCGAGGCCTTCCCGCCCGACGACGACAAACCCGCTGACAGGGCGATCAGGCGCATGGTCGAAGGCGCCGTCATCGCGTCCGAACTCGAATCAGAAGACTCAACGAGGTCCTGAACACGAGCTTACGAACCCGGTGAGCCTTCCATGCGGATCTCCAAGGCCTTCACGCGGAGGTCGAGGCTCGCAAGGGCAACGCCCGCTTGTTGCAAGGCAACCTTCACGGGGTTCTCGCCACCCTGGCCGTTCGAGCCTTTTGTTGACGCTGGGATCGCTCCGATTGTTCGCCGAAACTCCGCGATCAGCTCGCCAGTCGACATGGAGTCGGAAGAGTCGGTCATGTCGCGACCCTACGACCGAGACGTCAGGGAGCCGGTGAGCTCTCTCTTTACACAAAAGGAGGGTTTAGTGTAAGCTAGGCAGCAATGAGGAGAGCTGCCAGGACCAATTCCGACCCTTCAGCCGTTGTCGGCTATGCCCGGGTGTCCACCGACGAGCAGGCCGAGTCAGGCCTCGGACTCGCTGCGCAGCGGGCGGCAATCGAAGCCGAGTGCTCGCGGCGCGGATGGACCCTTGTGGCGATCCACGAGGACTCGCTCAGCGGCAAGAGCATGAACAGGCCCGGTGTCACGGCCGCTCTCGAAGCCGTCGGGTCCGGGAACGCGTCGACGATCGTTGTGGCCAAGCTCGATCGGCTCTCGCGCTCACTAGTGGACTTTGCGACGCTCATGGCTCGCGCCCAGGCAGGTGGGTGGAATCTCGTCGCCCTCGATTTGGGTATCGACCTCACGACAGCCGCAGGAGAGTTCATGGCCAACGTGATGGCGTCCGCAGCGCAATGGGAGCGGCGAATCATCGGCCAGCGGACTCGAGACGCTCTCGCGGTCAAGCGATCGCAGGGAGTGAAGCTCGGCCGACCTCAGCAGCTTCCCGTGGCTGTCGTGAGCCGGATACGCGAAGCACACGATGCCGGCGCCGGTTGGTCAGCTATCGCTCGCCAGTTGAACGAGGACGGGGTTCCAACTGCCCACGGAGGAAGCAAGTGGTACCCGTCAACGGTGCGAGCGGTAGTGCTGACTCCTCGAGCGGCATAGAAAACAGTCGGCGAGTGTCTAGCTTTCGCACCCGACCTGCTACTTTCGAGAATGCAGAGAACCCAAAAGGGGGTGGTCACAGTGAACGTTTCGTTTTCACTGATAACTGCTTCCGGTGAAACACCCCATGCGGGGATAACCACGACGGCCTTACCGTCCGGTGGGCAGGCACAGATCGGAGAAACGGGCCGCTAGGGGCGTGGGTTCCGCGGCAAGCCAAGGCAAGAGGCGCCCTACCTGTCGGGGGCGCCTCTTTTTTTGTCTCGCTCCGACTGGTCCTCGTCCTTGTGCTTACCGCTTAGGCCCTTCGGATCTACCTGCAACGCCGCTGAGACGAGCTTCTCGAACTCGTCTTCGTCAGTCGCGGCTTTCGCTTTGTCTTTCGGCTTTCAAGTCCTTGAGAATGCCCTACGAATGCGTTCATACTCACCCTTGCGAAGCCCAGCGTCCTTGGGCTGCAGGTCTAGGTAGCGAAGGGTGCTGCTTGAGTAACCCATTGCGAGAAGGGCCACGATGGCGGCTCGCGCCAACGCAGGGTCCGATGGCTTCTCCTTCGAGTCATGGATTAGGTCGCGTAACTGACGCCGTGTCAGCTTCTCTCCCGCAGCCGTGGCTCGGTCGATGAGCTTCTGATAATTGAGCTTTTGCTCCCCTTTCTGTTTCCACCAAAGAATTTCGAAATCGATGTTCCAGGGGAACGTCGGAGCCGACGGAGGGGGCAAGCCCTTGCGGAACCGTTCGTCACGGTTGGCATCCAGAGCTACCTGTATGTTCCACGCATTTCGTAGTTGGCTGTCAGAAGCAAGGGAGATTCGCATCTGCATCGCCAACTCTCGGAGCTGCCCGGCAGCTCTGTGCCCTAGTTGGTGATCGACAAGCTCAATGAAAATACGTGAGAACTCAGGTCCATGGCGTGGACTTACCCCTTGTGCTGCGTGTGCGAGTTCATGCAACACGATCCACTCAACGAGGAAATTGGGATCGAAGAACGCTAATCCATTACGCCATCGACCAATTCGGCCCGGAGCGCATAACGCAACAGCCCCGGGCGTATTGCCGGGATTGATACCCCAACGTTTCCATTCGGATTGGGTCAAGGCCTTAACAGGCCCAACGTGCGGGTAGCGGCGTCTGAAGAAGTCGCTCGAGGTCAGATTGCCTAGGTAGTGATTGACCTCGGCGATGTTGTTGAATGACCGACCAGTGGGAAGAACTGGCGAAGAGATCCCATTTTCGAGAATGTCCGACCACTGGCTCCCAGTCGCAGACTGCGAATTGAACAACTCGTTGTAGATAGCTGGATCAACATCACCGCCATGGACGGGAAACCTCTTCAGAGCCCTGCCTCGGCCCCGAATAGCACCTAAGAGAAGCTCTCGAATAGCACCTGTTGCATCCCCAACGGTTGAACGAGGCCCTATCCGCCAAAGGTGTGAACCAAAAATGTGGATAACCCCGATCCACGGACCGTTTCTGCCAGCCCTCGCTACATATGCCGCTTCCACACCGAGGGCTCTGAGGACGGGAATGTTGTTCGTCCCGACAAGATCCTCGAGCGCGACAGAGCGGCGCGAAACGAGTCTCACCCTGCGACTGCGGGTTCTACTGTTGGTGTCCTCGCGCGGTAAAGCCGACGAACGCGGTTCCTTCACGGGTTGTCGACCGAACAGCGATTCAGTAGTTCAGGATTCGCCCGGCGCCGATTCTCTCTTCATCCGTTGTACGGATTAGCTGGGGGGATTTGGGCGGTTCCTCCGGTCTGCAAAGTCGCTCCGGCGGTTCCACCGGTCGGCAACGTAGCTCCGCCCGCTTGCCCAAGACTCCCGAGGTCAGCCTGTCTGTGAGAACGGTATTGCGGAAGCTCTGAGAGTGCCTTCGCGGTAGGAATCTTGGCGAAGTACCCCGCGCCGAACCAGATGCACATCAGCACGTACCAGAAGTGCTCGGCGCTGGTCATCTCTGTCAGCCCGAAGTCCTTGAGAGCCTTCTTTGCTGGAACCTTGGCGAAGTACATCGCGCCCAGCCAAATATTTCCGATGACGTACCAGACGCCTTCCCAAGTGGTCAGTGCGGCCTTTCGGACAGCGCCCGCGACGGGATTTGTCATTTTGGATTACCCCCGATCTCCGTGTTCGTTAAAGCAGAGCGGACGATATATGCAGTTCAGGTGACGTGCTCGGGCGACAAGCGCGACACCTCTTATTTATCGTGGGTGCGGATAAATCTGACAGGACCATGATCAAAAAGGCTTTTCCCTTTGACGAGTTGCGTCGCCCTGCGCCACGGTTTTAGGACCTGACCGGAACTAGGGGGGTCCGGCAACTCTCAGGGAGCGGGGGGCAGCTTTCGGTGGGGGACTCGGACGACGGCCAGCTACCGCTCGACGACGCGCTCTCGTCGCGGGCACTCGTTGACGCCGGACAGCCTCTCTCGCTTCGCGACGAGTCCGGGACAGCCCCTGAGGATCGCCCTTTCAGACCAGACGTCGAGGGACTTCGCGCCGTTGCGATTTTCATGGTGGTCCTGTTCCACTCGGGAGTAACCCAGGCCCGCGGTGGATTCTTCGGCGTAGACGTCTTCTTCGTCATATCGGGTTTCGTGATCACGGGTCTGTTGCTGCGCGAACGGGCCCGAACCGGGACGACGAGCATCCTGAGCTTCTACGCCAGGCGAGCTCGTCGCATCCTTCCTGCTGCTGTGTTGGTCATCGTCGTGTCCCTCATCGCGACCGACGCACTCGTCGGAAGGACTTACGCAGACCTCGTGGCGAGTGACGGAAGATGGACGGCGGTATTCCTTGGCAATTTCCACTTCACGCACCTGTACCCCACTTTCTTCGTAAAGCGCCCCGCTTCGCCGCTTCAGCACTACTGGTCGCTCGCAGTCGAAGAGCAGTTCTATCTCGTTTACCCGGCGATCTTCGTAACGATCATGGCGTTGCCCGGTATGTGGAGCCTTCGCCGTCGACTTGGAGCAGCCTTGGTTGTGATTGCGTCGATCTCGCTTGCGATATCGCTTCTCACCTCGAAGGTGGGAAACCTGGTCGCCTACGGCTCGCCGTTTACCCACGCCTGGGAGCTCGCCCTCGGTGCGCTCATCGCGATCAGTACCGGTTCGCTCGAGAAGGTCCCTCACGCCCTTGCTGTTCTGATGGCGTGGACGGGCCTTGTCTTGATCGTCGTCGCAACGCTTACGATCCCTGTTTCGGTCGCGCTGCCGGGAACATCCACAATGTTGCCCGTAGGCGGAGCTGCACTGGTCATCGCGGGAGGAGCGGCCGCGCCGCCACGTTGGGGTGCCGAGGCACTACTCCGGCTTGCACCCTTTCGGTGGGTCGGCCGCTGGTCGTACTCCTGGTATCTGTGGCACTGGCCGATTCTCGTCATAGCCGCCGCGCACGTACACACAAGCGTCCTCGGATCTTCTGTTTGGAAGAACCTCGGGCTGTCGGCGTCTGCACTTGTTCTTGCAGCGATGACGTACTTCTGCGTCGAGAACCCCATTCGCCATAGCCGACGTCTCGCGCGTAACCCTGGGCTGACGATGATCGGCGCGGTCTTGCTCATCGCTTCATGCGTGGCTTTCACGTTTGTGTTCTGATCGTCGGCTACTCGACATAATGCCCTCCCGTCCCAGGGCAAAATCCTCGCTTGGGAATGACCCTTTGGCCGGGAGACGGTCAGTAGTGTCGCGAGAGTGGAAGGTCACTCGAACGCGTGGGACCCCGATCGCATGTCCACCAATGAGGTCGATGCCGCCATTGCCGCCGGCAACTGGGACCTCGTCTGGTCGTGGTTCGACCACCCGAATACTGAGGCACTCCACGAGGACATCGGTCGATCGTTCCGGTCGCTCCCTCCCGAGGAGCAGATACCGGACATCGAAGAATCGCTCCGTGATGCCGAAGAAAAACGGGCACGCTTCGAGGAGCTGGCGAAACGAGCCATTCGAGACCGGGAACCCGATGAGCTCCAGCGCGCCCTCGTCCACTGCATGTTGCAGCTCGAGCTGAGCGCTTCCGACTATCGGATCAGGCTCGCGGAACTCGAGCAGCAGATCGCTTCCAGAGACTCTCCTTACAGCGGATAGTTTCACTGTTTTCGTTCCCTGGGGACCTGCATTATCCCAGGTGAGCACAGCGTTTAGGCACCCATGGCTTCTACCCACCAGGTTGCGGGTTCGACTCCTGCCGAGGGCGCGACCAGGCGGAATGCTGTCTGAGTTCTTGGTACATCGCTCGGACAACTGATACCTTCGCCAGGCGCTTGAAGCATCGGATAGGGGAATGCGTCGACGATCATTGTCGGCGAGCTCGATCGGCTTTGTCGCTCGCTCGTGGACTTCGCGACGCAGCGCAGTGGGAGCCGCGAATCATGGCGGACGAATCGTCTTCAATCCTCCGGGGTTGGGCCGGTCCTGTAAACCCCCTCAGACAGCGACCGACTCTGTATTCACGCGGGGAGCGTGATCCGGGCGGGTTACGTCGCGAACCTTCTGCGCGCGCTTTGCGCTCATCTACCAATCACACATTTGCGTATGCCACCAGTCTCCTAATGGTTCAGGTGGATGACGAACCAGGGGAGTCGGCGAGGAATCGCGACTACGAGACGTAGGCAAGATTCATCTTGGCCTCCGCCAAGCTCTTCCTGCCCGATTTGGCTTCCAGCGTGACGATATGAAGACCGGTGGCTCCTTTGGCGACTCCTGTGATGGTCGCTGACCCGTCGTTATTGTCGGTGATCTTGAGACCCTTAGGAAGTTTGCCCTTCTTTGCGATCTTGGTCCCGGCGGGAAAGCCGGTCGTGGTGACAAGGAAGGTGAATGGCTGTCCGATGAAGGCGGTGGCGGTGTTGGCCGACGTGAACCTGGGAGACGGGGAGAACTCAGCTCCAGAGGCGACCTCGTTCACCGAATCGACGGCATCGTTCCCGGTGTCAGAGAACCAGATATCAGCACCCGCCCCATCGGGCACAAAAGTCAACCCATGCGGACCGTCAAGCGTGGCGCTGGTAGCCGCGTTGCCGCTGTAGGGATATCCGATGCCGCCGCCGCCCGCGACAGTCTGCATGGTGACCGAAGATCCGATCTCTCGTACGAGGTCACAGCCCGTGTCGTCGAAGAACTCCGTCCCGGCGCCGTCTAGCCGGATAGAGGTTGGTTGGGTTATGGGGTCTGTAGCGGGGGAACCGTCCGGCGAACAACCCGCAGATGCTGCGGGGCTTCCGATCACGTCTTGGATGATCCCGCCGGTCACAGAGCGGATCTCGTTGTTGTCCGTGTCCGCGATGTAGAGCACGCCGGACACGAAGTCGACTCCACTTGGTTCGTTCAGCTTGGCGCTCGTAGCGGCTATGCCGTTGCCGTTGAACCCGGGGGTGTTGAACACTCCGGTGAATACCGCGGGAGAGCCGCCCGAGGGGATCGACCAGACGACGTCCGTTCCCTGATCGGCTACATAGAGCGTGCCAGTTCCCTGGTCGACGCTTACGCCGACGGGCTCGCTCACTGGCGCACCTGGGACAAGTGGGATGAAGGTTCCCATGACCGGAGGGGATGCCGCGAGGTTCACGACTTCGATGCCGTGGTTGTTCCTGTCTGCGATGTAGAGAAGCTGGGCGGCGCTGTTTAAGCCCAAGCCATGTGGAATATCGAGCTGAGCCAGGCTCGCCAGAGTGCCCGGGGGCGATGGAGCTCCACAGACGCCGGCAGCGTTTACGAGGATCGAAACGGCGCTCGTCGTGAGATCGTCCTGCCACACCTGGCAGCTATTGGTGTCGGATACGAAGACCGAGTTGTCGGTCGCGTCGTACACGACGCCGTGAGGTCCGTTCACCCCTGCGATCTCGGTCGTGATCGTTCCTGGGGAGATGGCACCTGCCGGTGTTAGTGATGCGAGGGAGACCGCCGCGCCTGTACCTACTGCTAAAAGCCCTGATGCGATGAACCGTCGCGACCGCACTCCACTTTTTCTCGCAGTCGGGGAGATGCTGCGAAGATCACGAACGCCGATCCGCTTCATTGTCGCCACCTCCAACGTCGCGTGGGACTTAGTTTCGACGAGGCTTCGTCATCTGCTCCTCGGTGTCAAGTGTCGAGAGGGTCGGTCACGAAGATTTCACCTTCCCCGTTGTATGGCGAGTACTTCAACAGCACATTCTTCCGGATGCAGATCGAGTCATGGAACGGCACGACCTGATCGATTGTGCCGAGCCCCAATATCGGCACGAACCCGAGCGGTCTCATCGGGGTGTCGTGTACTTCTCCCACACGAGAGGAGAAGGGCCGCGGCCATACGAACACGTTGAACACCGCCCGTCCAGATACCTACTCCGCCAGATCCCCGCCGTATGCCCGCTCCCTTCTAATTCCCAATGCTCACTGCTCACCGCTGTCGTTGTACATCATGGGGATCGTCGGCTGTGAAGTCTGTGCCACAGGACACTCTTACTATCGGGAATCTTGGAGGTGGCCGAGGCCGGGATGGGGCCCGCCTGACAGTTGTGCGTTTTGGGTGGATGGGATCCAAGGCCGGGTGATACGTTGCCGCGCAGGTGAGGGAGAGACGCCGTCGCAACGATTGTGCGCATCCCTCCGAGGCGGAAGGGAGTTCCAATGAGGCTGGGTCGTACGTGGGCGATCGGGTTGTGTCTTGTCTCGCTGACCCTCGGTGGGTTGGGTGTGGTGTTTGCCAGTGTCGTGGTCCCTCCGGTTTCGGCGGGCGGGCCTCAAGGAACCGGGACGTACACCTGCAATGATGCGACCGGGAAAATTTCCTTTACCCCGGCGTGGAGTGACTCAGGTACAGGGAAGGTCACGGGGCAATTCACCTTTACCGCCACCGGATGCAGCGGAGGAAGCCCGGCTCCGACCAAGGTATCGGGCTCAGGCACCATCCATTTCGCCAACGGGGAACAAACGTGTGAAATCGAGGCCATTGGAAAGGCCAAGACCACGCTTACGTATCAACCCTCAGTGGAGCCCAGCGTACTCAAGGGGGGCGCAGCAATTATCAACAGCGGGAGCGGGTTCTCCCCCGGGGGACGTGTGTCGGGTTCATATCCGTCGCATGCCGCCTTTGGGGAATTCCTCGGGACTCCCACGGGGGGCTGCGCGACAGGGATCACGTCCGCGACGCTGAAGCAATCATCTCAGGCGCTCGTCAACTACTGATCACCGTATCGACCCCTTCGTATCGGTCCCGAGCGAGACGCCCCTTGGGGCCTTGTCACCGGGCCGCCCGCAAATCGAAACGACTGACCATCACGGACCTCGCCGCCAGGTCCGGAGCAAATCAGGCCTACCTATCCCAGCTCCAACGTGGACAGGTGGCCGAATCAAACCCATCCATGCTTCGCAAGCCGGCAGTCGGTTACGGAGAAGATGCGTGAGTGCTCCCGCCAACTCGCAGAGCGACGAGGGGATTGCTGTCCCAGATGAAAGTTTCGGACTGTCGGCCGTGTGGTCTCCAATCGACCACCACCAACCGACCAAACCTCTAGTCATTTGCACTCTCGTGCCGCCAGCCGTCTTTGTATTCAGCATCGTGTAACCGACGGACAAGGTGAGCGAGATGGTCTAATCGATCGGCAGCAACCTGTGCTTCATGGAAATCCCTGCCGTGGTCCCGAGCTGCCGTTTTCTGTTCGGCTCGCTTCCGAACGATACTGAGCTCATCTTGGGCATGTTCAACAATCTTTTCTAGAGTTTGCTCAAGGTTCACCGTTCTCCTCTCCGTTCGAGTTTGCTTGTTGGATGGACGGAGAAATCGCGATCTCAGAGATCTCGATTGGCCTGACAGCCTCCGATCCGATGATCACGCTAGAGCGGATTTAGCTTCATCGGCGGCGTGTTTCAACGAATTCGACGAGTGCCCCAACCAACCCGGCGACCTGGTCCCTTGCCCCAAGGTCGATCAGGTCTCCGGTCTCGTTTGCAAGAAGCGAGACTTCTCGAAAGGCAACGAATGGAATTTCGAGAACGAGGGCTCCCGCATGTTCCAGCGGGACGCGCAAAGCCGCCTGTGCCCGCACTGATCCGCCTCCTCCCGCAGCGCCCATCATCGCAATCGGTTTGTCGCGGAGAGGGCTCGTCGGAAGGCGTCGTGACAGCCAGTCTATGACATTGCCCATTACGCCCGGGATCGTGTGGTTGTACTCGGGGGTGGCAAGAAGCAAAGCGTCTGAAGAGGCCACTCGAGTTCGAAGAAGCGAGACTCTGGGCGGTAGGGACGGCTCGAGATCCTGATTGAATAGCGGGACGCGCGTCAGGTCGAGGATCTCGATCGCGACACCAACGGGTGCAAGCTCCACAGCGGCGCGCAGGAGTCCTCTGTTGTAGGAACCGGATCTGAGGCTTCCGGCCAGTGCGACCACATCTATTGCAGCGGAGTGCACACCTATCGCAGCGGCCGGGACATCTATCGCAGCGGAGGGCGCAGGATCGAAGTCTCTGGTCACGATTGGTTTTTCCGGTGTACGGGCGGGCTACCCGGCCGACGGACTCCTTCGTTGGCCGCGGGGCGTAAACAGGAAGACCTGCGTGCTTTCACAAGTTTCGCATGGGTAGTCATAGACGTCTCGGAGCAGCGCCTAACACTTACCCCGAGACGCCCCTCCTAGCTCTCCCGGCTTTGACTCAAGCCACTTGAGTAACTCGAATCGAGCAGCAATATCACGCTATGTCAGATTCGTTGTCACTGCCAGCGGCGGTATCAGAAAGTACGGGGCGGGCTCCAGCAGCGCTCGAAGGAGACCATCAAGTCCCATGTCGGGGCCGTCGAGATGCTTCGAGATTTCTGCGCCGAATCGGGCTTTCTGACCAACAGATCGAAGAGGGCAGATCGAGCCACAGGGACCGGGTAAATCGAGCGGGAGCGGCCATGTAGCCGGAGCGAAGCCCGTAGGTCTCACGGGTGCGGTCAAGTCAAG
>Ga0187783_10004721_pt1 | contig 10079 bp, 11 predicted proteins | sample 1015_SJ02_MP02_2_FD_132471 | JGI IMG/M metagenome (GOLD analysis project Ga0187783, IMG submission 132471) | Tropical peat soil microbial communities from peatlands in Department of Meta, Colombia - 1015_SJ02_MP02_20_MG | ecosystem: Environmental > Terrestrial > Soil > Wetlands > Peat | place... | reverse complement strand
GCACGTTTGCGTTTTGTTTGCATCGCCATTTTTCTCGCCTGGCTCGCGCCTTCTTCCCTTCGCGCGCAAGACAGCAAAGTCATGGGCGAAATCAAATTCAAGGGCGCTTCCGGTATCGAGCGGGACGCTGGTGTGTGGATCGATGGCGAATATGTCGGCTACGTGAAAGAACTCAAGGGCGACAAAAAGGTTTTGCTGCTTCCCGGCAAGCACGAAATCAAGGCGCGGCAGTCCGGATACGCAGATTGGGTCAGCGACATCGTCGTCGAGCCCGGCGGAATCCAGACGCTGCGCGTGAAAATGTCGCTGCTTCCCGGAGCGCGCACTCCCGACGTCACCTCCGAACTAAAGCTGACGATTCAACCGGCAAGGGCCGCCGTTTTTCTCGACGACAAATATGTCGGCCATGCCGGAGAATTGGGCGGCGCGGTCCATTCGCTGCTGATCAGCCCGGGCACGCATCGCATCAAAGTCGAGCTTCCCGGCTATCTCACGTTTGAAACCGAGGTCAACCTCATCGCCGGACAAAAGTCGGAAGTGAAAACCGACCTGGTTCACGGCAGTATCGAGCAAGCCTCGTCAGACATCAAGAAGTCGGAATAGCGGCTCGGGCGGCGAGCGGTTGCGCGTGTATGGCGTCAAAAGGTCAGCGATCGTTACTTTAGGATGCGGGGGCTTCTTAGCCCTAGAAGGAAACGACGTTCACTGCTTGGCGGAGCTTGCCGTGGCCTGCCCTGCCGTGCTGTGGTAGGAACTCAGAATTTTTTCGAAGGTTGGCTGCATATCGTGAAAGAGTGGCTCGATGCACCACACCGTAATCTTGGTATACGTTTTTCCTACCGGAATCAGCGCGGAAACGAACTCCACCGGAAGATTGTTGCTCTGCGCAAGTGTGCCGCGATAATAGACGAGAAGTGACGGCCTCCCATCGATCGTCACGGATGACTGCGCGAGCTCCTCGAAGTTGCCCAGACCCTTGCGTGTGGCAAAAAGCATAATTTCCTTATAGCTTTCCGTCGAGCCGGGATAATCCTCTCGGATCACCGCCAGGTAACGCATTTTGTCCCGTGAACTGAGGGCCGCAAGAGCATCCGGCGTATGCCGCAGATCCGGGCTCAAAACCCAATCCGGGGGAACGGTCAGAGTGAATTGGGCGGTCCGGTTGACGTACTGGACGCCATTCAAGGACTCATCAATCTTCGGGGTAGCGATCTTGGCAGCGTCGGTGTCAGAAGCGTCGGCGGCATCAGACGAGGTGGCTGTCGGACCATTTTCCGGGAAGCCAATCGTGAGGATATCGCTGCGTTTCAACTGAACTTTGCCGTAAGAGGTCTCGACCTCAATCTTGTCAGCGCTAATTGCCGTCATATGCCCAACGATTTTTGTCCCGTCTTTCAAGGAAATCTCTTCAGCAGCGGCGGGCATCGCCGCCAGCAGGCAAAACACGAGGATTTTCGTGAGGTGTTGCAAGCGGCCTCCTAAATTCGCTCAAGGATTGGCAAGCTGGCGTTCGCAGTACGGCGCTGTCGCGGACGTCAGGAAGACCATCTTGCGTCTGTGTCGATGTTGGAATCCGAGGGACTTCCGCGTCTATGGGTGGATGGTACTGATGGACCAAAAAGAGAGTAACTCATTGGACAGGCCAGCGGCATCGCCTATCCGCAACCAACGCAGTTAAGGTTCGATGCCGGGAGGCAAAGTTGATGTTCTGTTCGTTGATAGAATAGGCCGCAAACGCGCCTAGAAGCGATGACCCAAAGCATGAGCGAGCTCGTGATCCGGCACCCGCGAACCGACGAGCATGAATTGGTGCGGGAACTAATCAGGATCGTAGCGGACGAAACGTTTGCCGACCTGTTCGCGCCAAATCCTGTGCCTCTTAAACTGGACGAGGACGATTGGTCGTTGGCGTGGGTCGCGGTTCGCGACCACAAGATTATCGGGGTGCTGCTCACCGGAGAGGATTTGATCAGCGATCTTTGGGTGCTTCGGGAAAACCGGGGACAAGGGGCCGGAAGCAAACTGCTGGCTCGCGGCGAACTGGAAATCTTTGCGCGTGGATACGCCAAGTGCCGGCTTCGCGTTGTTAAGTCGAACCGCGTAGCGGTGGAATTTTATCTTGGCCAGGGTTGGCACGTTGTGCGAGAGTTCGCGCACGAAAAGTATCACCATGCGATGCTGGAGCTGGCGAAGTCGACGAATGCGCGGTTACGTTGACTTACGGGCTCTTTAGAGTGAGGTGAGACAGGTCCAAACGCGGGCCAAGCGCGACGCGCTCGAACCGAACCCACTTCGACGTGGGCAGATATGGAGACGTTTCGGTTTGTAAGTTTTTTATCCGGTATGCTCTAGTGCCCCGTGCGTCTTCCAGGTGCGCGCAGCTTCGGTTTGTGGCTCTTCCAGCCGCCAAGTTGAAGCGCCACTTCTAAGCAGGATCCACGTAGTTCATCGGCGTGCGCCCGGTCAACGAGGGTGCGCGCAACCACCATTCCCCCGATGCTCAAGGCCGCGATGGCCTGGGCGCGGACGCGATTCGTCATTCCGCTGCGTGTGAGGCTCCGCTCCAACACGCTGACCATGGCGCGAAACACAGTCTCGAAAGCCCGCCTGGCCTCTTCGCCGCTCCGGGCCACGTCGGTCGGTAGCGCCACCATAGGACACGAATTCTCCACATCTTCGAAATGCTGCCGAGAGAGGTAGGCGTTGATGACCTGCGCGCCAACGTCTGTGGCGGAAAGGTCCACATGGATGCCGTCCCAGCAGTTCTTCCACTCCGGATCGGTAAAGAAGCAGTTCAATACTTCCGCGTAAAGATCCGTTTTGCTTTGGAAATAGGAATAAAAGCCGCCATGCGTCAGGCCCGCGCCGCGCATGATCTGCGCGATGGAGGTCGCTTCGAAGCCGTTGCGATTGAAGAGACGGCGTGCGCTGCCGACAATCTTTTGCTTCACTTGCTTATGGTGACCCTCGGGGTATGGCATTGTGCCCTCCAGGATGGCGCATGGCCTGCAACCGTTTTACAGCGCGAATAATATTACCTTGAACATATTTTAAGTCGATGATCTGATCCACGTCGCTCTGGTTTCCGTAGGAGATATTGCAGTCTGGAGGGATCATGGACAATTCTCGCGCTGGAGTTCCTTTGCTTTTTGGCCGCCGGCAATGGTTACTGCAATCGAGCATCGCGGCCAGCGGGTTCGCGCTTCTGTCAACCCGCACGTCCGCCGCTTCCGACGATGAGATCTTGCGAAATGTCGAGGCGATCCACCAGGAAGTGATCTTCAAGGCTGCGCCGAAGCGCGTCTACGATGCGCTGACCGACGCTTCGCAATTCCAGAAGGTAGAGTCGCTGAGCGCGGCCATGAAAAGCACGGATATCAACTCGCATCCGGCGGTGATCGGCCGCGAAGCGGGAGGCGCCTTTTCGCTTTTCGGAGGCTACATCGCGGGCCGCCAGATTGAGCTGGCCGCAAATCAGCGAATTGTGCAGGCATGGCGGGTAGCAAGTTGGGCGCCCGGGATCTACTCCATTGCGCATTTCGAGTTGGCAGAGCAGGGGCCCACGACGAAGCTGGTTTTCGACCATACCGGCTTCCCCGCCGGAACGGCCGAACACCTTGCCGCCGGCTGGCACGCGAACTATTGGGAGCCGCTAGAGAAATTCCTCGCCTGAGTGGCAGAGAATTGGTCGTACGGACCTCCGGCCGGAGACGACGTGCCTCTGGATGACAGCGTGCCAGGCGCAGATGCGCGATTACAGCGACACTTTTGGTGGTCACATTTCGCAGGAAATTGCGAAATCGACGGCCGAGCGATTCCTTCGACTGTTTCCTTCCTGGCAGGAAGCCTTCCGCCGCGTAGCCGACCCGTCAAGCGCATTCAGCCGCTAGGGACGGCCAGCACGAAGTTGACGCTATCGCGAGGGAATTGCGTAAAGTGCGACGCGAAGGAGCGAGACCCGATGGTCTCTGAGCATAATGGTGCGTCCCTGGTTCGTCTGATCGCCGTTGAGGCGGCGGGTTGTTGTCCATTGGCCGTTCGTGCGCGAGCCCTCCTCGACCGAGGCAATTCCCGCTATGCCTTCCCGCGCATCGGGGTCAACCGAGAAGCTGATACTTAGCGAAGTTCCACCGATCAGAAATTCGTCGGGGCCGGTTTGCAGCAGAATCATCGCGCCGTCATCCTGGAGAAGGGTTCGAGCAGGCCACGAACGAGCGAGGGCCGCGGTAAAAAGATAGCCGCCGAGAGAGACGGTCTGCGTGGGCCGCGGACTATTGACGTGAAGAAGGAGACCTCGCGTGCGGCCCTCTCGCTGAGCCTGCGGCAGGATGTCGCCGAGCTGCTGCAAAACGCAGTAACTTTGCGCAAGCGGATTCTTCGCGTCGTCCGCGTCGCTCGCGACGTCGGGCAGGCTATCCACATCAAAGGGTGAAAATCCGAAGGCGCGCGCCGCTCCGTAAGCGTAGAAAGCGTTGAAAGGCGCCGAATCCAGCCTTGCTTCCGGCACAAACAAAGGGTTGTCGCGGTCGCCATAACGCTGAACCCAATACTCGAAATTCGGCCAGTAAATATCCGGGGAAAAGAAATCGAGCGCGGGCGCGGCGGCGCGGTAAATCTCGAAGTTGAGCGGATGCGGGCCGCCGCTCGGATATTCTCCTGCGCGCTCGAGCGGCGCGGGCAGTTGCGCGTTGACGAACGTCGGCAGTGCGTATTCGGCCTTTCCCGAGGCGGCGACCTGGCCAATGTAGCGGGCATAATTCCAGGCCATGAAGGCTTCGGGGGCGTAATCGGCAAAGACGCCAGGCCAGGTGCGACCGTTTGGTTTCGAGGCGCGAACGATTTCCGGCGAAAGGTCACCGGCGTGCCCGCGGAGAGAGTCGATGAGACCTTCGGGGACAGGGCCGTTGAAAAGACGATCCGCTTCCGCGGAATGATCGCGCGCGGCGCCGAGGATGCCGACTTCGTTTTCGACCTGAAGCATCAAGACGGTCTGCTGTTGCGAGTCGAATTCCTTCAAATGGCGCAGCAACGCGCGAAAGGCACGGGAATCGGCTTCCGTATTTTCCTTGGACAGCGTGGAAAGAATTTCAAGCGGGCGGCCATCGGGTCCGACCGCGCGCGGAAAGCGCCTCGGATCCTTCTTCACCCAATCGGGCGCGTAGCTGGAGACGCCGTTCTTCCAACTGCCGAACCACAAAAGCACAAGATGCAGGTGCGCCAGCCGTGCCTGGTCGATCCAGTGGTCCAGAATCGAAAAGTCGAATTTGCCCTCGACGGGCTCGATCTGCCCCCAAGCCACGGGAACCAGCACGGTGTTGATATGCGCACGCGCGAGGCGCGGCAAAATGCGGTCGGCCTGAGCAGCCGTGCCGGCAGAAGAATTGCCGAGTTCGCCACCAAAGATTACAAAGGGATGGCCACCGACGATCAACTGCGTCGCTCCCGGAGCCCGATCGAGGCGAGGAAGTTCTTGCGCGACGAGGCGAGCGGGCAGCAATGTCGCGAAGAGCAAGAGCGGCAAGAAAAGGATCGAGCGCCGAGCAGGGTTCGACGAGCCTACAGCGGCTCCCTTTATATTCATAGCGGCGGAGATCACGCAGTCGGATTTTACGCTATGCACGGCGGATTTGTGTCGAGGTCCTTGAGGTCCCGCGCTCGAATTAAGGCGGGAAGCCGTCGGCCATCCATTTGGCAAACAGTTCAATACGCGATTGAGGCCAGGGGCCTTCTCCCCGCGGCGGAGGCGGCGGCATTACGGCGCCTCCGATTCCGCGAATCCGGTCATAGATGGCCGCAGCGTGTTTCTTCACATCGTCATAGTTCGCGAGGTTGAAGGCCTTGATCATTGCGTGAATATCGCGGTCGGTGAAAAGCGGGCGAATGTCCGTTTGAAAGCTGGTGGGTTTCGTCATGGGACCTCCGAAGCCGGTGAGTCTAAGAGCGGCTTGTCTTGGTGTCAAGCTATAGCCGCAATCCGCAACGAACGCGAGCTTTGAGCACAAGAACAGGTGTAAGGAGAGCGAATGATGGTATAGTCCCGGTCGGTTGGGGATCAAAATTCAGCTGCGGATCGGACGATGAAAGTCTATCTCGGACGTCATGTGTTCGGATTGGCCGCGATCGCGTTTGGCATCATCGATCTGTTCTGGCGCGAATTCAATGGCTGGCAACAGATCCAACCGCTTGGAAATGTTCCTCATCCCGAAATTCTTGTGTGTTTGCTTGGCGTGATCGCGCTATTCGGCGGCTTCGCGATTCAGTGGAGCAAAACGGCGCGAATCGGCGCTCTCGTACTTGGCGCGCTGTATCTTCTGTTCGCGCTGCTCTGGGTGCCGCGCATCGCCGCGGAACCCGCCGTATACGATCGCTGGGGCAATTTTTTCGAGCAATTTTCTTTGGTTTCTGGAGCACTGATCGTTTACGCAACAGCCGACCGGAGCGATTCGGAGCAATCACCGCGGTTGGCGCGGATCGGATACTTATTTTTTGGACTTTGCGTTGTTTCCTTCATGCTCGAACAGCTGTTTTATCTTCAGGGGACGGCAAGTTTCGTTCCCAAGTGGATTCCGCCGGGAGAGATGTTCTGGGCGGTTACAACCACGATTGCTTTCGCCTTGGCAGCTATCGCGTTATTTACCGGACGTTCGGCGCTCCTCGCGTCCCGGCTGCTTACCATAATGCTGGTCGGGTTCGGGCTCCTCGTGTGGCTGCCGGCGCCAATTGCCGATCCGCATAAGCTAATCAATTGGGCGGGCAACGCGCAGAATCTGGCAATCACGGGAGCGGCCTGGATCGTCACCGATTATCTACTACAAAACCGGCACCGCCCGACCTCGATTGGCTCGCAAGAAGCGCAAGCAGCACAGACTTGATGTAGTTGGCTTCGCTCGTGGCCAGCGCAGCCCACAGCGATTCGCCGTTCACAATGTTCAATTGCGAATTGTGATGTGGTAGCTTGCCTCCACCGTGACTTACGCGCAACAAGTCTCATTTCCCACGCCAATGATCGCGGTGCAACTCGCCGTGGCCGTGGGAATCGGCATGCTCGTGGGAATCGAGCGCGAATGGGCGAACAAGGAATTTGGCCTGCGCTCGTTCGCGTTTGTGTCGCTGCTCGGAATGATGGTCGCGCACTTGCCGGTTGCGCTCGCGGCGGTGGCTCTGAGCGGCGTGCTCCTATTGATCAGCATCGCCCAGTTCAACAATTTTCGCGCCGCCCGTCCCATTGAATTAAATACCTCCATGGCGCTCCTGCTGATTTTTGCAGGCGGATACCTGGTGGGTTCGGGGCACGTGTTCACTCCCGTCGCGGCGACAGTCGCCGTCACCATGCTTCTAACGTGGAAGGTGGAACTGCAAAAGTTCGCGGGCGGCCTCACGCTGGACGAAATTCGTAGCGCGGTGCTGCTCGGCCTGCTCGGTTTTGTGATCTACCCGGTGATGCCCGATCGCTTCGTCGATCCATGGGATCTGGTGAATCCCCGGCAGGCCTGGATCACGGTCATCATCATCGCGGGAATCGCGTTTATTAACTATGTGCTGCTGAAGGTCTACGGAACGCGCGGCGTTTATTTCAGCGGATTTCTGGGCGGGCTCGTCAACAGCAGCGCCGCGGCGGCGCAGTTGGCCGGGCCTTTGGGTGCGTCCAGCGTTGAAGCGAATCTGGCGGTTGCGGCTCTTTTGCTGACCATCGTCGCGATGTTCGCTCGAAATCTGTTAATTGTCGCGATCCTGTCGCCGCCCGCAGTCGCTACCGCGGCCGGACCTTTGCTCGCCATGGGAGTGATCGCGGCCATTTTCGCGCGCTATGCGGGGAGGAAAGCGGACAGCACATCGGCAGAAGTGCGTCTCGAGTCGCCAATCTCAGTGAAGTACGTTTTGAATTTTTCCATTTTATTCCTCCTGATCCAGATCGTGGCGAGGCTCGGCGAGCGCCACTTGGGAAAATTCGGCTTCCTGGGCATCAGCGTGCTGGGCGGAATCGTGAGCAGCGCGAGCACATCGGCGGCGTCGGCAAACATGGTTGCGCGCGGGCAGATCGCGCCAGAGCTAGCAGGCGCGGGCGTGGTGCTGGCCTCTGTCGCTAGCGCGCTGATCAATCTTCCGATCGTGCAACGCAACGTGCGAAACCCGACGATATTCCGAAGACTCGCCTTGCTCACCTTTGTTCTGAGCCTGATCGGCCTGCTGCTCCTCGGTCTTCGTCAGTTCCACCCCTTGTGGTAGCCGTAAGCAGGCAAGGTGAAGTGAATCAATCCCCAAAAAGATGCGCGGTTTTGGCCCATGTGGATGTAAACCAGAGCAACAACCAGCCATGCTACGCTGAAGGACTCGAGCGGAGGGTTTATGGCAGATGAGTTGCGCGAGTTTCAGAAGTACCGGGAGGCATTAAACTCAGAAATCCTCGAGTGTGGTCACCTTGGATTGAAGCGTTTCTTCGCCCTCGATCATCAAACCTAAGAACCCGGCGCACTGGACGCTAAGACCAAGGAATTGTTGGGCCTAGTAGCATCGATGGTGTTGCGGTGCGACGACTGCATCACCTACCACCTTGTGCGGGCGGGGGAGACGGGCTCGACGCGGGCCGAGGTGATTGACGCGCTGAACGTGGCCGTGGTTGTGGGAGGCTCCATTACCATTCCTCATCTGCGGCGGGCTTTTCTGAGAATGAGAGATACCGGGGCTCAAACCTCAAACCTGAGGTATGATAGTCACCCTTTGCTCCCCGAGGCAGGTTACCGTATGAGTACGACTCCCAGAGTGATCACGGCCGAGCAGGACAGCTTTATGCAGCGCACGAAAAACATCGTGGGCACCGCGTTTTTCCTGGTGGTGCAGAATTCGCCGAAAGTGCTGGCGCTGTACCGGAACGAAAAGATGTGGACGCTGTTCCGGGTCGCGCTGGGTTGTTTCGGCGCGGCATTGGTGTTGTTGCCCATCGCGCTGTGGAGCGGATATTTCACGGCCCTGTTTGGGCTGATGCTGTTTGTGGTGTCGATTCTGTTGCCGCCGGCGGAGCTGGAGTCGGAAACGGATCGGAAGGCGCGCGAGTTGGGAGCGCAGACGGTGGTGAGCGGAGGGGAGTACGAGGCAGGGAAAGAACCCGCGCGCGGCGTGCAGCTGTTCGTGTCGCCGTCGCACACGTGGGCGATGGACAAGAACTTCGAGCCGCTGGTGGTGATGGCCACCGCGGAAATCAAGAACCTGCGCGTGGAACCAACTAAGGACTATTGGGTGCTGCACGTGTGGTGGGGCAGTCACAAGGCGGAATTCGTTTACAAAGGGATTTTTGCCGAGCGCTTTGCGCGCCTGGCTGAGGAATCGCTGCGCGCGGCGCATGGCGCGGTGATCGAGGAAGCCGAACGGAGCCGCGCGGCCCGCGCCTAACCTTGTGCGTAAATCGTGAATAGTTTGTGAAGTTTAGCGCGCCCGCGCCTGCGCGATTTGTGTCAAAATAGAGTTGTTATGGCACGCGGTTGGGAGAGCAAAGACGTGGAATCCCAAGTAGCGGACAGGAAGACCGTGGCGGATCAGCCGGGAAAAGGGCAAAAGAGTACGGACGAGATCAAGAAAGAGCAGGAGCGGCGCGGGTTGACGTTATCGCGCACGCGCGTATTGAACGATCTGGAAGTCGCGACGAATCCAAATCACCGCAAATCGCTCGAAGCAGCGCTGGCCCACCTGGACAAGAAAATCGCCGAATTGAATTGAAGGCACCCGAAGAGCCCCGGCCTCTGACGGGTGTCTTTGCGTTGCGGCTCCCACGAGTTTCGCTTGCGATGTACCGGGTAGGGGTTAGTCGGTGAAGACGACGCCGACAGCCGTGGTGCCCTTTTCGAGGCCGCTTTCGAGGCGGACGACGTAGCCGCGCAGGCGCATTTGCTGCACACCATCAGCGCCGGGCGTTTCAATGACAACTTCGAGTTCGGACTGCAGGCGCGGGCTGTGCTTGAGGGAGATGAGCGCGCCCTGCAAAGCAAGGTCGCGAACGGTGGTCTCCTCGGTGAAGCGCTCACCCCCGGCCGTCAGGCCGGTGACGCAGGCGCGGAACTGGGCTTCGGCCCGCATCGAGGTACGCG
>Ga0187783_10004720_pt1 | contig 10079 bp, 12 predicted proteins | sample 1015_SJ02_MP02_2_FD_132471 | JGI IMG/M metagenome (GOLD analysis project Ga0187783, IMG submission 132471) | Tropical peat soil microbial communities from peatlands in Department of Meta, Colombia - 1015_SJ02_MP02_20_MG | ecosystem: Environmental > Terrestrial > Soil > Wetlands > Peat | place... | reverse complement strand
TGGAAGTCAACGGCCGATTCTGGGGCTCAATTGCACTGTCGAGTGTCTGTGGGATTGACTTCCCTTACGCGGCCTGGCAAGTGGCACACGGCATCCCAGTGAAGCCGACGTCAACCTACGCACCAGGCGTCAAGGCACGCTGGACAGCGGGTTTATTGATGCGCTTGCGAGAATTGACGATGAAGAAAAACGACGGTGTTCCTCGGCCCTCGCTTTGGCGCGAAAGCCTTGCATTTGTTGGTTCATTCGGACCTCGTACGCACGACATGCTGTGGTCCTGGAGCGACCCGCGACCGGCGCTGGAGGAGTTTGCTTCGGTGACGAGGCGGATGATCGTCGAAGACGGAAAGCGTATCATCCGTAACTGCGTCCCCAAGGGATGGCTTCGTCATGTGCGCTCGTACCGGTCGCTCGGTGCAGGCCCCGGAAGGATTTACTTACGCCGTCAATTCGCTCGCAGGTTGGCGCCACCCCCAAATGGCCTGGCCGGTATTCGCCGCGTTCTGTTCGTGTGTCACGGCAATATCATCCGCAGTCCCATGGCTGCCGCGCTCTTTGGTCGGTGCAGTGAAGCTTCCGCCGGATCAGCGGGAATTGAGGCCAAGGTTGGACGAGGGGCCGACGAGCGAGCGGTCCGCGTAGCCGCCGAATTCGGTATCGATCTGAAATCTCACGTAACCGCTCCCATTTCCCAAGTTGCGCTTGAATTCGCAGATTTGGTCCTGGTCATGGATGCGCTTAATGAAGCGCGGCTGTTACACCGTTTTCCACTTGCGAAGGGAAGGCTCCGGTTGCTCGGGGAATTTGCACCGAGACCTCTTGAGTTTTGCGAAATTCCGGACCCTTACACGGGAGACGAGGACAGCATACGTCAGTGCTACCGGATCATCGATGAATGTGTGCGTGCGCTCGCGGAGCGACTTAAACCCTAAAGCGGTGATCGACGGACACGATTCACGACGAGGCCGATTGCCCGTCGCCACGGACTCCCGACATAAAACTCCGCAGCCTCTAGTGAAACGACTTCCGCTCCGAAATGACGCTTGTACTGAGCAAGACCAGAGTTGAGATCAGCAACGCCTCCCAAGTTAAAGACGATCGCACCCTCGCGTCGGCTGGTTAGAGCAATCTCGTGAATTAGGAAATGCGACGCTCCAACAGCCATTCCCTCGGGACTTGTTCCCGAAGTGTAGAGATAAGCACCTTGTTTAGACCTGGCCACCAGCATTGAAGAAACGGTCTCGGACCCCAGAACCGCAAAGAAAAGGCGGCAAAAGCCAGTCTCGAGAAATCGACGAAGGTTTTTGTGCGAATCGTCATACGACACCGACTCGCCCCGAGCTTGACGTCTGGTCATAGAGGACTTCATCAATAGAAGGTGGTCATCTAGGGCCGCCCAATCATTGGTAATGCGCACCTCGATCCCGGACTTTATTCCTTTCCGCAGGCTCTGGCGATGATTGATGCGCATGCGCTCCACTAGTTTAGCCTCGGGCACATCGAGATGAAGCCGGAATTCATGACGGGCCAAGCGTCCAGTCTCCTCTCCCAAAGCTGGAATCGACAATACCGGAGAGGCAAAGCTGTTCAGCTCAAGGACGGTGATTCCGTGGGCACGATTAAACTCCCGGAGGCCGGACCAGAACGGCTCATCCGCGGATGGAAGTGAGGGAATAGTCAAGCGGCGGTTCAACCGGCCGAAGCGCAGGAAACCGAAGCACCCGTAGGTGAGGCGTCCACCATCTTCACATCCAAGAAGCCAAGGCTGCGCGCCCAAAGATTGTTCCGCCCGCAGATAGGCGGCCGTCGCAAACGGGTTTTCGGGACTCACCGCCGCCAGTGCCTCTAGGCGAGCCGCCTCAGGATTTGCCTCGGCAAGAAATTTGACCACGATTACGTTACACCCTCGCTAGAAAATCTGAAGCCAGCATCTCCGAATGAAACAGAACCAACCCCACACGATCGAAGGCCTAATGCCGAATTTCGGTAATGCGAAACGCGGCTCGGCGACCATCGTAAGCAACGCACTCCGCTTGAATCGCGTAGGCTGCTTTCGCTTCGTTCCAGGCGCGCCACTCGTGATCTTCGAAGCCCGGATAATTATAAAACTCGTCGAAAAGCACCACCGTTCCTGGGGCACAGTGCTCGAGGGAGTGCCGGAACACAATCTTGCTGGACGAATACAAATCACAGTCAACGTGTAGTAAAGCGATCCTGCCGGTCCATTTCGAAAAAAACTCTGGAACGCTGCGATCGAACCAACCTTTTACGAGATGGCCATTAGGACTCAATACCTCGGGAGGTGACGATGCGAAGGTACCTTTCGGACGCGTCCACCAGTCTTCGGGAAGACCTTCGAAGGAATCGAAACCGTACACTTGGCGATCCGGGGCGCGCCTCAGAAACTCAAGGAAGGAATCACCAGCCGCGACTCCAAACTCACAAATGTCACCCGGGACGCCAGCGATTGTACGCATAACCACGTCCAGGAGGACAGAGCGGGTCTCGGTGTCGCAACTACCCTTTTCCGTTGCGCAGTTCTGCCCGCTGGCAAGTTCCTCGCTCCGAACGATCATGGAATGGATTTTCCAGCCCCAGGTTTCTACTAAACCAGTAGCGGACTCTTTGTCCGCTTGTACTTCCTCGGAAAGAGCGCGGACGATATTCGGGTAGACGAGATGGATAACGGCAGACCGAACGGGTCGCCAGGCGGCAAAACGTGCCGCGAGTCGCTTAAGGGTGTTTTTCACGCGTTTTGTATCCGGTAAACCGGATCCTCTCCTGTCTTGCTGCTACTGGTATCCAATCGCTACCATAGTGGAGTTCGGCGCCATCCACATAGCGGCACCGAACGAGACCAACCAGGTATGTCAGTTCGTTCGCCAATGCCTGTAAGCGGTTGAGTCCGTTTAGGCTCATTACGCTCCCCCACAAGATCGGCTGAATACTGAACTGAAATGATCTCAGATATCAAGATTATCGGTTGCTTCGCGGAAGACAGTTCACTATCAAATGTCGGAAGTGCTTAGTTTATGGAAGGCCCTGGGGCAACGATCACTGCAGCCTTTCTCGAGTGAACGCTTGCGGTCCTTCGCGTGAAACGATACCATACGCTCTGCCGAGGCAGAACGGACCGCCAAAGCGACACCGGATCGCCGAATCCGTCAGTAGGTTCGAACGCGGTGGCCCACTAAGTCCAATGAATTCAGAATCTCACCACGCTGTCGCCATCCGCCTTGGTTCGAGCAGTCAGCAAGGTGAGTGTATTCACTCATAGTCGACGGCATTCGAGTACAATTACTTACCAGATTTGAAAAACAGCGCTGCGACAGGCTAAATTAGTGCGTGCGCCCGAGCGGTCCGGCATAACCCGTCCTAATTATGTCGCCTGAATGTCCCCGCCAATGAAGCCACGAACTGCGGCCGAAGGGAAGACGTTCGCTCATGACAATGGAATCCGACGCGCAGCAACGTCCTAGAATTTTGGTTCAAACCTTTTGGCTTGCTGTCGCCAAGTGCGTCGCTGCTCTTTTTAACGTCGGCATTCCAATTCTGTTAGTTCGTCTGCTAAGCCAGTCTGAGTACGGAGTCTTCAAGCAGGCATTCCTGTTTACCGGAACCGCCTCCAACATCGCGGCGCTCGGCGTCGGTATGAGCGCCTTCTACTTCATGCCGCGCCATGCAGACAGGGGTGGCGAAGTCGCGTTGAATATCCTCATCTATAACTTTCTGGCTGGTCTGGTTCCGCTGGCGATCCTTGTGTGGTATCGCCCCATCTTGAAGATTTTATTCCGAACAAACGAACTCGATTCCATGGCATTGCTGCTGGGCGTGCTTGCGTTGATCACCTTGAGTGGAAGTCTGATTCAAATCATACCGACGGCAATGCAGGATGTGAAAGCCTCGACGCTGCTGATCATCGGAAACCAACTTGTGCGCTCCGTCATGGTGGCGGCGACGGCGCTGACATTTCGCTCGATCGAAAGTCTGATCGTTGTGTCCATTGTGCATCAGCTTATGGCATTGGCCGTTCTGCTGTGGTACCTGCATAGGAAATTCGGAAATTTCTGGGTCCGCTTCGACTGGCGTTTTTTTCGTGAGCAGCTTGCTTACGCCATTCCTTATGGCGTATTGGGATTACTTTGGGTGGTTCAAAAGGACCTCGATAATTACTTTGTCAGCGCGAAGCTCGGTCCAACGGACTACGCGATCTATGCGGTAGGCTGGATGGAAGTTCCTCTCATCTCGCTTTTTCTTGAGTCCATCGTCGCGGTGCTAATCATACGGGTTAGCGCCCTGCAGCAGCAGGATCGCAAGGAGGATATACGTCGTCTCATTGCGGCCGCATCAACCCGGCTAGCAGCCTTTCAATTTCCAATTTATGCGCTTCTGCTCGTCACCGGGCATGATCTGATCGTTCTCATGTACACGCGGCGATACGAGCAGAGCACAACAATCTTCGCTTTTGCGATCACGCTGTTCCCTCTCACCGTGTTTCTGATCGACCCAATCGGTCGAGCCTATAGAGAGCTCGGCAGATTTGCCTTAGGTGTCAGAATTGTGGTATTCGCGGCACTGTTTGCCGTTCTGTCGCCGGTGATCAGCCATTTCGGAATGGTTGGGGCAGCGATGATCGCGGTAGGAGCGCAAGGTGTAGAGCGCATTGTGTTGACGTGGAAAACGGCTCGCACCGTACATATGACACGCAAGGACATAAAGCTTTATTATGACTTTTTCAAAATCGGGGGACTCGCCGTTGCTAGTGGCCTGTGCGCCTTGGCTGCGCGTAACCTGTTTAGCGCGAACTTACTCGTTCCCCGAATCCTGGTCGCGGGTGTCTGCTTCGCTGCGATTTATTTGCCGGCGTTCTACGCTATGCGCCTGCCAGGCGCGGATGCCTTGTCGCCTGAGCATATAAAGGCATTTGTGCAGGCGCGGCTGACCAGATTGAAAAATGCGAACGCGTAGAGGTCAGGAATATAAACGTCGACCCGAGTTTAGTCCCAAGCGGACCAGTTGGACTGACGCGCGCTGAACAATTGTTTCGAGCGCGTTTCTTAAAGCATTACCACGTTCGCATAATCTCTTGATTCCGGCTTTTTTGCAGTGGCTCAGGACTACGCGTTATCAGCAAGCAGGGCTATGAGCAGATCATGCTTCTTGGGCGCAAACGGATTTGTGACTGTGACGCCCTTCCAAGTGAATCCCTCTTGCATGTCCTCGGAAAGAAGCAGACGACATCCGCCTTCAGCGGCGGCGGAGAGGATCACAGCGTCCCAAATGCTGAGCTGATGGTCGGTCGCGAGATCCGCCGCCGAGAGCATCACCTCGGCGGACGTCTCAATCAGAGAGAAGGCGTCCCGCCAACTCAATATCGCTTTGCGCGCTTTTGCGGGCGGTTGCGCTGCCTTGCGCACCAAGAGGTTAAACAGCTCACCCAACGTCTGTACGGGCAACAGCACAGCGCTCTGCGGCAACTTCTCCACCAGTTCGAGTGCGGTCCGCTTCATGTCTACCCCGTTTACGCCCTCAGCGTACGCCAGAATGTTTGTGTCGAGTGCCACCCTCACCTTTTATCCTCATAGAGTTCGTCCCGGCTCCAACGGCCGATTGTAACTGCTGGCTCAGACCGGAGTCTCTTCAAGAGAGCAGCCCTGGCACCGCGCGCCACGCCGGTGTCCTTCTCGGCAGGCACAGCCAAAAGCTGAAGCAGCTTCCGGTTCTTGTTCATTGAGCGCCGCACATGCGCCATGATCTCAGGCCGCACAACGCTTTGAGTAGGAGCAACGAACCGAATGTAGTGTTCCGCTGCCTGTTCTAAGACATAGGTCGTGGTCTGACCATTGTCTTTGGCAAGTTTGGCGAGGTCCTTGTACAGCTCAGCCCGCATGTTAAGTCCGACCCGCTTTCTTGCTTCTTTTGCCACGCTGTCCTCCTCGGACTCTCTTCAGACGCGTTTCGATCATGATCGGTCTTGATGCATCATGATAGCACGCTTCTACTTTCCGTTCAAAGCCAGATCTCCCTCGGAATCGTTGCTATTCGATTTAAGCGGGCTGGGGCGATCGGAGAAACAATTCTTTAGCACGCGCGTTCGTTTTTAGTGTTTCAGCCTTTATAATCACAATGCGCTCGGCGTCACACAAGTAGCCTAGGGGACATGTACTCAGGCGAGCAAAGCCCTCATGGGTCAAAGCCAAGGGATCAGGCGAGAACAGCTCTTGCACCGCTCGTCCTCCAGCGACGACAGAAGGCGTTCACTGCGGACGGGGGACACCGATCAGGTTTGCCGGAGGACATCCTTCGGCAGTACGCCTATCTCGTGAGCGAATCTGGAATCATCAGGGAATTAGAGTACTTCCGACCGGACCCGTACGGGCTGGTACACGTTTGCGTGGCCCACCTTCGAACGGTAGCAAGACAGCGAGCATCGCGCAAAGTCCTTAGGGCGACTTGCGTAGGGAAGGGAATGACGGAGGCTCAGGCTCGAGTCAGCGCAATCGGCGAGGCCGTAGAACGCTATTCCGGGGTGTTTCGTGGCAACGAAATACGGATCAAAGGTAGTTATAAAGAATTAGGCGATAAAGCGATACATCCAAATACCTGCATGAACTTTAGTGCTCGCCAGTACGAAAAGCGTGAGGAAAGCAACTTGCGGGAAGGTGAATACAATTGGGTGCCCGAACCCTTCGACGAAGAGCGCGAGTTGGAATGGACTCCAGTGTGGTCGCTGACTGAGGAACGATTTAAGTATGCTACGACAGCGCAGTGCTATTTCGGTTATCCCTTTTTGGCGGAGATTGACTTCTGTAGGCCAGATTCGAACGGAAACGCTGCCGGAGTCAACTTGGAGGAGGCCATTCTGCAAGGCTTTTTGGAGGTGGTAGAACGGGACGCGGTAGCGATGTGGTGGTACAACCGAGCTAGACGGCCAGGCGTGGACTTGTCGAGTTTTGACGAGTCGTATTTCTCGACCGTCAAGAATCTGCATGGAGTCCTGGGCCGAAAGATGCACGTGCTTGATATAAGTGCAGACTTCCCGATTGCGGTATTCGCGGCGCTGTCGAGCGGGGAGCGAGGCGATGTGGATTTACTTATCGGCTTCGGCGCACACCTTGAGCCGCGTGTCGCGATGGCAAGGGCGATCACTGAGATGAACCAGTTTTTGGCGCCTGTAATCGCGGGCCAGACGCTTCGTTTTTTCGTCGGTGGACCTTTTGACAAAGCTTTTTTGGAACCCGACCCGGCCTCGCGCTTAAAGACTGGTGAAGATTACACGCGCCTTGACAATGAAGACCTGTACGAGGATGTAAAGACCTGCGTAGAGCTAGCAGCAAAGCGAGGCATGGAAACCTTGGTGCTGGATCAAACACGGTTTGACGCTGGAATGCACGCAGTGAAGGTGATTGTGCCAGGCATGCGGTCCTGGTGGGCAAGATTCGCTATCGGGCGACTGTATAATGTGCCTCTACAGGTGGGATGGCAAACCTCGCGGTTGTCGGAAGAGCAGCTCAACCCCTGCCACTTAATTGTCTGAGGGTTGACAAGAGGTTGGGAACGAATACACTCCGCAAGTAGGAACAGCCCGCCCAGCTGTCGATTCTTGCTTTGCCTTTCAAATATTCGATTTCTTATGGGCATCAAGATACCGAGGAGGAGATATGTCGACGTCAGAAGCGCAGAGGTTCTTTGACGACCTCGAGAAGGGGGAAGTGGAGAAGAAAGCATCAGGAATACAGGACAGAATAAGACTCGGACTCGAGAAACTTGCGAAGAAAGAAGGATATAACGCCTCCGAAATTGAATTAAGTAATGAGCTGCGTAAGCGTTGGGGAGAAGGATCTAACATAGTTTATTCGGAGCCGCCGGGTTTTTAAGATAGTCTTTCCAAACGACTCGGGCACGAGGCAAGCGAGGCACAGCTGCAGGCTCATCGCAGACTAGAAGAACCTCCGTCACGCCCCAGGAGGCGCGTCAGGAATGACGCGTTTTGTCATGTTGAAGGTTGCCGTAATGACGGAACGAGACTTTTACTCGGAAGCAGCAGAACAACTGCCTAGCGAGCAGCTAGTTTTTATGAACTATGGCTATGCCGATTCTTGCGAGCAATGCGAATGGATCTTGCCCAAGGACCTGCGCCAAAAGCGCCACATAAGTCTTGTAAATCATGTGATGTCGGGCGTGACACTGTCTGGCCGGACGGTGCTCGAAGTAGGTTCGGGCCGTGGCGGCAATTGCGATTACTTATGCCGATACGCACAGGCCGAGAAGATTTGCGGCATCGACCTTTGCGAAGCCAACGTTCGTTTTTGCCGCAAGGTACATCGTCACTCGAAGCTTACTTTCCTAAGGGGCGACGCCGAACAACTTCCCTTTCAAAGCGAGGCGTTCGATGTTGTTCTCAATTTAGAGTCTTCGCACTGCTATCAGCATTTTGAGCGCTTCTTGTCTGAAGTGCATCGAGTGCTCAAACCGCATGGAACGTTCTGCTACGCGGATCTCTGGTTCCTCGAGTTCCTAGAGCTTGATTGGAAACTAAGAAAAAAGGCGTTAGAAGAAGCGCCTTTTGTCTTGGTATCACAAGAGGACATCAGCGAGCAGGTTTTGCGAGCTTTGGCGAGCGAAGAGGGGCTCACCCAAACCATTCGAGGTATGGCCAACGAAACAAACCGAACGTTCGTGGAGACGATCGTAAAGAGGTTAAGGCTAGTGCAGTTCATGCTGGCTACCGGAAAGTTTTCGTATTGGACGTGGAGATTCCAAAAGACATAATAAAAGAACAAAGCTACAGCGAGCTGCCGAGGCACTCCCAGGCGCGGCTCAGTTCGAACAAGTACCTCGGCTCCTGTTCCTCCGGCAAGACGCGTTCGTGAATATTCTTGTTTAGTGCCTCTACGGCTCTTAGGTTGGCCGCAACCCTGCGAAGGGTGAGCGATTCGATGGTCAGTCCGCTGTCTGGGTGAAGCACGGCTACGAGCGGCTTCGTCGGTTCTTTGACAGAGTTAAGGTTGGCATTCCAAACGACCGGACCGTTCATGGACAGCAAGGTGATAATCCCGGAGGGGAAGCCAGCGGCAATACGATGGTCAACTAGGTAGCGCTGGCTGCCGTCCGGAAGCTGGCTAACATCAGCGCCTACCTGGATGTGGAATGTCGCGGGCACGCCGGCGACGATACCCTCGACAATGATGAACTGCGCGGAGCGGCCCTTAAGGTGAAACTCGAAAGGCGTGACTGTCAAGAAAACTCGGCCAATGATGTCCAGCACAGCATACAAAGAGCGATCCGTTGCGGTCACGTGAAAGAAGGACGGGGGCTTAATGCGGCTCTCCCGTTGAACATGCGCTATGAAGATCCTAGCGGCCTCAAAATCGGCAAAATGACCGTTAACATGAAAGCAGAGATTGAGCGAAGCGGCGACATCGAGGGCAGACTTTAAGCAATCCTGCCTCTGCGGATGCTCACAGAGGATGTGGATACGGCGCCTAAGTAGACCGAGAACGACGTTGGCACCTGAAGCTCCCATGGCCGCACAAGCTAAGTCGACATGAGTGTCCAGATGTTCCACATTGCGATATAGCGGGACGCGATACTCTCGGGCTATGTCCTCTGAGCGAACGCTACCGCGACCAAGAATGCCCGCCAAACAGTAACTCTTCGCCCCGAGACGGATTGCATCTAAATACGTCCTGCCGTAGTTGGTCCCGCAAACCAATACACGGGTACGATTCATTGGCGAAACTCAAGTCGTAAGGCCCAGACGCCGTAGCAAATCCGGATATTGCGAGCTCGTGCGCAGACTGTCCATGGTGGGATCCACTTTGAGCCAGGTAAGACATTCATCGCGAGCGTCGTATGCTTTTTCAAGCCATGCTAAAGCTTGTTCTCTTTCACCGAGACCCACAAACGTTCGAGCCACGAAATAGGGCGCGACAAATTGGCGGGCAGCTCGCTGCTCGAGGTCGGCAAGGAGTTGATGTGCGCGGGCGCTATCACCATCAACTGCAGCAGCGTGAGCTAGACTTGCGACGGTCCAGGGACAATTCTCTAGACGGAGCGCTTCGGTCAACTCCACTTGA
>Ga0187783_10004719_pt1 | contig 10080 bp, 6 predicted proteins | sample 1015_SJ02_MP02_2_FD_132471 | JGI IMG/M metagenome (GOLD analysis project Ga0187783, IMG submission 132471) | Tropical peat soil microbial communities from peatlands in Department of Meta, Colombia - 1015_SJ02_MP02_20_MG | ecosystem: Environmental > Terrestrial > Soil > Wetlands > Peat | place... | reverse complement strand
CTTCGGCTCGACGAACTGGACCGCCTGCTCGAGCACCGACCGAAAGTCGTGACGGTCACCCACGCATCGAACGTGCTCGGGACCGTCAACCCGGTCCGCGAGATCGCCGAGCGAGCGCATGCGAAGGGCGCGCTGGTCGTAGTCGACGCGGCGCAATCCGCGCCGCATCGCCCGATCGATGTCGAGTCACTCGGCGCCGACCTCCTCGCATTCTCCGGACACAAGACCTTGGGGCCGATGGGCATCGGCGTCCTATGGGGGCGGACCGAGCTGCTCGCCCGCATGCCGCCGGCGGCGGGCGGCGGAGAGATGATCCGTGAAGTCCATCAGACCGGGGTCAGCTTCCGCGAGCCCCCGGCCCGCTTCGAGGCGGGCACACCGAACGTGGCCGGGGCGGTCGCGCTCGCGACCGCGCTCGATTTTCTCGAGGGATTGGGATGGGACGACATTCGGTCCCACGAGCGTCGACTGTTCGAACACGCCGTGGAGCAGGCCCGGCAGCGTTTCGACGGGAGACTTCGGATCTATGGACCTCCGCCCGGCGACGATCGGCAGGGCATCGAGGCCTTCGCGCTCGACGGGGTGCATCCGCATGACGTGGCGACGTTGCTCGACGCCGACGGCGTCGCGGTGCGCGCCGGGCACCACTGTTGTCAACCGCTGATGGAGCGACTCGCGGTGCCGGCGCTCACCCGCTCGAGCCCGTACATCTACAATGACGTCGGCGACATCGACCGCCTGTACGATGGACTCGAGAAGGTCGCCCGCGTGTTCGCCCGTCCGAACTGAGCGCGCGTCGCTGGTGTCGCTTCGTCACCGACAGAACACGTTTTTTTCGAACGCTGGCCGGCGTGAACGCCCGTTGTCGCGCGACCTACGACCTCTCATTTAAATACGCCGGGGTGCTGGAATTGGCCGAGACAGTTATGGCTCAGTCCGCGCAGGAGGTCACGCCGCTCGACTACACGCGGTACGACTTCAAGAATCCGGAGACGTACCGTCTGCGGATCGCGAAGGGTCTGTCGCGGGAGGTCGTCGAGCAGATCTCCCGGTTCAAGAACGAACCGCAATGGATGCTCGATTACCGTCTGCGGGCGTACGAGCACTTCGTCCAGCGACCGATGCCGGACTGGGGTCCGAGCCTGGCGGACATCGATTTCGACGCCTACACGTACTACGCGAATCCCCTGCTCGAAGGCGAGACGAAGAAGAGCTGGGACGACTTGCCGGCGGACATCAAGAACACGTTCGAAAAGCTCGGGATCCCGAAGGCCGAGCGCGAGTACTTTGGTGGCGTCGGAGCGCAGTACGATAGCGGCACCGTTTATCACAAGATCCGAGAGGATCTCCAAGCGAAAGGTGTCATCTTCACCGACACGGACACCGCGGTGAAGGAGTACCCCGATATCGTTCGGAAGTACTTCGGCAAGATCATCCCGTACAACGACAACAAGTTCGCCGCGCTGAACAGCGCGGTGTGGTCCGGCGGCAGCTTCGTCTACGTTCCTCCCGGGGTCGACGCGGGCATTCCGCTCCAGGCGTACTTCCGGATCAATGCGAAGAACGTCGGCCAGTTCGAACGCACGTTGATCATCGGAGACAAGGGCTCGAAAGTGCACTACATCGAAGGGTGCACTGCACCCGTGTACTCGACGGATTCGTTGCATGCGGCCGTCGTGGAAGTCGTCGGTGAGCCGTACGCGAAGGTGCGCTACACCACGGTCCAGAACTGGTCGAAGAACGTCTACAACCTGGTGACGAAGCGCGCGGTCGCCTACGAGAACGCGCTCGTTGAGTGGGTCGACGGGAACATGGGCTCGAAGGTGACGATGAAGTACCCGTCGGTCTACCTCCGAGGACGCGGGGCGCGCGCGGACATCCTCTCGGTCGCGTTCGCGAGCGAGGGCCAGATCATCGACTCGGGCGCCAAAGCGGTCCACTCTGCTCCGGATACTTCGAGCAAGATCATCGCGAAGTCGATCGCCATCCGCGGGGGCCAGACCAGCTACCGGGGACTCCTGCACGTCGCGCCGGGCGCGACCGGGGTGAAGGCCGCGGTGCGCTGCGACGCCCTGCTCCCGGACGCGACCGGCCGCTCCGACACGTACCCGTACAACGAGATCCACGAGGAGGACGCAACGATCACCCACGAGGCGGTGGTCGGGAAGATCGGCGAAGAGCAGATTTTCTACCTGATGAGCCGCGGCCTGAACGAGTCGGACGCGATCCACCTGATCCTGATGGGTTTCCTCGCGGAGTTCGCGAAGGAGCTCCCGATGGACTACGCCCTCGAGCTGAACCGATTGATCCAGCTCGAGATGACCGGCGCGGTCGGGTAAGCCGTCGCGTTCCACCGGGACCCGCGATCCTCTACCGCAGCTTCGCGTCGAACCGCCACTCGGGCGCGCTCTCGGTACCCGCGACGTCGAGGGCGGGAAGCGACGGGAACGCGTCCGGCGTCCAGACGATCTCCCGGCCGTCCCAGCGCGCGGCGAGGTTCGGGTACAGGGTGTCTCGCAGGCCGTCGATCGGCGCGCGGTCGAGGACGTACGACAGGTACCCTTCCCCGATCATCCGGATCGCCGCGCTCTCCTCCATGCCACGCGACTCGAGGTAGAACACCTTCTCCGGGTCGACCGGCGCCACGGAGGTCGAGTGCGTCGCTTTGACGTCGCGACACAGGATCTCGAGGATCGGGATCGTGTCCGACCGCGCGCCCGGCGAGAGGAGCATCGCGTGCTCCGAGATGAACACGACCGTCTTCGCCGCGGCCGGCTCGATCCGCACCAGTCCGCGACTCATCCCTCGGGAGGAGTCACGGAACACGCCCCGCGTGATCGACTGGCCGTGCGTGTCGGTGGCGATGTGCGTCAGGTCGACGGAGCTGTCGAACGACTGGTCCTTCGCGCCGTAGAACGTCTGGAGGTCGTCGACGTGCGAACCACGACCGGTCATCATCGTGTGGTTCCGGATCTTGGTACGGAATCCGCCGAAGCCGTTCCACAGCCATCCCAGACGGCCGTCCTCCCCGGTCGTAGCCGTGCGGCGGTAGATCGACACGGTCCGCAGGTCGGGCGCATGGACGGTCAGGAGGACGGTCTTCGACCGCTCTCCCAGGTCGAGGTCGGTGTTGGAAGCGTAGAGCCGCTGACCCGGGGCGGCGTGGGGCGTGGAGTAGACCTCCTCGGTGAAGAGAAGTTGGGACCGGGCGCCCGCCCGGATCGAGCGACGCACCGAGATCGCCTCGCGCGGCTCGGAGAAGATCGTCAGGTCCTGGACCCGGATCGGTTCGGACAGCCCGTCCGGTACCTCGAGTCGGTACCCCCGATTCAGCAGCGCCGTCGAGAGCGCGGAGAGCTTGTCGGTCGGCTCCTCGGCGCCGCGCAGGAACTCCCGGACGCCCTCGGCAGGGCCCGCCCAGATCTCCGCGAACGAGCGGACGCGTACTCCCTTCGAGCGCAGGGCTTCGGGTACCTCGATCCGAGTCCCCGAGGCGTCGTGGACGATGCGTGCGGCTCCCGGGATCGCGGGCGGGAGGGACGCCGGCGCGGCCCGCAGTTCCGGGTCAATTCCCGCGAGGTCGACGTTCGTGAAATATCCGTACCCACGGAAGAGAGGATTCGGCTCGATCGGCAAACGCTGGAAACGCTCGTACGCGTCGGCCCGTTCCGAAGAGAAGGTGGAAGGATCGGCGAGAGACGTCGAGAGGCGGTGCACCTGATCCGAGGACAGCCACTGGTCGAAACGGGGGGCCGCCGCCGCCATCGCATTTACACACTAAGAAGTGTTTATAACAAATGCCCCCGCGATGGGGCCATCGCAGCCCCACGGCGACCGGCGAACGCCTTCGGCGTCTCCGATTTATACGATGCGCCGGTTCGTCGAGCGTTCGGTGACGGTCGATGGCTTACGACATGTACCAGGAGGTGATCCTGCAGCACTACCGGACGCCCCGGAACTTCGGCCCCCTCGACGGAGCGACCCTCGTCGGCGAAGAGTCGAACCCGCTGTGCGGCGACCATATCACCCTCCGGCTCAAGGTCGACCCCGCCTCGAAACGGATCGAAGAGGTCCGGTTCCAGGGGGACGGTTGTGCGATCAGCGTCGCGAGCGCGTCGATGCTGACCGAGAAGATCGCAGGAAAGACGCTCGAGGACGCCTCCCGCTTGACCCGGGACGACGTGCTGAAGACGCTCGGGATCCCCCTTTCGCCGGTCCGGGTGAAGTGTGCCCTCACCGGATTCACCGCCCTCGGGCACGCCCTCCATCCCACCGCGTCGGTGCCGTCCTGAGTCGTCAACGATTCCGGGGACTTCGCGTCGGGGAAACGACCCCTTTAATAGCCCCGCTCCGGTGGAACGCTCGAGCGGTGGTCCGCGCCGTTCGGACGGCGAAGGTGGTCGAGATCGATCCGGACATCTGCGTTCTGTGCGGGCTATGCACCGGCGTTTGCCCGCCGAACGCGATGGAGTTGACTCCGACCCGCCTAGAGATCCTGCCCAATTGCACCGATTGCGGCTGGTGCGTTCCGTACTGCCCCGTCGGAGCGATCTCGGGAGGACGGCCGGTGCCCCGGAGGCGACGGGTCGATGCCTGAGCGTCCGACCCTGAGCCCGGGTTCGCCTCGGTTGCTGCTGGTGGATCCGTACGTCGCCCGGGAGGACCCGATGGAGCGGAAGTTCGTCGAACTCTATCCGTCGCTCGGCCTTCTGACGCTCGGCGCCTACCTTCGCGGCCAGGGGATCGATGTCGCCCTGACCGACCTCACGTTCGCGCGCGACGCGCGCCCGGTGACCTCCAAGCTCCGGGAGTTCCGGCCCGCGATCGTTGGCGTCCACACGAAGACCCTGACGCACGCCCGGGCGATCGAGGTGGCGGAACGAGCCCGCGCGGAGGGGACGTTCTCGATCGCCGGGGGACCGGACGCGGCGACCCGCCCGGAAGAGTACCTCGAGGCCGGCTTCGACGCCGTCGTCCCGGCGGAGGGGGAGGCGGTGCTCGTCGACGTCGCCCGACGGGTTGCCCGCGGGGAGGACGTCGCGGGGGTGCCGGGGACCGTCGTCCGCCGCGGCGGTCGCCTGGTGCGCGGCGCCCCGCGTCCGTTCCTGCGCGACCTGGACTCCCTGCCGCTCCCCGCCTGGGACCTCGTCGACATGGAGGAATATCTCCGGAGCTGGGAGCGTTCCACCGGGGAGCGCCGGGCCGCGGTGCTCACCTCGCGGGGCTGCCCGTTCGACTGCTCCTGGTGTTCCAAGCCGACGTTCGGCCGTACGTTCCGTCAGCAGTCGCCCGAGCGCGTGGTCGCCGAACTGCGTGCCCTCCGGGACCGGTATTCGGTGAACTACGTCCGGTTCTGCGACGATGTCTTCGGCGTCTCTCGCCCCTGGATCGACCGCCTGCTGACCCTCCTTCACGAGGAGGGACTCGCACTGAAGTGGGAGTGCCTCGCCCGCGTGGACCTCCTGAAACCCGACCTCTTGCGGCGGATGCGGGCCGCGGGTCTGGAACGCGTCTATGTCGGGGTCGAGTCCGGGAGTCAAAAGATGCTCGACTTGATGAACCGCGGGACGCGGCTCGCGCAAGTCGAGCGAACGGCGGACGCCCTTCGGCGGGAGGGGATCCGTCAGTTTTGGTTCTTGATGCTGGGGTATCCGGGCGAGACCCTGGACGACATCGAGGCCACGTTGCGCCTCTTCCGGCGCTTCAGTCCGGAAGAGTACTCCGTCTCGATCGCGGTCCCGGTCCCCGGCACGCGTTTCTACGAGAGCGTCAAGGAACGCCTGTCGGGCCGACCCCGCTCGACGCGCGGCGCGGGCGGACGCAGCCTCCTCTACGAGGCGGCGTACCCCGAGAGGCTCTATCGCTGGCAGCAGGCGCGATTCGGGCTCGAGGCCGCGCTCGGCCGCGCGCGCGGGCGGATCTCCCCGCGGGTCGTCGAAGGGATCGGACGGGCGGCCGACCGGTTCCACGAGAAAGTGGCGACCCCGTTGCTCACCGGCAAGAAGCCGCCGGCCCAGCTGACCCCCTAGGCCCCGCGCGGGCTACGCCCGACTCTCCCGCGGATGGACCGGGCACGGGCGGCCGAGCCGACAGAACCGGCACTTCTCCGGAGGCACCGGGGGGATCGGCTTCCGGAGGCGGCCATATTTCCGGCGGGGCATCGGACCGGTCGGATGTGCACGCGTCGGCCGCTTTCAGCCTGACGGTCGGAACTCCCGAATCCCCGTTCCCGGGCGTCCTTTTGAGGGCGTTCGCCCCGTACCCCCCGTGGCGCGGTCCGCCGGCCTCGCGACCTCCGCCGGTACCACGAGGTTCCGCGAGCGCGCGGTCGAGCGTCGGCACCTCCCTCCGATCCATTTCCGCTCGGCCCCCGGCGACCTCTCCTTGAGCTCCCTCGGGCTCGGCACGTACATCGGTCCGCCCGACGCCCCCACCGACCTCGCGGTCGAGCACTCGGTCGCCGTGTGCCTGACCTCGTCCCGTGTCAACGTGCTCGACACCGCGATCAACTACCGGCATCAGCGGGCCGAGCGGAGCGTCGGCCGCGCTCTCGCCCGGCTGCTCGAAAAAGGCGAGGTCGCCCGGGACGAGGTGTTCGTCGCCACGAAGAGCGGGTATCTGGCGCCGGACGCTGAGTCGCGCCTGGAGCCGGGCGAATGGGTCCGCGAAGAACTCCTCCGCCCCGGGGTCCTCAAACCGTCCGAGGTGGTCGACGACTGCCACGCGATGACCCCGAACTACCTCGCGGACCAGTTCGAACGGAGCCGGCGCAACCTGTTGCTCGACTCGGTCGACCTACTCTACCTGCACAACGGACCGGACGCCCAGTTGCCCGTGGTCGGGCGCGAGGAGTTCGAATGTCGTCTCGAGGCCGCGTTCGGATTCTACGAGAGCCTCCGGTCGCGGGGCCTCCTCGGAGCGTACGGGATCGCGACGTGGGACTGCCTACGGATCCCGCGGGCCGACGCCGGGTACTTTTCGCTGGCTTCCGCGGTCCGGATCGCCGAGAAGGTCGGCGGGAAAGGCCACGGGTTCCGCTACGTGCAATTCCCGTTCAACCTCGCGATGCCCGAGGCCGCCGTCGTCCACAATCAGATCGTCACCGACGAACGGCTGACCCTGTTCGAGGCGGCGCAGCGCCTCGGCGTCGCCTGCTTCACGAGCGTCCCTTTGCTGCAGGGCCAGCTAGCGCGCGCCGGACCGAAGCGGCAGGGGCTCACGCCGGCCCAGACCGCGCTCCAGTTTGCCCGGTCCGCGCCGGGAACGTTGGGGCCGCTGATCGGGCAAAAGAGCTCCGAGCACCTCGCGGAGAACCTCGAGGTCGCGTCGCTCGCGCCGTGGGACAGCGCGGGCTTCCGGGACGTCCTAACCTAGTTCGGAACGGGTACGTCGCGTCCGGCCGCGCGCCGGTTCGCCCGACTCCCTCTCGACGGCGGTGCCCGGCCCGGGGGCGCCGGTGCCCCCGACGCGCACGGTCGACCGACCGTCGACCTTTACGACGCGCACCACCCGGTCCGCGATGCCCGCGAGCGCCTCTTCGTGCGACACGAGGATCACCTGGGGAAGGTCGAGTTCGTTGAGCAGCTCGCCCATTCGAACGACCTGTTCCGGCGAGAACCCGTCGGTCGGTTCGTCGAGCAGGATGGTGTCGAGCCGTAGCTGGCCGAGGGTCCGGACCACCCGCGCCAAGGCCAGGCGGAAGGCGAGCGCGAGGCTGGTCCGTTCTCCGCCGCTGAGCGCCTCGGCCGGGGTCCACTCTCCCTCGATGTCGACGCTGGGGGAGAACGCGGCGTCGGTCCGCGCCACCAGCGCCGAGTCGTCGAGCAACGCCGCGAAGTACCGGGCGAGGTAGCGCTCGAACGCCGCCTGGGCGTGCTGGAGAAGTTGCTGTTCCATCGTCAGCACGGCCTTGCGGAACGGCCCGGCGAGCCACTCGGCCTTCGCTTCGAGGTCCACGGACTCGGTGACTCGCCGGGCGCGCTCTCCTCGCCCGCGGTCGGCCTCCGCTCTGCGACGGGTCGCCTCGTCCAATCGGGTGTCCACCCGGACCCTTACCCGGCGCTGTTCCTCGAGCGACTGCTCCAACGAGCCCCGGCGCCGTTCCGCGTCTTCGAGCTGCCGGCGCTGCTCTTCCGCTCGAGCCAGGAGTCCGCGCAATTCCTCGATGCGGCGCGCCCGCTCCTCGGTGCGTTGCCGGATGGCAACGGTCTCGGCGTCGATCCGAGCGATCTCCTCCTCGAGCGTGTCGCTCGCCGCGGTGGCGGCGCGGCACCGCTCGGCGGCCCGGCGGCTCTGCTCCAGCTCACGGACGACCCGAACCCGTCGCGTCTCGGTCCCGGCGAGCAGGATCCGGAGCTCGGCGTCCCGCCGCTCCGCCGGCTCGGTGCTCGCCGCCCGGGCCCGAGCCGAGGCGATCGCCGAGGTCAACTCGGACAACGCGTGCGCCGATTGGGTCGCACGCTGCCGGGCGGATTCCGCGGTCGCCCGAGCCGAGGCTCGGTGCTTCTCCGCCTGGAGCCAGCGTTCCTTCGCTCGCTCGAACCGTTCCCGGGCGCGTCGCTCCTCCTCGGCCCGCGCCCGCGCCTCCGCGCTCGCACGGTACTCCGACTCGGCGCGGGTCGCCAGGGCGTCGGCCTCCGCGCGGTGCGGTTCGAACTCTTCCGGTCGTACGGACTGCCCGCACCGGGGGCAGACTCCGGCGTGCAGCAGGTCCTCCCACTCATGGACGGTCGCCTGGGAGCGCGTCAGGTCGGTCAGGGCGGACGCTTCCGCGACGCGCAGGTCGGCCAGGCGGCGGTCGATCGAGTCCAAGGCCTCCGGCGTCGGGGCCGGTGGCTCGTGCGAGGGTCCGTCCTGAACAGCACGCTCGAGCGCCGCGACGGCGGCCGTCGCGTCGGCGTCGGCCCGGGCGACCTCGTCCTGGGCGGGCGCAAGCCGACGCTCGTTCGCCCCCAACTCCGCACGGGCCGCCTGCAGGAGCTGGAGTTCGGGAAGGAGCGCCTCGCGTTCCCCCCGGTACCCCGCGGCCGCGGACTCGACCGCCGCGAACTCCGCGGAACGAGCGTCCAGCGCGGCGGCCTCCCCGCGCGCGCCGTCGGCCTCCGACCGGCGCTCCGCCGCCGCGCGCACGCGCTCCTCGCGCAGTCGGCCGCGTTCGTCGAGGGAGCGTGCGTCCGCCGTGGCCTCGCGACCGAGGCTGTCGAGTTCCCGCTGGTCGGCGTCCAGCCGCCGGGCGGCCCGGTCGAGACCCTCGGTCTCCTCCCGGGCGGCTCGGAGATCCGCCTCGCCGTGGTGGATCGCCGTGTCGAGGGTCGCCCGCTCCACCTGCAGCCGGTCGCTCTCGAGCGACGCGGTCGCGAACTCCTCGTCGTAGTGCAGCAGGAGGTCGGCCTCGGCCCGGAGCGCGGCCGCCGTGCGCCGGAGGTCGGCCGCCACGTCCTGGGCGTTGTCGGCGGCCGTGCGGTATCGTTCGACCCCGAGCGCCTTGCGCACGGTCTCGAGCCGGTCCTGGGGCTTCGCCGCCAGGATGTCCCGCATCTTCTCCTGCGGCACGTAGACGGCCCACCGCCAGAGGTCGGAGTGCGCCGTCGGGCTCGGGTTGTCCGGGAAACCCAGCAGCTCGATCACGCGCTGCCGGAGCTCGGTCGCCGAGTACTCGGTCGTCGCCCCGTCGACCGAGAACGTGATCGTCTCGGGCTCGAACGCGTCGCGGCCTTTCCGCCGGACCTTGCGAAAGCGCCGGGCGACCTCGTACCGGTGCTCGGCGTCGACGAAGGTGACCGCGACCTCGGCGTGCCCGCCGCCGTGCCGCACGAGATACGCAGCGTCGACCTCGGACGTGCCGAAGAGCGCCATCTCGATCGCGTAGAGCAGGCTCGTCTTGCCCGCGCCGGCGTCGCCCGAGATCAGCGTCGTGCCCCGGGAGAAATCGAGGGCGGCCGTCTCGTAACTACGGATGTTCTTGACCCGAAGATGACGTAGCTGCATGACGTGCCCTAGCTCGTGGCGCTCCGACGTACGCCCAGAAGCCGCCGCGCGCCGTCGATCCGGGCGTTCGCGTAGTCCTGCCGCGACTCGCCG
>Ga0187783_10004718_pt1 | contig 10080 bp, 8 predicted proteins | sample 1015_SJ02_MP02_2_FD_132471 | JGI IMG/M metagenome (GOLD analysis project Ga0187783, IMG submission 132471) | Tropical peat soil microbial communities from peatlands in Department of Meta, Colombia - 1015_SJ02_MP02_20_MG | ecosystem: Environmental > Terrestrial > Soil > Wetlands > Peat | place... | reverse complement strand
CGCAACCACCATTGGCAGCGGTACGCTGAATGGCTCTGGTGTTGCCACCTTCTCAACCAAGTCGCTCGCTGTCGGCACCCACTCGATTACCGGGGCTTACAGCGGCGACGCCAACAACGCTCCGAGCCTCTCGACTCCTTTGTCCGAGACGATTCAGGAGAACACGACCACCACTTTGACCTCGAGCCTCAACCCGTCTCTCTCGGGCGCCTCGGTTACGTTCACTGCGACCGTCGCCGGAACTTCTACTACTCCGACCGGCACGGTGACGTTTAAGAATGGCAGCACTTCGTTCGGCACTGCGCCGCTCAATGGATCCGGTGTCGCAACGTTCTCCACCAGCAGTCTCGCGCCCGGACAGCAATCCATAACGGCCAGTTACGGCGGCGATTCGTTCAACATCGCAAGCACTTCGGCCGTGCTCACGCAGACCGTGCAGCAAAATACGACGACGGCGCTGTCTTCGAGCGCGAACCCGTCCACTGCGGGCACCGCGGTAACATTCACCGCCACCGTCACCCCGGCAGTGTCTGGCACGCCGACGGGATCCGTCACGTTCCTCAATGGCACAGCGTCGCTCGGCTTGGCTACGCTCAACGCCTCGGGCGTGGCCACGCTCAGCTCAAATGCGTTGAGCGTCGGCTCCCATTCCATCACCGCGGTCTATGCGGGTGATGGGGTCAACCTGACCAGCACTTCGACCGTATTGACGCAGGTCGTTCAAGAAGGCTCAACGACAAATCTCTCCTCGAGTGCGAATCCGGCGCTTGCAGGCTCACCCGTAACGTTTACTGCCTCTGTGAACGGGGCTTCTGTGACTCCGACTGGCTCAGTGACGTTCAACGACGGCGTGACGCTTCTTGGCAGCAGCGCGCTGAACGGTTCAGGCGTCACGACGATTACAACGATGAGTCTCGCCGTCGGCCAGCACTCGATCACCGCGAGCTACCCCGGCGACGCGGACAACCTCGCAAGCACTTCCGCCGTACTCACGGAAACGGTGCAACAGGGCACTTCCATCACCGTGCAGTCCAGCGCGAGCACCGCTTCTTCCGGATCGTCCGTCACGCTGACTGCGACCGTAAAGGGCGCAGTTTCCGGCGTGCCCACGGGCCAGGTAACGTTCAGGAGTGGTTCATCGTCCATCGGTACGGCCGCGCTGAGTTCCGGCGTAGCGACGCTTGCGGTCACAAATCTCGCCGTCGGCACCGACTCGATCTCGGCCGTATACGACGGAGATCTGCTCGACGCCGCCAGCTCCTCTGCCGCGATTTCGGTCACGATCAACCCGTCGGACTTCTCAATTTCGGCGAGCCCGAGCAGCCAAACAGTGGACGCTGGCCAGGCCGCGACGTTTACGTTCACGATTACGCCGCAGGGCTCTTACACGAACCCCATTAGCTTCGCTTGTGCCGGACTTCCGGCCAATGCAGCTTGCCAGTGGAGCCAAAACCCGGTCACGGCCAACACCAACGTGATGCACACAACGCTCACGATCACCACGGCCGGCCTGAATGGCAATGCCATGAGCCTGCCTGCATCACACGACGGCGGTCAACGGAACACGCCGGCGTATGCCCTCGGCGGTTCTGCAGCGATGATGGCCATGTTTGGCATGTTCCTGCTCGGCGGCGACATGAAGAGGAAGCGCGCGCTCTGCAAGGGCATGTTGATGGCCAGCGCTTTGCTGATGGTCATGGCGGGTATGTCCGCCTGCGCCAGCAAGTCGGCCACCCCCGCGCCTCAGACACCGGCGGGCACAAGCACCGTGACGGTCACGGCCAGTGCGGGCACCAACACGTCTCACACAGCTTCGATCACGCTCATCGTGCAGGACTAACGAACAACGCATCTAACAAACGAGGCCGTGCGCCAGTCGCGCTCGGCCTCACTTTTTAGGACAAGTAGGTTCGGTCAAGCGTCCGGTACTGAAAGGCTTCACCGGTGTGTTTCGAAGAAATATTCTCGACGGAGTCGAGATCGGCAATCGTCCCCGCCACTTTCAGAATTCGGTCTTGCGCTCGCGCGGAGAGCCCCATTCGCTGAATGGCATGTTCCAGTTGCTGTTCTCCCTCCGGCCCGATTTCGCAGTGCGTTCGAATCGGTTTGGGCGCCATCTGCGAGTTCGCGTATGCCCTTTTCTTTCGCATACCGCCGCAGCTGAATCTCTCGTGCGCGAATCACGCGTTCTCGCACTTCCGTTGACGCTAAAGCCTATGCTGATCAAACGACTCGTCCAAAAAACCATCCCTTACCTATTGAATCCTTAACCTATTCGAGGAAGGCAGTGAGGTCAGCTCTGGCGACCATAACATTCGAGCCGCCGCGATTTATCCGTCCCGAGCAACAGTGCGCGGTCTCCAGAGCTTGTTCGATGACGCCAAGCTGGCTCTGCTGTAGGAAGCAGTCACTACTGTACTCGTAATTCGAGGAACTCGAGACGTCGGCTGGAGTTGCCGTATGTGCTCAAAGATGGATTGAAGCCAGAAGAACGGTGTACTTCCGCATCAGCGTCGAGATGTCATCACGGTGAGCCGCACCGGATTCCTGATGAGCGCAACCCAGCCGACGGCCGCGAGCGCGTAGACCGCGAGCCGCACGATGCGGAGCCGCTCGAGCCTGCAGCCCTCGTTGCGGGTTGGCACGATGCGAAAGCGAGGCCAGGTCCTGCATGGCCTCGTCCGCGGCTGCAGCGCTGGGCACGCTGGCATAGCACTTCGCTGGGGGGGTCGGGTAACTATCGTTCATCGGACGTGGTCGAGTCTTCAGCATGGGATGGTCCTTCTTAGTCCTCCGATTCCCTCTCCGCGGCTTGAGGCGGCCTTGCGCTGGCGGGGCAATGGCCGGCGCAACAGCCACGCATCGTCTCGCCCGCAGCAAGCCCCCGCTCGCCCGAGCGGAATCCATCATCGAGTTCCCTTGCCTACTCATCGATCTAACGAAAATGGAAGCGCGCATGGGAGCGAAGTGATCGACAGAGGATTGCTATTCGACGGTGACGGACTTCGCCAGATTCCGGGGCTGGTCCACGTCGCATCCGCGTCGGACGGCAATGTGATACGCGAGCAGCTGCAGAGGCACGATCTCGAGTGTCGGCGAAAATATTTCGGGCGCCGTGCCAATCTCGATGACGTACTGCGACGACTCTCGCGCGATCCGGTCGCCTTCGGTCACGATCGAAATCACGATGCCGTCTCTTGCGCGCACTTCCTGAAGATTCGAAACGGTTTTCTCATAACGTTGCACCGAAGCCGGATCGGAATCGTCGCGCGTCGCGATGACGACGACCGGCAAGTTCTCGTCAATCAACGCATTCGGCCCATGCTTCATCTCTCCGGCGGGATAGCCTTCGGCGTGAATGTACGATATCTCCTTGAGCTTTAGCGCCCCCTCGAGCGCGATCGGATAGTGAATGCCGCGCCCAAGGTACAGGAAATCGGTCGTACGGAAAAACTGGTGCGCGAGTTCTTTGCATTGCTCATCGCGCCGTAAGATGGCGTCCATTTTCTGGGGAATGTTTGTCAGTTCTTGCATCAGTTTCTGAGCGGCGTCTAGTTGCAGCATTCCCCGAACCTGTCCAAGGTAAATTGCGAGAACCGCAAGAGCGGTAAGCTGCGCCGTGAAGGCCTTCGTCGAAGCAACGCCGATTTCGGGCCCTGCGTGTGTGTATATCGTGCCATTCGCCTCGCGGGCAAGCATTGAACCAACGACGTTGCAAATGCCGAGCGTTTTCGCCCCGTCGGCCTTTGCCTCGCGCTGCGCGGCAAGGGTATCCGCCGTCTCGCCCGACTGGCTGATTGCGACGACGAGCGTGCGCGCGCCAACAATCGGATCGCGATACCGGAACTCGCTGCCGTAATCCACCTCGACGGGGATCCGCGCCAGCTTTTCGATCATGAATTTCCCGGCAAGTCCGGCGTGCCAACTCGTTCCGCAAGCGACGATCTTGACATTCGTGAAATCGCGGAACTCGCTCTCCGAGATGTTAATGGAATCGAGAAATGCTTTGCCGGTGTCGAGCGAAATGCGTCCGATAAACGTATCGCGAACGGCGCGCGGCTGCTCGAAAATTTCCTTCTGCATGAAATGCTTGAAGCCGCCCTTTTCCGCCATGATCGGGTCCCACGAAATGTGCTGCGGCGGGCGCTCGACCGTTTTGCCCTCCATATCCATCACGCGCACGCCAGACGGCGTGATTAGGGCGATGTCTCCATCTGCGAGAAAGAAAATCTCGCGGGTGTGATGGAGGAGTGCAGGGATGTCGCTCGCGACAAAATACTCATGGTCGCCGAGGCCCACAACTGACGGAGGGCCAAGCCTTGCGGCCACAATCTTGTTCGGGTCGCGCGTCGAAATCACACGGAGCGCGTAGACGCCTTTTAGCCGCTTGACTCCGAGCCGAACAGCTTCTTCGAGCGGCTTGTCCTTGGAATACTTCTCGACGAGATGGGCAATAACTTCGGTGTCAGTCTCGGTGACGAATTTGTGGCCTTCGCGGGCCAGTTCCTTCTTCAGTTCGAGGTAATTCTCAATGACGCCGTTGTGTACCACCACGACTTCGCCGTTGCAATCGCGATGGGGGTGTGCATTTTCTTCCGTCGGGCGGCCATGAGTTGCCCAGCGGGTGTGCCCAATCCCGTAAGTGCCTTCGAGGGGAGAAATGCGGAGAGCCTCTTCCAGATTGTTCAGCTTTCCGGAAGCGCGGCGGATTTCGAGCTTCCCGTTTTGACTGACGACGGCGATACCCGCAGAGTCGTAGCCGCGGTATTCAAGCCGATGGAGCCCATCGAGGATGAGGGGAACCACTTTTTTCGGGCCGATATATCCCACGATTCCGCACACAGCGCGCACCTTCCAGCTGACGCCTCTCGACTCGGCGTCTCGAGGCTGCAGTCTCCTCAGCCGAAATTCCCAATTTCAACCTGATCTTTATGCAAAGCCAAGCGTGACTTACGAGATCTCGAGTAAGATGACGGCTGCGCGCCAAACCTCACTTGACCGGGATTTCCGATTTGGCTCAATTTCTGGCCCATCGTACTTCTCTCCTGCCCCCTCCACAACGAAATTCGCAGCACAGCAGGCCCCAGCGAGATCGGCGGAGTCCCTACGGCTCGTTCATACGCGTCTCACGAGCCCCGCTTGCCGTCGCGTGATCGATTTCTCAGACACCGCTCCGACCCTTCTCCCTTAGCCGCACATTTTGCGCCCTCAGTCCGAGCACAACCCGGTCGGCACCGGCAACGCCCAGATTCGCCGGAGCATTGTTCCGAACAGCCGTCGGTTCAGGCGACTCTCTGCCAGCAATTGCCAGTAGAAGCGTGCGTGTTCCACCAGACGCCCGCCAGTCTTGAAGAGGCGTTGCTGCAGGCTGGGCAGCGACTAGGCGTCAATTCTCTTCGGCAGCACCAGACGACGCCACAGATTGCCCAGGTTGTGGGCCAGCAGGCTCAACTGTAAACGTGCTTCATTGGCCCGGAACCGATGGCACGATAGCCGGGTCCAAAGCGTCGCCTGCTTGCCTTCCTTGATCCATTGCTCGGCCGTGCCCCGCTTATTATAGAAACGTACTACCGCGCAATACGCTTCGAATGGGCGATTGAGCTTTTTGAAAATGGCTTCGCCTCATTAGTGCTTTCAAGAGGCCCGGTCGATGTCTTGCCGTAGTCGGTGAGCTTTTTGGTGGCACAGGACACAAAGAGCTATCAGATTCTCCGCTGTGTCATCACCGAGGAGGCTCCGCGTCTGGATGTGATGGACTTCAAGATTTTCAATTCGCCCACAACGTTGGCAACGCCAACCGTCGCGCCCGAGGACTTCGCGGTATAGCTGGCGGTACGCCTCTGGCTCAAGCCTCAGTCGAGGCCGTTTCGGTTTGAATTGGTGCAAGGCCGTTCCTCACGATTTCGAGCAGCTGCAGCTTCTGGGCTGCAGTGAGGGTGCGGATCAGCCGAGCGAGCGCTAAGAACAGTGTTCCCTCAGAGCCAGCTTCGAGGCTCGCTCCCGCCAGAAAGTCCGCACAGATCATCTCGAGGCAATACCCACGGGATTTATCCGTCCCGAGCATGAGGGCTGCGGTCTCGAGAGCCCGCTCGATTACCGGCAGTTGGCTCTTGTAAGCTTTGAAATAAAGAATCTCCCATGGTTCGGTTTCCTTCCCGGTCAGATGTTTCTCTACCTCCCGCTTGAACCGATTGTGCACCCTGGGTGCACACGAGATCCGCGTACTCAACGAGCTGCGGAGGCGCATGCAGCTTAATCAGATTGCCGCAGGGAAAGTCATCAAGGCACTGCTGGGAATCCGGTCCGCCGTAAAGCGTCGTAGCATAGAGATCGCCTGACGAGTCAATCTGCAACGCACCTGGAACCGCTCCGTCGCCTCTTGCGGAGCGCTCGCGGAAAAGTCCCTGATTGATTCGGACCATTGCGTTGCCGTTCCAGGCGGCCTCGACGATGCGACCGCGGCCGCGATCGCCAATCCTGGCATGTCGGCTTGGGCTGCTTTAGTCGAGCGTGCCCGCTTGCAGTCTCGAGAAACGGTCCTCATCAATGGCGCGACAGGAACCGCGGGTAGGCTCGCGCTTCAGCTCGCTAAGTATCTGGGTGCAGGCAAAATCATCGGCACAGGCCGCAACGAAAGCGAACTGAAAGAACTGGCATCTCTGCGAGCGGACCTCATCATTCCGTTTAGTATCGAACCGGGGAATCCGGCTGGATCGAAGCGGTACGAGCACGCGCTGATGGCGGAGTTCGCTCGCGGCATCGATGTCGTGATCGATTATCTGTGGGGTGAGAGCGCCGGGCCATCATCGTGGCGATTGCCAAGGCAGTAGAGAATGCAAAACCTGTCCGATTCGTGCACACCGGCGGCGCGAGTCGCGAGGAAAACATCGAACTCCCCGGTGCTGCACTGCACTCATCCGCAATTCAGTTGATGGGCAGCGGAGTCAAGAGCATTTCTTTCCCGAAGCTGCTCGACGGGATCGGGAACGTCTTTCATGCTGTGGTGCCTGCGAAGCTTCAAATCGCGACGAAAATCGTCCCTCTCTCAGCCATCGAAGAGAGTTGGGGCGCGCCTGGAAAGCCACGCATCGTGGTCATAATTCCCTAGAGGTCTTTGATCAGGCCCGGACCATGGTAGTCTCCAACGTTGAGAGGAGGCCGGCCCGAGAAGTCGGCAGGTCTGACACAGTGAGGAGTAAAAAGTGGGTTATCGGAGTTTTCGAGCGACTGCAAATACTCTAGAATCAAAGGCAGTTCCCGCTGTGGGCGTGTAGCTCAGCTGGGAGAGCACCTGCTTTGCAAGCAGGGGGTCGCCGGTTCGATCCCGGCCACGTCCACCAATCCTTTCAGGCACTTACGCGAAGTCCACATCAGTTCACCAACCCAACTGTAATGACTTTTGTAAATACCCTTTGATCCCGCTGAGCAGCGGCTGCGGCGATTACACCTTCTGCCCCGCACCGGCGCTCCCCTTGGCTAGACACCCCCAAACTCTCGGATGTGGTATGCTGGCACAACCCTGGACTGAAACTCCGATGCCCGATGGCGCCTGGACTCCGGAAAGCCTGCTCGAAAAATTGCAACACAGCGCGAAATTTTTCATCCTCGATGTCCGCAATCGCGAGGAATTCGAGCGCTTTCGCCTCGAAGGCCGCGAGCCTCTGCCGTCCATCAATCTCCCCTATTTCGAAATGCTCGAGCTGGGAGGCCGGGACGAAATGGTCGATTCGGTCGTCGCCTGCGTCGAAAAAGAGCTGTCCGCGCAGCTTCCGCGCGACGAATTAATCCTGAGCGTCTGCGCCAAAGGAGACACTTCTGCCTACGTGGCGCAAGGCCTGCGCCGCCTTGGCTACCACAGCGTGGATCTCGCCGGCGGCATGCGCGCATGGGGCGCCTACTACGCAACTCGCGCTGTGACCGAATCCCCCGCCCTCGCGATTTATCAAATCAGCCGCCCGGCCCGCGGCTGCCTCAGCTACCTGGTCGCAAGTGAAGGTAAAGCGATCATCATCGATCCGCTGCGCCATCTCCAGCCGTATCTCAATTTCCTGCGCGAAAAAAATGTCATTCTCGAGGCCGTCATCGATACGCACGGCCACGCCGATCACATCAGTGGAGGCGTCGCACTCGCCGCGCAAACCGGCTGCCGCTACTGGCTGCATCCCTACGACGCGATTCATCCGATGGATATGGTGCCCGCCACAATCGCCTACGAGCCGCTCCGCGACGCCCAGATCTTCCGCGTCGGCAAGCAACAACTCGAAGTCATCCACATTCCTGGCCACACGCTGGGATTGGTAGCCCTGAAGCTCGGCGACGAATATCTCTTCACCGGCGACAGCATTTTTATTCGCTCGATCGCGCGCCCCGATCTCGGCGGCCAAGCCGATAAATGGGCCCCCCTGCACGCTCGCTCGCTGCAAAAACTGGCGCAGCTCGCTGACACGACGCTGATTTTGCCGGGCCACTTCAGCGCGCTAGGCGAAGCTGACGCGAATGGCCTCTTCGCCGCGAAGCTAGGCGATCTGAAGCGCCATAACGAAGGCTTGCGCAGGCTGAGGCAAGAGAGCGAGCCCGCTTTCGTAAGCTATCTGCTCGCAATCCTCCCAAAACTCGTTCCTGAATATGTGGACATCAAGCGTGTAAACGCAGGCCTGCTAGCGCCAGACGAAGACGCAGCCTCAGCGCTGGAGCTAGGCAAAAACGAATGTGCGCTATCTAAGGCAAGCGCTTCGTAGGATCCGGCTTTAGCCGGACCGGTAAAAGGCAAGGCGTTCGCCACGTGCTCCATGGCGCCCCACGAGGGCCGGCTATAGCCCGCCCCTGCGCGCATTGTGCGATGATGGTCGCGAACCACGAGGAGACCCAATGAGCCGAACCTTCGACAAAGAACTCGACGCCCGCGGCATGAACTGCCCCATGCCGCTGGTCAATGCCCGCAAAGAAATCGGCAAACTCGAGCCCGGCCAAATTCTCAAAATCTTGGCCACAGACCGCGGCTCGGTAGCCGATTTCCAAGGCTGGGCGAAGATCGCGAAGAATGTCGAGCTAATCAGCCAGGAAACCGAAACAGCCGGCGGCGGAACACTTTACGTTCACTACGTCAAGCGCACCAGCTGAGGAGACCTACATGGAAGCCAGCGCTGGAACGCAATCGAGCCTCGAAACTTCGCGCATCCGGGAGCTCGAGCAGAAAGTCCAAGCTCTCGAGAAGCGCCTCGCCGAACTCGAACAGAACGCCCCCGAAGATCGCGTAGCCATCGTCGTCTTCTCCGGCGATCTTGACCGCGCTCTCGCGGCCTTCATCATCGCCACTGGTGCCGCCACGATGGGCCAGCAGGTCAGCATGTTCTTCACCTTCTGGGGCCTCGCGGTGCTGCGCAAGGACAAGCTACTCTCCGGCAAAACTTTCGCGCAAAAAATGATGGCTATGATGTCGCCGGGCTCCAGCGAATCGCTGCCGGTATCGAAGATGAACTATTTCGGCACGGGCGCAAGGATGTTGCGCGGCATGATGAAGTCGAAGAACGTCAGCTCGCTCGAAGACATGATTGCTCTGGCACGCGAGTTGGGCGTGCGCATGATCGCCTGCGAAATGTCGCGCGATTTGATGGGAATCAGCGAAGAAGAACTGGTGAGCGGCCTCGAGTGCGGCGGCGTCGCCACATATCTGGGCGAAGCGCTAAAATCCCGCGCTAGCCTTTTCATTTAGTAGCGCAGGCTGCCAGTCGGGGTTTTCCCCATCAAGCCACGTGGTCAAGGAAATTGATCGCCCATCCCCGCCGCGTGCATCAGCCATGCGATGCCTATGAATCTGTACGATCGCATCCCGAGGAATGCTGCAGGCAAAGCCACGATCGGGTAGTTTTGGCACGGGACTGAGGGGGACTTGTAATGTTACATTGTTGGCTGTACCTTCGCGCGTTGCGCGAAAAACACATTCCGCACAAACCTCGCCACTCTAAAGCCACCAGAACCGCCTTGAATCCTTGCGGAGCACAGAGGCGAAGTGATCCGACTAAGAGGGTTGGTAGAATCTCTCCGCTCGAATCGGCTGAACGCTCGGGATCTACTTACTTG
>Ga0187783_10004717_pt1 | contig 10081 bp, 7 predicted proteins | sample 1015_SJ02_MP02_2_FD_132471 | JGI IMG/M metagenome (GOLD analysis project Ga0187783, IMG submission 132471) | Tropical peat soil microbial communities from peatlands in Department of Meta, Colombia - 1015_SJ02_MP02_20_MG | ecosystem: Environmental > Terrestrial > Soil > Wetlands > Peat | place... | reverse complement strand
GGGAGGGTCCATCCTTGCCCGCGACACGTTCCACCGGCCATCCCAACTTGCGCAGGGCGCGCTCGGCGGCGTTCAGTCCATCCTCAGCATTGCGGATGGGCAACTCCACCCGGGTGGGCAACGCCGCGCGGAAGTGCGCATCAGTCCGGCGATAGGGCCGCGCATAAAAACGCCAGGCGTTGGGAAAGCGCTCCAGGGAAACGAAGGCGATGCTGAGGCTCACCAGTACCAGCAGCGTCATGAACCACCAGGCGTGAAAGACATCGGTGAGCCCAATGCGATCAAGCCAGAGCAGCGTTGCCGGCGAATAGACCCGCGCCAGCTTGTCGGCATCGGTGGCCGGCCGTTGCAGAATGAACGTTCCCAGCGCAGCAGCGATGACGACCAGAATCAAAAGAATGATTCCGGTTCGCAAATTGGCAAGCGTTTTGTAGATGCGTTTTGGAATGGAAACGAAGCTGAGTGCGGCCATTTCTGCTTCCCTGCTCGACAAGATGCACGTACGCGGCCAACCGGCCCGCTAGATTGTAAGCCATTGATAAAGTAGGTGGTAACCCGTTTCTACGTGAGAACCGTCACATGCGCGGTTGAGCTATATCACCCAAGGCGGTGATGAAACCGCGCATCGGCTCGCGTAATCAGGCGCTTAGCGTGCTTTCACTAAGGTGCGGGATTTTCACCGCGCCTTGGGCAGGAAGACCCAATCCCGGCGCCCTTTTGAAGGTTTGGAGCTCGGGCAAAGGCAAATCAAAGAGAAGAGTAACTATTGTTATTATCAGTTGGTTAGGTATATATCTTGCGCTTCGGAAGGGCCCGCCCACTGACGGTAACCGACGTGCAACTCAAGCTATAGTTCGGGTGGAGGCAGTTTTGCGAGCAGTTCGATGGTTTGTGGGGTTGGGGTTGATTTTCAGCGCTGGGTTGAGCGGCGCAGCCACTCATCCAGTGCCCCTGGACAAGAATACAGATTCGGCGAAATGCATCGAGTGTCACGAAGACAAAGCCAAGGGCAAAGCGGTGCACTCTGCTATCGCCATGGGGTGCACAAGCTGCCACGAAATTCGGGTAACCAAAGACGTCACTCGCGTCAAGCTTACCACTACCACACCGTATGCTCTCTGCCTCACCTGCCACGCCGACAAGAATGCCGCTGGCATTAAAGGCACTGTCCACCCGCCAGCGGTTCGCGACTGTCTCAAGTGCCACGACCCGCACACCGCAGCCAACAAGAACCAGTTGTTGAAGCCGACTTCTGGCGGCGCCAATGAAAATCTTTGCCTCGCCTGCCACAAAGAGGGCTTAAACGTTTCGGCCACCGGCAGCCGCCACGCTGCCCTGGACATGGGGTGCGAAACTTGTCACGTCACCCATAAAACCGGCGAGAAGGGCAAGATCGAGTTTGACTATCACCTGACCAAGGCGACTCCCGCGCTCTGCCTGGATTGCCACGATGCCAAAGATGCCAGCTTGATTAAAGCGCACCAGGGCCAGCCCTTCGCCACCGCCAATTGCGTGCAGTGCCACGATCCCCACCAGTCATCACAACCCAAGCTGATGCAGGCCTTCACTCATGCCCCCTTCGAGAGCAAGAGCTGTGATACCTGCCACGCGCCGGCCAAGAACGGCAAGGTGGTGCTGACGCAGAGCGACACCAAGGCCCTGTGCATCACGTGTCACAGCGAGCAGGCGGAGAAGATCGAAAAGGCCAAGGTGCAGCATCCCGGCGCGCAGGGCGAATGCGTGGCCTGTCATAATCCGCATGCCGGAAAGTCACCGGGCTTCCTGCAACCGGACCCGGTAGCCGCGTGCCTGACCTGCCATAGCGAGCAGGCGGACCAGTTCAAGAAGGCGCACCGGCACCAGCCCGCCTTTCAACAGGGATGCGCCATCTGCCACACGCCGCATGGCGGCGATAATGCCAAGTTGTTGCGCGTCCAAGGCAATGCCTTGTGCCTGGAGTGCCACGGTAACGACACCCAACCCCAGAAATTAGAGAAGGAGCACTTGATCGCGCTCTTCAACGGCCAGGTGAAACTGCCCGACGACTACTTCAAAAAGAACAAGGCCATGGTCATCCCGTTGAAATACGGCGTCGGCCATCCCGTGGCTGGTCACCCGGTTTCCGACCTGATGGACCCGACCCATCCGGACAAGGTCAAGACCCCCATGAGTTGCCTGACCTGTCATCAGCCCCATGCTTCGGCGCAGGCCGACCTGCTGGTGAAGGACCAGCCGAACACGATGGCCTTCTGCGATACCTGCCACAAGAACCGGATTGAGTTCACCAAAGCCGCGGAGAGGAAATGACTATGTTCGACACTCGCGTTACGCTGTTTCGCAGTCCAAGGCCAGTTGTGGTGGGGCTGATTGCGCTCACTTTCCTGCTGGTTTCGCCTGTCGCGCTCGACGCCGGCAAAAAGAAGCAAGCGGCGACGACGCAGCAGCAAACAGCCGAGAAAAAAACGCAGATCGATACCAGCAAGCTGGTGTGGCCGCAGCCGCCTGACATTCCGCGCGTCCGCTACACCAATTACTTTGCCGGCATGAAGATTGACTACACCCCGGCCACCACCAAGAAGGCCAAGCAAACCTGGATGGACCGCCTCGCCGGCAGCCAGCCGGCAAGCGAGAAGATGACCGCCAAGAACTTTCCTTTCCAACTCTTGGGGCCTTATGGCATGGCGGTGGACTCCAAGGGACGGCTTTACGTGGTTGACCAGAAAGTGGGCGCAATTTTCATCTTCAACACTGAAACCAAGGACACGGAACTTATTCGCAACGGCTACGAAGCCCACTTTGCCATGATTAACAGCATTGCCATAGATGATAACGACCGCCTGTTTGTTTCCGATGGCAAGCTGGGCAAGGTGCTGGTCTTTAATGCTAAGCACCAGGTGGAGAACCAGATCAAAGGCCTGGTCGACCCTGTGGGTTTGGCAATTGACAAGGAAAATCGCCTGCTTTACGTGGTGGACACGCAGCAGGATCAGGTCCTGGTGTACGATGCCGACACGCTGAAGCCTTTGCGCCGCATCGGCACCGGCGGCAAGAAGCACACCCTGAGCACTCCCGGCGACTTCGCCCTGCCAACCGACGTGGCCGTGGATAAAGATGGCAACATTTATGTAACCGATACCCTGAACTGGCGGGTCGAGATCTTCGACGCTGACGGCAACTTCATCAGCCAGTTCGGTCAGCACTGCGATGCCATCGGCTGCTTCCGCCGCCCCAAGGGAATTGCCGTAGATAGCGACGGCCACATCTGGGTGGTGGACACCGGCATGTCCCTGGTGCAGGCCTACACCCGCGACGGCGATCTGCTGGGCTATGTGGGCGGGCCAGGTCGCAATCTCGGCCAGTTCAACGATCCCATGGGAATCGCCATTGATCAGAACAACCGCATGTTTGTCTCCGAGCAATATCCCTGGGGACGAGTGCAACAATTCCGCTATATCACCGACGCCGAAGCTGAGCAGCTCAAGAAAGAGAAGGAAGCCGGACTGAAGGCCAAACAAACGGAAACCCCGCAGACGGCGGAGGCGAAATCTGAGGCCAAGAACTAGGGTATTTTTCGAGCCTTGGGTCGGTCTGCAATTAAGGCGTTCCAGCCAGTCCTTCCGCCGCTCAGCCAATCCGCCACGACCAACGCCGAAACAGCTCCCGGACCGCAGGCGGGCTGCGCGACTAAACGTTCACTTTTGTGACGCTCAATGCCAAGGGGCCATCACCTTTCGGCTCCGAAATGTGGCCCATCGCGGCACTTTGGTTTTGTGATTTCGATTACCTGACAAAAACTTCAAATAGTTATCAAAAAAGGGATGCTTTTTTCCCTCTTCCTGTGCATAATGTCGAGAGCAACGGGGGGACGTTGAGCCGCGGTGTAGCATCCGTCGGATTTGCAGAATCTCATCTCTTTCTCCCAGATGCTCAGACGAATCAAAGAAAAGGAGGCCAACATGGCCAGCAAGTGTGCCCGCTTGATCGTGACTGCGTTGCTTGCAGTCTTTGTCTTAACCGCTATTGCCCAGGCGCAGAGCAAGCCCATGACAACGCCGCCCGCCAGGGCCGAGCTCACACGTCACGCCAGCAGCGGGCATCCCATCCAGGACGCCTGCGCAGTCGGCTGGATCTATTTCCATGCGACGAACTGTGCCGCCTACTACGCCAGCGGAGTGTACTATTTGGTCATCTATCCCGCAGAGGGAGGATATTGGTACACCAGCGACGTTAACTTTCAGCACTTTCTGAACGGAGCCTGCCAAACCGGAAACTGGGTTGCCCTCTATATAACCGATACCTCGTGCGATTGGGACGAGGCATTCACGTTTGACTACCAGGTTCAGGCTGTTTACTAAGCGGCCGGTATAGAGCCTTGGTGTTGGAGTGGTGACTGCAGTGCGCACGAACACTTTCGCCGCGGACGGAACTGACCGTCCGCGGCAAGTTTTTTGAGGTTTACACGCCCCTACTCAGGATCGTGCCAGCCCCCAATGTCGGCGGCCAAATCGCGCGCGTCCGGTGGTCCCCAGGTACCCGGCTCGTAAGGCTCCGTGGGGCAGCAGTCGCCGAGGATGGGTTCAACAATCCCCCACGCCGCCTCGACGGCGTCCTGGCGCACAAACAGCAACTGATCGCCCTTCATGGCGTCGCTGAGCAGCCGCTCGTAGGCCTCCATCTCCACGCTGCTGTTGTACTTCACCGCCGAAAGCTCGACCCCCATGGGTACCAGCAGCGCTCCCGGACGCTTCACCCGCGCTCCCAGGCTCAACTCGATGTCAGGTCCGACCCGGAAGCGGAAGTAGTTGCGGCCGTCGGCGCCCATTTTACTGAGCGGAGGCTTGCGCAGCTTCACAAAGACTTCGGTCGCGGTTACCGGCAGGCGCTTGCCGGCGCGGATGAGAAACGGGATCCCGGCCCAGCGCCAGGAATCAATTTCCAGCCGCACGGCGGCGAAGGTTTCGACATCGGAGTGCGGCGAAACTCCGGGCTCGTCGCGGTAGCCGCGGAATTGTCCGCGGATGATGTTTACCGGACTAAGCGGCGGAATGGTACGCAGGACCTTCACCTGCTCGTCGCGCACCGAGTCCACGTACATCATGGTGGGCGGCTCCATGGCGAGGAACCCGACCACCTCCAGAAGGTGGTTCTGCACCACGTCGCGGATGGCGCCCACTTCCTCGTACATCTTTCCCCGGCCCTCCACCCCGAACGATTCCGCCATGGTGATCTGCACGCTGTGGATGTAATTGCGGTTCCAGATGGGTTCCAGAAAGCTGTTGGCGAAGCGAAAGATGAGCAGGTTCTCAACCGCTTCCTTGCCCAGGTAGTGGTCAATGCGAAAGATGTGGTCTTCGGGAAAGGCCTGATGCAGGGTCTCGTTGAGCTTGCGCGCCGAAACCAGGTCGCGGCCAAAGGGCTTCTCCACAATCACCCGCGCGTTTTTTGCGCAACTCGAGTTGGCCAGCCCTTTTACGACTACCGGAAACATGCTGGGCGGAATCGCCAGATAATGGGTGGGTAACTGCGCGTTGCCCAGCTTGGCGCGGAGCGCGGTGTAGGTCTGGTCGTCGTTGTAATCGCTGTCAATATAGCTCAGCAGCTTGCAGAGCTTGGGGAAGGCCTCAGGATCCACGCCTCCGCCATATTGGGTGACGCTGTCGCGCGCGCGCTCTATCAGTTGCTCCAGGGTCCAGCCGGACTTGGCGACGCCGATCACCGGCACATCGAGGGTGCCGTGCTTCACCATGTTTTGCAGCGCGGGAAAGATCTTCTTGTGCGCCAGATCGCCGCTGGCGCCGAAGAAAACAAAGGCATCGGATGTAGGTTGCATGATTCCTCTTAGCGCGAGGTCCACCAGCTCTACGGCATGGACAATGCCCCTACTTTCCTTCGAGGCAGTATCCACCCGCAACAGTGTATCCGTAGTGCGACCGAAACGGATAGTCAAAGAGGGAGTAATATATGCGGATGACAAAACCGCGATTACTGTTGGCTAGCACGGCGCTGCTCCTGGCTTCGTGCCTTGCTGCGCCATCGTTCGCACAGGACCGGGAGGGCCAGTCGGCCGCCTCCGCACCCGGCAACTTCGACTATTACCTGTTCACGCTCTCCTGGTCGCCGGAGTTTTGCGCTTCCAACCCCAGCGGCCGCACGTCCGCCGAGTGCGGTCTCAACAAGCACCTGGGACTGGTGGTGCATGGGCTGTGGCCGCAATTCAACAATGGCACCTGGCCGCAGGATTGCGCCCCCACGCGGCCTGTGGCCGCCTCTACAGTCAATCACATGGTGTCCATCATGCCGAACCGTTCGTTGATCCAGCACGAGTGGGCCAAACACGGCACCTGCAGCGGCCTTATGGCCGACGACTATTTTGCCGCCATTGACAAGCTCTATAACGGACTGAAGATTCCGGGCGATTTCAGGAATCCTTCCAGAAGTTTCACGGCCAGCCCTTCCGATATTGAACAGAAGTTTGGCACTGCGAACCAAGCCACCCCGGAAGCATTTCGCATCTCCTGTCCAGAAAATAAGTTTGCGGCACTGGAAATTTGTGTCTCGAAGGAGTGGAAGTATCAGGCTTGTCCCGACACGGTCAAGGAGTGCCACGCGACGCAGGCCGAAGTTCTGCCGGTGCCCTAGCGGAGGATGACGGGCATACCTCAGCGTCGAGATCGGCTGTTTGCGAGGAGATTAAGCCCGTCTGGAACCGAACCTGCAACCCTCAGCTGGAAAGCGTATCAGGCTCCGCTTCACAGCGGAAAGGTGACCTGATGAACATTCCTCGCGTTTTAATCATCGCGGGCTCCGACTCCGGCGGCGGGGCCGGGATTCAAGCCGACCTGAAAACGGTCTCCGCCTTAGGCGCCTTCGGCATGACCGCGATTACCGCGCTCACGGCCCAGAATACCATGGGAGTCCTGGGGATTCTGGAAGTCGAGCCGGATTTCGTGGTGCAGCAGATCGAAGCTTGCCTGAGCGACATCGGCTGCGACGCTATAAAGACGGGAATGCTCGCGAACACCGCAATCATCGAAGCGGTCGCAGGTTCAGTCTCCAGCCGCAAGTCAGGACCGCTGGTCGTGGACCCCTTGATGATCGCTAAAGGCGGCGCCCCCCTGCTGAAACCCGAAGCTATTACGGCCCTGAAGACCAAATTGCTGCCCCTGGCGACAGTGGTCACTCCTAACCTTCACGAAGCAGGCGCGCTGATTGGGCGCGAAGTGAAGAGCCTTGCACAAATGAAAGAAGCCGCCCGTGAAATCCGCGACCTTGGGCCAGAGAATGTCGTCATCAAGGGCGGTCATCTGGAAGACATAGCGGCCGACATCCTCTACGACGGCCGTGAGTTCATCGAGTTTCACGCTGAACGGATTGACACGAAGGACACGCACGGCACCGGTTGCGTCTTCGCATCAGCCATCGCGGCCTATCTGGCGCAGAAGAAAACGGCCCCGGAGAGCGTAACCGCCGCCAAGGAATTCGTTACGGCAGCCATTCGTGCCGGTCTCCGAATTGGGAAGGGCCACGGGCCTGCCAACCCCATGGCCATGCTGTATCAGAGGGCCGGAATGGACGGCTGAGCCGCAGGCTGCCAAACGCCAAACCAAAGCAAGGAGCGCGCTGTCGCGACCCCTGTCGCGGAATCGAACCGTCTCGTGCCCTGCGCTTGCCCTCCTCGACTAGAGCGTTTCCTGAATTACTGTATCCGTGAAGGCTCGGGTAGAGCGGCGCCCTTCGACTGCGCTCAGGGCAGGCTTTTAGCGGCGCGTCCCGACGGGACAAAGATAACCGCTTCCGCCGGTGAGGTCACGGACCTCAGCGGCGGAAGCAAAACAGGGTCGCGTTCGCGAACGCGGGCCTGAAGGCCCGCTCTACCCGGTTTGCCGGATACAGCAACTGTGAAAGTGCTCTAGCGAACTCCCGTGAGATGTTCTTGCTCCTGGACCTCCTGGCTTGCGGCAGCCTGTGCCAACGCTGCCGTCAACGCCGCTCCCTCAGCCGCGCGGGCCTCTGCTGCGATCCTGGCCCTGAGTAATGGTCTTAGGACAAACAGCGAGCATACCGACGCGATGCCGCACAGTACAGCCGAAATGTAGAACGGCACCGCAAAGGATCCGCCGAAGTACGCAGCCAGAGCCGCGGCGCCAAATCCGGCAAAAACTGAAGCCAGTCCCTTGGCGGTGTATAACATGCCATAGTTGGCGGAGGCGTTCTTGGGGCCGAAAACATCACCCACCGTCGCTGAGAACAGGGAATAGATCTCGCCCCAGAAAAGGAAGATGAATGAGAACAGCAAGACGAACGCGACCGGAGCGCCGGCAATTCTGGTCACCAGGAACACCAGGATCGCTTCAACGCCAAATGTCAGGAACATGGTTTTCTCTCGCCCCAATCTGTCGGAGACAGAACCCCACAGGATCCTCGAGAGAGCGTTGCAGATAGAGGTCAGCGTGGCAGTCAGCGGGACGATTGCCAAACCCCATACTCTGACGTCGCTGACCTTGAGAGACTTGGCGATCTGCGAAAGGTTGCCGGTAGCGATCAGTCCGCCGGCGCAGGCAAAGAAGAACATCGTGTATAACAAATAGAACTCGGGTCTGGCCAGCGTTTGAATCCAGTTGAAGTTCACCCTGGACTGGGCGACGGCCACACTCTTTTCATGGTGCCAGCCGGCAGGAATCCAGTTTGCTGGCGGATGGCGCAGCACCATGGCGGCAATAAGCGCAACAACACCCTGACCAACGCCCCAGAACGCCATCGCCCTGGCCCATCCCATGGTGTGGATCGTACCGGCGATAGGGATGATGGTTAAGGCAGCTCCGCCACCGAAGCCCGCGGCGGTAAGACCGACAGCCAACCCCCGCCGGTCAGGAAACCACTTCACCGCATTGGCGACGCACGAAATGTAGATGATTCCCGCTCCTGTTCCGGCAATAACGCCGTAATAGATGTACAAATCAAACGGGGACTTGGCGAGGGTTCCACCCAGCACCCATCCGAGCGCAATGCAGACGGCGCCGAGCGTCATAAGCTTGCGGATGCCAAATCTGTCAACAAAGTAGCCCGCCACCGGCATAGGCCAGGTTTCAAACAAAATGAAAGCCGAGAAGACCGCCGCGATTTTCGCGTAGGGCACTCCGGTGAACGTTTGTCTCATGCCTGGCGTAAAGAGCGTAAAGGCGTACTGATAGTTGGAGATGACGATCATCGCGATGACGCCGCATACCAGCTGGATCCACCGGTTTGCAGCAATGCCGCCGCATGCTTGCCTCGCGCTGTTTCGTTGTTCCGTGGTAACAATTCCGGTAGTCATAAATCTTTCCTCCTAGTAATCCAGGACGGATTCTGTTTGTACGGAGGTGAGGTTGAGTCCGTACCGCAACTGGCGCCAGCCGCGTTGGGTGGGGAACAAGCATGGCGCTCCCAGCCGGAAATCATCCGGCCGCAGACGAAAAGCCCGCCCCGGAGTCGGGGCGGGCGCGTTGTTAGTCTTCGACCTCTTTTTGGAGCGGAATGACTCCCGGCACCAGCCACTTGTTCCACATCTCGTCGATCTTGCTCTGGAAGAACTCGATATCCTCCTCGACAAAGTGTGCGAACCTTCCCTGCTTGAGCAGGTAATCACGGACCGGAAGACGCTTAAACCTGCCATTGGCAATGTCCTTGGTCTTGCCATACAGTTTCAGCTTGCCGTTTTCGATCTCATACAGCGGCCAAATACCCGTATTCACGGCCAGCTCGCCCAGCTCGAACGAGAGCACGGGATCAAAGTCCCAGCCCTTTGGGCAGGGATTCAGGCAGTGGATGAAGGTCGGGCCGCCGATTGACAATGCCTTGCGAACGCAGTTCATCGCCTGCAGTGGATAAGAGGTCGAGATGGTCCCTACATACTTGCAGGTAGGATGGCCGGCCATCATCATGGGCGCCATGTTCTTCTTCCAGCGCTGATTCATGATGCGTTTCACTTTTCCCGGCGTGCTGAACGAGGTGTTGACGCCGTACGGAGACGTCCCGGAAATCTGGATGTCCGTATTGGCGTACGACTCGTTGTCGTACATCAGGATCAGCAGGTTGTAGTCGG
>Ga0187783_10004716_pt1 | contig 10082 bp, 11 predicted proteins | sample 1015_SJ02_MP02_2_FD_132471 | JGI IMG/M metagenome (GOLD analysis project Ga0187783, IMG submission 132471) | Tropical peat soil microbial communities from peatlands in Department of Meta, Colombia - 1015_SJ02_MP02_20_MG | ecosystem: Environmental > Terrestrial > Soil > Wetlands > Peat | place... | reverse complement strand
TTCGCATTTTTGGTGATGGCCAACACGTGAGCGATTGGGACGGCGGGTACTATGCTCTGGTGCTGGGTACTGCGTGGCACCCCATCCCCCGTACCCTGCCACCCAGCCTCGGAGCCGTCTTGAGACTTTTGCGAAATCGGCTTTGCGAGTTGCGGCGCGCTGCCTACAGCAAGAACTCAGCGACTCGGGCCGGTTAAGGATAGAAGGCAGGGCCAAACTTGTAGTGAAGTCCAACAAGCACTTGGTTCTCGGTGATCTTATGGTTCTCGATGAAGCCGGGGAAAAGGGGCGTCTGATAGGAAAACGTGCCGAAGTCCGAGTAGCGATACTCGACACGTCCAATCAAGTTATCGGTGAAGGCATAGTCGGCGCCACCGCCCACGGTCCAGCCACCTCGGGTCGCGGTGGCATCTGTGGTTAATCCGACGGGGGGTGCTGATTGGAGCACATCCTGTTCGGTAACGCGCAGCCAACCCGCGCCGCCAGTGGCATAAACGAGCAACCGGTTGAATGCGTAGCCGACCCGAGCCCGAACCGACGCCTCGAAGTTTGCCTTGGTCTCGTAAAGGTCGTTTACGCCCGTGACGCCGAAAAAAGGAGGATTGGGGTTACCACTGTTGGGAAACTGCGCGCTACCGCTCCGGATGTCCGCCCATTGTAAATCACCTAGCGCGCCGATCACCCACCCACCAGCGAATTGATAGTCGCATCCAAGGTAGCCACCGACTTTCACCCCATTGGGTGTAGCGGTATTCGTGGGGGCAGGCGAAAATGGCGACGTTGCACCACCGGTCGTCGTCTCGAAGTCTCTGTCCCTGACCCAGCCTCCACCGACATCGGCACCGACGTAGCAGCCGGTCCAGCTAAACACGGGAGGAGGAGGCGGTGCCTTGTAAGCCGGCGCGCCCAGATCGGCCGCCGCCGCCATGTGCGTGAATGCAATGACGGACACCGCAGATAGTAATCCAAGAGACGCCCGACGCATGACACCCTACACCACACTTAAATACTGAGTGACTTATAGCGCCGATTGGGGCAAAACGTTGTGGTAATCCGGCAACACAATAAATTTCCTTTTGCGGCGTCATTTAAGCCTCCCGACACAATACCGACACCAGCGCTCGCGTTCTTCGCGAGCAAATCGCATCTGGGCTAGGCAAAAGCTTCCGCTTATGTGTCAAGCCTTTCTCAGTTCTCCGCCCTTTTTCACAGGTTGACATCGGCACTGCCAACGCTTCACGCTAGCGGAGGCTGCACCCCGTCGCAGACAAAACTTACCAATCAGAAGCCGCTGCCCGATTTGGCAGCGAGGGATTTGGGAGGCGTTACCGACCCGTGTCTTGGTTGATATCGATGCGGACTAGCAGATGGAAGCGGGCCAACGGAGCACTTTTCGTCGCCCGAGGATCGACATTTGTCCGCGTAAGACACTGAAAAGCTGTGGCAGTTCATCGATACCGGTCTGATGTAGAATTTGCCCAAGCTGTCTCGCGCGCGGGCCATTTCCCGCCGCTGGAACCCGAAACTTAAGGACTTTATTCGGCCGATTGTCGGAGCAGTATTTCGTCTCACGGACGAAGATTGGCCCTCGAGAATTAAGCTTGACGACTAAGGCAACGATCAAAAAAATTGGCGCAAATACGATGATGGCTATGGCAGCTGCTATGACGTCGAGTACGCGTTTGGTCACTTCGTTAGGTTCGAAACTGGGAACAACACCATCCTGAACTGCCGCAGAATTGTCACTATCTGGCCTCATGAAGCCCCACAAACAGCCCGTTTGACGCCCTCATTCACAAAATAGCTTCTTTTGGGCCCTATTGCGAGTCTTTTTGAAGTGATTGCCGTCACCAAATATCGTTTTCCCCTGTAGCTCCGCGATGAATCGCGCCGCATTAATTGCTGAACGAGCTTCTTTTAAACAGAATTATGAATCAGGCTGAGATTCGCTAGGCGGGGTCAGTGGGCGAAGGGGCATAACACTTAAATTGTATCGTTAGTGAGTGCCTTTCGCGGGAGGGGGGAATGGCTGCCTTTCTCGTCACGGGCGCAATTATTGGAATGCTTCTAGGATTGCGCTTTAAGGTTCTTGTTCTCGTTCCGGCAATTTTGCTTGCGACGATCGTTATTATTTTGAGTGAAAGTGGCCATAAACTGAATACGATTGTACTCACTCTAATTGGGACCGTGGTGTCGCTTCAGTTGGGCTATATTACGGGGAGCATTCTTCGACTCTTGGCCCGTTCGTACCCGCCACCAAGGTTCCGGAGTCGTTCCGAGACGACATCGCTTGATTGACGAATGGCAAGTCGGTTCCTGATCGGTACCGTCTTTGTTATTATGACAAAGTGAGATTGAGCCATCGACAAAGTGAGTCTGTTATTTATGATCTAGAGCCATTTCACATATTCATCAGCCAAAAAGGCAATATTGTCATCGTCGGGCGACGAGCACATCCTGTCGCATTTTCTTCTCCCAAGCAAGAGAGTGAGCGATGATGGTGGCGAGATCATCATACTGTGCGCTCCACCCAAGCTTCACCCGAGTGCGATTGCAAGCTGCGACGATCTGAGCTGGATCGCCTGGACGACGCGGCGCAACCTCGACCTTGAAGTCAACACCGGAAACGCGCTTGACCATCTGAATCACTTCACGCACCGAGAAGCCACGGCCATAACCACAATTGAGCGTCAGGGAGGCACCGCCACCGCGCAAATAGCGTAACGCATCAGAATGCGCACGAGCAAGGTCGCTGACATGGATGTAATCGCGAATGCAGGTACCATCGGGCGTCGGATAATCGACACCGTAGATGTCGAGCTTTGACCGAAGCCCGAGCGCCGCCTCGACGGCGACCTTGATTAAGTGGGTTGCGTTCCTCGTCGACTGGCCTGTGCGACCGCGCCGATCGGCACCCGCAACATTGAAGTAGCGCAATGTGACGTGGCGGAAATCATGTGCCCTGTCGGCATCGCGCAACATGATTTCCGTCATTAGCTTCGACCACCCGTACGGCGAGGTCGGAGCGCACGGCGCGTCCTCGGCAACTGGAATTTGTGCTGGATTGCCATAGACCGCCGCAGTCGATGAAAAGATGAATTGGCGCACACTATTTTTAATCGCGGTTTCAATTAGCGCTCGCGAGTTGACCGTATTGTTTTTGTAATAGCCGAGTGGATTCGTGACCGAATCCGGCACTACAATCGACGCAGCGAAATGGATGATGCAATCAACGTTTTGATCCCGGATAATCTCCGCCACCAGGTCCTGGTCGCCCGTGTCACCGACAATCAGCGGTACAACCTTGGGGACAGCCCAGTCAAATCCAGTCGACAGGTTGTCGAGTACAACTACGTCTTCACCGGCATCGGCCAGTTCGTGGACCATATGACTGCCGATGTACCCGGCACCACCAGTTACAAGGATTGACATGGCGCGCTCGTTACGCGGTTCGCTGGGCCTTGATGCGTCGGCGTCGGGTGAGCTTGGGGAAGCTTCTCCACCCGTTCGCCAATTTTTTCTCGCGCCAGACGCAGCTCATAATGCTTCCGAAGATTAACCCAAAATTCGGGGCTAGTGCCGGGGGCATTTATTAGACGCGCATAGCCTTGCTGTACACTGCTGCGCCGATCGGCGTTTGCAACTGCTGCTAGATATCGGATGATAGGGTACGGGATATTGGCTTGCCGTTGAGGATCAATTAACGTGGTGCGACCTGAAGATGGGCATCACTCGCGAAGCGAATACTCAGCATGCCTCGTACAGCGGAACATGAAGCGCACGCGCTCCGGCGATTAGCCTTCCGTCATAGCTTGCCAGTTCGACCTGCTGTTGGCGGACGCGCAGGAACTCAATCGAGGCCAAATGGAGAGCATCAAGTGCCCGTACTGGAATCGGAAACGGATCCAACGCGCGCGCAAGCACTGGCGTAGCCAGTTCGAGCAGCGCCACACAGCCGATCAGCGCTCGCACTGCATCGCCGTGCGACCGCCCGAGCCGGCGAGCGTGAATCCGGTTCCACACCTCGTATTCGAGGAGACGGCTTGATACCAGTTGCTGCTGCCATAAGTCTTCGGGCGGCAAGCGATCTTCCGCCAGCAGGTGCGCCAAGGCGACCGAGCTATCGAGGTAGATCACCGGTCCTCTCGGTCCTGTTGCAGGTCCCGCATGAGATCGCGCAACGCCATGACGGGCTTGCGTGGCGGTGGGCCACTGCCAGCGAGCACGGGTGGCGTAAGCCATCCCTCGCGAACCGCCTCGGCCAGCACCGCATCCGCAAGCAATGGGCTGCGACCCGGCTGCGGCGGTACAATTTCAGCCACCACACGATCACGGTCTGTGATCAGCACGGTTTCACCGCCGGCAGCGAGCCGGACATATTCGCTGAGCTTGTTCTTGAGGACTTTGAGACCGACTGAACGCATACCTAGTTGGTAGCTACCGGAAGCTACTTTGTCAAGTGTACCCCAATGCGTGACCCAGCTTCGCGAAGTGTTGCCCGTGTTCCTTTAGGACGTCACGCAAGATGTGCCGAACCGTGATGCGCAGCGCGGCGCTTCAAGCGCGCTTTCAGGACTTGAAATACGTTCAGCTGCTTCAACGGTCAGCGAATCAATGCGCGAGGTTCAGCTCAGCCAGCAAGGGTCCAAGATACGATTCGTAGGCACGCCAGCGGCCTATTGAACTCCTATAAAGTGGTTGACGTACCTGCCTTGCGCTAGTGGTACGCACCGCCCGATGGGTTTTATGGAATTCAAGACAATGCGGATCCCAATCAAGGTCGCAATGTGCAAGAATTAGCCGGACTTCCTTTTCCAAATTACTGATGATTTGTTCGTAGGACACCTCGAAGATCCGCTCTTTGGGCAAAACGCAGCGCCAATGAGCCATAAGCCCCTGATAGCGACGATAGTAACGGCCAAGCTCGACTAGATCGTAGGTCTGGTGCTGCCCAACGGCGAATAATGTAGAGAAACAAGAAACGCATGTATCGACCGGGTCGCGAACAACATGGATGATGCGAGCATTTTGCAAGGCAAGGTGGATGACTCCCGCGAAGAAAAAGTTCTGAGGCATCTTGTCGGTGATATGCTTCGCTTGTGGCCTAAGCTTTTGAAGCTGAGCCACATAAAGATCTCCGATCGTCCTGAGCACTCCGCCGTCTGCCAACGCAACAAAATCAGGGTACGGCACGAGCGATCCGTCCCGCTTGTATACGGCCGTGACGATGTCGTTTAAAATTTGCAGTTCGCCCCCGCCATGTACATCACGATGACTGGCGAGTATTTGTTCTATAAGGGTGGTTCCCGATCGGGGGAAACCCAGAATGAAGATCGGCACGGACGAAGCATTGCCATGCCCTGCCATCGACGTCACGAGTGTGCGCGTAAATACGCTTTGGATTTGTTCGGTCAACGCGATGGTCGCCGCTTCGTCATAAGTGATCCGCGCTCGCTTTAGGGTATTACCCTTCAGCAAATGATCAAATGCCCATCCATGATCCTTGAGATCCGCATAGGCCTTTCCGAGTGCGAAATGAAGATGCATTCGATCATTTGTCGATAGGCCTTTCTCGCGCTCGAGCGTTTGCATAGCCACAAGATGAGGATCATCATGGCTCGCGAAGGTTTTGGCCTGAGCCAGATTCAGATAGACGCCGGTAAGCTTGGGATTTAGTTCCAGTGCCTTTAGCAAGGCCACCTCGGCGTCTGCGAGCTGACCCAGTTCCTTGAGCACGTTGCTCATATTGTTGTAGGCCTCGGCGAAGTCAGGTTTGACCGCCAGGGCGCTTTTGTAGCTTGTAAGCGCATCGTAGTCGCGACCGAGGGCTGACAGCACGCCGCCGCGATTGTTGAGTGCCAAGGCATCATCGGGGCAAATCGCAAGCGCCTTGTCGAAGGCGGCCAGTGCGCCCTCGTACTTGCGTAGATGATGAAGGATCAATCCGTAGTTCGTCAGCGCTCCGACCGCGTCGGGTTTTGTTTTCAGAGCCGTCCTGACCAGTGCAAGCGCCTCCTGGTAACGGCCTTGTTGGCCAAGCAGTACGCCCAGCAAATGCTGCGCGTCCCATAGATCGGGTTGCTTGTCCAACGCCTGAGAGTAAAATCGTTCTGCTTCGAGCAGACGCCCATGTCGGTGCGCCACCGTGGCTCTTGCCATCAGCTCCTTGACTGAAGTCCCTTTCATTCTTGGGCATCCCCCACTCTGACGTGCGCAACCCCATTTTGTGCCGGCAGAGACCACCCGGTTCTAATTGGGGGAGAGAAAAGCCTGACACCCGACGACATTTGGGCCAAGTCCAAGTTTAGTCCGAGATTCGCCGCCGAACTAGTGAGTACGCGCCCTAATGAAAACGTTTAACCGCACCGTTCCTCAATGTCCGCTTTGGGTCATAAGCGGACATGAGGGGCCAAACTTGCGATGTCTGCTTTACATCCAAAAGCGGACGTTGAGCGCGGCTTTATGAATACATGTCCTAATGCCCCGCGTTTGTTCCTTTGCTGTTGAGGTAGGGGCCGGACTCGGCAACGCCGTCGGCCGTTCATAGGCGAGATTGACCGCCGGCAGCGCCTTGATGCCGTCGATATACGCTTCCATTTCCGCGTTGTGGCGTTCCATCATCGCCACGAGCGATTCGCGGTCTTCCTCAGTCACGACGTGATAGGGATTAAGCACATATTTCAGCATTTCATCGATGATGTCGCGCGTGTCAATGAGGCCGTCGAACGAGCCGGGACCGCCGACCTCGACCTTTTGCGGGGCCATCAAACCGGAAATTTTTGCTTTCGCTTCGATAGCTCTTACCGCAGCGGATAACTGTTCCAGGTCCGTAGCTTTTGCTCTCGCGGCTTCCAGCTGATCCAATAAGCCCTCAACGGTGAGCTTAGTCTCACCGGCAGTCTCCTTCTGTAATTCGACAAGACGCGCACGGACGCTTTCGTTCGCCATTAATCGCGCTGCGTTGCCCCTGTCGCGCGCATAGCCGGCCGCCTCGAATGCATCGACTTCGGATTTGCCCTCGAGGAGGCCGCGAACAAACGCCTCGTGTCTGGGATTTCTCAGCGGCGGCATGACTACCAGCCCTCGCCAGACAACAGATAGGCTGCGATCGTTGCACCACTAAGCGCCGTACTGTTTAGACGGAGCGCGGCAAGGGGCGAATTGCTCATCAGTGTCAGACCTTCGGCCGCGGCAATAGTCGCCACGCTGTAATGGATCGCGCCATAGCCATTGCTCGACGTGACGGCCGAGCTACGAGTGCCCATCAACGCCGTGAGATTGAACCATGACGGTCCCGCCTTGTGTTCTGTATCTGTTATATAAGGCGCTGATTTAGCAATAGAAATTGGCATATAGTCCACGATTGCACAGTCGTCATCACGGCATCAGCATCGACAATTTGTACCGCGCGGGTCGCCAGAACCGAGCGCAAGGAATTAAGCCGCGGAGCTATGGCTCGGGCCGTCGCGCGGTCAAGCGGAGAACAGTTTCACGGTCGGCAAGACAAGATTTCTGAAGAGCGCGTTAAACTCTGGAACGCAGTAAACGAATACATCACCGCCAGCGTGTCGGCCGATGACCGTGGAGCGCCTGGAGCACAGCGACATTCCGACCGAACTCGCGACGCGCGGACTCATCCTTGTGGATAGGGGAACGACTACGCGCATCGTCGGCAACGTCAAGGCCGCACCGGCGTTGTGGCGGTCGCTGTGGGGTGAGATCACGGCCGATACACCTGTGAATCGTGTGCGCGACGACACCGAACAGGCACTCGCTACGTCTACTTCGAGGAGGAGCGGAGGCGGCGATCAACGACCAAGCTGCTCAACAAGAACGAGAGCGACGCGCCTTACCTGTTCTGAACCTTGAGGTTCGACTTCGCCGATACTCCCACAAACGGCGCAACAGCGTCTGCCAGTTCCGCCGCATTCGCCACACCTACTGATTGGGGCTGATGGCATCATGATGGGAGTCCTCGGACCTATCGCTTTTCTGTCTGAAACATCAGAGTCGTTCGCAGGATAGGACAAGAACGAGAAATTCCTCTGGCAACGTGCGGGATAATTCCTTGAAAGACGACCAGCCGATTGGGGCGAGGCCAAACGGTCGTTAATATTTCTGGCGGTTGTTGCAATCTGAAAAACATTGTTTCGCCTGCCCAATTTAAGTCCCAAGCTGAGTTGGGATAAAAGATAGCTGTGTAATGACGCAGATCATTTGTATCCTTGTGAACCGTTCCTTCGGAACCGTAGGGATAGCTGTTCGCGTAGCAGCGAACTAGGAGGTGGCCTTGAAAAATACGTTCTTTGAGATAATCCCATACCGCAGCAAGAATCGGAGCCTTCAGGCGCAGTTGTTCGGAGCAGTCTTCTTCTTTCTGTTTCACATCTTTTTGTTTTTCGTCAAAAAAGATTCCGGCAAAATTGCAGTACCAGAATGGGTAGCCCTTGCCGGTCATGCCGAATGTTCCGCCAAAATGCCACGATCTAGAATTTAAGAAGTCAGATAAGTTTGTCCTGAGAGGTTCCTGCAGAACATCATCGTATAGATAGACTTGAGGATCATTTGATAAGATATTTGGCGCCAGCGGGTGATTTCTCTGATCTTCCCCCTGTTTGCTGAAATTCATTTGAGCCTCCACTTCACAGCACTTCCTCTGGATCGTTCAGCGCATACAGATTTCTATCGCCTCGCCGCGTTGCAGGCTCTTGTTGTAGGCGGTCATCTCCCACGTTCATCGGCTGTCCTTCCGATTGTATACTCGTCTAACTAGGATGCGCGTTCAACCAGGTTTTTGCCACGCAACGGCTGCCGTAACTAGCGGCGTTGACCGAACCGTTTCACGCTTGTGGATGATTTTGAAAAAATTTTTCTCTTTCAACGGCGCGTCGCCGTTGCGACATCAATTGGCGAACGCCGTATCCACAAATAAAGCAAATCAACAGGGGAAGTGTGATAAGGACTGGGTTCAACATATTGCTACACCCTTTCCTCAGTAAACTGGCCGGCTGTCAGAGGAAATTACCGGGGCAGTTGGCGCCGTCGCCCAATGGACAGTATTAACACATAAGTTCTATTGGCCGGAATAATTCAAAGCCCAAAAAAGCCGACCGGGCCGCGGACGCAACAAATCCCAAAACTAACCCGGCAAGCAATGGGTACTCCTGCCTGGTACGTAGTGTAGGAACCGCCACATTACGAAAAACCCTCGGATAGATGACATTTAACAGATTTCGTATTTTTGGTGATGGCCAACAGATGACTAATTAGCCGTCGGGCGTCACAGTTGGAAATTGGGTGGAACTGAGCGGCACCCCCGTCCCCCGACACCACTGCCGCTCGGCATAGAAGCCCAATTGAGGCAACACCCAGCAGCCCCAAGTCACGTCTTGCTTGGGGCTTCCCTTTTGTGACCCAGTGTTTCTTTGGATGGCTGCGCGGCTCCGGCTTAGAGCGTGGTACCTGTAACAAAAACGAAGATAATTACAAAACAAAGGTAATTGCACCCCCCACGCCGCCGAATAGAGTTAGTCCGATCACTTCTTCGCTGTCCATTGTTTGCTGCCGTGCGTCTGGCCCCGACCTTGGCGTTGCACGCGAGGTGAGGGCGGGGCCACGAGGCCGAGAGCAGGCGGCATACTCGGGCCCGGAGACAGCGTCCCGGGAGGGTGCGCTGCTACGACGGATATCGAGCAAGTGCTATGGCCAAATTCCAGCGCAGCTTGAAATTAAGGTTACATCGGTCGCCCAGTCGCTTTGCGCAGGCTGGCATGATTTAGATCAAAGACGCGGGTGGGGTCGTTGTCAACTATATGGCCGCGTCGGTACGGGAGAACGCCATGCGTTCTTTGGTTGCTGCAGTGTTTTCTGTGGCTACTTTGCTGTCCGTCAGCTCGAGCGCTTTCGCTCGAGGCGCTCAGCCTGGTGCTGGCCCTGCCCCCACGGGCAGGCCCGGCGCGGCAGCACCTTTGCCTCAAATCTCTTCGTCTGACACTGAGTCTGGCACTGACCACACACCACCGATAAGAGAGACGGGGCGGTATCATCCGTGCCCGGCGAGCGTCGGATTCTCACCTGGTCAC
>Ga0187783_10004715_pt1 | contig 10085 bp, 6 predicted proteins | sample 1015_SJ02_MP02_2_FD_132471 | JGI IMG/M metagenome (GOLD analysis project Ga0187783, IMG submission 132471) | Tropical peat soil microbial communities from peatlands in Department of Meta, Colombia - 1015_SJ02_MP02_20_MG | ecosystem: Environmental > Terrestrial > Soil > Wetlands > Peat | place... | reverse complement strand
GGTGATCACGCGCTCGGTCGAAGGTCCGATCCACACCACCGATTACGTCGAAGTCCGCGCCCGCTCCTTGCGCGTCGCGCAACGGCTCGATCGCGACGGCATCAAGCTCGGCGACCGCGTCGCAACGCTGGCCTGGAACACCTGGCGGCACCTCGAAGCCTGGTACGGCATTCTTGGCATCGGCGCCATCTATCACACCGTTAACCCGCGCCTGTTCGCCGACCAGATCGTCTGGATCGTCAACCACGCCGAAGACCGCGTGATGATGGTCGATCTCACCTTCGTGCCGCTGTTGGAAAAGCTCGCCGCCCGGCTCCCCAGCATCGAGCGCTACATCGTCTTCACCGACGCCGCCCATATGCCGGCGACCACGCTCAAAAACGCCGTGGCCTACGAGGATTGGCTCGCCGGCGCCGACGGCGATTTCGCCTGGAAGGAGTTCGACGAAAATACCGCGGCCGGCATGTGCTACACCTCGGGCACGACCGGCGATCCGAAGGGCGTCGTGTATTCGCACCGCTCAAACGTCCTGCACACGCTGTTGTCGCTCACCCCGGACGCGATTGGTGCGTCGTCCCGCGACGTGGTCATGCCGATCGTGCCGATGTTTCACGCCAACAGCTGGGGGCTTGCTTTCTCCGCGCCGATGGCCGGCGCCGCGCTCGTCATGCCCGGCGCCAAGCTCGACGGCGCCTCGGTCTACGAATTGCTCAACGACTACAAGGTCACCTGCACCGGCGCGGTGCCGACGGTTTGGCTGTTGCTGCTCCAGCATCTGGAGAAGACCGGCGGCAAATTGCCTTATCTCGAACGCGTGGTGATCGGCGGCTCGGCGTGCCCGCGCGCCATGACCAAGACCTTCGAAGACGACTACGGCGTGCAGGTGTTCCACGCCTGGGGCATGACCGAAATGTCGCCACTCGGCACCGTCGGCTCGATGAAGCCGGAATACGCAGCTCTCAAGGGCGACGCCCTACTCGATATCAAGCAGAAGCAGGGCTACACGCCGTTCGGCGTCGAGATGAAGATCACCGACGATGCCGGCCGCGAACTGCCCTGGGACGGCAAGACCTTCGGCCGCATCAAGGTCCGCGGCTTCGCCGTGTCGAAGGCCTATTACAAGGTCGACGACGACATTCTCGACGACCAGGGTTTTTTCGACACCGGCGACGTCGGTACCATGGACCGCTACGGCTACATGCAGATCACCGACCGCTCCAAGGACGTGATCAAATCGGGCGGCGAGTGGATTTCCTCGATCGATCTGGAAAACCTCGCGATCGGCCATCCCAAGGTTGCGGAAGCAGCCGTGATCGGCGTGCAGCATCCGAAATGGGCCGAGCGGCCGCTCCTTGTCGTCGTGCTCAAGTCGGGACAAACGTCCACCAAGGACGAACTGCTCGGTTTCCTCAAGGGCAAGATCGCCGACTGGTGGATGCCCGACGACGTCGTTTTCGTCGCCGAGCTTCCGCATACCGCGACCGGCAAGATCCAAAAAATGACGCTGCGCGAGCAATTCAAGAATTACAAGCTGCCAAGCGCCGCCGCGTGAATTTTTGTTTTTGAGGCGCCGGCGAATCATCGGCCGCGGCAGGCCGCTGCCGCGACCGTTTCATTGCACTGCGGCAAACACGGGTGAGGATGCGCAAAACGCATCGCGCGGCTCGTTCGGCCGAGCCAAAAACTGAGAATTATCTTTTAATTCCAAATATTTAAACCTTAGTTTCGCAATCGCATTCGACGCCGCAAAGATTTCATCTTTTTGGCTGAAATATTTCCAGCCTGTTGCGCCGCACAATGACCACAATTCGCTGGTTATAGCGCCCCCTGCCTACGTTTTACGCGGGCCTTTCACCCTTCCCATCAACAATCGAATAGGAAGAACATGGCTGGTAATAGCCTCAAAGAAACTTTGTTTGCATTCACACTTGTTCTGACTACCGTGGCAATACCGATGACTGCTGCGGCCGAATCCGGAATTGCTTCCGTCTATTCTTACAACGGCCGTCCCACCGCCAGCGGCGAGCGGGCGTCGTCTTCCGGCCTAACCGCGGCGCATCGCACGCTGCCGTTCGGCACCCAGGTGCGGGTCACCAACGCGGCCAACGGCCGCTCGGTGATCGTGCGGATCAACGACCGCGGGCCGTTCGTGCCCGGCCGGATCATCGATCTGACGCCGACCGGCGCGCAGGCGCTCGGCTTCGACGGGCTCGCCCACGTCACGGTCGACGTGGTCGGGCATAGCTGAGCTTTCCAAACAGCCAGATTTGAAAGCCATGAAACCGGAGGCCGCGGCCTCCCGTTTTTATTCATCCTCGCCACGGAAATGTGGGAGAGGTCCGTCCGAAGCGCGCGAAGCGAGCAAAGAGGTCGAGGACAAACGATATGGACAGATTGTAGATTTCGTCTCTGTAGAATTCGGGAGCGTAAGCGTGAGCGTTGCCGGCCGCCATGGACCGCCGTTTCGGGCCGACCACGTCGGCAGTCTGTTGCGTCCGGCGGCATTGCGTCAGGCGTTCAGGCAATTTGGCGTCGGCGAGATCGACGCCGCCGCCTTCCGCCGCGTGCAGGACGAGGCCATCCGCGCCGCGGTCCGTTTGCAGGAGGATATCGGACTCAGGGTGGTAACGGACGGCGAGTTTCGCCGCTCTTCCTACTGGGGCCGGTTCGTGGAACGGACCGCAGGTTTCGAAATCCGCTCTGCCGCCTACACATTCCGCGACGAGCAGGGACATGAGCTGAGCTTCACGACGCCTTATGCCGCCGCCAAGATCCGCCGCATGCGCGCGCTCGCGCTCGACGAATTCGAATTTGTGCGCGATGCCGCCCGCGTCACCGCCAAGATCACTCTGCCAGCGCCGTCAACCATGCAGTTTTGGGCCGGACGACAATTCGCCGATCCCAAGGCGTACGGCGACGCCCAATCCTTCTTCGCCGATCTGGCGCTGGTCTACCAGCAAGAGATCGCCGCTCTCGTTGCAGTTGGCTGCCACTACCTGCAGCTCGACGAGGTGGCGATCGCGATGCTGTGCGATCCGGCCGTGCGCGAGCGGGTGCAAGCCGAGGGGCAGGTGCCGGATGCGCTCCTCGGCGCCTATATCGGCGCAATCAACCGCGCGGTGGCGCACTGCCATCCGGACATGGCCGTCGGCGTCCATCTTTGCCGCGGCAATTTCAAGGGCCACTTTCTCGCCGCAGGGAGCTACGAGGCGGTCGCCGAGCGGTTCTTCGGCGAGGTAAAGGCCACTCACTTCCTGCTCGAATACGACACGCCGCGCGCCGGCGACTTCGCGCCGCTGCGCTTCGTGCCCAAGCGCAAGGGCGTGGTTCTCGGGCTGATCAGCACCAAGAGTCCGACGCTGGAGACCGTCGACGCCTTGCAGCGCCGCATCGGCGAAGCGGCGCGCCATATCGATCTCGAGCGTCTGGCGATCGGGCCGCAATGCGGCTTTGCCAGTACGGTCGCCGGCAATCCGCTCACCGAGGCCGATCAGCGCGCCAAGCTTAAGCGCGCCGTCGAGGTCGCGTCGCAGGTTTGGGGCTCGCCGTAACGAAACGATAAACGGGGAAAACGCCATGGCCAATCAGCGCGCCGAGAGCACCCGCCAGACGTGGCTGGCGACGCTGCAGAAATTCCGCCTCGACCCCGATCGCGCCGCTAGCGCGGATATGTGGTCGCCGCGGCTCGATGCCGCCTCGCGCGACGAGCTCGTCGCGATCCAGAACGAAAAACTGCGCGCCGCGGTGCCGTTTCTTTACGAGAACAGCCCGTTCTATCGCCGCCGTTTCGCGCGGCTGGGGCTGTTGCCGAGTGATATCGCCAGCGTCGAGGACTTAAAAAAATGGCCGGTGGTCGACAAGAGGGAAATGATGACGGACGCCGCCGAGCATCCGCCTTACGGAACTTACACGACGACGACCGACGAGGTGTGGGCGAAGCGCGGCTGGATGATGTTTTCGTCGTCCGGCTCGACCGGCGCGCCGCGCGTGTTCCGCTATACCCATATCGACCGTGAGGCCTGGGCCTGGGCCAATGCGCGGGCGCTGCTCGCCATGGGTTTCCGTCCCGGCGAGACCGTGTTCATGATGTCGGGCTACGGGCCGCATGTGTGGGCGTGGGGCGTGCAATACGCGCTCCAAAAGATGGAGCTGGCGACCATTCCGGGCGGCGGCATGGACGCGCGCGCCCGCGCCAACATCATTCTGCGCTTCAAGCCGACGATCCTGCTTTGTACGCCTTCCTATGCGTTGCATCTCGGCCGGCTGATGCAATCGATGGGGCACGATCCGGCCCCGACCAGCGTTCACACGCTGTTCCTGGCCGGCGAGCCGGCGCTGGCGGTCGAGCCGACGCGGCGCCGCATCGAAAATCTCTGGAACGCGCGCATCGTCGAATTCTACGGCTGCACCGAGGCATCGCCGCATGTCGGCGGCTATTCCTGCCCGGCGCTCAACCGCGACACCGCGATCCCGGCGACGCATCTGATGGAGGACGTGCAAATCTGGGAAACCGTCGATCCGGAGACGCGGCAGGAAGAGCCGCCCGGACGGCGCGGACTGACGGTGTGCACCAACCTGAATTCCGAGAGTTCGCCGCAACTGCGGTTCCTGGTCGGCGACTACGCGACGTTGACGACCGAGCGCTGCCTGCGGCCGCACTCATGTGCGCGCGTTGGGCTCGTTTGCCGGCCGCGCCGACGACCTGATCAATCTGCGGGGCATCAAGATGTTTCCGATCCAGGTCGAAGAGGCGGTGCGCGCTTTGCCCGGAAGCGGCGACGAGTTCGAGATCGTCATCGCCACCGACGACGGCGGGCTCGACACCATGACGGTGCGTTGCGAGCATTACGATCACCAAAGCGACGGCCCGGCGTTGCGCCGCCGCCTCGAGGACGAAATCCGCACGCGTTGCGAGGTCAAAGTAGCGGCGGAAATTCTCGCGCCAGGTACGCTGCCGAAGACCGAGTTCAAGGCGCAGCGGGTGAAGGATCGGCGGAAGAAATAAACCGCGGCGGCCAAATCCCGCCCCGTCGCGTAAGCGCGACGGGGGTGCCCCCTCACGGGGGGAGTGGTTACTCCGCTGGCTGCTTGGGCTTCGGCTTGACGAAGGTCGACTTCAGATTGTCCCACAACTGAATCTTGGCGCCGTGGCGGTGCATGATGACGCTCTGCTGCGCCACCGACAGCGTGTTGTTCCAGGCCCAGTAGATGACCAGCCCAGCCGGGAATTTCGCCAGCATGAAGGTGAAGATGATCGGCATCCAGTTGAAGATCATTTGCTGTGTCGGGTCGGGCGGCGCCGGGTTGAGCTTCATCTGCACCCACATGGTCACGCCCATGATCGCTGGCCAGAAGCCCAACTGCAGGAACGAGCCGATCATCGGCAGGATGGTCGGATCGAACGGGATCAGGCCGCCGAGCGTGAAGATATTGGTCGGGTCGGCCGACGACAGGTCGTGGATCCAACCGTAGAACGGCGCATGCCGCATTTCGATGGTGATGAACAGCACCTTGTACAGCGAGAAGAACACCGGAATCTGGATGGCGATCGGCAGGCAGCCGGCGAGCGGATTGATCTGCTCCTTCTTGTACAGCTCCATCATCGCCTGCTGCTGCTTCATGCGGTCGTCGGCATAGCGCTCCTTGATCATCGCCATTTGCGGCTGCACCGCCTTCATCTTCGCCATCGAGGCGTAGGACTTATTGGCGAGCGGGAAGAACAGAAGCTTGACGATCACCGTGACGATCAGGATGGCGATGCCGAAATTGCCGACCAGATGAAAGAAGTAGTCGATGGCGAGGAACATCGGCTTGGTGATGAAGTAGAACCAGCCCCAGTCGATCAACAGATCGAAGTGGTTGAGGCCGAGCGCTGCGTTGTAGCCGCCAGGACCGAACGGAAAGTCGATGCCGACAACGGAGACTTCCTTGGCGCCGGCGAACAGCCGCGCGTTGGCCGCGCCGGTCCCGCCCGGCACAACGGTCTGCGGCTCGGCCAGATAATCGGTCTGGTAGATGTCCTGGCCGTTGCTTTCGGAGGCCGAGAAGCGGGCCTTCACCTTGGCGTCGGTGTCGGCAATGAGCACCGCGGCCCAGTATTTATCGGTGAAGCCGACCCAGGCGTCAGTCACGTCCCAGCTTTCGCTCTTCTTGTCGGCGATCTTTTTATAGGTCTCTTCCTGCAGTCCGTCCTTGCCCATGACGCCGACCGGGCCCTCGTGCAGGATGTAATAACCGAGCACCGGCGGCGTGCCGTGGCGCGAGATCAGCGCATAGGGAAACAGCGTGACCGCATTGCCACCTTTGTTAGCGACCTGGTCCCGCACCGTGAACAGATAATGGTCGTCGACCGCGATGGTGCGCCTGAAGATCAGGCCCGCCCCGTTGTCGTAAGCGAGCGTCACCGGATGGTCGACCGCAAGCGCGCCGGAGCCTTCTTGCGTCCATATCGTATCGGGACCGGGCATCGGCGCGGTCACGCCGGCGGCCGCCACCCAGCCGATTTCGGCGTAATAGGCATCCGGCGCGCCCGACGGCGAGAACAGCACGATCGGCGGCGAGTTGGGATCGACGTCTTCGCGGTATTGCTGCAGCGACAGATCGTCGATACGGCCGCCTTTCAGATCGATGCTGCCACGAAGCCGCGGCGTGGCGATGGCGACCCGGGCGGAGGAATTGATGACCGCGGCGCGCGAGGCGGCTGCTGGCGCGGCCGCGGGCGCGTTCGGCACCGGCAGGGCGCTGGCCTGCGGCGTTGTCGGCTGCGCCGCGCCGGGCTGGACTTGCGCGTGCTCCTGCTGCCGAAGCTGCGCCTGCTCTTGCTGGCGCTGCATCTGCGGATAGCCGATGAAATATTGCCAGCCGATGACCACCAACAGCGACAGCACGATGGCAAGGATGGTGTTCTTGTGCTCGCCCATTACGTGCTCTTGCTTTGCTCTTCGCCGCTCCGTCGCCGCGGCTGACGAGGGGTTTCGGGCTGTTCGCGCCGCCTTCGGCTGGGCGAGCCAGCTTTATGTAGGGGTCGGTCCGCGTCGACACCAGCGGCGTGCACCCGGCCCAGCGCCGCAGCGAATTGCCGGACGAGGTCGTCAAACGGCGCCTGCAACGCGGTGCGCCGTCCGATCAGCACGTAATCGTGGCCGGGGTGGAGCGCCTCGGGCGGGGCGAGACGGACCACCTCGCGCAGGCGCCGCCGCACGCGGTTGCGTTCCACGGCATTGCCGACCTGGCGCGATACGGTAAAGCCGACCCGGCACGGGCGTCGGTCGCCGCGCGAACGCGCTTGCAGGACGAAAGTGCCGGCGGACGCCCGCGCGCCGGCGGCGGCAGCCCGAAAATCCGTCCGGCGTCTCAACCGTTCCATTCAAATCGCTTTGCAATTCGCTTTGGCCTGGCGATCGGCTGCGGCAACCACACGCCGGCCGATCGCGCGCTCAAGGCTTACGCGCTTTGATCTACGCGCTACGCGCTCAGTCTCTTGCGTCCGTGCGCGCGCCGCGACGCCAGAACCTTGCGGCCGCCCGTGGTCGCCATGCGGGCGCGAAAGCCGTGACGGCGCTTGCGCACCAATTTGCTCGGCTGGTAGGTCCGTTTCACGAAGCTTTATCTCCCCAGCGCATTGTCCTCTCGCTCCGCTGGCCGAAAACGCGCGATTGGCGGGGCTTATACGGGACCCCTCCTGCGGCGTCAAACGCGGCTGTGACGGCCGCCGCATCGTTTTTCGTACGGCACGCGCTCTATACAATAACTGTGACAACCGGATTGACCCCACCCCGGCCCTTCCCCTTTTAAGGGGGCGGGAAAAGTAAATCCGAAAGCCTTTCCTACCCGGAAACTGGGAGGATCAAGGTAGGGTCCTCGAGCACATCCGCGACCGATGAGCCAAAGCGAGCGACAAGAGATCAGGCCCGACATCTGCGTGATCGGCGCCGGCACCGGCGGGCTCGCGGCGGCATCCGCGGCGGCCGCCTTCGGCGTCAATGTGGTGTTGATCGAAAAGGCCTGGATGGTCGGCGTCAGCCGCAATGGCGGCGCGCTGCCGGCCAATGCGCTGATTGCGGCGGCCAGACGCGCCGCGGCCTTGCGCAACAGCGCCCGCTTCGGCGTCAAAGCGACGCGCCCTAGCATCGACTTCGCCGCGGTCCGCGCCCGTGTGCAGGAGGCTGTCGCCGCGGCCGCGCCGGAGGCTTCGCGCGAACGGATCAGCGGGCTCGGCGTGCGCGTCATCGAAGGCGAGGGGCGCTTTCGCGATCCCGAAACTGTCGCGGTCGACGGCTTCGAGGTCAAAGCGCGCCGCTTCGTGATTGCCACCGGGTCGTCGCCGGCCGTGCCGGCGATTCCGGGGCTTGCGGAGACGCCGCACCTTACCGGCGCCACCGTGTTCGACCTGACCGAGTGCCCGGATCATCTCATTGTCATCGGTGCCGGCTCGACCGGCCTGGAACTGGCGCAGGCCTTTCGCCGGCTCGGCGCCAAAGTCACCGTACTCGACCGGGCGACGCCGCTTGCCGACGATGATCTGGAATGCGCGGGCATCGTGCTCGATGCGCTCGCCCGCGAGAACGTCACGCTGCGCGTCCGCGTGCAAATTGCGGCCGTGCGCCGCGTCCTGGCGCGCGTCCAGGTGGACATCGCCACTGCGTCAGGCACCGAGATGATCGATGGCAGCCATGTTCTGGTCGCGGCCGGGCACCGGCCGAATGTCGAAAATCTCGATCTCGATGCCGCCGGCATCCGCTACGCGACGGACGGCATCGCGGTCGACCCCGGCTTGCGCACCAGCAACAAGCACGTTTACGCCATTGGCAACGTGACCGCCGGACCCAAGCTCGGTCACCTCGCCCATCATCAGGCCGGGCTCGTGGTCCGTCACGCGCTGTTCCGCATGCCGGTCAATATCGATCGCCACGCGGTGCCGCGCGTGACCTATACCGATCCGGAATTGGCCCAGGTCGGCCTCATCGAGGACAAGGCGCGGGCGCGGGCTGGCATTATCCGGGTCTTGCGCTCGCCCTATCGCGAAAACGACCGGGCGCGGGCGACCGGGGCCGTCACTGGCCACGTCAAGATCGTCACCGACCGCAAGGGCGAGATTCTCGGGGCGACCATCGTCGGCGCGGGCGCTGCGGAAAATATCGTGGCCTGGACGCTTGCCATCGACCAAGGACTGAATATCGACGCTTTCGCCGGTGTTATTGTGCCATATCCGACCTATGCCGAGGTGGGCAAACGCGCCGCCATGACCTATTTCACCCGAGGTTTGACGAGCCCGCTTGTGCGTCGCATCATAGGGTGGCTGCGTCGTTTTGGCTGAAAAGCGGCAGCGAACTAGGCCAGTCATGAGTGAAGAATCCGCCGCGCGGCCTGAACCGGTCCGGTCGCCGCGCTTCGGCCTTTCCGGAAAGCTCCTCGTCCTCACGATTCTGTTCGTGATGATCGCGGAAGTGCTGATCTATCTGCCCTCAGTCGCCAATTTCCGGGTAGTCTGGCTGAAGGATCGCTTGGCAACCGCCTATACCGCGGCGCTGGTGCTCGACGCCGCGCCGAACGGGGTCGTGTCCGACGCGCTCGCCAAGAAAATCCTCGACAGCATCGGCGCCCGCGCCGTGTCGATAAAAATGGGCACGCGCCACCGCATGATTGCGATCGACGACATGCCGCCGGCGGTCGCCGCCACCTATGACATGCGCACCGTCTATGTGTTCGACGAGATCGTTGACGCCTTCGCGACCATGCTCAATGCCAGGAACGACGTGATGCGCGTGATCGGTCCGGTGCCGAACGGCGAATATATCGACCTGGTCATGGACCAGCGGCCGTTGCGGCGGGCGATGCTGCGCTATTCGGTCGACATTCTGTTTCTGTCGCTGGTCATCTCGGCCATCACCGCGGCGCTGGTGTATCTCGCATTGCATTATCTGTTCGTGCGTCCGATGCGCCGCGTCACCGCCAACATGATCGCGTTCCGCACCGATCCGGAAAATACCGGCCGCGTCATCGTCCCGTCGGCGCGCAACGACGAGATCGGCACCGCCGAGCGCGAGCTAGCGACGCTGCAAACCGAGCTCGCCTCGATGCTGCAT
>Ga0187783_10004714_pt1 | contig 10086 bp, 4 predicted proteins | sample 1015_SJ02_MP02_2_FD_132471 | JGI IMG/M metagenome (GOLD analysis project Ga0187783, IMG submission 132471) | Tropical peat soil microbial communities from peatlands in Department of Meta, Colombia - 1015_SJ02_MP02_20_MG | ecosystem: Environmental > Terrestrial > Soil > Wetlands > Peat | place... | reverse complement strand
CGTGCGCATAGCGCTCTGAGGGTGCTTTCTCCATTGCCTTGAGGACGATACCCTCCAATGCTTCCGGCACGCTACGATTGAAGGCGCGAATCGTACTTGGTGTTTCGTGCAAGATGCGTTCACTGGTCGCCACCAGGCCGTCTTTCGACAAAAACGGATGATGTTGAGTGAGCATCTCGTAGAAGACGACACCGAGCGAAAAGATATCGGTGCGTGGATCCGGCAACTTTCCCAGCAGGACCTCAGGGGCCATATAGGCGAGTGTGCCGGCGACTGCGGTCGTGATATCCAGCGTAGAACTCTGCTCAGAGCAGGGCAAATGCTTGGCCAACCCAAAATCCAGGATCTTCACCAGACTGGACGGAGTCAGCATGATGTTTTCCGGCTTGATGTCGCAGTGAATGATGCCACCCTGGTGAGCCGACCCGAGCCCATCGGCACATTGGGTGGCGATCGCGAGGAACTGTCCCAGGGTTATCGGCCGACGCTGACGCTGGCGCAGGGTCTCGCCTTCGACGTATTCCATCACGATGAAGAGTTCGCCGTGCTCTTCGAGGACGTCGTAAACGCTGGCAATGTGCTCCGAATTTAGGGTTGAGGCGCGACGGGCTTCACGGAGAATGCGTTCCGAAGCCTCCGAATCACTCCCTATTACGCGCTTTAGCGCTACTCGGCGCCGCAGCTTGGTATCCTCCGCATAGTACACATGCCCCATCCCTCCGGCACCCAGTTTGGCGTGGATTAGGAATCGGCCCACCTTGCGGCCCGCCAGATCCCCAGGCAGCGGAAACTGTAACGGATCTCTTCGGGAACTACTCATATGGCAAGTCGCTACTCCTCGCCATCGGGACGGACACACATTTAGTTGCAGATTCTACACCGCTTAAGGCTCGTTGACGTACCTATTCTCTAGCCTCCCGGCAAGGGCTAAAGTGCCGACCGGCAACCGTTTCCGATGGTTGACGAAGCCACCCGTTTGCAGTACGCAATGAACGGCATGGTGTCAGTCACGTGTGAGGCGAGTTCAAGCGGTGCAATCGAAGACATATTTTGCATAGATTTCGTCGTAGGGTTTGCTTCGCTGGCTCGGCCCAAAAACCGTAGGCTTGACATTGGCAAAGTGGGTCTTGGTATCGATCAGCTCGGTGAGAAACGTTGCTCCAACCGCGGAAGCGGAATCAAGCCGGAAAGCGTGAACAGGTCGGCCGATCACATCGGCCAGCAATTGCAGCTCCTGAGGGATGCTTGCCATCCACCCGGCAATACGCACGAAGGATATCCTTCCTTCCTCTTCAAACACTTCCAGGCAACGTCGAACTTCGAAGCACATGCCTTCGAGCAATGCCCGCATAATCTGTACTCCGCCGTGCGCCAAGGTCAACCCAGTCAGGGTACCTCGCAAGAGGGGGTTCCAGAGGACTCCTTGTTCACCACCCGCTAGAAAAGGGGCGAATAGGAGTCCGTCAGCCCCCGGGGTGACTCGATAGACCGGTTCCCAGCGAGACCGCTGCAATTTCTTCTCCGCGTGCCCCAGAAAAACCCGGGCGCCCCACTCCCGTGCCGAGCCGCCAGCAAGCAAGTCGGCTTCGCAGCCGTACCAACCATCGAGAGCGAACGGGGTAAGAAGGTACCGGTTGTGCCGGTCCCAATGGGGCTGTGAATCGCACCTCATGATTACCGTACTGGTGCCGCTCAGAACCGTGGCCGTTGTCTGAAGCTGTTCGGTGCCACTAATTGCGTAGACGCCAGCTACGGAATCGGCACATCCCAACACCACTGGTGTTCCCACGGCACAGCCGATTAAACGGCGTCCTTGCGAGCTGAGAGGTGCCCGGAAAGAAGAACTCTCGATCGAAGGGAGAATTTCGCGATCGATGCCCCAGAATTTACAGAGTTCCGGATCCCACGTCTTCCTCTGCAAGTTGTACAGGCCGTATCCTGAGGCTGTGGATGGATCTGTGGCGATTGACCCAGTGAGCGTGTGGAACAGGAAATCCTTGGCGGAAAGTACCCTGTCTGCCTTCGGTCCCGATTCATGATGATACCGGAACATAGGCGCAAGGTAGCGACCATCGATTCGCACTCCTGTAATTCGATAGATGCGGAGGCAAAGATCTGCATCGACCCGCTTCTTTACCCATTCGTCTGCGCGGCTGTCCTGCCAAGTAATTGCGGCGCCTATAGGCTTTTGCCTCCTCAGCACGACGAGTGTTGGCATTTGACCGGTGAGTGCAATGCCTTCGATCTGGGTATGCCTTAGCCGTGACCGGATACGCCTCGCCGCCGTTCGTAGCGCTCTCAGCCAGTGCTGGCAGTTCTGCTCAGCCCGCCCGGGAAGAGTGGAGACCGTATCGTAGGACTCGCGTGCGCTGGCCAGCACGCGACCCTCGCGGGAAACAGCGATTAGCTTGATTGCTGATGTCCCGAGGTCAATGCCCAACACGCAGGGAGTTAGCGGCACTCAGCGATCCTCACTTTTAGTTTGGTTGAAAGCGACAAGAGAAGTACCTGTTCGATTCATTGCAATCTGCGGCGGACTGCGGGTAATGCGCCTTCGACGGCCTGCAGTGTGCACTCGACGTCGCTGTCACTGTGCGCGAAAGACACAAACAGATTCTCGAAGGCATCGGGATGAAAGAGGATGCTTCTCTGCATCATCTCTTCCCACCAGACACGAAACTGGTCCCGGCGCGCGTGACGGACAGCGTCACGGTAATTGTGAATGGGGGAACGAGTGAACCATATCTGGAACAGCGGGCCCAGACCAACGACCTCGGCGTCAAATCCGGCCGATTCCAGGCGTTGCCCGACGCCGCGCATCAGCTTTTCACTCTTCTCGAACAGGCTCTTATAGACACCGGGCGTCGCCAGAAAATCGAGGGTGGCGTTCGCGGCGCTGACCGCGATGCCATTGCCGCTGTAAGTCCCCGCCATCGATACGATTCCATCAGCGACCAGTTGCAAAATCTCTTTCTTGCCGCCGACTGCGGCGACGGGGAACCCGCCGCCAAAGCCTTTGGCCATGACAGTCAGATCCGGCAGCACTCCGTAATATTGCTGCGCTCCGCCCAGCGCAACGCGGAAACCGGTGATCACTTCGTCGAAAATCAGCACAATGCCGAACTCACGGGTTAACTGACGCATCCGGTTCAGATAGCCCGTTGCCGGCAGAATGCAGCCGGTGTTGCACATGATGGGCTCGGTAATCACCGCCGCAATTTGTTCACCCTGTTCGCGGATCACCTTCTCGAGCGCTTCTCCGTCGTTCCAGGGACGGACGATGAGTGAATCCTCAAGGCCCATTGGCATGCCCGGTCCTTGTGGAACGGGGACGGGTTGCAAATGCGGGCCGGCTTGTTCGAGCGGGGGGTGCTTGCTCCAGTAAACGGCATCGGAAAAGCCGTGATACATACCCTCGAAGCGGATCACTTTTGACCGGCGGGTGTAAGCGCGTGCGAGGCGCAGCGCATACAGAACTGCCTCGGTGCCTGTGTTGGTGAGGTGTACTTGCTCGACGCTCGGAACTGCGTCAATAATTTTGCGCGCTAAATCGATTTCGTCGGCCACGGGCAGGGCGAATACCGTGCCCCTTTGCGTTATGAAATCAACGACGGCCCGGGTCACCTGCTCCGGTCGATGGCCAAGAAGCATGGGGCCCAAACCCAGCAGGTAGTCGATGAACTCGTTGCCATCGGCGTCAACGATACGGGATCCCTTTCCATATTTGACAAAAAGAGGGTAAGGGGACCAGCCGGAGCAGGGAGCACGGGCGGTGCTGTTCACTCCGCTGGCGATTACCTCCTGCGCCTGGGTAAACAGGCGAGCAGATTCGGCCGTGGCTTTCAAACCGGCCAGAGCGTTTTCAACCTTCATGGTAGATCCTCTATTTTGGCTACGGACATCCGCTTCGGGCGGGAGCGGTCGAGGAGAGGCACTTTGCCAACATAGCGAATTCCCAGCGCTATGGGCAACGCCACGGCGCTCGCGCCCAGGCCGGCCCACAGCACGAGTGGCGAAACCGCCTGCGTCAAGACCGCCTCGACCACCGTGATCAGAAGAAAGATCGCCCCTAGCGCCGGCCAGAGACCTCCAAGGACGAAATTGCGCACGCTGGTAAACTGCACACCTCGATACTGCCATACCGCGGCGATGGCGGTGAGAGCATAGAACAGAGACGCAATAATGCCCAAAGAGCCGGCGATGTTGGACAACATCTCTCCCGTGCCTCCGGCTTTCAACGCCGTCAGCATGAGGAAAACCAAATTAATGCCACCCATGACGAGCGTCACCGCCCAAGGACTTCCGGTTCTGGGGTGAACGATCTTGAAGAACGACGGCATAACGCGGTCCTCTGCCATGGCAAATCCTAGCCTGGAGGAGGACACAATCGCGACTTGCAGGCACGCAACCGTCCCTAACAAGACAATCACACTTAGCAAGAGGGAACCCGGCCCCGGCAGCAGCCGTTGCGCAATCACCGCCAGTGCATTTCCAGCGGAGTTTTGTAAAGTCGGCGCGTCCAGAATTCCCTGGTAGGCGAATGTGATCAGACTGTACACGAATACAAGTATGACTACGCTCGACACGGCTGCGCGGCCGGGATTCGCCTCTTTGTTCTTCGTCTCTTCGTTTACGTAGATGGCTGCGTCCCATCCTGAGTACATAAACACCGCTATGAGCATTCCCGAAACAAACCCCTTCATCTTGTTGGGACCAGAGAGGCTGAACCATGCAGGTGTAATCGAAGTGGCTGCGTGGCCGGAGATCAGAGCCCGTATGCCGAGTATGGCAAAGAAGAACAGCACCGAATATTCAAAGACGGCTAGCGCTCGTTGAAAACGCGCAGCGACTTCAATACCTGCCAGGAGCAGGAAGGTTAGCGTCAAATTCCACAGACTGCCGACGGCGACAACCGCCATCTTATGGTTCGCCACACCCGGTGCAATCAATTGAAGGGTGTAGGTGCCGGCCGGCACAGTCATGCCGGTGGTTCCGAGCGTGTAATACATCAAAATCATCCAGCCTGCCACAAAACCCAAATAGGGATGGAGCGCCCTCGACACCCAGGTATAGGTTGCGCCAGCACTCTGGTTCCAACGGTTTAAATGCTGGTAGCTCAGGGCAATGCCGAGCATGGGAACGAAAGCACAGGTAATGGGCAGCAGGCCCGCATAGCCAATGGCCGCCACCAGAGCAGGCAGCGCCACGGCCATCGTCTGGGCGGGAGCGGAACTGGCCAGCCCCAGTACGATGGCATCACTGAGGGAGAGGGTGTTCGCTTTCAGATGGCTGCCTGACGCCTTTTCCATCGCTCCTGATCGTGGTGAAATGCCTCGTCCCTTCAGACATTTAACTCTTGACACGATCTGTAGTTGTTCACTATAAGGCTACCGGGCCGTCACATACAAAACTAACTGCAGTTCGCAGGGCGGGAAATCGAGCATGGCGGCAGGCAAACGAGCTTGTGGACCACTGACTCTTATTGTGTTGGGATTGGTCACTGCGCAAGGCTGGGCACAGTCCTCGACGACTGCACTGCGTGGGACCATCGTGGATCCGAAGGGAGCCGCCATTCCGGGGGCCGAGGTAACGATCGCCAATCCTGCCACCGCTTTGTCTCGCACGACGAAGAGCAATGGACAGGGCATCTACCAGTTCCAGGAACTTCCTCCCGCCAGCTATACACTGACCATCAAAGCTCACGGGTTTAACACGCTCCGCATCGACGACGTCGTTCTCTTAGTCAATACTCCCGCCACGATCAACCAGACGTTGCAGGTGCAGACCGTGGCCGAAACCGTCGAAGTGACCAGCCATGCGCCCTTAGTGAACGCGCAGGACGCAACCATTGGCCACGCCTTCACGAGCGAGCAGATGACCACGCTTCCGTTTGAAGGCCGCGATCCGGTTGCGATTCTGAGCCTTCAGCCCGGGGTGTTGTATACGGGCAACAGTTCCGACATTAACCCGGATCAGGACAGTCGCAGCGGAGCGGTGAGTGGCGCCCGCAGCGATCAGACGGACATTACGGTTGACGGCGTAGACAACAATGATCCGGTCAAAGGCTATGCCTTTCAGGGTGCATTGCGGTCCACACTGGACTCGCTCGAAGAGTTTCGGGTCACCACTACGAATTCAGGCGCAGAAGCTGGGCGTTCGTCCGGCGCGCAGGTGGCGCTGGTCACCAAGAGCGGAACCAATAATTTCCATGGCTCGCTCTATGAATACAATCGCTCCGGCATCGGCGAGGCGAATAACTGGTTCAACGAGCGATCGGAGCTTGATGCGGGGAACCCGAACGTTCCTCCTCATCTGGTGCGCAATACGTTCGGAGGATCCATGGGTGGCCCGATCTTGAAGAACCGGTTGTTCTTCTTCGCCACCTACGAAGGCCAACGCACGCATGAGAGTGCGGTTGTTACTCGGCTCGTGCCCACGGCTACCATGAGGAAGGGCCTCATCACCTACTTGTGTGACGCCGGATCGCCGCACTGCCCGGCCAGTGGGGTGTTTACCCTGAGCCCGTCGGATCTAGCAGCGCTGGACCCCCTCTGCAGTGGGCTTGGCACCTGTCCCCTAGGGCCCGGAGCGGATCCGGCAGCGGAGCTGGTCTTCCAGGGTTATCCGCTGCCCAACAATCCTTCCGGCGGTGGGGACGGCTTCAACGTCGGAGCGTTCACCTTTTCAGATCCCACGCCAGCCAAGCTCGACACCTACATCGCAAAGCTTGACTATAACCTGAGCGCCAACGGGAACCACCGCCTTTTTCTTCGCGGTAACCTCCAAAATGATCACGAGACAGGGAGCGACGGTTCACAATTTCCCGGCCAGCCTCCGAATACCATAGAAACCAACAACAGCAAAGGGCTGGCGGCCGGATACACGGCAGTGCTGAGCCCCAGGCTGGTGAACGACTTCCGTTACGGGTATATTCGCCAGGGTCTCGGACAATCGGGCTTGCAGACGCAACCCTACATAGGCTTTTACGTCGGCATCGTCCCGCCGACCGGCGAGACACCTACCATCAACGTCCAGGTGCCGGTAGACAACTTTGTGGATGATGTTACCTGGACGAAAGGGAAGCACACGCTGCAATTCGGCGCGAACCTACGCCTCATCAACAATGCGCGTCAATCGGACGCGCAATCTTTCTTTACTGCCAGTACGAACGCGACCTGGTTGGCCGACGGCGCCATTTCCGGCACGGGAACCAGCCTTGATCCCGGAGCGCCGCAGTTCGCGTACCTGGGTTTTCCCGCCGTCTCGCAAGCATTCGGCGTGTCTTACGATGGCGCTGTCAGCGCCCTGACCGGCATGGTCCCGCAGGTCACCGCCTACTACCAGGTGACCAAGGATTTTACGCTCCTTCCCGAAGGTGCTATGGTCCCGCGCCATTTCCGCGCCCATGAGGGCGAGTGGTACGCACAAGATCAATGGCACGCGACCTCCAACCTGATGCTGACTTTCGGTCTGCGCTATACCTTACTGCAACCGCCTTTCGAAACCACAGGAACGCAGGTTGCGCCCACACCCGGCCTCAACCAGTGGTTCACAAATCGCTACCTCGCGATGTTGAATGGGGAGAGCGTACAGCCTCTGGTGAGCTTTGCTCTCTCGGGCCAGGCCAACGGCAAGCCGCCGCTCTGGAACTGGGACTATGGCAATGTTGCGCCGCGCTTTGCCTTTGCGTGGTCGCCGAAGTTCGAAAACAGCTGGCTCAAGAAGATGTTTGGAGAGGCCGGCGAGAGTTCAATCCGCGGAGGGTATGGCATTTATTACGATCACTTTGGAGAAGGGGTGATCAACAGCTTTGACCGTTTGGGCGCGTTCGGATTGACGACCATCATCGGGGATCCGGCCGGTCTGGTCACCCCAGACCAGGCGCCGCGGTTCACGTCCTTATACGACATCCCCAAATATTATGCCGGTTGTCCGAATCCACCCTGCCTGCTCGCTCCGCCACCGCCTACCGGTCCATTCCCCGTTACTCCTCCATCCAGCGTTACCAGCGGAGGAGCCGCGATCAGCTGGGGCGTGTATAACATCATGAAGACGCCGTACTCCAATGTCGTCGATTTCTCGATCACTCGTCAATTGCCCAGGGGATTTGTTCTCGAGACTTCCTACGTCGGCCGCTTTGGCCGGCACTTGCTGCAACAGGAAGACCTGGCCGAACCGGTCGACATGCACGATCCCCAGTCCGGAATGACCTTTTTCCAGGCGGCAACGATATTTGCCAAAGATACGCAGGCCGGCGTTCCGGTCCAGAACGTGGCTCCGATTCCGTTCTGGCAAAACTTCTTTCCGCGCGCTGCCGGCCCGGCCGGCTTGGCCAGCCTTCAGAGTTCTGGCGAAGCCTGCGCCCCAGGCGTCTCACCATTGAATCCCTCCGCGACTCAAAACATGTATCAATTAATGAGTTGCAATTATGGCGTTGACGCGCTGACGCAGCTGATCCAGGCCGACTGGTATTGCAATCCCGCTTGCGCCACAGTCAAGGGAGTCAACAAGCCCTTCCAGTTCTGGGATCCACAATGGTCTTCCCTGTACGCCTGGCGGACGATCGGCAACAGCAGTTACAACGCGCTGCAGGTGAGTCTGCGACGCAAGTTCATGTCCGGTCTGCAGTTCGACTTCAACTACACATATTCCAAATCGATCGACATAGGATCCGATGCGGAGCGCGTGAATCAGTACGAGGGAGGGAGCGCCCTCGGCGGAGGCTTCGCCAGTCCGATCATCAACACGTGGATGCCGAATCAGCTGCGGGGGCCGTCGGACTTTGATGCCACTCATCAGTTCAATGCCAACTGGATATACCAGCTTCCCGTGGGCAACGGGCAACGTTTCGCCACCCATGGGCTGATGAATGCCATTTTCGGAAACTGGGAACTCACCGGAATCTTTCGTATGACCAGCGGCTTTCCTACCACCGTGGCAGATGGAAACTACTGGCCGACGAACTGGGAGAATAGCTCGATGGCGATTCTTGTCGGGGCGAAGCCGGAGAGCGGAACCTTCATGGTGAATGGGAATCCAAATCTGTTCAAGGATCCGACCGCGGCCATCCAGGACTTTCGCTTTGCCTACCCAGGCGAATCCGGCGAGCGGAACAACATCCGCGGTGCCGGTTCTTTCGGCATTGACATGGGCTTAGGAAAATCATGGAAAATAACCGAATCGTCCGCCCTGAGATTCAGTTGGGAAACCTTTAATATCACGAACTCCGTAAGGTTCGACGCAGCTGCACTGGAACCGTATGCGGGAAGCAATGGGGAAGGCAATTTGAGCCTCACCAATAGCACGAATTTTGGCTATTACACCTCGGTTTTGACCAACCCGCGTGTCATGCAATTTGCGCTTCGCCTCAGCTTCTAGCCGTACACCGAAAGAATATGGCACGCTCTCTCACTCTAGCTTCTGTGGTTTGTCTCTTGCTAGCCGCGAGTTCCTCCTCCGCGGTCGCGGATGCCCTAACCGATAAGGTGGATCAAATCTTTGTGGACTGGAACACGACGAGTTCCCCCGGCTGCGCCCTCGCCGTCGTGAAGGATGGGCGAATCGTGTATGAGCACGGTTATGGAATGGCGAACCTGGAATTGGCAGTGGCGATCTCTCCGCAAAGTGTGTTTGATATCGGCTCGGTGTCAAAGGAAATCACCGCGATGGCCATTCTGTTGTTGGTCGAAGACGGAAAACTGAAGCTCGACGACGATGTCAGGAAATACCTGCCTGAGATGCCCGACTACGGATCGACCATCACGCTGCGACATATGCTCCACCACACCAGCGGGCTGAGAAACTATGACGATCTGTTTGACCTCGAGGGTATACCAGAAGCGGATCTAACAACCGATCGGGATGCCATCGATCTGACAGTGCGGCAGAAAGGGGTGAATTTCAAGCCCGGAGAGGAATTTCTTTACAGCGACACGAATTTTTTTCTCATGTCGCTGATCGTGCAGCGCGTTACCGGGCAGACCCTTCGGCAGTTCGCGCAGGAACGGATCTTTGGCCCTCTGGGCATGACCAGCACGCATTTTCACGACGACCACACGATGATCGTGCCGCGCCGAGCAACCGGCT
>Ga0187783_10004713_pt1 | contig 10087 bp, 7 predicted proteins | sample 1015_SJ02_MP02_2_FD_132471 | JGI IMG/M metagenome (GOLD analysis project Ga0187783, IMG submission 132471) | Tropical peat soil microbial communities from peatlands in Department of Meta, Colombia - 1015_SJ02_MP02_20_MG | ecosystem: Environmental > Terrestrial > Soil > Wetlands > Peat | place... | reverse complement strand
CCCGCTCGAGCGCGCCGGTCGACTCGAACTCCTTGAGGAAGAAGTTCGCCTCCTCGCTCGTGATCCCCATCGCGGCGAAGACGACGGCGAACCCCTCGGTCGAATTCCGCAGCTTCGCCTGCCGGACGATCTGCGCGGCGATCTGGTTGTGCGGCAGGCCCGCGCCGGAGAAGATTGGGAGCTTCTGGCCCCGCACGAGCGTGTTCATCGCGTCGATCGTCGAGATGCCCGTCTGGATGAACTCGCTCGGCTCCTCGCGCGAGTAGGGGTTCATCGCGTTCCCGACGATCTCGAGCCGGGTTTCGCTCACGATCTTCGGGCCGCCGTCGCGCGGCTCGCCGAGCCCGTTGAAGACGCGGCCGAGGAGCTCGTCCGAGACGGGGAGCGTCGCGACCTCGCCGAGGAACTTCACGCTCGTCGCCTCGACGTTCATGCCCATCGTGGGGCCGAACACCTGAACGATCGCGAGGCCCTTGCGCGAATCGAGGACCTGGCCCTGGCGCCGCTCGCCGTTCGGAAGGCTGATCTCGACGATCTCGCCGTACGCGGCGTTCGACACGTCGCGAACGAACAGCAGCGGACCCGTCACCCGGTCGACCGTCCGGTAATCGACCGGAACGTCCGTCGCGGAGGGGGGCGGAGCCGCGTTCGCGCCTTTCGCCGCCATGATCAGGCTCCCGCCTTCACGGCGACCTGGGAGACGGCGTCCCCCATCTCCAGTTCGAGCTGGTCGAACTGGGTCTGGAGTTCCGCCTCGGGGATCCACTTCATTCGCGAGAGCTTCGTCCGCACCGGCAGCTTCTGCAATTGGGCCACGGTCGCCCCGTTGCCGATCGCCTCCTGTTCCCGCTCGCCGAACTGGAGGATCGCTCGCAGCATCCGGTACTGCTTCTGGATGGACGAGTAGGTGTCGACGTCGTCGTACGCGCTCTGCTGCAGGTAGTCCTCCCGCAGCATCCGCGCGACGTCCAGCACGGCCTTCTCCCGTTCGGGCAACGCGTCGACGCCGACGAGCTGGACGATCTCCTGGAGCTCGGCCTCCTTCTGGAGCGTCTCGAGCGCCTTCTGGCGGAGCGGCACGAACTCCTTCGAGAGGTTGGCGCGGAACCACGGCTCGAGGTCGTTGATGTAGAGCGAGTAGCTTTGCAGCCAGTTGATCGAAGGGAAGTGGCGACGCGACGCGAGCGCAGCGTCGAGCGCCCAGAATACCCGCGTGACGCGCAGCGTGTTCTGGCTGACCGGCTCGGAGGTATCTCCGCCCGCCGGCGACACCGCTCCGACGACCGTGATCGACCCGTTGCGCTGGTCGGGGGAGAGGGTGACGACTCGGCCCGCCCGCTCGTAGAACTCGGCGATGCGGCGACCGAGGTACGCGGGGTATCCCTCTTCGCCCGGCATCTCCTCGAGACGGCCGGAGATCTCCCGCATCGCCTCGGCCCATCGGCTAGTCGAGTCGGCCATCAGGGCGACATCGTACCCCATATCCCGATAGTACTCGGCGATCGTGATCCCGGTGTACACGCTTGCCTCGCGGGCGGCGACCGGCATGTTCGACGTGTTCGCGATGAGGATCGTCCGCTCCATCAGCGGCCGCTTGCTCTTTGGGTCGACGAGGCTCGGGAACGTCGCGAGCACCTCAGTCATCTCGTTGCCGCGCTCGCCACAGCCCACATAGACCACCACATCGGAATCGGCCCACTTCGCGAGTTGCTGCTGAATGACGGTGTTATGCAGCAGCAAACCGCCGAACCCGCCGACAAAATTCTGACCGAAGTCCGGCAACGCCACATCATAGACATCGTACGGACCGTTTTTCTCGATCTGAACGTCGACAACCTCGTCGCAGAACACCGAGTCAAGCAGGCGGGCAAGTCGAGCCGCAGGTTCAACGGAGCTTTCCGATCCGGTCGGAGGGAGCGCCTCGACGAAACGCTGGAACGTGGCGGCGCTCATGCGCTCTCGGTTCCCGATATAGTTGTGAATTTCGATACCGTGCCCCGAGAGCGCGGAGTACGTCGAACGTGCGCGGTAGATGGCCTCGATTGCCGACGGAGAGAGAGGGACGACGTCTGTGGCGGTGTACGTCCGGGACTTCGAAGCAACATAGTCCCCGATGACGACCAGCTTGGGATCGAGAGAGCCGAGGGCGGTCGAAAGCCGGAGGAGGCTCGGGATGCCACGGACGAAGACACGGTAATACTCCGTTCCGTCGATCGACCTACGGGCCAGCGCCGAGACAATCCCGAAGCGCGTCAGCGCGTAGGACAGTTCCGTCTGGAGTTGCCGGCTCGCCGTGCAAAACTCGACCTCACCGTCGCAGAAGCCGCCATCTCCGAGGTAGTAGCCCCGGAGGAAGGCGCGGAGCGAGTCGTTCGTGGAGCCAAGAACGGACCTAGGAATTCGCTTCTCCGACGAAACGCGACCCGTGCCCAACTGGGCGAGCAAGTCGACCAACTGACGGCTCATCAACAAAACATTCGGAGTCTTCCCAAGCTGTCGTTCGATCTTGCCGGTGACTCCGAACAGGGTGTAGCTCAGTAGCAAGAAGCGTTGCAGCATGCTCGGATCCGAGTTTGTGAACACAACCGTCCCCGGTCCGCGGACGTACCCCTCGGCCACGAAGAGCCCCAGAAACTCGGCGAGCGGGGGAGACATTCGATCGGGCACAAAGATCTGCTTTCCCCGCCGGCGAAGGGGCGGGATTTGTAGGCGAAGTGGGCGGTCGAATTTTGGGGCCGGGAGATTCCGCACCGAGGCGAGGTAGTCGCCGGGTCGGAGCTCTCGGGCCATGGTCTCTTGAACTCGTCCGTCCGGTCCGATCGTGAACAAGCGGTGAATGGGGGTGACGCGGACGGATCGTCCGCTGCGAGTTCGGACTCGAACCATCGCGTCGCTCCGACCGTGATAGAGAGTGCGGGTACGGCTACGAACGATCCGGTCCCCAACGAGCGAGTAGAGCTCCAGCGGCCGCCGGAGCGTGAGCCACTCGTCCGGGCCGTCGACACGCAGCTCGCCCGCGTCCCGCATATCGTTGTAGATTTCCTCGATGGGAGCCAGCGTTCCGTCAGTCAACGCCACCGGAGTTTCTGCCCCGATGCACTTGCCCGACCCGAAGGGTCCCGGCACGCAGGCCGTTCCCCCTTTGGCCACCGGGAAAAAGGAATCCACGACCCGCTGCCCGGTCACCAGCGGGATTCCGGGCGCGAGCTTCTGTTGGACCGGGCGAGGAACGCGGACGACCCACTTGTGGCTCAGGTAGAGCGGCTGTGATCCGCCCGCAGTCTTCACCGCGCCGATCGCGTCGCGGATCGTGTACGTTCCGCTCGCGAGCTTGCTGAGCGTCCCTTCGACGCCCGGGGGCACGAGGATCTTGTGGAGGATGAGCGGAGTCTCTTGAACGGTGCCAAGGATCGTGCCGGCCGCTACGGTGTCCCCGACCTTCGCCGTCGCCGTAAACTCCCACTTCGCCTTCTCATCGAGCGCCGGCGCGACGAACCCTCGGGTGATGAAATCCCCGAGAGATTTCTGGATCACATCGAGCGGGCGCTGGACGCCGTCGTAGATCGACTTGAGGAGCCCGGGGCCGAGCTCGACCGACAGCGCCTGGCCGGTGTTCTCGACCGGGTCCCCCGGACGAATCCCGGTCGTGTCCTCATAGACCTGGACGGTCGCCGTGTCGCCGACGAGCCGGATGATCTCGCCGACGAGCCCCTGCGAACCGACGCGAACGACGTCGAACATCTTCGCGCCTTCGAGCCCCTCGGCGATGACGACCGGACCGGAAACGCGCCCGACGACTCCCATGCAGCCTTCCTCCGCTAGTTCGGAACGGCGAGCGTGACACCGAGGACGCGCTTCGCGAGCGCATTGATGCTCTCGACCTCGAACTCACCGGTCGGGGTCGGGACGAAGACGACGAGGGGGGCGAGCGACGCGTCCGCGTGCGTGCGCTGGACCTCGGAGAGCCGCGCCCGGATCGATTGGCTCGCGATTACGAGGTTGTAGCCGCCGTCCGTCATCACGCGCTGGAACTCCGCGACCGAGTTCTCCGGCGTGACCTCCACGACGTCCTTGAGGCCGATCAGGCGGAATCCGATGGCGAGCTCGCGCTCGCCCAGTACGACGGTTCGACCCCCGGCGGTCGGCGTGTCGGGCACGGCGTCATCGGCGGGGCCGAGGCCTATTTAACGCCTGCCCGCCCCGCCGAGAAATCGCGGCCCGCGCGACCACCGGACCGCTACTTGTACGTCGACTTGTGGACGTGGTTCTCGTCGTCCGTGATCAGGATGCACTCGCCCTCGCACTCGAAGAGGCACGCCTCGCAGACGATGCACTCCGGCCCGTGGATCGCGAGCGACTTCTCTCCGCGCATCTGGAACTTCGCGACGACCGACGGGTCGTCGACCACGTCCGGGAGCTGATCGCGCGGGCGGAGCTCGAACACGTTGACCGGGCAGACGTCGCGGCAGTGCGAGCAGCCGGTGCACTTCGCCTCGTCGATGTCGACCTGAACCATCCGACTCGTTCGTGGGGAGCGAGCCCGGCTATTTTCCTTTACCCGGCCGTGGAACGTGCCCCGCCGGCCCGTCGGGCCTTAACCGCTCCGCCCCCATCCACCGCCGAGGGACCGTGGGGAAGATCCTCCTCGGCACGAGCGGCTGGGACTACCCCGAGTGGGTCGGTCGGGTCTACCCGCCGCGCGGGGCGTCCGACAAGCTGCGGTACTACGCCGGTCTGTTCCCGATCGTCGAGATCAATTCCACGTTCTACCGGCTCCCCGCCGCCGGCGTCGCGGCGTCCTGGGTCCGGCGCACGCCGCACGGGTTCCGGTTCGCCGCGAAGTTCCCGCAGACGATCACCCACGATATGCGGCTCGTGGGCACCGACGACGAGCTCGCGCGGTTCCTCGCCGTGCTGAAGCCGATCCGGGACGCCGGGAAGTTCGTCGCCGCGCTCCTGCAGCTTCCCCCGTCGCTGCCGTTCGACCCGGGCACGGTCCGGACGTTCTACGCGTCGCTGCCGCGCGACCTCCCGGTCGCCGTGGAGTTCCGCGAGCGCTCCTGGCTCGTCCCCGAGTCGTACGCGATGCTCGAGGAGTTCGGCCTCGCGTACGTCGTGCTCGACGGCCCGCATCTTCCGATCGACCTGCGCGTCACCGCGCCGTTCGCCTACGTCCGCTGGCACGGCCACGGGAACCCGACGTGGTACGACTACACCTACTCCGCCGAGGAGGTCGCGGCGTGGGTCCCCCGCGTCCGCGCGCTCTCGGAGAAGGCCGACGTCGTCTACGGGTTCTTCAACAACCACTTCCGCGGCGACGCGGTCGCCAACGGCCGCTCGCTCGCCGAGCTGCTCGGCCTCCCGCCGCCCCCGGGGACCGCGCGGCTCGACCTGTAGCGCGTCCCGCCGGCGTCGCTACACCCCGTTCCCGACCCTGTTTCAACGTCTCCCGAGACGCCGCTTTAGAGCGGTCCGGGCCCTCGACGGGAGGCGAACGACGATGAACGACCTCCTCGACTTCGAGCCCGTGCTCGCGCCGGACGAGGACGCGGCCGTCGACCCGTTCCCGTTCGAGGCCGAGCCTCCCGTGACGGTCCCGCCCTCGACGGGAGGGGTCCCGGTCGCGGTCCGGATCCGCCTCGCCCCGCGCGGCCGGTCCCGTCGCGCCGGGGCGCTCCTCCCGCCCGAGCCCGCGCTGTTCCCGTGGCTCGCCCGCCGCTTCGCGCCCGGCGAGATGACCCTCTGGGTCGGTCCGCGCGCCGCCGTCGAGCCGATCCTCGAGCTGCTCTACGCCGGGAGCGCACGGGCCGGGGGCGCTGTCTCGCTCCTCGAGGGAGCGAACCGGTTCCACCCGTACCGCATCGGCGAGCTCGGCCGGTCGCTCGGCGTCGACGCGGCCGAGACCCTCCACCGGATCCGCCTCGCCCGGGCGTTCACCGCCTACCAGATGGTCGCGCTCGTCGACGGCTGGGCGCGGGAGGCGCGCCGGTACCCGCCGACGCTCCTCGTCGCGCACGACCTGCCCGCGATGTTCGCGGCGGACGAGATCCTCGACGACGAGCGGGCGGCGCTCCTCGCGCACGTCGCGCGGACGCTCCGCTCGCTCGCGGAGGACGTGCGGGTGCCGCTGCTCCTCACGCTCGTCCCCGGCGGGGTCGAGCGGTTCTCCGGGCTCGCCGACGAGGGGCCGCGGTGGGCCGACCTCGTCACGTTCGTCCGCGGTCCCGGCACGCTGCGTCTCCGCGCGCTGCGGGACGACGCGCGCCTCGCCTTCGTTCCCCGTCCCGGGGGCCAGCACGGCATCGAGGAGTTCGGCGGCGGCACCGCCGAGGAGGTGATCGCGTGGGGCGCACCGCCCCGACCTACCGTCAGGCGCTCGAGGAGCGGATGAAACGCTGGGACGAGTTCGCGCGGCTCCTCACGACGCCCGAGGAACGCGCCGCGTTCGAGACGCTCCGGACCGGGGCTCGACGGTACGCCGCCCAGGCGACGTACGTCGGGAGCCCCGACCTCCTGGAGTCGATCCTGCTCTCCGTCCTCCTCGACCTCGCCCGGCGGCTCCCCGCCGAGCCCGCGGGCCGGGCGGCCGCCCGCTGACCGTGGACGGGCCGAGCCCGACCCCGGACGGCTGGCTGCTCGACATCACGGAGAGCCCGGACGGCCGCTCGGTCGTTCTCTGGCGGAAGGAGCGGGCCTCGGGCCGGGTCCGGCGGACCGCGGTGGAGTACCGGCCGCCGTTCCTCGTCGACGGGCCGCGGGACGAGCTCCCCGGCCTCGCCCGTCGGTTGGCCCAGGACCCGACGGTCGCCGCGGTCGAGCGACGCGTCCTCGCTCCCTCGCTCTTCGACCGCCGGGCGCGCACCGTGCTCGCCGTGACGCCGGCGCGGAACCCGCGGCGGCGTGCGCTCGCCCGGTCGGTCGACGCGCTCGGCGGGTTCGCCCGGTTCCGGCTCTACGACGTCGACCTGACGGCGCCGCAGCTCTACCACCTCCACCACGGGCTGTTCCCGTTCGCCCCGGTCGTCGGGCGCGGCGCCGACCTCACGGCGACCGAGCCGGCGGAGACGATCGAGTACGCGACGCCGCCGCTCCGCGTCGTCCCGCTCGAGGTCCACATCGCCGGCGAACGCCGGGGCCGGATCCCGCCGCCGGACGGTCGGATCGGGTCGGTCCGCCTCGGGAACGTGACGCTCGAGGGGACGGAGGAGGAGCTCCTGCGCGCGCTCGTCGACGAGGTCGCGCGGAGCGACCCGGACGCCGTGCTGACGCAGGGCGGGGACGCGTTCGACCTTCCGTGGCTCTACCGGCGCGCGAGCGCCTGCGGGCTCGGCCCCGACGTCTTCCAACTCGGACGCGAGGCGGTCCCGTTCCGCCCGTCGCGGCGCGCGTACACGTTCGAGACGTACGGCCAGGTGCGTCACCGGGACGCGACGTGGCCGCTCCCCGGCCGGTTCCACATCGACCGCGCGAACTCGTTCCTGTTCGATGACGCGGACATCGCGGGGCTCGTCGACGCGGCGCGCCTGTCGCGCCTGTCGCTCTCGACCGTCGTCCGCCAGTCGCCGGGGACGTGCTTCACCGCGATGGAGATGGCGCACGCGCTCCGGCTCGGCGCGCACGTCCCATGGAAGAAGAACCGGCCCGAGTCGTTCCGGCGCGGCGACCACCTGGTCGCGGCCGACCGGGGCGGGGCGATCTTCCTCCCACCGGTCGGAGTGCACGACCACGTCGACGAGTTCGACTTCGCGAGCCTCTACCCGTCGATCATGGTGCGGAACAACCTCTCCGCCGAGACGCTGGAGTGCCGATGCTGCCCCGCGAGCCCGATCCGCGCGCCAGGCCTCGGCTACCGTTCCTGCGTCCGCCGGGTCGGCCTCATCCCGCGGACGCTCGCGCCGCTGCTCGCGCGCCGGATGGCGTACAAGGCGGCGATGAAACGGCCCGAGACGTCGCCGGAGGAGGCGCTGCGGCTCAAGCGTCGCGTGAAGATGCTGAAGTGGGTCCTCGTCACCGCGTTCGGCTACCAGGGGTACCGGAACGCGCGGTTCGGCCGCATCGAGTGCCACGAGGCGATCAACGCCTACGCGCGGCGGCTGCTCGCCGACCTCGTGCCGGCCGCCGAGGCGGCGGGTTACCGCGTCCTCCACGGCATCGTCGACTCGCTCTGGCTCCGTCCGGTCGACCCCGAGCACCCACCGGACCCCCAAGCGTTCGCGCGCGAGGTGACCGCGCGCTACGACCTCCCGCTCGGCTACGAAGGGCGGTACCGCTGGATCCTGTTCCTCCCGGCGACGACGCACGGGCTCGGCGTCCCGAACCGGTACTACGGGCTCTACGAGCACGGGGAGTTCAAGCTGCGCGGGATCGGCGCCCGGCGGCACGACACGACCGTCGTCGTCCGCCGGTTCGAGAGCGAGGTGCTCGACCTGTTCCGCGGGGCCCGCGACGCGGACGGGGTCCGGGAGCGGCTCCCCCGCGCGCTCGCCCGCGCCGACCTGTTCGCGGAGCGCCTCCGCGCCGGCGACTGGCCCCGGGACGAGCTCCTCATCGCGCACCGGCTCGGGCAGGCGCCCGAGGCGTTCGTCACGTTCACCGACTCGGTGGCGGCGGTCCGCCAGCTCGCGGACGCCGGCGTCCACCGCGACGCCGGCGAGATGGTGCGGTACGTGGTGCGCGACCGGCGGAGCCGCTCGTTCCGGCACCGGGTCCGCGTCGCCGAGCTGCTGCGCGGCGACGAGTCGTACGACGTCGGGGCGTATCTCGACCTGCTCGCCCGGTCGGGGGAGACGTTGCTCGCCCCGCTCGGGGTCGACCGAGACGACCTGCTCGCCCGTTGGGGCGCCGCGCCCCCGCCGGAGCGCGCGCCGTTCCGCTCCCCGGAGCGGGACGTCCAGGGGCTCCTCGAGGAGTCGTGAGCCGCCGGCGGACGTTTTAGCCCCCTGCCGGGTCGAACGGAGGTGGCCCCCCGACCCGCCCGCCCGCACCGCTCCCGAGAGCGCGCGTCCCGCAGCCGTCGGCGCGGCGCCGACTCTCCGTCGCGTCGGGCAGCCCGGATCCGCAAGAGCATCCGGGACGGCCGGCTCGAGGACCTCAGCCCGCTGCTGCTCGCGCTCAACGACCCGTCGCCGGGCCTGCGGCAGACCGCCGCGGTCGCCCTCGGCATCCTGAAGGACCCCCGCGCCCGCAGCTCGCTCGCGGCCGCGCTCACCGACCCGTCTGCCGCGGTCCGCGCGAGCGCGGCCGAAGCGCTCGGGGCGATCGGACGCCCGGAGAGCCGCGAACCCCTCGAGACATCGCTCGGCGACCCGGAGATGGCGGTCCGAGTCCGCGCCGCCGGCGCGCTCCGCGCGCTCGCCGCCCCGGCGTCCGTCCCCGCGCTGGCGATCCGTTCGAGCGACCCGGCCGTCGAGGTCCGGCAGGCCGTCTGCGGGGCGCTCGGTGCGATCGGCACCGACGAGGCGGCCCGGGCCCTCACCGTCCTCTTCTCCGACTCGAGCGACCGGGTGCGGCGCGAGGCCGTCCTCGGCTTCGGACGTCGCACCACGCCGGACGTCGTCCCGACGGTACGTCCGTTCCTCGCCGACCCGGCGCGTCGGGTACGGGTGGCGGCCGCGGTCGTGCTCGGACGGCACCGGGACCGGGAGAGCGTCCCGATGCTCCTCCAGCGGCTTGAGGTGCCGGAGACCTGGGAGAAGCCGGCGGTGCTCGTCGCGCTCGGGCGGATCGGCGCGGTCGAGGCGGTGCCCGCGCTCCTGACCGCCGCCGAGCATCCGGCCCACTGGGTGCGGGTCTGCGCGCTCCACGCGCTCGGCGACCTCGCCGTCCCCGAAGCCCGGACCGCCGCGCTCGCGCACACGCACGACCCGTCGTGGGCCGTTCGCGGGGCGGCCGCGATCACGCTGGGGGCGACGGGCGGCGGGGACGACCTCCCGGTGCTGCTCGAACTGTTGCAGGACATCCACCCGTGGCCCCGACGTGGGGCAACGTACGCCGTGGGACGCCTCGGTCTCTCGGAAGCGGCGCCCCGCGTCCGCGAGGAGCTCGCCGACCCGATCGCCGAGGTACGACTCGCCGCGGTCTGGGCGGT
>Ga0187783_10004712_pt1 | contig 10087 bp, 10 predicted proteins | sample 1015_SJ02_MP02_2_FD_132471 | JGI IMG/M metagenome (GOLD analysis project Ga0187783, IMG submission 132471) | Tropical peat soil microbial communities from peatlands in Department of Meta, Colombia - 1015_SJ02_MP02_20_MG | ecosystem: Environmental > Terrestrial > Soil > Wetlands > Peat | place... | reverse complement strand
GAGGCTACGCTGGAATCGGATGGGGGTCAAGCGCTTCCGGGAGATCTTCGGCGCGCGGTTCTGGGTGCGCGACCCTGGCTGGAGCACCCGACTTGTCGCAAAGGCGGGGAAGGGGTGGGCGCCGTTGGATGTTAGCCCTTAGACTTTGGTTTTCTAGTCGTCGTGAGGGCGGCGGCCGGATTGATTTTCAGCCTCCTCGCCGGGCTCTTTCATCCATTTCTTGATGGCGCGGTCGTTGAGGTTCAGTTCTACCACCGTTGCTTCGGATGGCTCCAGGCAGACGATCATCATGCGCATGCGTCCGCCGGCAGGACTCGCATAGATAAGAGTGGTCTCGCCGTTGATATCGCCTCTGGATCGCACCCTCACGAACGAATGCCAATCTGATCCCAGAGAACTCTCGATTACGCGGCTCACATCGGCGGCGTCGGTGGGTGTTTTGAATCCCTCAAAGATGGCGAGTTTCAGCCCTCCAACACCGGCGGGGCGGACGAAGAACAAGGCCACACCAAGCAGTGGGATGTGCATGTGATGTACGCGGTAGGCGCTCTCAATGGAGCGGACGACACCGCGGAATTCATGATCGCCCGCGGAGGCCAGCGTGGACGCACACAGTACCAGGATAAGAGCAGCTGCACGTGGGGATTTCATTTTTGGCTTCCCTTCTCCGCCTTGGCGATGGACTTTATTGCCGATTTCGGCAACGTCTTTGGATTCAGTCTGGGGATGCCGAACTCGCCGCCGAGGTCGGCCAGCTCGTCCACATCAATCGGGCCGACAATGTTGACGACCGTCAGTTCTTTGGTTTCGGCCGCGATGATCACGATGCCGGCCATCCGTTCGTCCTCGAGCTTGAAGAAGACGTCGACGTTATCACCCTCCCGTTGGCTGCGGACGCCCACCACCCTTGACCATAGGGGAGAGGGAAACTGGGCGCGCAGTTCTTCGACTTCGGTGGACGTGTAGGCTCCCTCGTTGTCGAACTCGAAGCTGCGGACATAGATGCCCTTCAGGTTCGTGATCAGCTTGGCGGCTTTCTGCTCGTCGGGATCTTCGGCGGAGAGAAACTTGCTTGCCCAGTGGAGCATGGGACCGTCCATGTTGACTTCGACTGTCTCCTTCGCCTTAACCGAAAGCTTTTCTACGTCGGGAGGAAGTTTTATTGCCTGAGCTCGCAGAAGCAGGGGGAGCGCGAGCGGCAGGACGACTATCGCATGCCTGACTGTTCTTCTCATGATTACTCCTCTTCGCTTCTTGAACGATTTGCAGTTTGAGTTGCATTAATCTCGTTGACCTTGGCCTTTGCCAGTTGCAGCTTGCTGCCAGCGATGCGCAGGGCCAGCATGAGCTGCTGCTTGGCGGCTTCCCCTTTGGCGCGCTCGCGCCGCAGGCTGCGGTAGTGAATGCCGCCGATCACCAAGCACGTCGCGGTTGCGCTGATGGCGGTCCAGCGTACGAGCGGCTGGGTGAAAATGCTCCACCGGGGATCGCGTCGGACTTGAGGGATTGAATTGTGCGCGGCGAGCCGGGCCAGGACCTGCTCGGCGAAATCTGCCGGAGCGTTTTGGCGGCGAAGGGCGTTCTTGAGCTGTTTTTCGATCTGGTTCAGGTCAGGGTGGGTCATATCGTTACTTCTCCCATGGAGCGCACCAGTTTCTCGCGCAGCAGAGCCAGAGACCGTCGCAGGTGGCTCTTGACAGTGGCCACAGGTATCGACAGCGCCTCGGCGATGTCTTCCGAACCCAGATCCTCCTGGTAGCGCAGGATCACGATCAGGCGCGCCTTCGCGGGCAGGGATGCGATCACATGGCGCAGCTTTCGTTCAAAAAGCGGATCCCACGCAGGTGCGGGCGCGGAAGGCTCGGCAACTTCCTCGAGGCTAACCTGCGGCAACTTACGGCGGCGCTTGTAATCGATACAGCGATGAGCTGTCACTTTGCGCAGCCAGAACGTCACGTGGCCCTCTGACTTCAGGGCGGGCAGGTTCGCGTGCAGCTGGAGGAAGACATCCTGAGCGAGTTCCTCGGCGGCCGAGCGATCGGCCAGAAAATGCAAGGCAATACTGAACACCATCGACTGATGGCGGCGCACCAGGTCGGCAAAGCCGGTGACGGTGTCCGGAGGGTGGTCTGCGAGTACGCTCTCTGCCATGGCCAGGGTCTCCGTCTGCCTCATATACCTATACGGAAAACAGACGGGCGGAGGATGCGAAAGTTTCGCCCGGCTGCAAAGGGACCGCGGAACGGCGTTCTCTTATCATGACTGGCGCCAGGCGAAAAACTGGACGCCGAGTCGATGTCGCCCGGGGCGCAGGTCAGTATGCGCGAGATCGATCCCCTGTTGAAAAAGCGCGACTTCGGGGGACGCCGCGGAGGGTTGGAATTGCAGCCTGATCTACACTTGAGCCTGACGTTCTTGCATCCAAGATAGGGATTATGACGGCCGAAAGAAATCCAACGCGCGAGCAAGGGATACCTTCGGAACCGCGGGCCGGTGCCACTCAGCTGAATGACTGGCTGGAGCAATTGGTTACGCAAAGCGGCAGCGATTTGCTGCTGGTCCCGGAAGCTGCGGCGACAATTCGCGTCGAGGCAGCGCTGTCGGCGATCGGAGATCGGGCTCTCCGTGGAGAGGAGATTGAAGCTGCCGTTTTGCCGGCGTTGGCGGCGCATGCGCGGGAAGAGTATGAGCAGTACGGCATTGCCGATTCCTCGTATCGGGTGGACGGGCTGGGACGATTTCGGATCAATCTGCATCGCCAGCGCGGACGGGCGGCGGCGACGGTGCGGGCGCTGCCCTCGAAGGTTCCGGCGCTCGCAGAATTGCACCTTCCGCGGGGAGTGGCGACGCTGGCCAAATTGCAACGTGGGCTCGTGATTATTGGCGGAGCCACGGGATCGGGGAAAACGACGACGCTGGCGGCGCTGGTGAATGAGATCAATCGGGCGGATGCGCGGCACATCGTGACGATTGAGGATCCGATCGAGTATGAGCATGCGCATGATCGCAGTTTGATCGAACAGGTGGAGATCGGGATTGATGCGCCGGATTTCCCGACTGCGTTGCGAGCGGCGATGCGGCAGGCGCCGGATGTGATTGTCGTGGGCGAGATGAGGGATCCGGAAACGGCGCGAATTGCGCTGTCGGCCGCCGAGACGGGGCATCTTGTGTTTACGACGCTGCATACGACCGACGCCGCGTCGACGGTGTCCCGCATTGCGGATTCCTTTCCGCAGGAAAGACAGCACACGGTGCGGAGCGAAATGGCGATGGCCATGGCCGCAACCATGACGCAGACGCTGATTCCGCGTCGTACCGGCGGGCGCGTGCCGGCAGCCGAACTACTGATGGTTGGCTATGGAGCGCGGCAGCATATTCGGAAGAATGCGTTGCAGCATTTGCACCAGGAAATCACGATTACGCGCAAGCAGGGATCGTTCACTATGGAGGAGTCCCTGGCCCAGCTTGTGTTTCAGCAGGATCTGACGCGGGAAGATGCGATGATGCGGGCGCTGCATCCGGACGATCTGGACACGATGCTGAAGGCGAAAGGATTCTGAAACCTTCGCCCCGGATCGCGCGGCGCAAGACTCCGTTCCTTCCGCACAAAGCAATTCATCAAAGCCTGGGATGCATCGACAAGGAAAATTCATTGCCATGGTGTCTGGACACTGCGGTCGCACCCGGGCCGCGGCCGTCCCGAAAATGTCGCCTTCGCGGGTTAACTAGCGGAAGTGGGCGGTGCCTCTCTCGTCGTAGGATTTCTGTGAAGCTCACCTGGGGTTGTATTGATTCGTCTTATGAATGGTGGCGGATTGGAATCGATGCCGGATGTAGATTTTGGGACGTATCACCATTCGACTCCCGAGGAATCGAAACGCCTGAGAGAGCAAGCGGAAAAGGCGTTCTCCAAGCTGTTGCGATCTCTTTATCCTGCGCGTGCGACTCTCAGGATTCTCGACGCTGGGTGCGGATTGGGCTTCCTGACCTACGCTTCTGCCCGGTGTTTTCCGCATGCGAACATCACGGGAGTTGACCTATTCAGGCATGGCAGTGTGTCCGGGCTTTCCATCGGCAAGGCGGTGAAGAACATGAAGCTTTTGGGGATCGACTCCAGAACTTCGTTCCTCAAGCATGACCTGACAAAACCACTGAAATCAAACGTGCGGTACGATCTCGCCGTGTCAAATCTTGTGTTCCACAATATGGGAAAGAACAGATTCAAGGCGTACGGAACCGTTTTCGATGCGCTCAAACCAAGAGGGTATTTCGTCATCGGGGACTTGTTCGCGCACAACAAAGCCGATACGGACTACTTCTCGGAAAGATCAACATTGACAGATGAGTTACGTGAGGGCAGTTATGGGCGTTGGGATTACAAGATAAAGGTCCTGAGAAAAGAATGAATGCGCGGGGACTTTGAATGAGCCCGGGATCACGCCAACGTGGTCTCGACCGGGTCACCATTCGAGCCGAGAGTTGGCATCTCGCGAGCGGTGCGCGCCGGGAACATCATCGCAGTGACGGGCACGGCACCGCTGTCAGCGGACGGCAAGACAGTCGCTAAGGGCGATGCGGCAGGGCAGGCGCGAAGATGTCTGGAGATCATCCAATCCGCGATTGCAGGATTGGGCGGCAAGCTGACGGATGTGACCCGCACCAGAATTCTGCTGACCCGGATAGAGGACTGGGAGCGGGTCGCGGCAGTCCACGGGGAGTTCTTTGGCAGCATCCGACCCGCCAACACCATCATGCCAGTGGTGCGCTTTATCGACGCGGATTGGCTGGTCGAAATCGAGGCGGAGGCTGTCGTGGAGGCATAGGGATCCTTGTGCACCGGAGCCCTCATCGCCATCGCGATGCGCGCCAGTTCGTCCGGGCGTGAGCTCAATCCAACGCCAATCGGCCCTGCATGGGACGCGCGCCGACGAAGCCGGCGGGCGCAGTGGATTTTCGCCGTCTCCTTCCTCGCAGGTGAAGGGCGGCAGGGATGGTGGGCATGCGCTTAGTCGGCATGGTCTTGCCGGAATTCACGCCATGGGTGACGTTAACTAGCCCAACGGGATAGACCTCGACTCCGCCGAACATGGCCGCCTCTCGGGCGTCGGCTTTGGGGATGCCCAGGCGGGCGATCTTTCATCCGCGAGCCTCTACGGCGGTGGGAAGGGCGGGTCCCCCTCCGCGAGCGGCTGCCATGGAGAGAAAGTTCTCCCACAAAAAGGCAATCGAGGGACGCACTATGGCTTGAGATTCTGGCGCGATTGTTCCGCGTACCCAATTACGGATTCCAGGATGGCGCTGGGAGCAAGGGGTGTCTCCGAGAACTGTGGAAAAACGTAGGAAGAAGTGAGAGTTCTGGTTCAGCGTCCTTTTGTGCGCTGTTCCGCCGTCCGGTTTTGGCTGCGCAGGCGATAGAATAGGATGCTCCTAGGAAAAAGATTTCAATGGACTTAGACCCGAACAATCCATCTCGGAAGCCGTCCGCACCGGGAAATCTGGACCGGGAGGAATCGCAACTTTGGCGATGGCTATTGGGATTCATGCTGCTTTTGGCATTCGCTCTCACCGCATTGCTCTGGGAACGCCTGGAACGCATTCCGTATTCGCTGCGCGCCATCCCGATTGGTGTCCTGGTGCTGTCAGTTCTGTTTGCGGTTTACGCGGCGGGACGTCGGCGCGAAGTCGGCGAACTGAAAGACGCGTTGCGCGGTCTGCAAGAGCACGTGGGGGCGGCGCCTTCGGAAGAGCAACTTGACCAGCTCAGCCAGGTCATCATGCGCTCCCAGCGCAACTTCAAGGAACTGATCGACTCCCTCGATGATCCGGCCTGTGCCGTTTCGCTTGACGGCACAATCCGGACAGTCAACCGGCGGGTCTCGGAATTAACTGGCTTGAAGTACTCCGAATTAGTCGGGCAGAAACTCTACGACCTGGTGGAGGAGCCGACCCGTGACGAGGCGGAGCGGGGGCTGGGACGGTTCCTCGAGAAGAAGCGCTGGGCGGGAACGGTGCGCCTGCGTCTGAAGAAAAGCAGCCGGCCGCTTTACTTCGATTGCGTACTGAACGGAATCGTGAAGGGCGACGAGGTGGTTGGCGCGAGCATCCTGGGGAGGGACGTAACCGAGCAGCGGGAGAAAGAGCTGCGCTTCACGGAATTGTTCGAGACGCTGCAGGAAGGGGTTTATTTCAGCACGCCCGACGGGCAACTGCTGGATGCAAATCCTGCGCTGGTGAGCATGCTGGGATATCAGGAGAAACGGGATCTGCTGGCGGTCGAGCCCTCGGCGTTGAACTTCGATCCGGCGCCGCCGGTGCTGGGGAGGGCTGTCGATGACCGCGGCGGCGTGCGAACCAGGGAGATCCGGTTGCGCCGAAGGGATGGCAAGGCGGCGGTGTTCCTCGACTCGTCGCGTGCGGTATGGGATGCGTCGGGAAACATCATTCGGTATCAAGGAACGCTGGTTGACATAACCGAAAAAAGAAGCATGGAACTCCGGCTGGCACAGCAGGAGGAGTTTCGCCAGAGGCTTCTCGAAAGCTTCCCGGATTTGATTCTGGTCATTGATCTGGACGAGCGCTACACGTTTGTCAGCGCACGGTCGCGTGATCTGCTCGGCTACGAACCGAAAGAGATGCTGGGGAAAAAGATCTCGGAAGCGGCGGATCATTCCCCGGATTTGGCTGCGCTGTATCACGACGTGGTGTCGGGAAAAGAGATATTCGCCTCGGCAGAATTCGGGGCGCGGCACCGCGACGGAAGCTGGCGCACCATGCGCGTCTCGGGCAGCCAGTTGGTCGATGCCGAAGGCAAGATCAGCGGCGTGATCATGTCGGTCCGCGACATCACGATTGAGCGAAAACTCGAGCAGCAGGTCGTACAAGGCGAGCGGCTGGCGGCCATGGGGGCGATGATCGGCGGCGTGGCCCACGAGTTGAATAATCCGCTGACCAGCATCCTGGGTGTGAGCGAACTGCTGCAGGACACGGAAGCGAATGAGACGTCGCGCAAACAATTGGCGATTCTGCAGCAGCAGGCGCGACGGGCTGCAGAGATCGTGCAGAATCTGACGTATTTTTCACGGCCGCCGGCTCCGGGAAAGAGCAAGATCAACCTCACGGAAGTCGTCGAACGGACTCTTAACCTGCATGCGTATTCGCTGCGCAAGAACAACATCACGGTGGATTTCCTGAAGGAGAGCGGCGTGCCGTATGCGTTGGGAGATCCGCACCAGCTGATGCAGGTGTTTCTGAACCTGATTTTGAATGCCGAGCAGGCGATCCGCGAAGTGCGGCAAAAAGGCACCCTGCGAATTCGCTTGGGACGCAGCGAAAATACGGTTTGGGTCAGCTTTCAGGATGATGGTCCGGGAATTCCAAGAGAAAACCTGGCCAGCATCTTCGATCCGTTCTACACCACGAAACGTCCCGGGCGGGGCACGGGGCTGGGCTTGAGCATCTCGAAGTCAGTGATGAAGGAACATAACGGCAGCGTGGAAGCGGCAAATTCTCCGGGCGGAGGCGCGGTCTTCACGGTGACGTTGCCGGCGGTGGTGGTCAGCTAGCTCAGGTCTTGAGCCGCCTTCCGAAGAATTTCTCCTGAATCATTTTCCGCGAATTACCGCTCCACGGCCATGGCCACGGCGTTACCTCCGCCCAGGCATAGAGCAGCGATGCCGCGCTTTACATCACGGCGGATCATTTCATAGATCAGGGTCACGAGAATACGCGCGCCGCTGGCACCGATGGGGTGCCCGATCGCCACCGCTCCACCGTTCACATTGACTCTGTCGGTATTCAGATTCAGCTCGCGCATCACTCCCAGCGCTTGCACCGAGAACGCCTCGTTGAGTTCATAGAGATCGACGTCCTCATTCTTCCACCCGGTCTTTTCCCAGATCTGGCGAACCGCGCCTACGGGAGCCATCATCACCCATTTGGGTTCAACACCGCTGGTGGCTTGCGCGACGATTCGCACCATGGGGTTGGCACCGAGTTCTTTCGCACGCTGCGCGCTGGTAACGACGAGAGCGGCCGCTCCATCGTTCACTCCGGGAGCGTTGCCGGCCGTGACCGTGCCATCCTTCTTGAAGGCGGGTTTCAGGCTGCGCAGGACTTCGATGGTGGTGTCTTCGCGCGGGCTTTCGTCTTTATCGAAAATCGCGGGGGGGGCGCCTTTCTTTTTCGCGGGAATTTCGACCGGCACGATCTGCGACTTGAAGCGGCACTGTTTCATCGCGGCCACCGCCTTGCGATGTGAATTCACGGCAAACTCATCCTGCTCTTGGCGAGTGATTCCGTATTTTTCCGCGACATTCTCGCCAGTGATGCCCATGTGGTAGTCGTTGTAAACGTCCCAGAGACCGTCGTGCACCATCGAATCCACAATCTGCGCATTACCGAGACGATATCCCTTGCGCGCCTGGGGAAGAAGATAAGGAGCATTGGTCATCGATTCCATGCCCCCGGCGACGACGATAGAACTGTTGCCTGTCTCCACTGCCTGCGCCGCGAGGGCGACGGATTTCAGTCCGGAGCCGCAGACCTTGTTGATTGTCATGGCACCTGTAGCGGGAGACAAGCCTCCGAAAATCGCGGCCTGACGCGCGGGATTTTGCCCGAGCCCGGCGGAGACCACGTTTCCCATGATGCACTCGTTGACTTGTGCGGGGTCGATGCCGGCACGTCTCACGGCTTCGCGCACAACGATGGCGCCGAGTTGCGGGGCGCTCAGATCCGAGAGGCTGCCTTGAAACTTCCCCACCGGAGTGCGGCAGCCGGAGACAATGACGACATCGTCAAAAGAGGCCATAAATCAGGCTCCTCGATAAGATTTCGCTGGCACCATTATAGATGTCGGGCAAAGAAATTTGTTTCGCGCGCGAGGGCGAACGGGAGACCGGTTCAGCGCGGTTATGAAAAGCACGAGAGCCAGTTTTGCGGATGCTGGAACAAGGTCGCCTGATGCAGCACTGTCAATTTTTCGTCGAAGCGCAGCGCGTTTCGAAAAGATTTTGGTTGACTTTTGACATCGGAATTCAATCGTCGTGACTTTGGTGTCGCGACTTGCGCGAAGTGATCATCATTTTTCTCTTGACTTCATTTTTCAATAACTCTATACATCAACTAGTTGCAGTAAAACACCACTGCACAGTTCCATGAAGAATGGAAGGGAGAATAGGAACAATGGCAACCAAGAAAAAGGCAAAGAAGAAAAAGAAACACTAAGTAAGTTCAGTACGAAGTCAAAAGGGGACGCGCAATGCGTCCCCTAAGTTTTTGCCTGGAATTCAATTCCTGGGGAGAGGTTGCCTCTCTCACCCATTCCTGGAATCATCCGGCGGCCGCGACGTTCAGTTCCGCTTGTCCTCTGCTGGCTGCGGAATGCGCTTCTCCCGCTCCGGACACAAGCTGCGATATGCGCAGAAGTTGCAATAGATCCCCGGCCGCGCCTCGAAAATGCCTGCGGCGATTCCCTGGGCCGCGTCCTTCACGCGCGCGCGCGCGCCGAGCAGGTCTGAGCCCGTGCGCGCGGTGACGACGGCAACGTTCTCTTCCAGGTTGTGAAAAACCAGCGCTCCCACTTTGTATCCCCACTTTTCCTGGGCTGCGATGGCGTAAAGGGACAACTGCAGGCTGGTGTCTGCGTTCTCCTGATCGCGGGCCTTTCCGGTTTTGTAGTCGATGATGGCCACTGATCCGTCGGGCCGGCGGTCGATGCGATCGATTCTTCCTGCGACCACGGTTTCGTCGATGCGGATCTCGAAGGACTGTTCCGTGTGAAGGACCTGGTCAGCGGGAATCGAGCGAGCCCCAGCCAGGAAGTCACGGAGTTGCGCGATTCCCAAGTTTTCATAGAGCTCGTGCTGGTAGACTTCCTGGATTTTGGCAGCGGCGAGGTCTTGCCGGAAAAGATCGATCAGTTCGTCGTCGGACTTGGGACGTCGGAGACGGACCGAGTCGAAGTAAGTCTTGAGCACACGATGAATCGCGGCGCCATACTGCATGGCTGCGGCCGGTTTCGCGGCGATACGCCAATCGCGCTCCAGCTTGAACTGCAGTCCGCAGCGTTCGTAGGTATCGACTGCCG
>Ga0187783_10004711_pt1 | contig 10087 bp, 8 predicted proteins | sample 1015_SJ02_MP02_2_FD_132471 | JGI IMG/M metagenome (GOLD analysis project Ga0187783, IMG submission 132471) | Tropical peat soil microbial communities from peatlands in Department of Meta, Colombia - 1015_SJ02_MP02_20_MG | ecosystem: Environmental > Terrestrial > Soil > Wetlands > Peat | place... | reverse complement strand
CTCTGACCTGCTAACGTGCGAACTGTCAGGCGCCCGTGTTTCGTCCGGGCGCACCTGCGTCAGAAAGGCGTAAGTGGACGTAGGCATCACTCGCCGCGCTTCTATCCGACCAATTCCCAATCCGCGCGGCGTGATGCGGGCCGCATTCGCGGCCCTCTTGCTATCCATCGCCATCGCCGTCTCGGTTCCGCCCGCCGCGGCCCATGCGGTCGCGGCGCGATCGTCCGCGGCGGCAACCCTGGCCAAGAGGGAGATGAGGCTCCGCCTGGCCGCCTGGCACTACGCAACTCGCCAGCGCGGCAAGCCCTACATCTGGGGCGGCACCGGGCCGTACGGCTACGACTGCTCCGGCCTTGTCTACGCCGCCTACAAGGCGGCCGGCATAGTGCTGCCGAGGACGACCTACGAGATGCTCGGCAGCTGGCGGCTCGTCCGGATCCCCAAGTCCAAGGCCCGCCGCGGCGACCTGGCGTTCTTCGGCACTGGTCACGTCGAGCTCTACGACTGGGGCCCCTGGACGTTCGGCGCCGCGACCACGGGCACGCTCATCGATTACCACCTGATGAACGTGTTCTGGCACCCGACCATGTACTTCATGGTCAAGCTGTAACTGCGCCCGGGGCCGCCCGCCCGGTCCTGAGCAATGCCCGCTACTGTGCCCGCTGGCCGCACCAGGTGCGTCGGCGCGCCTAGCCGGCCTCGCTTGCCGCGAGGTGCCGGTCGACCAGCTCCCTGGCCAGCGCCAGGGAGCTGGTGGCCGCGGGCGAAGGCGCGTTCCGCACGTGGGTCGCGCCCGGCGTGTGCGAGATCGCGAAGTCGTCGAGTAGCCTGCCGTCCCGGCCGACGGCCTGGGCGCGCACTCCGGCCGCGGGGACCGGGTCGATCTTCATTCCCTCGATCGCGGGCACGTACTGCGCGCACGCCCGGATGAACGCCTTCTGGCTGGCCGCCATCCGCATCTCGTCCAGGCCGCTGCGCCAGAACCGCCGGGCGACGGCCCATGTCCCCGGCCACGTCAGGGTGCCCAGCAGGTCGGTGAGCCGCACCGTCCGCAGGCTGTAGGCGTCGCGGGCACCCGCCAGCAGCGCGGTCGGGCCGAGCATCGGGGGGCTGCCCATGTGGCTGGTCACGTGCACGCCGAGGAACGGCAGCGCCGGGTCCGGCACCGGGTAGACCATCCCCCGCACAACGTCCGGCTGGCCCTCGGCCAGGCGCAGGTACGCACCCCGGAAGGGAACGATGCGCGGATCGGGCGAGGCACCGGCGGACACGGCCAGCCGGTCCGACCACAGGCCCGCGCACACGATGGCGGCGCTGGCCCGGACTGCGCCACCGGAATGAGCCAGGATCGTCTCGGTGCCCTCGCGCCGGATGGCGGTGATCGCGGTCCCGAGCGCGAACGCAACGCCCTGGCCGCGCAGTTCCTTCTCGAGCGCCCTGGCTACCGCGCCGTAATCGACGATGCCGGTGGCGGGGGAGTACAGGCCGCCCAGGCCGCGGCACTCGGGCTCGATCTCGCCGATCTCGGCCGCGCTCACCTCGCGCAGGCCGGGGACACCGTTGGCGCGGCCGCGTTCGCCGAGGTCGGCCAGCCGCGCCAGCTCGCTCTCCCTGACCGCGACAATGATCTTGCCGCAGCGTCGGTAGGGAACGGCGTGCTCGTCGCAGAACTCGTACATCATCCGGGCGCCGTCGACGCACAACCGTGCCTTCAACGAGCCCGGCGTGTAGTAGACGCCGCTGTGGATGACGCCGGAGTTGTGGCCGGTCTGGTGAAAGCCGACCGTGTCCTGCTTGTCGATGACGATCAGGCTCGCGCCGGGACGGCGGCGCAGGAACTCGCGGGCCACCGCCAGCCCGACGATCCCGGCGCCGACGACGGCCAGGTCGTACGTATCGCTCACAGTGGAGCACGATAGCCGACCGGACTGGGCTAGCCGGACAGACCGGACCCTGCCCCGCACGAACGGAAACGTGCAGGGCAGGACCGGTCCGTCCAGCCCAGCCGCAATCAGGCAGGCAGAACCCCAAGTTCGGACAGAGGCACAGGGTCGGGGACCGGGCAGGGCGTGCTGACGGGAAGGGTCTGGCCCGCTCGTGCGCTCTCGAGGAGGGTTTGCATGACGTCTAGGACGTGGAGGGCTAGTTCGGCGGAGGCTCGGTGGGGGCGGCCGGCGGAAAGGGCCTCGGCTAGGTCAGCGACTCCGATTCCTCGGGCGGCGTTCCGGTAGCCGGCGCTGACGGGGAGCGGGGACCACTCGCGCTCGCCGGGCCGGCTGATCAGCACGTCCCCGCCGAAAGTGTTGGGGTCGGGCGAGGCAAGGCTGCCCTCGGTGCCGTGGATCTCGATCCGCGGCTGCGCCGATGCGACCACGTCGAAGCTGGTCGTGATCGTGGTCAGCACGCCGCTCACGTGCTCCAGGATCCCGGTGACGTGGGTGTCGACCTCGACCGGGAAGCTCGTCCCGGCGCGGGGACCGGATCCGATCACCCGCTCCGACCGGGCCTGGCTGGCGGCTCCGGTCACCCGCTGCACCGGGCCGAGCATGTGCACCAGCGCGCTCAGGTAATACGGGCCCATGTCGAACAGCGGGCCGCCGCCGGGCTGGTAATAGAACTCCGGGTCCGAATGCCAGAACTCGTGCCCGGCAGTCGTGAATGCCGCGTTCGCGGCGACGGGCGTGCCTATCAGCCCGTCGGCGATGGCCCGGCGGGCGGTCTGGGTGCCCGTTCCGAACACGGTGTCGGGAGCACAGCCGACCCGGAGCCCGGCGGTCCGCGCTGCCAGCACCCCACGTCCCCTGGCCAGGTCGAGGGCCAGCGGCTTCTCGCCGTAGACGTGCTTCCCGGCGGCGAGGGCAGCCAGCGCGACCTGCGCGTGCGCGGACGGGATCGTCAGGTTCAGCACGAGGTCAACGTCGCGCGATCCGAGCAGCTCGGAGGCTGGGGCCGCGCGGGCGGCCGGGGCGTGCTGCAACCCGGCCTGCGCGCGCTCCGGAATCAGGTCGGCCAGCATGGTTACCCGCACCTGCGGCAGCCGATCCAGCGTGGTCAGGTAGGCCCGGCTGATCTTGCCGACACCGACCACGCCGACTCTCAGCGGCTCGCCCACGTCATGCTCCGCTCGATGATGGTCCGGATGCCGGGCAGTTTCAGGTCTTCCATCTTGTGGCCGACTGTGCAGATCGCGATCCGGCCCGAGCCCCAGTTCCTGGTCCAGACGGCGGGCGCGACGACGGGCACTGCCCACGGATCGCCGGGCCGGGAGGGATGGGTTGTCGTCGCCAGTACCTCGCTGTAGGCGTCGGTGAGCACCCAGTACTGCTCGGTGTGGAGCGTGATGGCGGGAATCCCGGCGACGATCGGGTGCGCGGCCTGCTGCGGCACGACCTCGACTGTGTAGTCGACAAACCCGCGCGGATGACACGCGAACTGACCACCGACCATGTGCATGTAGTCGGGGCTGTCACGGAACGAGTCCACGATGCCGCCGTGCCATCCGGCGAATCCGGTCCCGGCCGTTATCGCGGCGGTAAGGCCGCGCAGCTGAGCCGGCTCGATCGTGCCCATCGTCCAGCACTGCACGATGAGGTCGGCACGCCGCATCAGCGCGGTGTCGGCGTAGCAGTCCAGCGAATCGGAGACGACCGTCTCGAAGCCGGACTCGCGCAGGAACGGCAGGAAGCTATCGGTAGCCTCGACCGGCTGATGGCCCGTCCAGCCACCGCGCACCACCAGCGCGGTGCGTTCGCCCTCGGGTTTCTCCCGCGCTGGCTCGTAGCTCACCAGGCCTGGCCGTACTCGTCCTCGGGTTGCACGTCGTACATACGGTCGCGATAGCGGTTCGCCGCCATCCGGGCGACGATGATCTCCCCGAGCGCGAAGGCGGCGAGGAACATAATCAGCGCACCGAGACCGTAAAAGAATCCCAGCCGTTCGAGGAACACCATCGTGGCGGGGCGGAACACCGCGCCCAGGTTGACGATCGGCGTTCCGGGCGAGATCGAACTGCCGGGCAGCACGAGCGCGACTACGGGCAGCCCGACCACGAACCACGCCCCGCCCAGCGCGGCCAGGAACGCCGCCGGAGCGGCCATGCTGTCGGTGAGCACAATCAGCAGTCCGCCCAGAACGACCGTGATGCCTGGCACCACCGACAGCCACAGACGTCCCGGGGTGTACGCCCACGCGGTGTCGGGGGTGTAGGCGTATCCGAAATACGGCCCGACAAACGGAATAATCGCTCCCCAAGCGCCAAGCAGCATGAGCAGGCTGCCTGTCACTCTCCCTCGGTTGGCCAGAGCCTCGCCGGTCATGACGTCACCTCCCGAGCTCCGCTACCCAATCTGGCGCAGTTACCCCCCGCTTGTGAACCCATTCAGGCAGGGAACGCGGCACCGGAGGCAACGCGCGTGCTCCCCGCGCGGCGCGGGGCGGCGCGCCGAGCCCCGGCCGGCCTAGTCGTCGCCTTTGTCGGGCACATTGTTTGTCTAGTCGGGAAAGGCCCGAGCGCGTAATCTCAGGGCATGCTCGCTCGCCGTCCGCCCGGGATTTCTGATCCGCTGGGCCTTCCCGACGACGATGACGGCGACAACGACTACGACCACGACGATGACGACGATGACGACGATCAGGAGAGCTAGGACGTAAGGCCGAAGTGGGCGATATCTTCAAGGCTATCTCGGCGGGTTTCGCTAGCTTCGTCTTTGCCTGGCTAACGCCGTCTCTGGTGACCGTCGGAATCTTCGTCATCTTCCTGTGGCCAGAGGTTCGGACCGCCAGTCCTTTCCGGCCGGTATCGCATGTGGCTGGCGCCAACGCGACCGCGGCAGCGCTGGTCTTCGCGTTCTCGGTCGTAGTACTCGCGGTGACCTTCGCTTACGCGTCGCTGCCTATTTACCGCATCCTCGAGGGCTACTCACTGCCCCGGTTCTTGCGGCGCCCGCTGCTGCGCCGGCAGCAGCGTGAGTTTGCCAGGGTCCGAGACGCCGAGCGTCGTTACGCGGCTACGGGCAAGATGCCGGCGGGCATAGGGATCGAGGACTTCCGGCGGTTTCCGGAGAAGCCAAGCGCCGTTCGTGCGACTAGCCTCGGAAATGCGCTGGCGGCGATGGAGAGCTGGGGGAGTGAGCGCTATAACCTCGACACGCTGCTTATGTGGCACGAGTTGTACGGGGTTTCGCGTGACAACGTCCGCCGCGATACTGATGAAGGCCGCGCGCCCGTCGACTTTTTCGTAAGCTCGATCGCCCACATGACGCTTCTGTTCGCTGGCTGCGTCGTGATCGCGGCGCTGATACCGCAGGCCAGGATCAGAGCCCTGGTGATAGCGGTCGTGGCGCTGCTGGTAGTGCCGGCCAGCTATCGGCTGGCGGTCAAGAACATGGTCGACTGGGCCCAGAGCGTCAAGGCAATGGTGAACCTCGGTCGAGCAGACCTGGCGGAGGCCCTTGGGTTGCGGATTCCTCCCGGGCTCGAGGGCGAGCGCAGGATGTGGCTGCTCCACTACTGGGCCGTCGAGCAAAACCAGCCGCGGTACATCGAGAGGTACGACAAATACCGGCGGTCGAGACCGCGCGTTCGGTCTCCGGAAGGCCCTGGCGTCCGCGGCCGGTCGGCAGTTACTCCGGAGAGCGACGCCTAGGTGCCGCGTGCCTGCTGCTGCTGCTCGTCCGGCGCGCCGGACGGCTGTTCGCGATGTCGCCAGCGGTAGGCCAGACGGGCTCGCGCATCGGGTCGTCGTCGGAGAGTATCCGGGAAAATAGGCGCGGCGTCAGCGAGGCCCGGATCAGGTCGCGTGTCGACGTCGCCATCGGGGCCAGGTAGGACTCGACGACGTCGAACTGGCGCGACAGCCGGGTCGACTCCTGGGCCGCCCGCCGGTGCCGTTCGCCGAGAAGAATGATGATGGCCGCCGCGATCAGCGACACCAGCGAGGCGATCAGGTACGCGGAGAAAACGCTCCAGACCCAAGACGGGCGCGTGGCGCCGTTGTGGTCCAGCGACGCAATCTGAATTAGTCCCGCGATCACGATGCCGAACGCGGAAAGCACAAGCGCGGTGGCAATCGAGAAGTAGGTGAGGGCGGCTCGCCGCTCGCGCCTCGCGTCCCCGGCGTAGTGGGCGGCGATGTCGGCGAGCTTCGATGTCTGCGCCGGTGCTGCGGCGGCAGTTCCCCGCTCGATCAGCAGCAGATCGGCGGCGACCCCGTTGAGGCTCGTCAGGAGCCGGTCGGCCAGTACGTCAAGAGTCCGGATCTCGGGCACGGTAATGGGCGGCCGGGCGGTCGCGGAAAGCACAGCCAGATAGTCGGCGCACTCGTTCAGCTGCTCATCGAGTGCTGCGAACCGCCCGCTCCACTGGGCGTCAAGCTTCGGCCCGAACCTGCCGGCCAGATCGCCGACGACGTCGCAGACGACGTGAAACTTCTCCGCGAGGGCGGAATGCGCGGCGCTCGCCCTGAATGCCGGTGCGGAGAGCGAGCCTCCCAGGCGTGACGCGGCGGAAGCCATGCTGGCAGCCCGGCCGGATATCTGGGCTGCACGTGACTGCACGTCCAAAGGCTACGTGCTGGCTTTTCCCGGCGAATGCCGACATGCCGCACCGTTCGCCGGATAGCAATCCTGCCGGTGACGGCGGCTGAGGCAGGGCGGGCGCGCTAGCCGCGGGCCGCGGCGCGGAGCGAGCGATACAGCAGCAGCTGATCACCAAGGCGGCGCCGAAGCTCGCGCTCCAGACCGCCGATCGGGACGAGGTTCTGCGGAGCGCGGGGATCCTTGTGCGGCGCGCTCGCCAGCGGCGGCAGCAGGCACGCGCTGAGATCGGCCAGCCGCCGGACCTCGGGCACGGGGAGTTCGGCCGAGCATTCGAGCCGGACCACCCCCGACCAGGGCGCGCCCGGGGTGCCAGGCAGCCGGAGGTACCACGAGTTCCGCCGCCACGAGGTGCCCATCGTGAACGCCGGGGTGCGCTGGCCGGGCTGCAGCGCAGCCACCGTCGCTGCCTGCGCCGGCGGCAGGTAAGTGGTGTGGTGGGTCTTGATGTAGCCGATCGTGCGATCCAGGTGCGTGCGCCCGCGTAGCGGCCCGTCAACGAACAGGAGGTCACTAGCGTCCGAGTGCTCCTTGCGGAACAGCATGGCCAGCTGGACCTCGGTGTCACTCAGCCGCTGCTGCAGCGCGAGCGAGAGCTGGTCGAGGCCCGGTCCGGCCGCCCGCCGGGCCGGATAGCAGCCGTACCTGATCGCGAGGTCCGTAGCATCCGGCGCCGCTGTGAAAAGGCCCCGTTCGACGGTGACCTCGGTGATCCGTGCCGAGCCGTTACAGCTCACAAGCCCGGCCGCATACGAGGCGGCGATGCCGGCCGCGGGCTGCGGGTCCGCGCTGTGCACCCAGACCCGCGCGTCGATGCGGCGCACGCCGTCGAGGAACAGCACGGTGTCGGGAACGTCGGGCCCGGCGGTCGCCGCGATCGGCCGCCACTGATCCGCCGGAAGCTCCAGGTCGAGGTTGAGCTCCGCCGTCGACTCCGGCCGCCCGCCCCCGGCCATCTCCTCGCCGAACGCCTGGCCGTAGCCGGGGTCCCACGGGTCGACGGAGTACGTGACCGGGGCGGCTACCGTGGTCAAGCGAAATCCTTCGCGGCAGTGTTGTGTGCGGCCGGGTCCCTGACGATCGAGGAGGCCGTGCCGGTCCTGGTGACGACGAACCTCACGGGGACGCGCTCGGCCAGTTCGCTGACATGCGTGATAACGCCCACCATGCGATCAGAGTCTGCCGCGAGCCGCTCCAGTGTGCTCGCAACCGTCTCCAGCGTGTCGCTGTCCAGCGTCCCGAACCCTTCGTCCAGGAACATGGAGTTCAGCTCGCGCATCCCGGCCGAGAGGCCAATCACCTGCCGGGACAGGGCCAGCGCCAGGGCCAGCGACGCCTGGAAGGTCTCGCCCCCCGACAGGGTGTGCACGGGCCGGCGGGAGCCCGCGTCCTCGTAGTCGATCACGACCAGGTCGTTGCGATCGTCCCGGTCGAGCTCGTACTGCCCGCCGGACAGCTCCATCAGCGTCGCGGACGCCTCCGTCACCAGGGAGTCGAGGGCTTCGCTGCACAGCCAGTTCTCGAACTTGTTCGCTCGGAGCAGGTTGCCGAGCATGGACGCGACCTGCTCCTCTTCCTTGCGCGCGGCGATGTCCTTGTCCAGCCGCTGCGCCTGCTTGCGGTCCTCGCGGATCCTGGTCAGCCTGGCCTCGGCGCGGGCGCGCTGATCAGCGACTGCCCGCTGGATGCGGGATATCGGGTCGATCTCCTCAATGCCGTGCTCGGCCAGCAATCCCGCGAGCGCGGCGACGCCGTCGGCGAATTCCTGCTGGAGCTTGTCGGCGGTCTCGTTCAGGCCGGGGAGGCGCTCGGTCCGCCGGGCGTGCTCGTCCTGCGCCCAGGCGACGAGGGTGGCCCAGGCCGCGGCAAGATCGGCCGCTCCCGCCGGTGCGATCGCCGGCACCCCGAGGGGGACCAGCTTGTCCCGCTCGGCGCTGAGTTTCGCCCAGGCCCGCCGCTCCTCCGCGACGAGCGCTTCACGGGCTGCTTCGGCCACGGCGAGCTCGGTCCCGCGCGCGGTCGCCTCGGTCCGGGTCGCGCTCACCGCGGCGTCCGCGGTGTCGATCGCGGTGAGCTGCTGGCGCAGGTCTTCTTCCGCCGGGACGCCCGCCATGACCTGGGCGGCCTTGTCCAGCCGGGCTCTGGTGGCGTCGAGGTCGGACCTGGCGGCGACGGCGGCCATCGCCGCTTTCCGGTGCGCGTCGCTAGCCTGCAGCTGAGCCTTTGCCGCGGACGCCGCGACTGCCTGAGCCGCGGTGAGGCTGGCGGGCACGGTCCGCGCGGGAACGGTCCGGACCTGCTGCTCGCACACGGGGCACGTGTCACCGGCATGGAGGTGCTGGGCAAGATCGGCGGCCTGGTGCGCGCGCTGGGCAGCGGCGAGGTCTTCGTGCGCGCCGGCGAGCGCGTGATCGGCGCCGCCTAGCTCGGCCGCGAGCCGCTCTTCAGCTGCCTCGGCCGCCGCCAGGGCCGTCTGCTGTCGCTCCGCGTCCTCCGTGAGCTCGCGGCGCAGCTCGTAATTCCGCAGGTGCTTGAGGGCATCGGCCTTGTCGGGCAGTCCGCCGCGGATCTCGGCCGCGGCCGCCGCCAGGCGTTCTGACTCATCCCGCCGGGCCTTGCCGTCGGCGACAAGTGCGTCGGCGGCGGTGATCTGCTGAGCCAGGCCCGGAACCGCGTCCGGGGTGCGGACGGCCGCGAGGACCTGTGCCTCGTTCCCGGCATCGGAAGCCATCTGGCGCGCCGCCGCGGCTTGCTGACGCAGATCGTCCAGCGAGGCGAGGCTGGTCTCGACCGTCTCGGCCAGCGTGGTCAGCGCGTCCAGGCGGGTCCTGGCCTCGGCCTCGGCCTCGGGCGTCGCGTCGGCGAGCTGGTCACGGGCCTGCTCGGCCTGCCTGCGCCGGTCGGCGGCGCGGTCGGCCCGGACCCGGGCCCGCTGGCCGATCTCCTTGTAGACGCCGAAGGCGAGCAGCTCGACGAGCAGGCGCTGCCGGTCGGCGGGCTTGGCCCGCAGGAACTCGGAGAAGCCGCCCTGGGGGAGGAGCACCGACTGGGTGAAGTGCTCGTAGCTGAGGCCGAGCAGTTCCGCCACCCTGGTCTTGACCTCGTCGGGCCGGTCGGCCAGGGACTCCACGCTCGCCTCGAGCAGCTCGGCCAACGGCGCGCCCGGCGGGATATTCGCGTCGAGGCGCTCGAGCCGCGCGGCCTTCGTGGTGACCTGGCCGCGCTTGTCGCGCTGCAGCGAGCGGGCGGCGACGTAGCGCTCCCCGGCCAGCTCGAAGATCAGGCTGACGTCGCAGGCGTTGGCCGAGGGCGCGAGCGCGTTGCGGATCTCCCGCTCGTTGTCCCAGCGCGGGATCGTGCCGTAGAGGGCAAAGCAGAGCGCGTCGATGACCGTGCTCTTGCCCGAGCCGGTGGGCCCGACGAGGGCGAAGAAGTCGACGCCGGTGAAGTCGATCTCGGTCTGGTGCCGGTAGCTGCCGAAGCCGTCGAGAACG
>Ga0187783_10004709_pt1 | contig 10090 bp, 5 predicted proteins | sample 1015_SJ02_MP02_2_FD_132471 | JGI IMG/M metagenome (GOLD analysis project Ga0187783, IMG submission 132471) | Tropical peat soil microbial communities from peatlands in Department of Meta, Colombia - 1015_SJ02_MP02_20_MG | ecosystem: Environmental > Terrestrial > Soil > Wetlands > Peat | place... | reverse complement strand
CGAGGGCTTCCTTCCGCAAGTCGGAAACAGCTTTCAATGGGCGGACAATTTGACTTGGATCAAGGGCAACCACACTTTCAAATTCGGTGCCGATGTTCGCCGCATGCGTTTTGACCAGTATTACTATTACGATATCAACAGCAACTACTTATTTGACAATACCGGGCCGAATGCAATTCTTCCCGGGGATGGAGACAATTACGCGGAGTACCTGCTTGGCCTGAGTGACGATTGGACCCAAGGGTCGGGGCAACGCGAGGATGTCCGGGGTACCATGGTCTACCCCTTTGCCGAGGATAGCTGGAAGATCAAGCCGAACCTGACCTTAAATTATGGACTACGATGGGAACTCAATACTCCCCCCACGGACATCTCCGGGCACGTAGAGACATTCCGGCCGGGACAGAACTCGACCGTCTATCCGTGCGCCTTATCCCCCGTTGGCGAACAGGAATTGGGGGTCACCAGCTCCAGCTGCGCTGCGGCTGGAGTTCAACCGACCGGACTGGTGGTGCCGCACGACGCGGGCGTGCCGGCGGGCATGACTTCGACCTATTACAAGGCTTTTGCACCGCGGATTGGGCTGGCCTATAGCCCCAATTTCGATAGCCGCGTCCTGGGCAAGCTCTTCGGCAATAATGGCAAGACCAGCATCCGCGCTGGTTGGGGTCTGTTTTACAATCCCATCGAGGAGCTCGTCATGGCGCAGTTCGGCGCCGAACCGCCATTCGGGGGCAGCTCTTCGCTGTTTGAGACCTTTTTCAACACTCCGTTCGTCTACCAGGCGGGAGGCTCGAGAGCGCCCAATCCCTTCAACGGAATTCTCACCCCGACCCCGGGACAGCCGGTCGACTACTCCTTATTTCGCCCGATTCTTCTTTACGGCGAGTTCCAGCCACATATCCGCACGCAATACACCGCGCAATATAATCTCACCGTCCAACGACAACTGGCCAGGGATCTGATGCTGCAGGTCGGATATGTGGGATCGCAGGGGCACCGCCTGCTTGCCTCGTACGACCTCAACCCCTCCACTCCGCAAACCTGCCTGGATCTCATTGCCCTGTCGAATACGAACTCGAGTAGCGTTCTGACCGGCCCGGGCGGTTCGCCGACTACCTGTGGTCCGGAACTGGAAGACGCTCCGTTCTTTATTCCCCCGGGCACGGTACTGTCCAATGCGCTGCACCTGCCCTATGCCCACTATAACAGCGTGCTTCCCGCCGGAACGACGATCGGCGCGAATGGGATTACCTTGGTCGGCCTGCGCCCGTACTCCTCGCCAGCCTGTAACCCATTTAACGGTACGGGCTGTCCGCTCGACGGCGTCCCGGTATTTAGCGACGTCTTCGCGGAAAACACGATAGCCAGCTCCACCTACAACGCCTTTGAGGCAATGCTCGAAAAACGTTTCTCCCAGGGCCTGCAATTCCAGGCTGCCTACACCTTTAGCAACTCCATGGACAACGCATCCACTTTTGAGGAGACCCTGGATCCGTTCAACTTTAGCCGGAGCCGGGCGCTCTCGTTTTTTAACCCCCGGCAGCGGTTTGTCATCAGCTATGACTGGGAGCTGCCGTTCCCGAAGCGTCAGGGCTTGATGGGAACGCTGACCAACGATTGGGCGGTCTCCGGTATCACTCAGTTCCAAGCCGGGTTTCCCATCCGCTTGGACACCGAAGACGACACCGAATTGATTGCCAGCATCTTCTTTCTCGGGACAGAAGCTCCGCAGAGAGTCGCACCCTTCACCACGCTGAACCCTAAAACGAACGCCGGCTTCTGGTTCAATACGAATGATTTCCAGGATCCGCCGCTCGGGCAATTCAACAACGGCACGCAGCGCTCCATCTGCTGCGGCCCCGGTCTCCAGGACTGGGACTTCGCGGTTCACAAGAAGATCCCGATCAGCGAGAGCAAGTACTTCCAGTTCCGAGCCGAGATGTTCAACATTTTCAACCATACGAATTTCTATAATCCGGATGGGCATTTCTCCGATGGTCCCACCGAATTCGGAAGAATCACCCAGGCGCAAGACCCGCGCCTGGTGCAGTTTGCTTTGAAGTTTTATTATTAGCCGGCGTCCCCCACGGCTTCTGCTCGACCGGGGCACACAATCTAATGGTCGCGACTGCGACCTGAGTTTCTTGGAGACCTGGATGTATCACGAACTCGAGAAGGAGCTGGCGAGTTTTGCGCGCCGCACGCCCAAATCCGCCGCATCGCACAAACAAAACTTGCGGCGCATCCCGCTCGGGGTGGCCAGTAACTACCGCGCTTACGATCCCTATCCGATTTTTGTCAAGGAAGCGCAAGGCTCGCATTTCCGCGATCTCGACGGCAACGATTACGTCGACTACAACCTGTGTTTCGGCGCGCTCATGGCCGGCCATTGTCATCCCGCAGTCATGCAGGCGGTCGCGCCGCGCCTGGCGGCCGGCACCATGTTCGGCATGCCGCACGACCTGGAGTGGCAGCTGGCGGATGCGATTGCCGAGCGCTATCCGGTGGAGATGGTCCGCTTTGGTTCGAGCGGGACAGAAGCAACCATGCACGCTTGCCGGCTGGCTCGCGCCGCCACCGGACGGGATAAGATTCTGAAATTCGAAGGCGGCTATCACGGGCTCCACGACACGGCTTTGGTCAGCGTGAAGCCCGAAGCCGCGGATTTTGGCGACGTACACGCTCCCACTTCGGTGCCCGCCGGTCTGGGAGTGCCCAAGGCAGCCCTGGCCAACGTTCCCATCGCGAGCTTCAACGATCTAGCCAGCGTTGAACTTCGCTTCCACGAGAATCGCGGCCAGATCGCGGCCATCATTCTCGAGCCCATCATGATGAATGTGGGCCTCTGCCTTCCCCAGCCCGGCTTCCTCGAAGGCTTGCGGGAGATCGCCAGCAAAAACGGCGCCCTGCTGATCTTCGATGAAGTGAAAACCGGAGCCAAGCTGGCCCGGGGCGGTGCTGCGGAATACTTTGGCGTGAAACCCGACATGATCTGCCTGGCCAAATCGATCGGCGGCGGTTTTCCCCTGGCGGCCTTCGGCGCCCACAAGTCAGTCATGGACCTGATCTCCCAGCACAAGGTTTTTCACGGCGGCACGTACAACACCAATCCGGTTTCGATGGCTGCCGGTTTGGCCACGTTTCGCGAGGTGCTGGTGCGGGAGAACTACACCCACGTGGACAAGCTCAACCAGAAACTGGTCGAAGGCTACCGGAAGACGATTGCCCAGGTGGGTCTGCAGGCCTATGTGGCCCGTGCGGGCGCCAATGGCGCGCTGATGCTCTTGCCCAAAGAGATCCGCAACTATCGCGATTGGAAGGCGATCGATACCGAGGTTTGGCGACATTACTGGTTTGGTATGGTCAACCGCGGCGTCATGCCGCAACCGTACTGGTGGGACGAGCAGTGGACCATCTCGGTGCAGCATACGGAAGCCGATATTGAGAAGCATCTGGCCGCCTTTGCCGATCTAGCGCCGGGATTGGCGAAAGCGCAGCAAGAGCGGATGGCGGAGATGGCCATCGGTTAAAAGAGGCCAAGGAGAGCCCGTGCCAGCCAATACGCATGAGGCCGACCAGCCTCATCTGAAACGCGCCCTCGGCCGTTGGGATCTGGTTTTGCTGTTTGTGGTGGCGGTGGTGAATCTGAACGTGGTTCCCACGATCTCCGCCAACGGCGCGGTTACGGTTTGGCTGTGGCTGGTCGCGCTCCTTCTGTTTTTTTGGCCGCAAGCGATCGCCGTGATTGAACTGGCCGACCGTTACCCCGGAGAAGGCGGGGTTTATCTCTGGGCCAAGCGCATCTTCGGCGACTTTCACGGATTCCTCTCCGGCTGGTGTTACTGGACGAATAACATCTTTTACGTGCCAACCGTGCTGCTCTATTTTGTCGGCATTGCGGTCTTCGTTGCCGGCCCGGAGAAGCAGAGCCTGGCCGATCGACCGGGGTTCACCTTCAGCGCATCGATTGCCCTGTTGGCCCTCCTGGTCGTGCTCAATGTTCTGGGCTTGGGCGTCGGCAAATGGGTGAACAATCTTGGCGGCATCGGCACCGCCCTTACCGCGGGGGTGCTGACCGTCCTCGGCGTGGTTGTGGCCTATCGCTTCGGGATCTCCGTCCATCAAGCCGACTTTCGCATCCCCGGCGATCTTCGTCTGGTGAACGCCTTGGGGGTGATCTGTTTCGGCCTGGTCGGACTCGAACTTGCCTCGGTCATGGGAGACGAGATCGAAGATCCGAAACGCACCTTACCCGGAGCGGTCGCCTTGGGAGGAGTCGTCTGCGGAGTGCTTTACATCGGCGCCACGCTAACTTTGCTGTTGGCCTTGCCGAAAAACCAGATCGGGGTCCTAGCCGGGATCATGCAAGCCGTCAGCCAGATGGCCGCCCAAATCGGGGTCGGCTGGCTGGCGGCGCCCTTCGCCCTGGTGCTCAGCGTGTCGATTGCCGGCATCGCCTCCGCATGGTTGTCCGGTTCGGCGCGCATTCCGTTTGTCGCCGGACTGGATTCCTACCTGCCCGAGGGACTCGGGAAGCTGCATCCGCGCTATGCCACTCCCTACGTCGCCCTGATCGTGCACGCCAGTCTTTCGGCTTTGTTTCTCGCCATGAGCTTTGTGGGCGCACAGGTCAAGGAAGCTTTCGTTACCATGCTGGATTTGGCGGTGGTGCTGCAGTTGATCCCGTTCCTTTATATGTATGCCGGGTTGATCCGGCTGGCGGCAAGCTCGGAGGCGGGCGGGCACTACAGTAGGAAGACGGTGCGGGCGGCCGGTTGGTGCGGCTTGCTCACGACCGTGCTGGCGGTGGCGGTGGCATTCGTGCCCTCCCATCAAATCGATTCGATTTGGCTGTTCGAGATCAAAATGGTAGCGGGAACGTTATTGTTCCTGGGGGTGGCGGCGTTTTTTTTCTTTGTTTACAGCCGGCGCAAGCTGCCGCAGGCAGCGGCCAGCCGGGTCTAGTGCGACGGGCGAGTAAAAGTCGGCGAGCGATGAACGAGTTCGAGGGAGGTCTTTATGCCAGCTGGGGTGCGTGCTGATGTCCGCAATTATCCCATGTACGTGAACGGTGAGTGGGTTGAGAGCAAGACGGAGAAAACCTTTCCGGTTTACGATCCGGCCACGGAGGAGGTGATTGCCCGGGTTCCGGACGCGCAGCCGGACGATGTGAATCGTGCGGTTGCTGCGGCCAAAGCTGCCTTCGAGGAAGGCCCCTGGAGTTCGAGTACCGCCCAGGAGCGCGGGCGGGTTTTGTTTCGTCTGGCCGAGAAAGTTCGCCAGCATGCGGAAAAGCTGGCGGAACTTGAAGCCCGCAACTGCGGCAAACCCATCGTCGAAGCCGAATTCGATATGGCCGACGTGGCGACCTGTTTTGAGTATTACGGTGGCCTGGCCACCAAGGTTCTGGGATACGTCAACCCGGTTCCCGATAATGCGGTCAGCTTGTCCTTGAAGGAACCGGTGGGCGTGGCCGGCCAGATCATTCCCTGGAATTATCCGCTGTTAATGGCAGCCTGGAAGCTGGCCCCGGCTCTGGCCGCCGGTTGCACCTGCGTGTTGAAACCGGCCGAGCAGACGCCCCTCACGGCGCTAGAGATGGCCAACTGGTTTGCCGAAGTCGGCGTGCCGCCTGGAGTGGTCAATATCGTCACCGGCTTTGGGGAAACCTGCGGGGCACCCCTGGTCGAGCATCCCGACGTCAACAAGATCGCCTTCACCGGCAGCGCCGCGGTGGGCAAGATGATCGTAAAGATGGCTGCCGACACGGTGAAGCGAGTCACGCTCGAACTCGGCGGCAAATCCCCCAACATTTTTTTTGCTGACGCAGACTTCGAGGCGGCGATCGATGGAGCCCTGTTCGGGGTTTTTATCAACCAAGGCGAGGTTTGCTCGGCCGGCAGCCGAATCCTGGTCGAGAAGACAATCTACAAGAAGTTTCTCGACGGCATGACCGAGAAGGCTAAGAAAATCAAACTGGGCGCTCCCCTCGATCGCGATACCAAGATGGGGCCGGTGATCAGCAAAGAGCAGTACGACCGCGTGCGCTCCTACCAAGCTCTGGGAAGAGAGGAAGCCAAGCTGGCGACGGGCGGCGGCCGAGCCGAGAAGTTCGCCAAGGGCTTCTACATCGAACCAACCATCTTCTATGACGTGCCGAACAGCGCGCGCATTGCCCGCGAGGAGATTTTTGGCCCGGTGGCGGCGGTGATCCCGTTTGACAATGAAAGCGAGGCGATCCGCATCGCGAATGACTCGCCCTATGGTCTGGCGGCCGCGGTCTGGACGCGCGACATCTTCAAGGCGTTCCGGGCAGTCAAGTCACTGCGCGCCGGCGTCGTCTGGGTGAACCACATGCAGCCCACCTACGTCGAAGCACCGTGGGGTGGCTACAAGCAGTCCGGCTTCGGCCGTGAACTTGGACCCTGGGGAATCGAAGAGTATTTGGAGACCAAGCAAGTCCACATCAATCTCAACCAACAGCCGATTGGCTGGTACTGAGTAACTGCAAGCGGAGAACGAGAAATCGTTTGAGAGCAACATGGGCACAATCCAATTAAGAACCCCGATTCCTGGCCCGCGGTCCAAGGCGCTCGCCGAACGTCGCGCCGCCGCAGTCCCGCGCGGCCTCTCCCATGCAACCCCGGTGTATGTCGCCAAAGCGGAAGACGCCTGGATCGAAGATGTGGATGGGAATCGCTACATTGATTTCGCCGGGGGCATTGGCTGCCTGAATGTCGGACACCGACAAGAACCGATCTTAACTGCTGTGCGGGAGCAGTTGGAGCGGTTTCTGCATACTTGCATCCAGGTTACGCCGTACGAAGCCTACATTCGCTTGGCTGAGCGGATGAACCAGGTCACGCCGGGCAACTTCCCCAAGAAAACTTTGTTCGTCAACAGCGGCGCTGAAGCCATCGAGAATGCGGTCAAAATCGCCCGGGCTCATACCCGGCGCGGGGGGATCATCGCCTTTGAGGATGCCTTCCACGGCCGTACCTTGATGACCTTGGCGCTCACCAGCAAGACCCATCCTTACAAGGCGGGATTCGCGCCCTTTCCGAGCGATGTCTACCGCATTCCCTACGCCTATTGCTATCGCTGCTCGTATTCCCTGAAGTATCCCGCGTGCAATCTCTATTGCGCCCACCATTTGGAGGACGCATTCAAGCGTATCGTGGCGTCGGAAGAGGTGGCCGCGGTCATTGCCGAACCGGTGTTGGGCGAGGGAGGCTTTGTGGTCCCGCCACCCGACTATTTTCGCGCGCTCAGCAATATCTGCCACCAGCACGGAGTTTTAGTCATCGCCGACGAGGTGCAAAGCGGTTTCGGGCGCACCGGAAAACTGTTTGCCTCGGAACACTTCGGTCTCGAGCCGGACCTGGTGGTTTCGGCCAAGTCGCTCGGGGGCGGCCTGCCGCTCGCGGCCGTCACCGGACGAGCCGAGATTATGGATGCGCCCGGGCCCGGAGGTTTGGGAGGAACGTTTGCAGGCAATCCTGTCTCTTGTGCGGCTGCCCTGGCGGTGCTTGATCTTTTTGACCGCGAGGACCTGCTCGAGCGGGCGAACCAAATCGGAAACCGCTTCCAAAAGCGGGCCAAGGAATGGCAGAAGCGTTGGGCGATGATCGGGGATGTGCGTGGTCTGGGCGGAATGCAGGCGATCGAACTGGTGAAATCCCCCGAGACCCGCGAGCCGGCCGCGGACGAGACCAAGGAGGTTACCCGCTCTTGCTACGAGCACGGATTGATTACGATCACCGCAGGATCGTACTCGAATGTCATCCGGGTTCTGGTGCCCCTGGTGGTCACTGGCGAGCAGATGGAGGAGGCGTTGGATGTGCTCGAAGCTGCGCTCGAGCCCGTAGCCGAACGCCAAACTGCGGTGGCCCAGGTGAGCTAACGCCAGTCTTCTGTCCTTAGAGGCACGACTCGAAGCTCGACAACTGGATTGGGCGGCCGATGGGGGAGCGATCCCGAGCCGCCTCATTCCTAACCAGACGCGAGGATTCAACCATGTCGGTTCTAGCACCGCCCATCACCAAGATCCCGAATTACGTCAATGGCCAGTGGATTGAGTCGCATGCCGCGGAATGGCTTGATGTCAACAATCCCGCGACGGGAGAAGTCATCGCCAAAGTGCCGCTCGCGGGTGGGCGCGAGGTGGCGCAAGCCGTCGAGGCGGCAGCCGGAGCCTATGCGGAGTGGCGCCGCACCCCTCCGGAAGATCGCATCCAGCCTCTATTCAAGCTGAAGCAGCTTCTCGAGGATCACGTCGACGAGTTGAGCCGCATCCTGACCGAGGAGAACGGCAAGACGCTTACCGAGGCCAAAGCCGAATTCCGCCGGGCCATTGAAAACGTCGAAGTCGCCTGCGGTATTCCCATGATGATGCAAGGCTACAACCTCGAAGACGTGGCGCGCGGCATCGATGAAACCATGATTCGGCAACCTCTGGGCGTGGTGGCCGCGATCGTGCCGTTCAATTTTCCCGGGATGATTCCGTTCTGGTTTCTTCCCTATGCCGTGGCCTGCGGCAACACCTTTGTTTTGAAGCCCTCCGAGCGCGTTCCGCTGACCATGCGCCGTGCCTTCGAATTGCTGGAGCGTGCAGGACTCCCGAAGGGAGTCGTCAATCTGGTGAACGGAGGCAAGGACGTGGCCAACGCCCTCGTTGACCACCCCAAGGTCCGGGCCATCAGTTTTGTGGGTTCGACGCCGGTCGCACGTCAGGTGTACGCCAGAGCGGGGGCGAATGGCAAGCGTGCGCAATGCCAGGGTGGCGCCAAAAACCATGTGATCGTGCTGCCCGATGCCGACATGCACATGACGACGCAAATCATCAGCGACAGCGCCTTCGGCTGCGCCGGCCAGAGATGTCTGGCGGTATCGGTCGCGGTCACAGTGGGGGAGGCGCAGGCGACATTTCGGGACGCGATCGCCGATAGCGCAGCCGGCCTGAGGGTGGGAAATGGTCTCGAGCCCGGCGTCCAGATGGGACCGGTCATTTCGCCCGCGAGCAAGGCCCGCATCGAGTCGCTCATCGCAAGCGGGGAAAAGCAGGGCGCCAAAGTCGTCCTGGACGGCCGCAACCCCAAGATTCCCCAGCACGAGGCAGGCAATTTCGTGAAGCCAACCATTCTCGACGATTTGCCGCCGACCAGTGAGCTGGCGGACACAGAAATTTTTGGCCCGGTGCTGAGCCTGGTTCACGCCCGTGACCTCGACGAGGCTCTGGCGTTTCTAGAGCGCAGTGCCTATGGCAACCAGGCGTCCTTATTCACTTCGAGCGGATCCGCCGCCCGCCGCTTCCGCTACGAAGCCCCGGCGGGAAACATCGGCATCAATATCGGAGTGGCGGCTCCGATGGCCTACTTCCCTTTCAGCGGTTGGAAAGACAGCTTTTTCGGCATCATGCACGGGCAGGGCCGCGACGCGGTCGAATTCTACACCGAGAAGAAAGTGGTGATCGAACGCTGGGCCAAAGAACACTCGCGGAAGTTTTAACCGCGATTCCTCCGCTCACCTAAGCTGGATGGTTCGCTCACAACTGGCCATTGGGCAACGAAAGTTCATTTTTGCCTAAACAGAAGTAGAGAACTCGGATGAGCGGCTTCTTGTCTCATTGCTGGCTCATCGCCTGATTCGGCCCGCCGCAACAAGTTCGGAGACACGTTCCACCGATGACTTGTCAGTATTCGGTTCCTGCCAAGATGTCAAACGCCTGTTTCAAGCGTGATCTGGAATCTATTTTGTCTAGCTTTACCACAGCCTCCTGACACCATAGGATTCAAATAACGCTTCCTTGCTGATGATGGGTATGTTCTCCGCCTGTGACTGAGCTATCAGCATACGGTCAAACGGGTCTTTGTGAGGACCCGGGAGTAGGCCCGCTCGGATACCGTGTTCCGCAGAGATGGACAGCAATTGAAATCCTTCGCGCTCAATGAGGATCGAGAAGTCCGAGACCAGGTCCGCAGCCGTCGGCAGTTTGCCCAGCCTCACCTTGGTCGCGATTTCCCAAGCCGAAGCGGCACTTACAATCACGCTGTTGTTAGTTTCCGCAATGATCTTGCGGGCGGCTCGG
>Ga0187783_10004708_pt1 | contig 10091 bp, 10 predicted proteins | sample 1015_SJ02_MP02_2_FD_132471 | JGI IMG/M metagenome (GOLD analysis project Ga0187783, IMG submission 132471) | Tropical peat soil microbial communities from peatlands in Department of Meta, Colombia - 1015_SJ02_MP02_20_MG | ecosystem: Environmental > Terrestrial > Soil > Wetlands > Peat | place... | reverse complement strand
TTGGCACAAAGCGGACATTGCCGCGACCGAGTTCCGATGTCCGCTTTTGGGGGTAAAGCGGACATTCCGCGCTCTCGCATCAGCGCAGGGCGTCGGCCTTTTTGAAGTGAGCCATGGGACACCATTGGCCGAGCGCGAGAAGGGCAAGAGGCTCAGTTGGCATTGACGAAATAACATGCTCAGGGCGCTCAGAGGCTTGGGCTCTCCGGCAGAAGGGCCCACGCCCCAACCATCGGCGGCGAGATTACGATCCCGTTGGCGGCACGAAGTTCATCCAGCAGGCGATCGGCGAGCGTGTCGGGCGCGAGTTCAGCGGCGGTGGTAATACCAAACCGCTCCATCAGCGGCAGGAGGCCGCGCATTGCGTTAGCCCACGCCCAAGCAGCCCCATCTGTGCCGCCCCCTACCGCGCATTCCGGGCGTAACTCTGGAGCGGGCAGAGCGGCAACGAAGGTCGGGTACAACGCAAGTCCCATCCGAGGGTCCACGTTCGTGCGTTCGCACACCTCCAGAAACCACGCGCGCATCTGCTCCCACAATGGTGTCATCGGAGCAGCCCAGTCGTAGGCCATGTCACCTTCGTGAAGACAAACCAAGCCACGGGGCCGCACCAGCGATGCCGCGCGCCGGAGCGCGGCCACCGGGTCGGGCACGTGCACCAGAACTAACCGCCCGACAGCGGCGTCGAACCCGTCAGCGACGCCTTCAAGGGTCTGCACATCGCCCTGTATGAAGCGAACGTTGGAAATCCCGGCCTGCACAACACGCGCCTGGGCTGACGCCACCGCCTCCGGGTCGCGTTCTACACCAATGACCTCACCCTCTCGCCCAACAAGCCGTGCTGCGAGCATGGCAACATCGCCAGCGCCGGAGCCTAAATCTAGCACCCGCATTCCATTTGCAAGTCCCGCCGCTCGAAAGACACGCTCGGTCAGCGGATCAAATAGTTCGGCTTGCCTTGCTAGACGCTGTTGCTCATGCGTCCGATCAGTGAATGCGTACTCTGACGTATTCATGTTCCCTACCGCTGATACGCCCCAGGATACGACGAGAAGACTAACGAGTTTGACATTCGTCGCGAAGGAGGCGGGGGGAGTTTGGCATTGACGCAACAACATGCTCACGACGGCACTCGTTCGATGCGAACAGGCGGACAGCTTGTCACTGCCTTAAAGATAACAACATCCACGCGCCAACGACGACACACCCAATTCCAGCTGCGCGCGCGATCCACCGCCCGATCGGAGTAAGTTTCTCCAACAGGACAAGCAACGCGAGGAGCGCGATCCAAAGCACGTTCATCACCCCGCCGACGAACAAAAGCATCATCAGAACCCAGCAGCAACCGACGCAATAGCCTCCGTGCCGAAGCCCCAAAAGGAGGCAACCATTCAAATCGGCGCGAAAGCCGCCATGACGTATTAGAAACTGGAACGGCTTCTGGCATTGGGCAAGACAGACGTCCTTGAGCGGTGTCCATTGGTAGACGCCCGCCGCAATCAGCACGATTGCTCTGAACAGGTTGCTGGCGCTCGCCATTTGGGGATCAAGCAAAGCTGCGCGCTCGATCACCCATTGGACAAAGGTTGCTGCCAGGGAAAAACCGAACCAGGCCACGAAATAACCAGTGGCGAACCAACCGGTCGCGGCGAACGGTTTGCCCTCAGCCTTCCTGTGTCGACCCACGCGGGCGTACATGAGTATCATTGGCGCCGCCGAGGGCGCCATCATCCCGACCATCATCACTGCCCACATAAGGAATACGTACGCGAACTCGATCGCTCTCCATGGCTCGTTTGCCGGCAACATGATCCCTATACCAGCCGGGATCATGCGAAACCCGGTCATGTCCATGCCGTCCATGTCCATGTCGTTAGCGAGCCAGAGCACATAGCCCCATGCCAGCGCGACAATGATTCCGAGTGCTCCCGCAACGATAATTCGATCGCGTCGCAGTACCGTCTCAAGAGCGCTGTCAGTCATTTATTAGGAAGGTTACTGGTCTTTCCGAATGGAGCAATACATCACGACTGATTGGACCAGCGGATCTGAGCATAGTGGCCGTTCTTGCCAGAATTATCCCAACGCATGCCGTGATCGCTAAACGTATTCCCGGCCGCCCCCACGGCCAGGGCCAATTTTTCTGGGTTTATCGGATGGCCAGTGTTCGCCCACATCTCCCCACTGGGATGCATGGTCGGCAGTGGATCGACTGACAAGTGCAGGATGCCGGGAATTTCCGCAGATCGTTTCTTGCCCTCGATCCGGAAGGTGATCGGTACCTTTTTCACCCCGAGGTTCTTGCCGATCAGCGGCGCGAACGCCGCCATTGGCCCACCCGCGGCACCGGTGAAGATCGCCCCCAGGGCTTCAGTCTGCTTGTCGTCAGCGCGTTCGTCGATATACGCAGCCACCGACCAGTTTCCGTCTGCCATCGGTCCAGGCGTCTGGATTGCGAGCGCCACGTTGAGGCCATCAAGCGCGATGCCGTCGTACCTTCCGTTTTCAATGTGGAATACAACCGGTACGTTGCAGACACCCTCCGTTGGTTTTGAGGTAAGAGGAGTAGCCGTCGACACAAGACAAGGACACACGACGCTACAACTGCAATTCTCGAAATAATCGCCAGAAAGCTGCCATTGTGCTTGGTCTGCCATCTTTTCCTCCGCCCGCCGCAGAACTCGCCCGCTGGGCGAAAATAACCGACGCCAATCGACGTTGGCTAGTCCGAAAATTACCAAACCTAAAGCATGCCGCGTCGCAATCTCGCATCGGGGGGCCTAATGGGCTTTTGTTGTCTGCTTATGACCCAAAGCGGACATTTGGATAGCCGCTCCAGCCACTTTCAGCGCACTAACCTGACCCGCTACAATGCCTTGTCCTGAGCCTTGGGGAGGGCAATGAGACGGCGCGCAAGAGCAGGCGGTAAATCCCGCAAGACAACAACGCTGCGGCGTCGTACTGCGCCAAAGTCCACCCGCCATCGCCGGTCGCCCACTGCCAGTTTGAGTGAGCAGGTTACGCTGTTTAAACGCGAGCGCGACGAGGCGCTGGAGCGGGAAACCGCACTCCGGTGCTGCCAGGAGGATCAATCGTCGTGTAGACGCCGTTGTTGTCGAGAAAGCCGCTGCTAGTTTGCCCAGAGTAGGAGCCGACAATCTCTCCGTTGTCGTTAATGCTCTGGGCGACAGTATAAGTGCTGCCCGGCGGATCAATCGTTTGATACGTATAGGTCGCCATTTGCTTACCCTATTGGATTAGAAGTTGCGCGAAGCACGGGTCGTCAACAATGATGTCTTTAAACCCGGTCATCCTTGGTGCCGCCTGCGGCGGCAGAATTTGTTCTTAAATCTCATTCCAATGGCCGATGCCAATCGATCAAATACTGCCTTTTGGCGCCAAAGAATTGTTTGGATGCGCCACAAAGGGTTGCCGACAGCAAAGCCGCCGGTTTGGAGGAGCCGGCGGCTTACTTGTTGCCCGGATTGTGCCACATAGCGGGTTATAAGAGTCACCATCATCCGGTTGGCGTCGGGGACAGCATGGCGCATTTCCATGCGTGGGACGAACGAGGGGTCTCTTCGGAAACATTGAGATCGCTTTCTGAGACGCTCACTGCGACTGCGACAGAGCGCACGTTGCTGTTAGATCAGGTAGCGCAGTTCGTGTTTCGGGTGCCCGCAGGATCGGTTGTCGCCATTGGCGGCATAGATGCCAACCTTGCGGGATCTGATCGATCAGGCCGCCAATCTTCCCAACGAACGCCGCGCGTTATTTCTGCGACTGCAGCGAGCTGCCAGCGTAGAGGCCTATGTTGAGCAGGTGATTTCAGTTCTGGCTGAAACTGCCCTGCGCTTATGGCCACTCTTGTTTACGGATGTGAGTTTCGCAATGTGCGGTGACGATGGACTTGGCCGCCAGGCGGCCGGCGTGATCGCGCGCGAAGCGGTAGCGCGCATCCCCGGCGCAAGCTCCACCTGGGCTGAAAAGGCGGCGCACCTTGCGCTCGCCGGACGACTGCCGCGTGTCGCCGGCACATTGCCTGAGATTGAGTTGAGCCAGCTTTCGCTGGCTGTTAGCCGGATTGGCCTCGTTTTGGTTTCCGATGTGAGCGCGGCTTATGCATCGACCGCGACCGCAGACACGCTGGCGCACGCACTGGAATGGGTGGCACAGCACTCCAGTGGCGGTGTGGTGGCCCTTTTTCCCGACCTGCCGCCGCTCGAGTCCTCGTTCGATCGCATCCTTTATGATGCTCGCCACGTGATCGACGATGCTGACAGGGCGCCTGTTTCAGATGGTCGCGAAAGTATCGGCTCGCAAAGCTGGCTCGTGCCGTGGCGGGGCGCACCGCACCCCCTGAGCGAGATCGAGCAGCGGCTTGCCGCGATGCTAAGCGAGGATGCTGAACTCGTCTCATTGTTCTGCTTCAACTGGATCGTTGACACGGTGCGCGGCTCGCGGCCCAAGGTCGATCTCGTCTGGCTCGAAGGGCGGCTCGTGATCGAACTCGATGGTTATGCTGACCACTCAACACGTGGGGCATTTATCAGCGATCGGCACCGCGACTATGAACTTGCGCTGAGTGGCTACACTGTACTCCGGCTCGCGAACGACGAAATCGCGCAGGACTTTGGGCGCGCGATCGAGAAGATCCGCGACCTCGTGCGACTGCGCCGATCACAAATATATCAGGAGAAACGAAGTGGGAAAGAGTAAGAGATCGACGCCCGCTAAACAAACATTGATTCTTTGGGCGTTGCTGGTCAAAGACAACGGAGCTGGCTTTCAGAGCGAATTGAAGCCGGAACCGGATAAAGCCGACCGCGAGTCGCTTGAGAAGGCGGGATTGATTACGTGCGAGAAGCGAGGCCGTTACCGCCGCTATTGGCTTGAAGTAACTGAAAAAGGCTGGGCCTGGGCTGCTGACCATCTAAATCATGACCTGCCGAGTGGCTCACCAGCAGGTAGCTTCATCCTGCAAGCCTGGCTGACGCGTCTTAAGGCGTATATGCGCGCCCGAAACGTGGCGCTTGCCGAAATCCTCCGGCCGCAGAGCCCTCGGGAGTACGGTCCTCAGGACGTCGTCGGACCATCCGAGTACGACAAGCTTCAGTCGCGCATTCGGCAAGCTTACCTTGCTGTGACTAGCGATCGGATCAATACCCGTGCCCGACTATGCGATGTTCGTGAGAGGCTGAGCGATGTTGATCGAACCGTGCTCGATGAGGTCTTAAAAAAGATGCAGCGCGAGCAGCAAATTTCGCTTTATCCGCTTGATAATAAAGCCGAGATAACCGATGCCGACCGAAAGGCAGCAATTTACTTCAGTGGTGAACCGCGCCACATCCTCTGGATCGAACGATGACCCGAGAGTTCGCCGCGTTCCGCGCAGTCAAATTCAATTGGACACGCCAACTGAAGAGCATCTGGCGGGACCCACCCTATCACGTCGCGGGTTTGCATCAGCAGACGGTCGAGCATGTCATCGACTATTTTTTCTTGGAGACTGCTGACCTAGATCCCGACGATGAGCCGTTGGGCCGCGTCATTGTTGGCCCAAAGGGTTTCGGCAAAACCCATCTCATCGGCGAGCTGCGGCGTCGAGTGTGGGAGCGGGATAGCTGGTTTGTCCTGCTCGACTTTATCGGCATCAAAGATTTCTGGGCTTCTGTTGCCCTCGGATTTCTCAATTCACTGCAAGTCCGAATGCCGGATGGCAAAACGCAATACGATCATCTTTTAATCCGCCTCGCCGACCTTCTCGATATCGACACCGAGTTTGCGACCATCGTAAAGCAGTATCGCGATCAATCACGCGATCTCATGATTGAGCTAGCCCGCTTATTTACCCGCGCGATCACGCGCAGGTTTCACGATGAAGCAGATCCATACCTGGATGTCGTCATCGCGCTTGTGCTCTTGCACTCTGACGATCTCGATTGCCACAGCATTGCGCACGGCTGGCTGCAGGGCATGAGCTTCGATAGCGAGGACGTTCGGGCGCTTGGTTTCAAGGAGCAAAATTCGCCCCTCAAAGTTGTTCAAGGTCCTTCGTGGATTATGAGCCGCACAGCGCCTACGCTTATTGCCGTCGACCAGATCGACGCCATCGTCACCGCCAGCCACTCTCTTGCGAGCGCCGCGAATACTGGAGGTTCGCAGGAGCAAAAGGAAGCTCAATCGATCGTCGACGCCCTGGCCCAAGGCTTGATGGACTTGCATGATGAGAAGCGCCGTGCCGTGACAGTCGTCTCATGCCTCGAAGCTACATGGAAGGTGTTGGAGGATAAGACAAGCGTTCCGATGGTCGACCGTTACAAGCCCCCTTTGCCCCTCCATGCACTGAGTGCCGTCCAAACAGCTCGCGCTTTGGTCCTCGGCAGGCTGGACGCAGCGTACACAGCGCAAGGATTTGAACCGCCCTTTCCGACGTGGCCGTTCGCCGATTCAGCATTCGAATCTGCGGTCGGCCTCTCGCCGCGCGAACTTCTCAAAGCTTGTGACCGACATTTACAGAAATGCCTTGCCGCCGGGGAAGTGACGCTCTGTGAGAGCTTTGATCCCGCCGGCCTGCCCAAGGGGGATGGAGCAAAGACTGCAGGCCTCGACGAGGTATACCAAGGCGAGTTCAAAGCAGCCGTGATCGCCGATTTCACTGATGCAGAGGGCGAAGACCGGCTTCGAGAGCTTCTCGACGAAACGCTGCGATTGCTCGAGAAGCACTACGATTTGCCAGACGACATTGACTCCGAGGTCCAGCGCGACCCTGACCAGAAGCGACCTGCGCTGCATGGCCGCTTGTCATTCACCTTTGTAAGCGAGGGAAGTCGCGAGCAGCACTATTGCTTCCGCCTTCTCGAACACACGAATCCGAGGGCCTTTCAAACCCGCCTGAAGGCGGCGATGACCGCCTCCGGGATCGACACGGCGCTGAAATTTCGCCACCTGTTCATCCTGCGTCGCACCCCACTACCAAGCGGCCCTAAGACGACTGCGATGGTCGATCAATTCCGGAAGCTCGGCGGCAAGATCATCGCCCCCACAGATGACGATGTGCGCTCCTTCATCGCATTGGCCGCGATGGACGCGCGTAAGCTTCCAGCATTTGACTTGTGGCTCCGCGAGCAACAGCCTCTCTACAAGACGCGGTTATTTAAAGAGGCCGGCCTGTGCCCGCCGCCGTTCCTCGCATCAAATCCTTCACCGGCTCAGCCCAAGGTTAGCTTGCCGCCATCGCAGGCGGAGCCATCGTCAGCAGCCGCCCAGGCGGTCACGACGCAAGCGCCGGCTGGCCCGCAGGAAGAATGGTCAAAGGTGCCGTCGCCTAAATCGCGCAACCAGGAACCATCCGAGCGCCTGATCCCGATCGGCCGTCGCTACGAACGCGGTGTGCTCGGTGATTTAGTGACGCTCGCGGCCGATCTGCTGCCGCGCCATCTCGCTGTTCTCGCAGGAGCCGGATCGGGTAAGACTGTGTTCATACGCCGGATCGTTGAGGAAGCGGCGTTGCTTGGAATTCCGGCGATCGTGCTTGATCCAAATAATGATCTGTCCCGCCTTGGCGATGCCTGGCCGACGCCCCCCGAGTCCTGGAACGAAGAAGACGCAGCGAAAGCCCAAAGTTATCGCGCGTGCACTGATGTAATCATCTGGACCCCCGGCGTGAGCAGCGGCAATCCGATTTCGCTAAACTTGCTGCCGGATTTCGCCGCGATCGACGATGCTGATGAGCGCGAGCAAGCGATTAATATGGCGTGGGCGACGCTCGTTTCATTTCTGCCAGGAAGCGGCGAGAAGGCGAATCGAAAGAAAGGCGTTCTCGCTGACGCCATTAGACGTTTTGCAATGATGTCGGGCAGCACGCTGACCGACCTGATTGCTTTGCTCGCTGATCTTCCGGATGGGGTGAGTGAAGACAGCACCGCGCAAAAACTTGCAAGTGAAATTGCGGATCAACTGCGCGCCGCGATTGCGATGAACCCGCTGCTCAAATCAATCGGAGAGCCGCTCGACCCGCGAACTTTGTTTGAAAGCTCAAGCGCCAAAACTCGCATTTCAGTGATCAACCTTTCCGGCCTTGCGGGCGAGGAAGCGCGTGACTCGTTCGTCAACCGCCTCCAAATGGCGCTGTTTACCTTTATCAAACGAAACCCGAGCCCGCGCGGCCGCCTTTACGTGATCGACGAGGCGCAGAATTTCGCCCCCTCTGGCGCGGGGACAGCCTGCAAGGCGAGTACGCTGTCGCTTGTCGCGCAGTCCCGCAAATATGGCCTAGGAATGATATTTGCGACACAAACGCCGAAAGGTATTGACAACAAAATTGTGTCGAACTGCACCACTAGCATGTATGGCCGCATGAATGCGCCGGCGACAATCGACGCCATCCACGACCTAATGGCGGCGAAGGGCGGCGCCGCGGATGACATCGGCAAGCTCCCCAAGGGGGAATTCTATTTTTCGACCGAGGGCTCGCACCGCCCGTTCAAGGTGCGGACACCGTTATGCCTGAGCTGGCACCCGCCGAACCCGCCGACGCTTGAGGAGGTCATTCAGAAAGCCCGCTCTAAACGTCCGACACGTAGCACCAGTGAGCGAAATAGTTCTGCTGAATTGGTCAGCGAAGTATAAGCGAGGTGGAACTTCATTGGCGCATATCGCTCGCGCCGCTGAGCGCCATTGCTATTGTTTAAACCAATCGCACTCTCAAAAAGAAGCAACGGCTCTCTTGGTCCTCGCTGCTGGGCTATTTGGGACCGGAAACGGCGCAAGCCGCGGAACGGCCGCCGCTGCAACTCGACCCTTTGGTCCGACAACCTAAAATCCAGCATCTCTGAGTGGACGACCGGTCAGGGCATGGTTGTCGGCAGGAGCTACGGCAAGGACCCAGATCTCGGCGCCAAGGTCGGCGGGGCTTATCGCAATGGCGCAACCATTAAACAGATCATGGAGCAATTCGGCCTGACCAAGGGTCAGGCCAGCGGCCGCGTGCTCCGCAACGTCGATCCGACCGACCGGCGTCCACAAGGTGAAAATTCAGCGGCGCAAACCAAGCCATGGGAAAAGGAGGGCATTGGGCGCACACAGTGGTTCTTAAAAAGAAGCCGGAAATATCCTCATCTTCCAACGGGAGGCGGGCCTAGGCCAAAAGGGCTTAGTGAGCCCTAATTAAAGGTCAGGGTAAAAGCGGTCGATGGTCTCGCCAGCGGTGTTGTCGGGGGCGCCCCAGATCAGGGAATCGCCGCCGCCGGAGGACACCCGCACCATCGAGTGGCCGACCGTATGGCCGGGCGCGAACACCGAGACAATTCCGGGCGCGAACTGCGTGCCGTCCTTGTACAGCTGTAGCTTGCCGGCGTCGGCATGGATGACATCGTTCATTGTGCGGCTCTGCAATTTACCGAACCGGCGCGCTCGATCGCATTCGACAACCGACCGGGCACTGGCGCTGGCGATTGGTAACGCGGGTAGTCGAAACCGCGGTGGATTTGAAAGACCAGCGCCCACGCCGTGACGGAGACAGCCGTCACACACCTGTAGTCGGTCCAAACTGTGTACAGGTTAGCATTGTCGCGGACCCCCCGACAAGCTTTGTTTGATTCGTTTTTATAAAAAGCGACGCGGCGCGACCCGTGCAGACTAAATTCAACTCCACCGGCAAGCAGTGTCGGGACCAGTCCACTGACAGAATGACGGCTGCGGCGAAGCCTTGCGAGCGGCGGTGTAGGTTTCAAGGTTGGTGCTAGGTGGTAGTGTCGTCGGCCAACGCAGCTCAAATACTGGTGGGTGTGGCAACACAAGCAATAGCCAGACAATTACTGTCATGGCCCTGCTCCCCAGGCTCTCCCCAAGCTTGCTCCCCAGGGGCAAAAAAGCCCAGAAACCCCTGATTTAGCTGCATTTCTGCAGCCACAGGCCACAGTAATGCGGTCAGCAGTACGATTGCGCTGATCAAGGCGGGCAAGGTTCGCGCACTCGCGCTGACCAGCAAGCAGCACCTGGAAACTTTATCGAGTGTGCCCACGCTCGATGAACTCGAGATTAAGAACCAAGAATCTGAAACGATGGCCGGCGTATTCGTCCCGTTCGGA
>Ga0187783_10004707_pt1 | contig 10091 bp, 7 predicted proteins | sample 1015_SJ02_MP02_2_FD_132471 | JGI IMG/M metagenome (GOLD analysis project Ga0187783, IMG submission 132471) | Tropical peat soil microbial communities from peatlands in Department of Meta, Colombia - 1015_SJ02_MP02_20_MG | ecosystem: Environmental > Terrestrial > Soil > Wetlands > Peat | place... | reverse complement strand
GTTCGAGCCCGCCGGCCTGGTCAAGCGCTGGGATGTCCCGGCGTACTTCGTGCACGGCTCGGGTGATCCCATTGTTCCGGCCACGGTGAGCCAGGAGTGCGCGGACCGGCTCGGCGGGCATTACGTGGAGGTCCCCTCGCAGGCCCATCTGGTCGTGATCGACCAGAAGGAGGCGGTGCACAAGATCGTCGAGGGTGTGGTGGCGGCGGGGTTACGGCCGCCGCCGGAAGTCACGGAACTCGTCGGCCTGCGCCGCCTCGCGCAGCCGGTCCAGGTCGATCAGCGCGATGCCCTCCTCGGTGCGGCGGGTCAGGCCCTCGTCCCGCAATGCGGCCAGGGTCCTGGCCACGACCTCGCGGACGGTCCCGATGGCCGCGGCGATGTCCTCGTAGCTGGCCGCGGCGACGTGGCCAGCCCCGGCGGGCGTGGCCACGTCAAGCAGGTAACGCGCCACGCGGCTGCGGACGGGCGCGAACACGTTGTGAGCCAGGCGTTCCTGGATGTTGAACAACGACCCGGCCATCTCCTCGGCCATGGCCCAGGCCAGCTGGCTGTCGCGCTGCGCGCGAGAGCGCAGGACCTGTGCCGACATGGCCACCACCCGGGTTTGGACCACGGCCTGGGCGGCGGCCGGGGAGACCTGGGCCACCACGGATGGCAGGCCAAGGATGTCGCCTCGCCGCGCGTAGCGGAGGGTGACCTCCCGCCCGGTCCGCGACGTGCGGTAGACCCGCACCAGGCCGTCCAGGATGAGGACCAGGTGAGCCGTCCTGACCTGCTCGGTCTCCGGGTAAAGGACCGTCTTGGGGGGCGCGTCGATCTGGTGCGCCCGGTCGAGCAGCAACCGCCAGGTGCGCTCGGGCAGGCGGCCGAGGAAGCTGGCCTCGATCGCCCGGACCCAGTCGGCGGGCAGGTCGTCCATCACACCCCACTTTGACATATGAGTCGGCGCCCTGGGTCTTTTACGTTGACGCAACGTGACAGTTACGCTTTACTGATCCGTAAGTAAAATGCTTTCCAGCCGACTGGAGGTTTTCCTATGCCGCTACCGCGCTCCGTCGGCATCCGCCGCACGGCCGTACCGGCCGCGCTGGGCGCTGCCCTCCTGCTTTCCGCGACCGCCTGCAGTAGCACCACCACCACCACCAGCAGCAGCGCCACCGCGGCCGCAGCCGCGTCTTCCGCGAAGGCGTGCCCCGGCGTTCCCCCAGGTCCGATCAACGTCTACAACATCATTCCGCTCACGGGGCCGACGGCCACGTCTGGTGAGCTCATCGAGTCGATCGCCAGTGTGGCGGCCGATTACTTCAACGCGCACAACAGCGTCTGCGGCCACCAGATCGCGGTTCACAACCTGGACGACAAGGGCGACCCGGCCACCTCACTCGGCATCGCCCGGCAACTGGTCGCCAGCGGCGACACCATTGTCATGCAGGACTCGTTCGGTGCGGCCGAGGACCTGATCCACCCGTACCTGATGCAGCACAAGGTGCTGATCGTGAACGGCAACGGCGCGTACTCCCTGTACAACGCGAAGCAGAACCCCTACTCCTTCAGCGTCGGCCCGTCCAACCAGGAGTACGCCGAGGTCATGGTCAACTGGGCCAAGTCGCACGGGTACAACAACGTCGGCATCCTGACCGACGGCTCCTCGTTCGGCGACGAGCTCACCCAGGACACCCTGGCCCAGATGAAGGTGGACGGCCTCAAGCTGGTCAAGGTGGTCACGTACTCCCCCACCTCGGTCGTCCTCACCACCCCGGTCGAGCAGCTCAGGCAGGCCGGAGCGCAGACGGTGTTCCCGACCGGGTTCACTGACGTGCTGCAGATCGTCCAGGCCATCAAGCAGATCGACTGGAGCCCGCACCTGGTCGGCTGGGGCAACCTGGCGGTGTTCGGGGTCACCGCGGCCCAGGTGCCGCCTGGCACCGTGGATTCGTGTGACTACCGCTACACCCCGGGTCAGCCGACCTCGACGCTGCTCACGCCCACCATCACCGGGATGCTCAACGCGGAGGCGGCCAAGATCGGCATCAACACGCAGACCTTCGGCGTCATTGGTGAGTACATCCAGCTCCAGGCGCTGGCCCACGCGATCGAAACGGCCGGCTCGCTGAACGGACCGGCAATGGCGGCCGCGCTTGATGCCACGTCCGACTTGCCGACCGTGGTGCCCGGCCTGAACCTGTCCTGGACCGCGACCCCGTCGGTGCACAACGGCTATCCGCTCAGCTACTTCACCGAGTGCACGATGCAGACCGGTCCGTACGACATCCGCTACGCGGCCAGCTGATCCGCCGGAACTCGGGCGGCTCCCTGATGCTCCATCCCGAGAGCCGCCCGAAGCCGGAATATCGAGGCCCTGCACACCGAGATCGGGCCGATAGATTGAGGTTTCCCAAAGAATCGAAATTTACCCTTGACATGAGCGTCAACTGCGGACAAGGCTGCGATCATGGCTGACAAGTGGCGACTGATCCACCCGAACCACATCAACGCGATCGTGGACGGCTACGAGGCGACGATCGAGCACTTCAGGGACCGGGTGGGGTTCACCTTGGACCGGCGGATTCCTGACTCGGGCGACGGCACGGATGCCTGCTTGATGACGCTGGGCGGAGTGATGTTCGAGTTCTTCGCGCCCAAGGAGAAGGGCGAGCGGGGCCAGGGCCGGCTGCTGGCCCGCTACGGCGACCACTACGTCGGCATCGAGTACCACGTGCCCGACGTGACGAGCGCCAGGCAGTTCGCGGTCGAGCAGGACATCCGGATCATCAACGACCTGGGCGCCGCGTTCTTCACCTACCCGGGCAACAGCTTCGGCATCGCGTTCGAGATCTACGACGGCGACTTCAAGGACCACGCCCAGCCGGCCGGCTACTGGGAGCACGAGCACCCGCTCGGCCTGGCCGGCCTGGCCCGGCTGACCGTGGCGGTGGACAGCGCCGAGGCCGCGGCGGCCCGGCTGGCCGACCTGGCCTACGTCTCGCCGATCGGGCCGGTCTCCCGGCCGCGGGCGGCGGCCACGGGCGTGCAGCTGCAGGTCGGCACCGCCGTGTGGGAGCTGCTTGAGCCGGCCGGCGACGGGCCGCTGGCGGACTACCTGGGCCGTTACGGCCAGCGCATCCGCAGCACCGTGTTCAAGGCGGCCAGCCTGGCCCAGGTCGAGAAGCACCTGACCGGCCGGGGCTTCGACCTCATCCCCGGCGACGCGGACGGCGCGCTGGCCATCAACCCGGCCCAGAACAAGAACCTGCTCTTCGAATTCACCGAGTAACCGGCGCGGCCATGAAGCTCGACCTGACCCAGGAGCAGGCGTTCTTCCACGCGACGACGCGCCAGTTCCTCGACGACAAGGTGCCGACCTCGCTGTTGCGCGAGCTGCGCAGCGACCCGGCCGGCTTCGGCCGCGACTTCTGGCGCCAGGGCGCCGACCTGGGCTGGACGTCGCTGCTTGTTCCCGAGGCCGACGGCGGCGGCAGCGTCAGCGGCCAGGGCCTGTGCGACCTGGCCCTGGTGGCGTTCGAGTTCGGGCGGTACGCGGCGCCGGGCCCGCTCACCGCCGCGAACGTCGTGGCCGCCGCCGTGGCCAGGTCAGGGACCCGGGAGCAGAAGGCCGAGCTGCTGCCCGGCCTGATGACAGGCGACCGGATCGGCAGCTGGGCCTACGCCGAGCCGCGACCGTTCGAGCGGCTCGGTGCGGTGGGCCTGCGGGCCAGGCGGAGCGACGGGCGGTACGTGCTCAGCGGGCGCAAGGCGCCGGTCGAGTCGGCCGCTTCGGCGGACCTGTTCCTTGTCACCGCGGCCGACGAGGCCGGCGGGCTGGTCCAGCTCCTCGTACCCGCGGACACGCCCGGGGTGCTGGTGGGCCCGATGCACGCGCTTGACATCACCCGGCGTTACGGGCACGTGGCGTTCGACGACGCCGCGGTCTCAGCCTCGGCCGTGCTCGGGGAGGCCGGCACCGCGGCCGCCGACGTCGAGCGGCAGCTGCAGGTCGCCCTGGTCATCCAGCTGGCCGAGCTGGCCGGCACGATGGACCGCGGGCTTGAGCTGACCACGGAGTGGCTGTTCAACCGGTATTCGTTCGGCCGGCCGCTGGCCTCCTACCAGGCGCTCAAGCACCGCTTCGCGGACATGCGGGCGTGGCTCGAGGCCGCCCACGCCTTGGCCGACGCCGCGGCGCAGCACGTCCAGGAGGAGTCCGCCCGGGCGGGCGAGTACGTCAGCTCGGGCAAGTCGGTCCTTGGCGTGGCCGCCCTTGAGGTCTTGCAGGAGTGCGTGCAGTTCCACGGCGGCATCGGCGTCACCTTCGAGCACGACCTGCACCTGTACCTGCGGCGCGCGGTGGTGAACTCAGCGCTTTACGGGACGGTCGCCGATCATCGCGAACGCCTGACCGCCATCTTGGAGGCCAACGATGGCTGAGCAGGACTTCGAAGACCTGGCCCGCTTCCGGCGCCGGCTGCGGGGCTGGCTGAAGGAGAACATGCCGCCCGCCGACCCGCGGCCGGCGCCGTACCACCAGCTGTCCGACGAGGAGGAGCTCGCGCGGGTGACGCACCACCGCGAGCTGCAGCGGATGCTCTACGACGGCGGGTTCGCGGGGATCATCTTCCCGAGGGAGTACGGCGGAGCCGGGCTGACCCCGGCGCACCAGGAGGTGCTCAACGAGGAGATCGCCGGCTACGAGTACCCAGCCCGCTTCCAGGTGCCCACGTTCAGCCCGTGCGCCGCGGTCATCTACGAGTTCGGCACCGAGGAGCAGAAGCGGGAGCATCTGCCCAAGATCCTGCGCGGCGAGGAGATCTGGATGCAGTTCCTTTCCGAGCCGGGGGGCGGCTCGGACGTGGCCGGAGCCCAGACTACGGCCGTCCGCGACGGCGACGAATGGGTGCTCAACGGCTCCAAGATCTGGACCACCGGGGCCTGGTGGGCGGACTGGGGGCTGTGCCTGGCCCGGACGAACTGGGACGTGCCCAAGCACCGCGGCCTGTCGGTGTTCATGCTCCGCATCCACCAGCCCGGCATCGAGGTGCACCGGATCGAGATGCTCAACGGCTCGCGGGAGTTCTGCCAGGAGTTCCTGACCGACCTGCGCATTCCCGACTCGGACCGGATCGGCGAGGTCGACGGCGGCTGGACGGTCGGCACCCGGTGGATGTACCACGAGAAGAGCCTCGGCATCTCGCACTACTTCATCCGCCCGGCGGGCAGCATGCGCGGGGTGAACCCGTGGGCGCCGACCCCGCTGGCGGTGGCCCGGCAGGCGGGCCGGCTGGCCGACCCGGCCGCCAGGCAGCTGGTCGGCGAGGCGCACGCGCTCAAGCTGGCCGGCCAGGAAGCCAGCGCCAGGATCGCGCGCGCCATCGCCGCCAGACGCATGAACGACCAGGCGGCGGGCATGTCCCGCATCCTGACCGGGCTGATCAACACCCAGCTGGCCACGATCAACCTCACGCTCGCGGGGGCCGGCGCGGTTGCGTGGGATGAGGAGGACCAGATGCTGAGCGAGATGGGCGCGGAGTTCCTCATGCGCCAGGTCAGACAGATCAGCGGGGGGACGATAGAGATGTCCCGCAACGGGGTGAGCGAGCGGTTCCTTGGCATGCCAAGGGAGGCACGCCGGGACAACGACGTCGCGTTCCGCGATGTGCCACGCACCGCCCCCGGCCGGTGACCGCGATGAGCGAGCAGGCCAGCGACGTCGTGGTGGTGGGTTCAGGCGGCGCCGGCATGATGGCCGCGCTGCGGTCGGCGGTGGGCGGCGCCCAGGTGACCGTGCTCGAGGTCAGCGACCTGTTCGGCGGGACCTCGGCGATCTCGGGCGGCGGGATGTGGCTGCCCCGGACCCGGCTGGCGGCCCAGGCAGGAATCAACGACTCGCGGGAAGAGGTCAAGCGGTACCTGACGTACCTGACCAGCGGCGTGACCGACGAGAGCGTGATCGACCGGTTCATCGACACCGCGCCGTCGATCATCGACTTCATCGAGGAGCACACCGCGCTGCGGTTCTACGTCGACTGCGAGCGCCCGGACTACAAGACCACCTTCCCCGGTGCGGCCGACGCCGGGCGGCTGGTCGCGCCAAAGCTGTATGAGCTGAGCCGGCTGGGTGAGCTGCGCGCGCGGTTGCGGCAGCCGGACTGGGAGGCCCGCACCAGGCCCGGCGCCGGCGGCCGGGGCATGGAGGCGGTCACCCAGCAGGAGATGCAGCACTTCGCCGAGAGCAACAACCCCGACGGCTGGATCGAGCTGTCGCGACAGCGGGTGGCCGACGGCGTCGTCCCCCGGGGCTGCGCGCTGATAGGCGCCATACTTGAAACCGTCGCGGCGCGGGGCGCGCGCCTGGTCACCAGCGCCCGGGCCGTCGAGCTGACCATGGACGGCGGCCGGGTCACCGGGGTGGTGGCCGACGTCGAGGGCGAGCGCAGGACGTTCGCCGCCACCCGCGGCGTCGTGCTGGCCGCGGGCGGCTTCGAGTGGAATGAGGAGCTGTGGCGCGGCCTGGTCCGGGTGCCCGGCGTGGTGCGGATGAGCCCGCCGTCCAACCGGGGTGACGCGCTGCGGATGGCACAGCGGGCCGGGGCCCGGCTGGCCCTGCTGGACCAGGTCTGGTGGTCGGTCACGGCCGGCGGCCAGCCGGGGCAGCTGGTGGTCAACCGGTCGGGCCAGCGGTTCATGAACGAGTGCATCACCTACAACGACTACGGCAAGATCCTCGGCTACTTCGACCCGCACACCTACCAGTTCCCGAACATCCCGGCCTACGTGATCAGCAACCGGCCGCTTGAGCTGGCCGATTCCGACGTCAACCAGCTCGGCCGGCAGGTGGCCCACGCCGACGCGGCCAGCGCCCCGACGCTGCGTGAGCTTGCCACCAAGATCGGCGTGGACCCCGACCGCATGGAGGCGACCGTGGCCGAATTCGACCGGCACGCGGAGCGCGGCCGGGACCCGGCCTTCGACCGCGGGGTGGCGGGCTGGGACCGGTGGCGCAAGCTCGACAAGACCCTGGCCAACCCGGCGCTGGCCCCGCTGGGCAGCGCCGGGCCGTTCTACGCGCAGCGGGTGGTGGCGCGCTGCTTCGGGACCAAGGGCGGCCCGGTCATCGACGACCAGGCCCGGATCATCGACTTCGACGGCACGCCGATACCCGGCCTTTACGGGGCCGGGAACGCCGTCGCGGCGCCGTTCGGCCTGGCCTACCCGGGCGGCGGCGGCACGCTCGCCCCGGCCGTGACGTTCGGCTACGTCGCGGGACAGTCGCTGACCGGCTGAGAACCGGGTGCGCCCGGGCGGGCTCGTCGCTGACCGGCTGAGAACCGCCCGGGCGGGCTCATCGCTTGACGCCGTCGGCGGCCGAGAGTAGGTTTTTACATAAAAGTAAAGATAAAGACGTCCGGGCGGCGGGGCCTGGAAGGCGAGGCCGGGAAGGCGAGGCCGGGAGCGAAGGCCAGGACAGCGGAGCGCAACGACTCACAGCGAGCCGTGAGTTGACCAATCCGTCAACCACTAGATGGGCCCGGGTGGCGGCTGTCGCAGGAGTCACCGGGCTTGAACCACGCTCCGTTCGGCCAAAAAATTATGGAGACGACCGATGGCAGATATGAACCGGGGACTGGATCTATCGGTCTTCGAGATCACGACGGGCTCGGAATCCGACCAGTTCCGGTCGTTCTACCGGGACAAGCTCGGGACTCCGCACCGCGGCCTGAACTTCTGGATCGACGTCGAACGCCCGGACGTACTGAAGCGGTACCGCGCCTACGCGGACGACGGGACGCCCGGCGGCCTGGAAACGGTAAGGAAGGTCGGCGGCTTCAGCTTCTTCGTGTCCTACGCGATGTCGGGTTATGCCACGGGCATCAGGTATCTCGTCCACATGCACCAGAGCATGGGGTTCACGAAGGCCCAGATCCTCGAGGGCCTGGCCGTGGCGTTCCTTTACAACGGCCCGCGGGGCTCACAGACGGTGGCCGAGGCGCTGGACGGCTACGAGTGGATCGAGCCGGCCGAGCCCGCCGTGTTCTTCGACGGCTGGGCGCCCGACCCCGGCGCGTTCAAGACCGGGATGGACTTCGGCACCCGCGAGGTGCTCAACGGCGAGATGGAACTGCTCGAGGACTGGTACCTGCGGACGATCGGAGAGATCCCGCCCTACGTCGGCTTCCTGCGCCAGCACCGGCCCCGGCTGCTGAAGTCGTGGCGGAACCGGTACGAGAACATCCTGGTCGAACTGCCCAAGCAGGTCATGCCCTACACCCAGCTGCACTTCAACGTCATGCGCGGCTGGGGCGAAGGGATCAGGGAAAGCGTGCTGCTGGCCCGGGCCTTCGGCATGACCAAGGAGCAGGTCTACGAGCCGCTGTTCTCCCCCATGATCAACACCGGGCCCGAGGCCTACACCATCGTGAGCCAGGCGGCCGGCGACGTGCTGGCCGAGGACTGGCCCGGACCTAAGGAGACTGGACCTAAGGAGAGCAGATGACGCAGACCGATGTGGTCGTCCTCGGTTCGGGTGCGGCCGGGCTGTCCGCGGCGCTTACGGCCGCGGTCGGCGGCGCGGCGGTGACCGTGCTCGAGGGATCGCCGCTGTTCGGCGGGACCTCCGCGGTCTCCGGCGGCGGGATGTGGCTGCCGGGGAACGCGCTGGACCCGGACTGGACCGACTCGATTCCGGCGGCCAAGGTCTACCTGAAGCGGCTGACCCTGGGCCTGGTGCCAGAAGCCGTGATCGACCGGTACCTGGCCGAGTGCGGCCAGATACCTGACTTCTTCGCGGCCCACTCGCCGCTGACGTTCAGCGCCGACATCGGGCGCCCCGACTACCACGCGCCGTGGGAGGGCTCGTCGCTGACCAGCCGGACCGTGTTCCCGACACCGTACGAGCTGCCCCGGCTTGGCGCGCTCGAGCCGAAGGTGCGGCGGCCAGGCCCCGGCGGCATCCTGCCCATCCAGCACTCAGAAGAGCGGGAATTCGCGGCTTCCGACGACCCGGACGCGATCAACAAGCTGATCAGGGAGCGGCTGGCGAAGGGCATCGCGCTGCGCGGCCTGGCCCTGGTCGGCGGGCTGATGGAGGGCTGCGTCGACCACGGGGTCCAGTTCGCGGAGAACACCAGAGGGCGGAGCCTGATCAGCTCCGATGGCCGGGTGGGCGGCATCCTGGCCTCGCGGGAGGGGGCCGATGTCGAGTACCGAGCCCGGCTCGGGGTCATCCTGGCCTCGGGCGGGTTCGAGTGGAACCGCGACCTGTGGGACGCGTTCATGGCGGTGCCGTGGGACGGCCCGGCCACGCCGCCGGTGAACGAGGGCGACGGACTGATCATGGCCGCCGCGGCCGGGGCCAAGCTGGCCAACCTGGACAAGGCGACCTGGATCCCGGTCCGCTACTCGGGCGAGGAATACTGCGGCCGGCCTTACGTCCGGTCCGGCGGACACGGCCAGATGCCCGGCGAGATCATCGTGAACCGCCGGGGCCGCCGGTTCACCAACGAGACCCTCAACTACAACGACATCGGCCGGAACATGACCCACTTCGATCCGAACATCTACGAGTACGACAACCACCCCGGCTACGTCATCGGCGACCGGCACTGCCTGGAGCGGCTGCAGGCAGGCGGCCCGGCGCTCGGCCCGGACCAGGGCGACGGCTGGGTGGCGGCGGATTCGCTGCGCGAGGTGGCCGACAAGCTCGGCATCGACGCCGACGGGCTCGAGCGGCAGGTGCAGGAGTTCAACGCCTCTGCCGTCGACGGAACCGATCCGGCGTTCCACCGGGGCGAGAAGCCCTGGGAGATACACAACCTGCCCGGCCACCGGTCGGTCGGGCCGATCGCCGAGGGCCCGTTCGTCGGCTACCGCGTGCGGGCGGGAGTGTTCGGCACCCGCGGCGGGCCGGTGATCAACGAGAACGCAGAGATCATCGACTTCGGCCACCGCCCGATCCCCGGGCTGTACGGGGCCGGCAACGTGGTGGCCCACCCGTTCGCGTCGGCCTACCCGGGCGGCGGCGGCACGCTCGGCCCGGCCGTGACGTTCGGCCACGTGGCGGGCAAGTCGGTCCTGGCGGACGGCGGGCAGTCGGC
>Ga0187783_10004706_pt1 | contig 10091 bp, 10 predicted proteins | sample 1015_SJ02_MP02_2_FD_132471 | JGI IMG/M metagenome (GOLD analysis project Ga0187783, IMG submission 132471) | Tropical peat soil microbial communities from peatlands in Department of Meta, Colombia - 1015_SJ02_MP02_20_MG | ecosystem: Environmental > Terrestrial > Soil > Wetlands > Peat | place... | reverse complement strand
GGACCATCCTGACATCTTCATCTGCGGTCCCCCTCTGGCGGGCTGGCCAGGTTTCTGGAGCGATTTCCGGCGGTTCGGATGAGGCCTCGTCCCGGCCCGCGGCACCCCGTCCGGTGCAGCAGCCAACCGACAAAAGGCTTACCCGCACGGCTCGCGTACAATGGGAAGCGGTGTCGCCCAAGCGTCAAAGTCGACTCCGAATTGTTTCTCTCGCACCCAGCGTGACTTCCATCCTCGTTGCGCTCGGGGCGAGGCGGAATCTGGTGGGTGTGAGCAAATGGTGCAAGGACGTTGCCGCGGTCGGCACCCTTCCCGAGGTCGGCGACTGCTGGACCCTCGACATTCAGGAGGTGATGCGCCTGGAACCGATGCTGCTGATCGGCTCGGTCCCCTTCGCGCCGGAAACTGTGGCGAAGCTGCTCGCCCAGCCCGTGGCCTTCCTGGCCCTGAATCCGCGCTCGATCGCCGATATCGAAGGCGACATACGGATGATCGCGAATCTGCTCGGCCGAGGCCCGGCGGCCGAAAGGCTCATCGCCGGGATGCGCCGCGAGTTTCGCCGTGTCGCGCGCGAAGCGGCAAACTGCCGAGCGAATCGCGCGCCGCGCGTCTACTGTGAAGCGTGGCCAAACCCGCGCATCAGTTCCCCGCCCTGGGTTGCCGAACTGGTTGCTCTGGCCGGAGGAGAATTTGTGCTGCCCGCTGGTCAACGCGTCCGAGATGAGGACGTCGCCCGTGCCGATCCTGACGTGATCGTACTCGCCTGGACGGCGTCGGGCGACCGCGCCAGTCCGACTCAAACCCTCGGCAAGCCGGAGTGGCAGGGCTTGCGGGCAGTGCAGAATCGGCGCGTCCTGGTGATTCGCGACGAGCTTCTGAACACACCTGGCCCTCCGCTGCTTCGCGGCGCACGCGAACTTCTTCGCGCAATTCACGGCGACTGCTCGAGGGCGGGCGGGAGCCTCACCCCACCCAGGCCCGCCAGGGATTCGGTTCCGGGTGCTCGATCGTGCAGGTAGTCGCAGCTTTGATCGAATCCGAGGGCAAGCTTTTGGTCTGCCGGCGGCGGCGTGACAGCAAATTCGGCGCCCTCAAGTGGGAATTCCCGGGCGGTAAGGCCGAGCCCGGCGAAACGCCCGAGCAGGCGCTCGAGCGCGAGCTGCGTGAAGAGCTCGGTATCGAAACACAGATTGGCGCCGAGGTTTACCGCACACGGCACGCCTATGCGGAACCGACCGGTGCAATCGAATTGCTGTTCTTCGCCGTGCGCATCCGCGGCAACACCCCGCGCAATCTCGTCTTCGAAGAAATCGTCTGGTGTGAAGCGGGGTCACTCGAGAAACTAGATTTCCTGCCCGCGGACCGCGAACTCATCGACAAGCTCGCGTGTGGGTCGCTCATTTTGCCGCCGGTCGAGGGACGAACCCGAGCAACCTCGCCCGCCGGGCGTGCTTCGCGCTAGGCGGAAACCAGGTCGCGAGGCGCTTCCGGTGCGGCGGGACGCAGGGAATTGCCGATCGCCGCCGCCGACTCAGCCAACGGTATGATGCGCGCGCGAATCACTGACTTGGCTGCGCGCTTGCGCAAGGGGAGCTTGTAGCGGTAGACGCTCCAGGCCAGACCGATTTTTTGCATGGCCCAGATTACGTACCAATTGAGATCAATTTCATACCAGGCCAGGCCGTGACGGGACGAACTCGGATGGGCATGATGGTTGTTATGCCAACCTTCGCCCCAAGTGAACAGAGCGACCCACCAGCTGTTGGTTGAATCGTCGCGGGTAAGGAACCGCCGGCTGCCCCAAGAGTGCGTCGCGGAATTGACAGCCCATGTGGAGTGCAGCCCGACGACCGTCCGCACGCAAATACCCCAGAGCAGAAACGGCAGGCCGCCAAGCGCCAGTAAAATCAGGCCCAGAATGATCATCGGCACGTAGTGATACTTCGTGATCCACAGATGGAAGCGATCCTTGGCCAGATCGGGAACGTAATGCGCCAGGGTCTCCGTGTCGTGATGCATGGACCTGCCCACCAGAATCCATCCGGCGTGCGCCCACCATTTGCCGTCGCGCGGCGAATGCGGATCGCCCTCCTGATCCGAAAAGCGGTGGTGGATGCGATGGGTGGCGACCCAAAAAATCGGACCGCCCTCTAGCGAAAGGGTGGCAAACACGGTGAGCAGATACTCAACCCACTGCGGAGTCTTATAGCCGCGATGCGTCAGCAAGCGATGGTAACAAACGCCGATGCCCAGGCTGGTTGAAACCCACCACAGAACCACGGCCAAAAGAAGAGCCTTCCAACTGAAGAAGAACAGCGCGGCCAGAGCGCCTAAATGGAACAGCACCATGAACACCGCGGTTACCCAATTGACTCCGTCGTCGGCGGAAGGCCGTCGCTTCAATTCTTCCAAATACATTCGCTATTTCCTCTCCTGGCTTGGCTGGTTGTGATTGCCCTGAGCGCATGCAAATTTTAGTGTAACAGAAGCGCAGAGGAAATCTTGCGATACTTCGAAAAAATCGCGCGACCGCCACGAGTTAGTAAGCTGTACCATCGTGCAAGGAGTCCTCTAAGGCGTGCTCGGGGCCCGGCAGCCGCACCGAGCAGATGATCGACCTCCCCCCGGCGCGCGGGCCAGAGTTCTAGGACCGAATGTTGCTCGACTGGAACAGAGAGGCTCACCCGCCCTTTACTCCGCTCACCCGGCGCACAATAATTTAGCGCGTTGCCGAAGGGGTTGCTGTGTCCTTTGTCTTCCGGCGGTGACCACTCCCCGCTCGGCGTCGGAGCAGGCGCGCTCGACCCGGAACCCGACAGCCTGCCCGTGACAAACATTCATTTGCCGCTGGCTGAATCTCTGGGCGGCCGCTATCGGTCGACATTGGGGAGTGATGAGCAATGAGACGTTCGGATCTGGTAAGAAATGCCAGGAAAGGACATACGCCACGAACTTCACAAATCGTGTTTGGCGAGCGCCAGCACCTTTTGCGGGTTCTGGACTCGGTCGAGCACAGCGCGCTTCCGATAGCGCGACTCGATCAGGAAAGGCGCATCATTGAGCAACTGATTCATGCGCGCACTCAGGAACTTGACCGCATCAACTCGGGGTGGGATGAGAAGGTGGGCACGGTGTTGAGCGCCGAGGTCAGGCCCGATACCCTCGATCAACTTTCCCGGCAGGCGCCCAAGGAAGATTATTATCTTCTGCGATTAATCAGCGAGCACCCCAAGGTTCCCTCGAAGACGCTTAACCGCCTTTCTCATCACCCCTATTCGGCCATTCGCGAGAACATCGCGCGACATCCGAATAGCGACGCGGCCACTCTGCTGCGCTTGAGCCGTGATCGCACGCAGCCGCTGTGGTACCTGGTCGCCTTCAATCCTAACGCGCCCGCCCCGCTACGCAAGAAGCTGCAGGAGCGTATGCGGCGCCTCGGCGAAAAAACGGCTACACAATAGGTCCGGCAAGCCGGGCGGCCCCCTGCCTGGCTTGGCTCATAACCGAACGCCCGGAGCCGACACACGGCCAAGGCCGATCGACCCGCCCGGCGCGTTCTGAAGTAGAATCGCGGCATGCCGGAAGCGGCGCCTGCTCGCCTGAATATCGCCGATGAATTCATATCGCGGCCGGCGCGCGAGTACTCCTCGAAAATCGCCGTCATCTCCTCAGAGGGTCCCGAGGGAGGCGCAGAGTTCAGCTATGCCGATGTCGAGCGGGAAGTCAACCGTGTCGCACACGCATTGCGCGCTTCCAACTGTCAGCCCGGCGATCGCGTTTTGATCGTCCTGCCGGATTCGATTGAGTTCGTCGCCTCGTTCTTTGGCACGGCGAAGATTGGCGCGATCGCCGTGCCGGTGAACTCCATGGCGCGCCAGAGCGATTACCAGCACTATCTCGAGGACTGCGGCGCGCGGTTTGCCATAGTGCATAGGGATTCCTATGAAGCCGTCGCGACGGCCCTGGCGCGCTCGTCGGTTGAATGTGCCGTGGTCGTAGGCTCGCGGCAGCGGATCGAGCCAGCCATCCGGGACGTCACCGTGCGCTGGGAGGAATGGCTTCCCGAGTGGGGCGCACCCGTTCGGACGCACGCCACGGCTCCGGCGGATCCGGCGTTCCTGCTCTACACCTCCGGAACGGGCGGCCCGGCGAGAGCGGCCGTTCACGGGCATAAGGATATGCTGGTCACCTCGCGGGGATTCGCGCAAGGCGTGCTTGGCCTGCGCGCAGACGACCGGACGTTCTCTGTCTCCAAGCTCTTTTTCGCCTATGGGCTAGGCAACGCGATGTATTTCCCTTTTTCCGTAGGCGCTACGACGATTCTCTACCCTGCGCGGGCGCGTGCCGATCGCATCGCCGAGCTTGTCGCGCGGCAGAGGCCGACCGTATTCTTCTCTGTTCCGACCTTCTACGGCGCGCTCCTGCGTGAAGCTGAGAACGGCTGGCGCATGGATTTTTCCTCCCTGCGGCTGGCGGTTTCCGCCGGCGAGGCGCTGCCGGCCGAAATTTTCAGGCGATTCCGCGAGCGCTTCTCGATTGAGATTCTCGACGGCATCGGGTCAACCGAGATGCTGCACATGTACATCTCTTGTCGGCCGGGCGCGACACGCGCGGGATCTTGCGGGATGCCGGTACCGGGCTATCGAGCGCGCATTCTCGACGACCAGGGTGGCGAAGTGCCGGAGGGCACGATCGGCAACCTGTGGATTGCGGGCGACAGCATGTTCGCCGAGTATTGGAACCAGCCTGAACTGACCGCGCGCGTGCGAAACGGCCCATGGTTTTCGACCGGGGACAAATTCATCCGCGATCCGGACGGCTTTCATTGCTACTGCGGGCGATCGGACGACATGATCAAGGTTTCCGGTATGTGGGTCTCTCCCGGCGAGGTCGAGAATGCCCTGCTCACCCACCCCGCAGTGACCGAGTGCGCCGTCGTCGGACACGCGGACGCCGTGGGCCTGGTTCGACCGGTGGCTTACATCGTCCTGCGCTCAGCGATCGTCGCACCGGGCGGTCTCGACAGCGAATTGAACGATTGGCTGCACGCGCGCTTGGTCGGCTTTAAGTGCCCCGAGGAATACCGCTTCGTTGCCGCGCTGCCCAAGACCGCTACGGGCAAGATCCAGCGTTTCCTGCTCCGCCAATCCTGAGCGCCCGCTCTGACGAGCCGCGTTCCAAGGCAACCTGCGAACCGCGCAATGGGCCGGACGCCAGGTTGCTTTTGAAAGACAAAATGGCTCTTTACGAGCTATAATTCAGCGTATATATTGGCCCATAGGAGTAAGCCAATGCTGCCGGTCCATTTACAGCCAGAGAGCCACATACCGCTCTACGTGCAGTTGCGCGACCAGCTTCGGGCCCTGGTCCATTCCGGTGAGTTGCGCACAGGGGACCGCATTCCAGCCAGCCGCGAGCTGGCCGCCTATCTCGGCGTTCACCGCACCACGGTGGCCAATGCCTACGCCGAGCTCGAATCGGAAGGCCTCATCCAGGGACACGTCGGCCGCGGCACGTTCATCTGTACGCCGGAGACCAAGCAGTTCACCTCCGCACCTCGCCCGAACAGCGACGGCAACGGCCACGGCCCTCTGCGTTGGGAAGCGCTTTTCGCCGACGAGCGCGGCGATGAAGGGCTCAGCCGACTGATGCCCGCGGTGCCCCCGGGAACCATTGCATTCACAAACGCCAGCCCCTCCGGAGAGGTCTTCCCGGTCGAGGAGTTTCGACGCTGCTGCAACGCGGTTCTGCGCAGCGAGGGCCGCCGCATTCTGCAGATTGGCTCAACCGACGGCTACGAGCCGCTCAAGCGCGCGCTGATCGGCATGTTGCGAGACGACGGACTGGCCGTGCGCAACGAACAGCTCTTGATCACGGATGGTTGCCAGCAAGCCATCGACCTGATTTGCAAGGCTTTTTTGCGCCCGGGCGATGCAGTGGCGCTCGAAAATCCGGCCTATCCCGGATCCATTGCAATCTTCTCGGGTGCGCGGGTGCGCACACTGGCCGTGAACGTCTCGGCCGATGCCAACAGAACCGGGTACGCCGGACTCGATCTGGACGCGCTCGAAAACGTGCTGATGCAAAATCGCGTCAAATTGATTTTCTTGACGCCGGACTTTCACAATCCGACGGGGACCAGCCTGCCCGCTCAACAACGGCGACGTTTGCTCGAAATTGCTGCACGGTATCAGCTTCCGGTCGTCGAGGACACCATCTACGGCCGCTTGCGTTTTCACGGCCCCGCCCTGCCCTCGCTAAAGTCGCTCGACCGCTCCGGCAGCGTGATTCAACTGAACAGCTTCTCGAAGGTCGCCTTTCCGGGCTTGCGTGTCGGCTGGTGTATCGGGCCGGAAAGCGTGATCGAAAGGCTGCGGCTCCTGAAGCAGTCGACGGACTTGCACACCGATCAGCTGGCCCAGGCTGCCCTTGCCGAATTCCTAAGCCGTGGACTCTTGGCGCGCCATGCCGCGAAGATGAACAGAATTTATGGCAATCGGTGCAGGACGATGCTGGAAGCGCTCGAAAAATACATGCCCGAGGGCACCTCGTGGACGAAACCCGAGGGCGGCGTTTCAGTCTGGGTCACCCTCCCGACGGGAATGGATGCGGCCGAACTCCTGATTCATCTTCGCGAACGCGGCGTGATCTTTGTGCCGGGACGCTATTTCTATTTTCAGCATCCACAGCCGAACGCCCTGCGCCTCAGTTACGCCGCGCTCGATGAAAAGAGCATCACGCGCGGGGTACAGATCCTGGGCGAGCAGCTGAAGGTCGAGATCGGAAAACGAGAGCGTGGAGCGCGCAGTGAAGCAACCTCGCGTGTGGCCTTGATCTGAACTCATGCGGCTTGAACCCAACCCGACGAATACCTGCTTCGGCTGCGGCGGTGCGAACGCGCGCGGAATGAAACTCACTTTCGAGCAGGACGACGCCGCACGATGTATTCGAGGCAAGTTCCGAATCGCCGAGCAATACGCGGGCGGGCCGGGAATGGTCCACGGCGGGATCATTGCCACGCTGCTCGACGAGGCTATGGGCAAGGTGAACCGGTTCCGCGGAGTCCGCGCCGTCACGGCGGAGCTCAAAATCGATTATGTGCGGCCGGTACCGGTCGGTCAGGAGATCTTCATCGAGGCACGCGAAGTCGAAGTCGCCGGACGCAATCTCTACCATGAGGGCGAGATTCGAGACGGGCGCGGCGATCTGCTGGCCCGCGGCCGCGCTCGATTCGTGAATCTCGGGAGGCCATCCTAGGCCTGAGGATTGCTCGTGCGTCACGAGGAAAGAAACTCAAAACAAGATCGGAGCACACTGATCGGCGAGGAGAGGAACGATGGATGACGGGTCGACGAACAACAATCTCTGGCGTGTAAAGGTCGGCTTGGCCGAAATGCTGAAGGGCGGCGTGATCATGGACGTCACAACGGCCGAACAAGCCAAAATTGCCGAAGACGCGGGGGCGTGTGCGGTGATGGCGCTCGAGCGCGTCCCGGCCGACATTCGCAAGGAAGGAGGGGTGGCGCGCATGGCGTCGCCCCGAATCATTCGCGAGATTATGGATGCGGTCTCGATTCCGGTGATGGCCAAGTGCCGCATCGGGCACTTCGCCGAGGCGCAAGTGCTCGAGGCCCTTGAAGTCGATTATATCGACTAGAGCGAAGTCCTGACGCCCGCCGACGAAGAACATCACGTCTGGAAACACGACTTCAAAGTGCCGTTCGTCTGCGGGGCACGCAATTTGGGGGAGGCCTTGCGGCGCGTCGCCGAAGGCGCGGCCATGATCCGCACGAAAGGCGAGGCGGGGTCGGGAAACATCGTCGAAGCCGTGCGGCACATGCGCGCGATCGTCGGCCAAATGAAACGCCTGACCACGCTCGGCGACGAGGAGCTCGTACATGAGTCCAAGGAACTCGGAGCGCCGCTCGATCTGGTCACCTGGGTCGCCAGGCGCGGCAAACTGCCTGTCCCGAATTTCTCGGCGGGCGGCATCGCCACGCCGGCCGATGCGGCACTGGTCATGAAATTGGGCGCGGAGGCTGTGTTTGTGGGCTCGGGCATTTTCAAGTCGAGCGACCCGGCCAAGCGCGCGCGGGCCATTGTGAAGGCCACCACGCATTACACGGACGCAAAGATTGTCCTCGAGGCCAGCGAAGAACTCGGCGAAGCGATGAAAGGGCTGGACGTGCGCCAGCTCGAGGAGAAGGACCTGCTCCAAACCCGGGGGTGGTAGCCGGCGGAAACGGGTCGAATCTAGGCCCCTCACATAGGCGAAGCAGCGATGAAGTAAAGCGAACTGAAAATGACAAACATCGGCTCTCGCTCTCCCGCCCGGCAACAGACACGGCTTTGGGGGTCCCCTCGAGGTAATTCGGGCTCCGCTTATGAAGATCGGCATTGTCGCAATACAAGGTGATTATCAGGCTCATGCCTCCATGCTGCAGCGCCTGGGCATTGCGCACACCTACGTGCGGCTGCCAGGTGATCTGGCCGGGGTCAGGGGTGTCATCCTGCCGGGCGGCGAAAGCACAACACACCTGAAGGTAATGCGGGAAGAAGGGCTGTTCGGCGCGCTCGCCAGTTTTGCAGCGAGCGGCGGCGCGTTTTTCGGCACTTGCGCCGGGGCCATCCTGTTGGCGCGGGAGGTCCACGGCCCCGCCCAGGAGTCTCTTGGCCTGCTCGACGTTTCGATTCTGCGCAACGGCTACGGCCGCCAAATCGCGAGCGATGTGCACGAAGGCAAGAGCAAGCTGACCAGCAGACCGCTCGAAATGGTCTTTATCCGGGCACCGATCATCGAATCGATTGGCCAGGAAGTGGAAGTCCTTGCTGAGGATGCAGGCCATCCGGTGCTCGTCCAGCAGGGCCGCATACTCGCTTCGACGTTCCACCCCGAATTGACTGACGACCCCACTGTCCACCAGCATTTTCTGAAGCTGGCCAACGGCAAGTGCAGGCCCTGATACCGCGGGCCTGCACTTCAATTACTCGCGGAAACGTGCAATTCTTTGTCTTTATGACCGAACGCGTGAAGGTGCTGTTTGTGTGCGTCGGAAACTGCGTGCGCAGCCAGATGGCCGAAGCCATCGCCCGCCACTGCGCTTCCGACGTAATTGCGGCGGAGAGCGCGGGAGTTCGCCCACTGGGCTTCATCGACCCGACGGCCAGGTCGGTCCTCACCGAGCGCGGGATCTCGATGGACGGCCAGTATTCAAAGGGCCTGCACAGCCACAAGCTCGGCAAGCCCGACCTGATCATCAACATGTCGGGAATGCCCGGCGAATCGTTGTTTCGCGGCCATATGTTCGAGGACTGGCGGGTCCGCGACCCATTCGGCGAGGGCGTGGAAACCCACGGCCGCATCTGCGATGATATCGAATCACGCGTAAAGGATTTGGCGGCGCGATTGCGTGCAGCGCGTAAGGACGGTTCGGCGCGCACGGAATCGTAGTTTCCTCGTTGCACGCGGGAAGCCGACGTTAGGATCCGATTTCTATGCGACGAGAAAAGACCAGCGTTTCGCAGGAAGATTACCTGAAGGCGATCTGGGAAATCGTGCAGGAGGACCAGATCCCGATCAGCGCGCGCCTGGCCGAAGATCTGGGCGTCACCCCTCCGGCAGTGACAGCGGCGCTCAAACGCATGACGCGCGGCGGCTTTCTGCGTCTGCGTCGGCGGCCGCATCGAGCTTTCACCGAAAGGAAAAGGCATCGCGCAACATCTCGTGCTGCGCCATCGCCTTGCCGAAAAACTGCTTACCGATGTGATCGGACTGGAATGGTCGCGCGCCCACGAGGAAGCCGAACGCCTCGAACACGGCATTTCGAGCGAAGTCGCACGCCTGCTGCTTCAGCGCTTCGGGCGCGAGAGCCGCTGCCCTCATGGCGTGCCGCTGTTCGGCGGATTGCCTCGACTGCAGCGCAAGTACGGGGCGATGCGCCTATCGGACGCCGAGGTCGGGCATGGTTACGAAGTTCTGCGCGTCTATGAAAAGGACCCTAAATTCCTGGAATTTCTCGACCACCTTCATCTGCGCCCCGGCGCGCGCATTCACTTGCAGGGCCGTGAATACGACGAGACCACCGCGTTGT
>Ga0187783_10004705_pt1 | contig 10092 bp, 9 predicted proteins | sample 1015_SJ02_MP02_2_FD_132471 | JGI IMG/M metagenome (GOLD analysis project Ga0187783, IMG submission 132471) | Tropical peat soil microbial communities from peatlands in Department of Meta, Colombia - 1015_SJ02_MP02_20_MG | ecosystem: Environmental > Terrestrial > Soil > Wetlands > Peat | place... | reverse complement strand
TCCCGGATCGGCACCATGTCGGTGCGGGACATGCTCGAGGCGCTGATCGCCGGGCAGCGCGACCCGCACGTCCTGGCAGGCCTGGCCCGCGGCAAGATGCGAGCCAGGCGGGCGCGCTGGTCGAGGCGCTGACCGGCCGGTTCGACGACCACCACGGCGAGCTCGCCCGGATCCTGCTGGCCCAGGTCGACTCCCTGACCGCCCAGATCGACGCGCTCACCGGGCGGATCGAGGAGCTCATCACCGCGATGCCGGCCGCGCAGGGCGTCAATGCTGACGGCACCACCGGCCCGCGCGCAGGCCAGGACACCAGTGACCCGGTCGCACCGGCGGTAGCCCGGCTGGCCGAGATCCCGGGCATCTCCGCGCAGGCAGCGCAGATCATCATCGCCGAGATCGGCCTGGACATGACCCGGTTCCCCACCGCCGGCCACCTGGTGTCCCGGGCGAAGCTCAGCCCCCGGACGGTGCAGTCCGGCGCCCGCAGCCGGCCCGGCAAGACAGCAAAGGGCAATCCCTGTCTCAAGGGCGTCCTCGGCGACGCGGCCGCGGCAGCGGGCAAGACCGACACCTTCCCCGGCGAGCGGTACCGGCGGCTGGTCAGACGCCGCGGCAAGCTCAAGGCCCTGGTCGCCGTCGCCCGCACCATCCTGGTCATCATCTGGCACCTGCTCGCCGACCGCGCCACCCGCTACGACGACCTCGGCCCCGGCTTCTACGCCAGCAACATCGACACCAGCCGCAGGACTCGCAGCCATGTCCGCCAGCTCGAAGCACTCGGATACACCGTCACCCTGACCCCCGCCGCCGCATAACCACACGCCAGACGCCAGCCGACGTTCGCTGCCGCGGCCCACGCTGAGGTATTTTCCGGTCAGCTCCACCTGGGGTATCGTTCACCCGGTCGGCCTGGTCCTGGTTCTTGACCACCACGTCTGACCACAGTAGGCGTCAGTCTTCCGGAGTGAGCAGGTCGTTGAGCTCGGCAAGGGCGAGTTACGGGCTTCCTCGTCCACGTGCGGTCAAAGCCTCACTCTCCTCAGGCCCCGTGCTCAGACCACCGATGCTCAGACCTTCAGCGACTCGTAGTTGCCGTCCGCGACGACCTCGGCCGGGCGTTGCCGGGACGGCCACCAGGCGCGCTCGCCGATGGTGAGCAGGGCTGCCGGGACCAGCACCGTGCGCACGAGCAGGGTGTCGAGCAGGACGCCGATGGCCACGGCGGTCCCGACTTCGGTGAGGTAGACCGTGGGCTGCGGGATAAGGGCGGCGAAGGTGCCGGCGAGGACAATGCCGGCGGCGGTGATGACCCCTCCGGTGACGCTGAGCCCGCGCAGGGTGCTTCGGCGAATGCCAAGCTGCCGGGATTCCTCCCGGATTCGAGCGGTCAGGAAGATGTTGTAGTCGACGCCCAGTGCAACCAGGAACACGAAGATGTATATGGGGACCTGCGACTCGATGCCGGGATAGCCAAGGCCGTAGCGCCAGAGCAGGTCGGACAGGCCGAACGAGGCCGCGAAGCTCAGGGCGCTGGTGAGGACCAGCACGAGCGGGGCGACGACCGCCCGCAAGAGCAAGACGATAATGACCAGGATCACCAACAGGATCAACGGGATGAGCACGAGTGCGTCATGGCGGGAGGCCTGGGCGATGTCGTACTGCACGGCCGGATCCCCGCCGAGCAGCGCCCCCGGCGCCTCCTGGCCGAGCCGCTGGCGCAGCCCGACGATCACCGCTTGCCCGGCCGCTCCGTATGGCGTGGCGGACGTGAGGACCAGGTAGCTGGTATACCCCTCGACCGGGCTCTGCGGCTCTATTTCGGCTACGCCTGGCGTGGCGCGCGCCGTCGCTACGGCGGGCCTGGCCTGGCCTGGCGGGGCCAGGATCATCAGTGGATCCAGGAGCCCGGCTGGGAAATGCGCATCGACTAGCTGCGCGCCGGCCACACTGCCGGGGTTCCCCTTGACCTGGCTGAGATTGCTGTTGTCGATCCGCAGGGCGACGAGCCCGACGCCGGCCGCGCCGAGCAAGAGCACCGCCGCGAGCGCGGTCCTGACCGGATGACGGGCGACCCGGGTTCCGATGCTTGACCACAGCCGCGATTCCCCGGCCGCGCGCTGCCCGGCGCGGGGGACCCGCGGCCAGAACGCAGCCGGGCCCAGGACGAGCAGCAGCGCGGGCAGGAACGTCGTCTGGGCCAGCAGGGCTGACGCGATGCCCACGGCGCCGACCGGGCCTAGCCCGTGGAGCGAGGCTGACTGCGCGGCCAGCAGGCAGATCATAGCGGCGGTCACCGTGGCCGACGAGGCCACCAGGGTCGGCAGGGTACGGCGCAGCGTCAGGGCCATCGCGTCCTCGGGGAGGCTGTGACGGCTGAGTTCCTCCCGGTACCGGTGCACCAGCAGCAGCGCGTAATCGCTGCTGGCGCCGAAGACCAGCACGATGAGGATAGAGGCCGACAGAGAGCTGACGGTCAGCCCGGCGTTGGCCAGGCCATGAGCGCTGGCCTGGGCCGCGATGATGGCCGCAACCGCGCCGAGCAGGGGGAAGAACCACAGCAGGACGCTGCGGTAGACCACGAAGAACACCAGTGCCACGATCACGACCGCGGTCAGTTCCAATTCGGTGATGCTGGGGGTCCCGGTGTCCGCGGTTATCGCGGCCGACCCGGTGACCTCCACCTGAAGGCCGTCGCCCGCAAGCCCGGCCGGCCCGCTTACCGCCGCGCGGATCGCCCGCACCCCGTCGGTGTCGGCGCTGCCCTGGCTGCTCGCCGGCGCGGTGATGTTCACGTAGAAGTACGCGGCCTGCCCGTCAGCCGATCGCTGCACCGGACTGGGCGCGCTCAGCCGCTGCGTCTGCTTCGTCAGCTGCCCGGCAGCGGTCCTGGCTGAGGTGATTGCGGTCATGTCCGCGGCCGTCAGGCCCTGGCTGCGGGCGAACACCACGAAGGCGGTGTCGGTCTGCGGCTGGCCCGGGCCGCGCTGCGAGGCCTGCTGGAGCAGCAAGTCAATCACGCGCGTTGAGGGCGCCGAGGCAGGCAGGTTGGCCGCGTTGCTGTCGTTGGTCGCGCCGGACAGGGCGTTGGCGATCGGAAAGAGGAAGACGAGGCCGCTCAGCCAGGCGATCATCACCGGCCAGTGAAGCAGACGCAGCGTCCTGGCGAATCCCCTGCCGGAGACCGGCCGCTTCGTTCGGGGGTCAGCGGACATTGTGATGGCTCCTTCGCGTCGGTTATCTCTGCGCTTGGCGGGGAGAGCAAGGCGTCCGCCCGCTAGAGGACGATTCCGCCGGCCCCCTGGGTCGCGCGTCGAAGATCGTGCGGGCCAACTGACCTATGACGGCGTAGAAGATGCCGCAGGTCGTGGTGAAGAGCAGGCCGAGGAGAGCAAGCTGCACCGTCAGGGACAACTCCCACCGCGGTTGGCAAATTGCGGCAACATGGCGACAAAAAGCAGTAGGCCCTTGGGATTGAGGCCGCTGACGCCGACACCCCTGAGCAGCGTTGCCCGGCCAGTGGGGCATCAGAGCGTCCTGCGCTGTCGAGGTGGCCTCTCCGTTGGGTTTGCCCAGCGTCTTGAGGCCTAGCCAGATGAGGTAGGCGCCCGCCCCCCACGACGGTCAGTGTGGTCAGGACAGAGGAAGTGTCAGCGAGTTGGGCTCCGATGCCGGCGGCTACTGCGGTCATCGCGGTATAGCTGATGACGAGCCCGCCCACGGCGGCAGCCACCGGGCGTCGGCGGAGCGCTGCGCCGATCGTGAAGGCCCGGTCCGCGCCGGGAACGATGATGAGCAAGATCGCGACACCCCAGAAGGTGAGCACGGAACCGATAGCCATGGGTGACTCTTTTCCAGCGTGGCAGCTTCCTTGGCAACGCTATTCGCGATTGCCCGCCAAGTGTTCCCAAGTTTTCTAGGATCAGGTGAGTATGTGGAAAGATATGTCACGTGGACCGCATCGACCGGAGGATCCTTGCTGAGCTGCAGTCCGATGGGCGGCTCACCATCACCGACCTGGCTGCACGCGTGGGGCTGAGCGTCTCCCCGTGCCACCGACGGCTCCGAGAGTTGGAGCGGTCGGGTACGATCCGCGGCTACCGCGCCGTGGTCGACCACGCGGCGGTAGGTCTGAGCTTCGAAGCGCTGCTGTTCGTGACCATGCGGCAGGAAGACCGCGAGACACTGCTGGCGTTCGAAGAAGCCGTTGCACAGATCCCGAACGTGCTGCAGGCGCAACGTCTGTTCGGCGACCCCGACTATCTCCTGCGGATTGTGACCGCCGACCTCGGCGCGTACCAACGCTTGGAAGACGACGTGCTGGCCACCCTGCCAGGCGTCCAGCGCCTGAACTCCACCCTGGTCATGAAGAACGTGGTCGCCGAACGTCCCCTGCCCGCCTGACGACCACACCGGTCACAGCACGAAACGCTCGCTCATGGCTCCGCGGGCGTATAGGCGTTGTGTCTGCATGCTTTGCGCCGACGCGCTCCGGCGCGGACACCAACCTCAGTCGAGAATTCCTTCGCGATAGCCTGCTCGACGCCGGCGTCAGTGCGACTCCTGGGACGAGGGCGGTCGATGACGCTCGGGCTGCAGGCCGCACTCTCGCAACTTGAAGACGCCGTGCCTTTGGCTCAGGTTTGATCTTTTCGTCCGGCGCTCTGCGCGTGCCTTATGCGGATTGACGATTCTCGCTGCGAAAGTCCTGGTCGTGCTTCGCGGTATCGGCGCACCGCTCTGTTCAGCAGCCTCTTCGTTCCTGTTGCACGCTGTGTGCCTGGCGGGCGCGGTAGGCGGCGACGTGCTGCCGGTTGCCACAGTTGCCGGTGTCGCAGTACATGCGTGAGCGGTTCCGCGACACGTCCGACTTTGCCGTGGCCGGCACGATGCGGCTGATCATCGACTGGGCCCAGGTGGAGTTCCGGGGCATGGGCACGGCAGCGAAGCGCACGACCTTGCCCTCGACCTGCTCGCCGCCTACGAAGGAAACGCTCTGCTCGCCAACACCATGGGGGATCCGAAGATGATCTCCGGGGCAGCCCGGCGCATCGCCGCGGCGACCAGTCCGGCGATCGCGCCCACTCGCTTCCACCACCCGGTCCGCGGGGCGTGACCAATGTCTGACATATCGCCGTCCACACCCCCGGGACGATCCCGCTCGACGTCACGGCGATGGCAGCCGCAAGCCCCAAGGCAAGCATGGCTCCGCTGGGACGAGAACCCACGTTGTCGTATCTGAGGTCCCTAGACGGTCAGCGCGGTGATCTCTTGTACGTCAAGCGGCGCGGGTCGGGAGCCATCGTGGCGGTCAAGTTCGCCGTCGCGGGCGGTAACCCCGAGCAAGCGGTCCACGAGCGACTGAGGGTAGCCGGGGTCGGCCGGCAGGAAGCCCCACAGCGCGCGCAGGTAGAGCGGCCCCATGATCGCGTCCACGATCACCTCCGCGTCGGGTGGGTTCTCCCCGCGATCGGCCGCCCGCCCGACGATCTCCCTGACGCCGTCCAGCCGGTGCTGGAGATACCGGCTGCGCTCGGCCTGGCCCTCCGGCGTGACCGGCAAGGACACGACCAGGGCCAGGAGGAACAGCCGCCCTTCCGGCCGGCCGAGGTCCGCCGCAGACGCGGAAGCCCAGGCGGTCAGGTCGCCGTGCAGGCTGCCGGTGTCGGGCAGCGGCAGCCTGAGGTCGAGCCGTGCGATGGCCGCGTCGCTGATGAGTCCCTCAATGGTCCGCCAGCGCCGGTAGACGCTGGTCGGGTTGACCCCGGCGCGTTCGGCGACCCTCGGGACGCTCAGCTCGGCGGGGCCGCGCTCGGTGAGCAGCTCCTCGACTGCCTGGTGCACCTTGGCGCGGACCAGGGCACTGCGGCCACCGGGGCGCCGCGCGGTCCGCTGCTCGGTCATGTGCCACAACCTACCAGCAAGCCGCCAGCAAAAGCAAAGTTTCTTGCTTTAGTGCCTGGGCCGGGCTACACTGAAGCTAAAGCCAAGATAGTTGCGATAGGAGTATCCGATGAAGCAGATCATGTTCCCAGACAACGAGTCGTTCTGGTACGAGACGCTGCGCTCGTTCGACCACGTCGCGTACGGCGGGGCGGACTTCGCCGAAGTCCTGGTCATCAGCGACCGGATCACCGCGGGCGACTACGACAGCTGGCACGACGCGTACCTGGCGGCCGCGGACCGGATCGCGGCCGAGGCGGATGCCGCGCTGCGCGCGGGCCACCGGGTCAGTGCCCGCGACGGCCTGCTGCGAGCGTGGAACTACTACCGGTCAGCCGATTTCTTCCTGCACGGCAATCCGGATGACCCGCGTCACTTCCACGCCTACGACCGGAGCGTCGAGTGCTTCCAGCAGGCCGCCGCGCTGCTGCCCGTGCCGGCCCGGCCGGTGCGGATCCCGTACGAGGGGACCACGCTGCCCGGCTACTTCTACCGGGCCGGCGACGTCCCCCGGCCGCTGGTGATCCTGCACACGGGGTTCGACGGCTCGGCGGAGGAGATGCACTTCCAGGGCGCGGCCGCCCTCACCGAACGCGGCTATCACGTGCTGACCTTCGACGGCCCTGGCCAGGCAGGCCCGATCCACCGCCAGGGCCTGGTGTTCCGGCCCGACTGGGAGAACGTGGTCGGCCCGGTCATCGACTATGCCCTGACCCTGCCCGGCGTGGACGGGAACAAGATCGCGCTGTGGGGCCTGTCCATGGGCGGGATGCTGGCCCCTCGCGCGGCGGCGTTCGAGCGCCGGCTGGCCGCGGTGATCGCCGTGGACGGCGTCTACGACATAGGCCAGGCCGTGACCGCGGTCGCCGCCGGTGTCCCCGACCTTGACCGGCGGCTGCGCGCCGAATCCGACCCGGAACTCGACGCGGAACTGGCCCGGCTCATGGCGGCCAGACCGGTCACGCGCTGGGAACTGGAACACGGCCAGTACGTCCTCGGGGCAGCCACCCCGCGCAAGGCCTGCGCCGCCCTCCTGGACTACCACCTGCGAGACGGGATCGCGGAGAAGATCACCTGCCCCGCGCTGATCTGCGACGCTCCCAGCGACCTGTTCGTCGCCGGCCAGCCACGGCAGCTGTTCGACCACCTGACCTGCCCCAAGACCTTCCTGCAGTTCACCGCGGACGAAGGCGCCGACGCGCACTGCCAGGTCGGAGCGCAGCGCCTCGCGCTCGCCCGGATCTGCGACTGGCTGGATGACACCCTGCGCGATTCCTGACCAGGCTCGCGCGTCGCGCGGATTCAAGAATTCCATTCACCGATAGAAAGAAGGATCAGGCAATGGGCTACGAATGCCGCCGAGTGGTAACAGGTCACACTCCTGAGGGAAAGTCAGCGGTGCTGTATGACTCGTCGCTGCCGCTACTCGAGGAGGATAGCGCTGACGCGCGCCAGGAAGACCGCGCCGGCGCGGCGTCGCGCGTCATCTGGACGACGCAGGGCTTCCCGGCCGACAACGATGATTCGTCTGACACCGCATTGCGGAAGGTCAATACCAGCGAGAGCGACGGCACGATTTTCAGGATCGTGCAGTACGCACCCGGGGTCACGCCCCGCCATCACCGCACAAACTCGATTGACTACGCGGTCGTACTGTCCGGATCAATCGAAGTGGAGCTGGACACACAAACTGTCCAGCTGGCCGCGGGAGATCTGCTGGTCCAGCGAGGGACCATTCACAACTGGGTCAACAGCGGAACCGAACCGTGCGTGATCGCCTTCGTCCTGATCGGCGCACGTCCGGCAACCGTGAATGGGGTTCCGCTGCCCGCCGTGGGCTGATCAAGCACCGGAGATAAGGAGTCTTCTGCGATGACCGAAACTGACCTGCTGGGCGGTCGCCTCCCGCTGCTCGCGCCGGATGCTCTCGCTGACCGGCAGCGGCAGCTCTATCAAAGGCTGCGTACTCATCAGGTCCCCTGGTCAAACCGTCACAATATTAAAGGCATGACCGAAGATGAAAGGCTCATCGGCCCCTACAATCCCCTTCTGTACAGCCCCGGAGTGGGGGCGGGATTTCTCGACTTCGAGGCTGCCGAGGACCGGTCAACATCGCTGGACGACAGAGCCCGGCAGGTCGTGATCCTCAGCGTCGGCTCGGTATGGAAAGCCGACTATGAAATCTACGCTCACGCGGCGCTGGCCCGCCAGGCGGGATTGCCAGACGAAACGATCCGTGCGCTCCAGAACGGGGAGACCGCGAAAGACCTGACCGACGAGGAGCAGCTAGCCCAGGCATTCACCCTGGAACTGACCTCGCGGCACTTCGTCGACGCGACCGTGTATGAGAGAGCAGAGCGCGCATTCGGCCGGCAAGGACTGGCCGACATCGCGCTTCTCATCGGAAGGTACCTGACGATCTGCGCACTTCTCAACGCGTTCAACATTCCCCGGCCGTGACGAGCAAATTCTTTGCAGAGGAGCTCACGACGAGGCATATCCCATTCCCAGAAAACGAGCCGTTCTGTTATGAGACGGTGCGCTCGTCCGGCGCCATCGCCTACCCGGACGACCCCGGCACTACCACGCCTTCGACCGCAGCGTCGAATGCTTCCATGCGGCGGCGCGGCTGTTCACCACGCCGGTCCAGCCGGTGGCGATCCCGTACGAGGACACCACGCTGCCCGGCTACTTCTACCGCGCGGAAGGGGACCCCGGCGTCCCGCGGCCGGCCAGGAAGGCGGCGCTGGCCTGGCGCGGGGTGGGCGCGCCGACCAGCCCGCCCATGCTGATTCCCCACAGCCAGCCGGTGCTCGAACGCCGCCGCGCGGCGATCCGCTTGGGGTCGGCGCCGGGCACGGTCAGGGCGAAGTCCACGACCGGGCTTGGGAGAACGTCGTCGCGACGGGATCGCCGAGAAGATCGCCCAACCGCCATCTGCCGGCGATCAGCGCATGTGCTTCCTGGTCGCTTCGGCGCGCAGCCGCCGTTCCAGGTCCGGGATGTCGCCGGCTTCGGCGCGCGCGGAGGAGATGCATTCCAGGGCGCGGCCGCGGGCGCTGAGCGCGGCTACAACGTGCTGTCCTTCGACGGTGGTGGAACCGCTTGATGCCGGTGGTCTGCCGCTGCACGTTGTGGGCGACTCACCGCAGGCGGAAGTGGTCGCTGCGAGTGGAGAGCTCGCCGACGAGATCGGACAGGGGCCTGTCGTTGGGGTTTCGGCCGGCGGCGGCATGCAGTAGTGCTAAGGCGTTGTTCGCCGCGGTGTCCCAGTTGCGGTGGAACGTGCGCGCCGCTGGGTCGAGGAAGGTGAACCCGGCGCGGTTCGGCGGTCGCTGGGCTGGCGGAATATGTCGGCATAGAGGGCACGGCCCAGCTGATTGGCGGCGAGGATGTCGGAGCGCTCACTGTTCAGGATCGCCGCCGAGCCGGTCATGGCATTGAGCAGGGTCTGCATGCCAGGGCGGACCGCGGGGCGCCCTGCCTTGACGCTTGCGCGATGACGCGGGGCCCGGCCGGCCGCAGCAACCACCAGAGTCCGCTGACCCGGTCGGGCGGGAACATCTGGGCGACGGCTCGAACCGGTAGGGGATCGCGGCCCCGGTCTATGTGAAGGTCTCCACGCGGCTGAATGTCTCCTCGAGCCAGTCGAAGATGCGCTGTGCGGACAGCAGCGGGGAGCCGACCTGGCAGTGGTCTTCGGCGCCCTCCGCGGCGGTAAAGGTCAGGAAGGTCTTGTCGCAGGTGAGCGCGTCGAACAGCTGCCTTGCCTGGCCGGGGTACCACGGGTCGCCCTCGGAGTCGGCCACGAGGGTCGGGCAGGTGATCTTCTCGGCGACCCCGGCCAGTGTGTAGTCCAGGGCCTTGAGGAAGTAGTCGGCCGGCGAAGACGCCCGGAACGTGAACATGCCGTTCTCGATGCCCCACCTGGAGTCGGTGCTCGCGTCCATCATCGCCCGCATCACCTCGTCGGTCCCTTTCGGGTCGCTGCGCACCCAGTTGATTGCGGCCTGGCGCGCCATGCCGCCGGGCAGCCGGGGCACCATGAAGTCGAAGACGCCTCCGTTGGCGATGCACGCCGCGATCCGGTGCTCGAACGCCGCGGCCCGGGGCGCGAGGTAGCCGCCGAAGCTGATGCCCAGCAGCGCGATG
>Ga0187783_10004704_pt1 | contig 10093 bp, 8 predicted proteins | sample 1015_SJ02_MP02_2_FD_132471 | JGI IMG/M metagenome (GOLD analysis project Ga0187783, IMG submission 132471) | Tropical peat soil microbial communities from peatlands in Department of Meta, Colombia - 1015_SJ02_MP02_20_MG | ecosystem: Environmental > Terrestrial > Soil > Wetlands > Peat | place... | reverse complement strand
CCACCATGTTTCAGCAGTCGCTGCAGGGTCCGAGCAAGGACGGCGCCTATCTCATGTCGATCCTGCTTCGCGAGCTGGAACTCGCCATGCCGCTCGGCTGGCTGCGGGTACCGCGCACGGTTGTCCGGTTCCTGATCGGCGACCAGATCGCCAACATGATCGAGGTCCCCGACGCCGCGTGGTGGAGCCCGGCGCTGCCGGCGGCCGCCGCCCTGAACAGGTGGCTTCACGGCTATACCGTGACCCGCCACATCAGCGAGCTCCCCTCGCAACTGGTTGGGCGGCGGATCATCCAGCTGTGGATCGACCAGAACCGGCGAGGCGAACGCCACCCGTTCTCGATCACCCCCGATCAGGCCCAACGATGGCGCTTGGCGGAAGACGGCCGCGCTGTGACCGCGATCCGCAGGCGGCTCAGGACCCGCCGACAACGCCTCCGGCAGGCTCACCTGCCTGTCCCGCGCCGTGTCAGTCCCGCAGACCCGAGCATGCGGCCGTGACTCCCTGCTCGCACCCGATTCTCTGCGCTCCCCCGTCGCCGACGAGCTCCTGCCCGGACGCCGCAGAACAGCGCGAGCCACGGACCTCCTTCGTGAGCCTGATGGGCCAACGCGACGTCAGCATCGAGGAGATCGCCGACTCGTCGGGCACTCCTCCACCTGGAGAACCGAGGTCGTCTACCACCGGGAACTGCGGCTGGTGATCCCGACAAGCGGTGAGATCACAGAGATATTCGGGGACAAGCTAGTGCACACAAAGCTCAGAAGTCACTGATAAGCCGCGTTGGCCACGTCACGGGCTGACCGGGCGGTGCCATTGGGTTCACCATCCTCGGTATTCCAGCCTACGATGTCGGCGTGGCATCAACCGATAACACTGGAAGCGTCGGCCGCCTGCCCACGGTGTGGGGTAACATCCCCCAGCGCAATAAGCACTTCACCGGCCGGACGGAGATCATCACCCAGCTCCGCGAAAGGTTGTCGAGCTCGGTAGCGGCTGTACTCCCGATGGCCCTTCAGGGCATGGGCGGGGTTGGGAAGACGCAAGTCGCGATCGAGTACGCGCACCGCTACAGCCCAGAATATGATGTGGTCTGGTGGGTTTCTGCCGACCAACCGGGTCTGGTGCGCTCCTCGCTCGCTGGGCTCGCCCCGCATCTCGGCCTGCCACCTGCGACTGCCTCCGGCATTGAAGGGGCGGCGGCGGAAGTCCTCGATGCGCTTCGACGAGGCGCGCCCTTCAGCCGGTGGCTGTTGGTTTTCGACAACGCCGATCAGCCTGAGGACATCAACGACCTCATCCCCCGTGGTCCTGGTGACGTGCTCATCACCTCCCGGAACCACCGCTGGGAAGCGGTCGTCGACACGGTCCCAGTGGATGTCTTCGCCCGCAATGAATCCATCGAATTCCTCGGCAAACGCGTCCGCGACAGACTGAGCGAGGCAGAAGCCGATGTGCTAGCGAGCGAACTGGGCGACCTGCCTCTCGCCTTGGAGCAGGCTGGAGCCCTGCAAGCGGAAACGGGCATGCCGGTCGAAGAGTACCTGCGCCTGCTGAAGCAGAACACGGCCGCGATCATGGCCGAAGGCAAGTCGCCGGAGTACCCGCTGTCAATGACCGCGGCATGGAAGCTCTCGGTGTCTACGGTGGAAGGTCGGCAGCCAGAAGCTCTCGAACTCCTACGCCTTTGTGCGTTCTTCGGCCCTGAGCCGATCCCGCGCGATTTGTTTCCTCACGGAGCACATGCGCTCTCCTCTCCGCTGGGCGCGATGCTCGCCGATCCCATCCGGCTCGCCCGCGCCATTCGCGAACTGGGAAGGTTTGCTCTAGTCCGGATTGACGACCGGACCATCGTGATCCACCGGCTGATTCAAGCTCTGCTGCGCGATGATCTTAGCCCGGAGGAGAGGACCGCATTCCGGGATGCGGCCCACCTGATTCTAGCAACCGGCGCGCCTACGGATCCTAACGATAGTCGGTTGTGGCCACGCTATGCGGAACTGGTCGCACACGTCACCGCGCCGGCGACGCAGTTCGCCGATTCGACGAACGATGATGTACGCCGGTTCGCGATCGACCTAGTGCGCTATCTCTACAATGTGGGTGACCTGGACACCGCGAAGGCGCTTGTGGAGTACTTTCTCGAGAACTGGAGGCAAGGTGGCGATCCGCGAAGCGTCCATATGCTGCGGGCCCACCGCCAACTTGGGAATGTGCTTCGCGCCCTCGGGCAGTACAAGGCCGCTTATGACGTCGATGAGCAAGCACTCGCGCTGGCAACGGACGCGCTGGGTGAGGAGGATCCGTTCACGCTGGCCATGAGGAACTCCTTCGGTGCTGACCTGCGGGCCGCCGGAAGGTTTGCAGCGGCGCTGCAACTGGACACGGTCTCGCTCGACCTGCATCGGAAAGTGCTCGGCCCTCTGGCACCGCAGACGCTGCGGGCGTCGAATAACTTTGCCGTAGATCACAGCCTAAACAGCCGCTACTTCGAAGCAAGGGACCTGCACAAACAGACCTACCAAGCACGCCTCGAAGCAACTGATATCCCGCCGACCGAGGTGTTGTCCTCGTGGAACGGGCTGGCCCGCGCGCTGCGAAATTGCGGGTCTTACCAAGAAGCGCGCGATGTTGGCGAGGAAGCTTACGACTTCGGGCGTCGCGAGTTGGGTCCCGACCACCCCCGGACCATGGAAACCGCGATCGACTTGGCGATAACGCAGCGGCGGGCCGCCGTCTCCCTCGAGGAGGCGGCGGAACTGGCGAGAACAGCCTACGACCAAGCTAACAGGCGTTTGGGGGCGTCCGCGCCGCTGACCCTGGCTGCTGAAATTAGCGTCGCGAACGTGCTGCGAACCACCGGGGAGGTGGATGAGGCGCTCACCATGACACTGGATACTGTTAACGGGTACAAGGCAATCTACGGTCCGGACCATCCGTATTTCTACGGTTGCTCAGGTAATCTCGCCTTGCTATACCGGGTGACGGGAGACCCAGGAACGGCCAAGACCCATGACGAACAAGCGCTGGCCGGATTGAATGCAACCCTCGGCCGGGAGCATTATTACACCCTCATAGTCGCAGTTAATCTCGCGAGCGATCTTGCTGCTTTGGATGACCATCCGGGCGCCAGGTCTCTCGGCGAGGATACGCTCTCGCGGATCCAGCAGGTCCTGGGCGAGAACCATCCGCTGGCCCTCGGCTGTGCCGCCAACCTGACTCTTGACCTGCGCGCGCTGGGCGCCGTGGACGAGGCCAACCGCCTGCACACGGACACTATCGAGCGCTATCGGCAAACGCTCGGCGACGATCACCCCGACACAGTGGCTGCTGCAGAGGGTCGGCGCCTAGATTTCGACTTCGACTCACCGCAGATCTAGCCCTGACCGTTCTGCTGGGCACACGCATGGTCAGGAATGGCGCACGGGACCGTGTGCAGTCTCCCAGAGGGCGCGGTGACGGTCGTTACGTTCTCGGGCGCTCGTACGCGCGTCAAGTGGTAGCTGCTCGGACTGCCAGGTCCGCAGCGTTGCTTCCATGATCCGAACGAATCGTTGGCCATCGACCGTGAGCCGTCCGCTCCCGAGTAGCGTGCCGGTGGCGAGGCTGGCGGCCTCGCGCCACCGGGCGAACTCAATATCGGCCTGAGCCTGGGAGCTCAGCCGCCGTTGCCGACGCCAAAATGCAGTTACTACAAGGTATGCGTATGCCCCTTGAAGCAGCCCGCTGACCGGCCGTGGGTCTTCTCGCCACGGAGCGTAATACCGGGTGCCGTTGTCTGGCAGCGTCAGCTGGATAATGTCCAGCAGCGCGGACAGCTTTACGTGCTGCGTCTCATGCACGAGCGTGAGGGCAAGGGTGCACGCGTCCTCTGGTTCGGAGATGGCGATCGCTCCGAACGTTTCCGGCGAACTTGAGCTCACCAGCCCGTCCTCCGGCGCGGCGAGTGGAACGACAACACGCACGAGCGCAGCGACTTCAGTGGCGAATGCTGGGTGGTGACGAGACAACAGCTTCCAGGCATCACGGAATGGTGAGATCCACCCTCCGGGATCATCTAGCCGTGCTAGATGGGGAGCGGCCGGCATACGGAACGGGCTGGCATCGTCGAGCAATGGCTCGAATTCTGCGCCCTCGCAGATTCCGCAGGTCAGTCGGCGCAGCGGTCGCCAGCCCGAGGAGCCCTCGCCTGATCGGACCGGAATCCGGACCCGGACGCTATCTGCAGTGACCTCGGCGCGATCGGGGGCGCTGCGCACTGTTGCTACCGTCACATCGGGCACTTCCGCCGTTCCGAGTGACGGCAGAGCGACGGTATCGCCGATGGCCGGTACCTCAATCTCGGCAGGCAGTCCCGTACGTATCGCTGCTGCGGCGGCAATGGTCGCCAGCACTCCCGGTGCTGCGTCATCGTACGGCGTCTGTTCGCGCAGCGCGAGCAGCGTCCGCTGTGCCCATGCCCCGACCCATGGATGGCAGACGACATCGGCCACCGCACCACGGTCACGCCGCTCCGCGGCGGCGAGCAGTTCATATCCCCCGCGGGCAAGCGCTGCCTGTGGGTGTCCGACGGCAGCCGTTAGTACACCGCGCAGCAGTAGCGCATGCTTACTGTGCTGCACACGCCTCAGGACCTCCAGAGCCGCAGGTCCGCCGCCTCCAGCCGCCAGCGCCCGGAACAGGTCAGCGGGCATCTGGTGGAATCTCATCTGGCGGCACGCAAGATTAGTCGCTCGGTTATGTCGTTGTACATAGTTCTGCGGATGTGTTCGATAAGGCGGGTCAGGTCGGGGCAATAAACGGACGGATTGGCGAAGCCCGTTCCCTTCCGGTACCGGTGAGCGTACGTTCCTCCGCCACATATCCGGTGAAGTTCGCATTGCCGACAAGTGGCACACAAGGCGTCAGCGCCCCTCTGCCGTGCCGCGATCGCTGGCAGCATCAAAGCCGTATCGAAAGAATCGCGCATGACATGCAACCCGGTATGCGGCGCACCAGGAAACGCCGCTTTCAGCGTGTCAACCTGTTCGATCTCCCCATCAGTCTCGATGACAACCACGCCTGACGGCGCCAGCCCAACGGCCTCTGAATACGATGGTCGACCTAGCAACAGGCGCATGATGTCAGAAAAAAGTCGGACATCTGTCCTCGGGTCGGGGTACCAGCGGTCGAAGATCGCGATAAGCCATTCTGCATAGGGTGTATCGGTTGAGGACGCCGATCGTCTTGGCGGCGGGGAGTCCCAGGTTGCGTGCGGGAGTAGGAAGTCGATCCGCGGCGGACGGAATTCGAGCAGAGCCTGATAGGTCGCCGCCGGGTCGTTGTGGAGGTCAACCACACAGAGCAGCCCGCTGAACAAGTGCCGGTACCGGGCGCTGCCCAGCAGATCAAGCCCGGCGGCGACCGCCGCGTGGCTACCGAGGCCGTTGGGGAATCGCCGGTGCCGGTCGTGTGCCTGGGGAGCGCCGTCGAGGCTGACCCCTACTTGGATACCAAGCCGACTGAAGCACTTGAGGATCTCCTCGTCGAGTCGGGTGCCGTTGGTCTGCACGCTGGCATCCACGGGTACCCCGACGGCATCTCGTACTCTGCGGGTCAGCCAGGCGATGAAGCCTGGGCCGGCCAGCAGTGGCTCGCCTCCGTGGAGGACCAGGGAGATTTCCGCCAAGCCGTGCTGCCGGACGTGTTCACCTATCCGGTCGGCGGCTCGCGCGGCGATCGTGTCCGCCATTTGTCGCGGTCGGCCTCGCCAGGACTGATCGGCCATCGCGTACATGTAGCAGTAGTCACACGCCAGGTCACATCGGCTGTGAATTTTCAGCACGAACTCGCGGAAGGGAGAAGGCTGCCAGTGATCCGCGGTAGGCCGTGCCGCGTCATGCATAGCGGAAGTGAACCACACTCGCTCGTATCATTTCGCGTGAGCACACGAAAGGGCGGACAATCCTGAAGTGCGGCCCCGTCTCCTCATCTTCCTCATCGCCACGTCCGCGGTCTTGGTCGCTGCAGCCGCGGTACTCGCCAAGCTAGTTGAGCCGGGCTGGCGGCCGGTACCGGTTCTGGCTCTTGCAGCGGCCGCGGTCCTAGCCCTGTTCGGCGGTACGGTCCTGCCGACTCTCGTCACAGACGCGGTGAACCGCCGGAAGGAGTCACCTCCACCGCTTGAGGGCGTCATCGTGAAACGCGTGAGCGCGATCACCGACCCGATCTCGGTCGGCGTTCACCCCGCCGACGGCTACGGCGGCAACCGAGTTCCGGACTACGTACTGCGAGACGTCGACGACCGGCTGCGCGGGGCGCTGAGCCAGAGCGGTTTCGTTCTGCTGGTCGCGGATGCCTCAACCGGAAAGACCCGCACGGCGTTCGAGGCGATAAGTAAGGTGCTGCCACGGCACGTGTTCGTTGCACCGTCCAGCCCTAGTAACGTGAGCGCAGCCGTTCGCCGAGCTGCCGTCGGCCGTAGGAACGTACTGTTTCTGGATAACCTGCAAAGGTTCCTCGGACCCGGTGGCATCACCGGGCAGTCGGTCGTCGACTTGCTGGATGGTCGGCGCCACCATCGCCTGATCGTCGGCACGTTGCTGCGTGCGGAGGAAGGCCGACTGGTAGGAGCTGGGGGGACTACGGCAGTCGGGGAGATCGGCGAGCAGCTTGCAGACACCGGTCAGGGTGTGCTCGACCAGGTAACGTGCCGTATCTCTTTGGAGGCACTGTTCAGCCCCGCCGAACGAGAGCGAACCCGAGAAAAGGCTGCTTCCGACCCGCGCTTGTCCGCCGCGCTTGAGCACGCGGATCTGTATGGTGTGCCCGAATACCTGGCCTGCGGTCCACAGCTCTACACCATGTGGGAGGACGGGTGGGCGCGAGGGGATCATCCGAGAGGGGCAGCGCTGATCGCCGCCGCTATCGACTGCCGCAGGTCGGGTGTCACCGCAGAGTTGCCGCGGTCGCTACTTGAAACGTTGTATCCCGCCTACCTTGCGCGCCGTGGCGGCGAACGGCTGCGGCCGGAAGATATCTCCGAAGCGTGGCGGTGGGCAACTGCATCGACGAGAGGCAATTCAATGCTGCTTCCCGCGGCAGTTGAGAACTACGACGTGTTCGCCTACCTCGTCGATAAATATCAGCGAAAGCCGGGAGGGCCGGTTCCGGAGGAGACGATGCGCGAAGTCCTGAGCTGGGTCAGTCCCGGCGACGCCGCCCGCGTTGCCTTCGTCGCTTGGTCCATGAGGCGTCGCGACCTGGCGGTTGAGGCGCAGAATCAGGCATATTTGGCACGAGCCGAGTGCGACGGCCCCGAAGATCCTCTGACGCTGACCGCACGCAGCGACCTTGCCGTGATGCGGCACGCACAAGGCAACCTGTCAGATCCAGACGCGGTGGCCGAGCACCGCACGATTTTGCTCCTGCGAATGAAGGTGCTCGGTCTGGGCCACCCGGACACGCTGGTGAGCCGCGAGAACCTGGCGGTGGCATTGCACCGACAGGGCCGTTATGAGGATGCGGAACAGGAGTATCGCTTCGTGCTGGAAGCCCGCACCTTGATGCTGGGGGATGAGCACCCGCTGACCCTGATTCCTCGGCACAACCGGGCGGTCGCTCTGGAGAACCTCGGGCGGCTCTCAGAAGCCGAAGCCGAGCACAGCATCGTTCTGGAGATGCGCAGCCGGATACTCGGCTCTGATCATCCACACACAGACATCAGCCGTGAAGCCCTCGCTCGCGTGCGGTGGCGGCGTTGAGCGGGCTGAATCGGTCATCACGCGTCGATGTCCGGCTTGGCACGCCTGCTCAGCCTGTTGATCATTCCCGACAGTTCGGCCTGGATAATGGGGTTACCTGGGTCGCGTTCGAGCGCCGAACTGATCTCCGTAAGCGCGGCGTGGTATTGGCCCCGGGCGGCGAGAGTCTGCGCAACGGCATAGAGTTGCTGGCTGACGGCGCCCTTGTCCATAGCCGTGCCGAATATCTCGGCCGCCCGCCGGTAGTGCTGTTCTGCGGCAACCCACTCTTCGTTTTCGTAGGCGATGTCCCCGAGTAGCGAAGTCGCCTGTGCATGCAACCGGAGTTCTTCGTCCTCGGCAACGCGGATTGCCTCATCGGCGTATCGTGTGGCGAGTTCGAGTTCGCCTACCACCCGTGCGCGTCCGGCTTGCCGCAGTTGCTCTAGTGGGCTCACGCGCACCTCGCCGTCGTCAGGTGCGTTCCTGAGCGGCTCGATCAATCGGTGGCTGATCAGCGTGTATCGCCGGGCAGGGGGATCAGCACGAGACCGTAGCAGGTGACGGTCCTCCAGTGCACGCGTGGTCGTTGCGGAGACGTGCTCAGCAGCCGCTTGACCTTCGGTAACTTCCTCGAGTTCACCGACCTGTGTGATGAACGAGTTGATGAGCCAGGTGCGCAGCCTGCTCACCGAGACCTCATGCATCTGCGCTACGGCGGCCATCGCGCTCGCGCAGTAACCGGACAGCGCACCGTCGACGTCCCCACGCTGCTGCATCTCGCGGCGAGTGATCGGGTCAGAACGAACGTGCAACGATTCAGCCAGCCGCGCACAGGTGGCCTGCAACAGGGCCGGCTCGACCTCGCTCGCGATGATAAGGCTCTCACGGCGCTCGCCATCGCGGGTTGTGACGACGCGGCTTGTCCGCACTGATCTGACGACCTCTGAGGCGGCCTGTTGGTCGAAACCTCCCGGTCTTTCGACGGCCTCCTGCGCGGCATCTACGGTCAGCGGACCGAGTTCGAAACACTCGCCATCCCCGAGAATCTCGGTGAGTTCGGGCAGTACGTAGTCGCGAGCCGCGATCAATAGGCGCAATTGGGGCTGTTCGCTCAGTGCATCGGCGAGCTGACGAAGAAAACTGCGACGCTGTCGGTCCCGATCCCACGTCGCTGGGCCTGCGAAAAGGTCATCCGCCTGGTCTATCGCAGCCAGGACCAGGACTGACGAATCCACACCTTGGCCCTGCCGGACGAGGAAGTCATCAACGGACCAATCCGCGAGCTCCTGTACGCGCGCCCCAGGCGACCATGAGCGGAGCAGCGCAAGCGTGTACGGGTTGTGTCTCCGAAGCCCGGCGATCGGGTAACCACTGTCGCCGGAAAACCCGCCGATCGGAAGAAGCAAACTCCGGTTGTCGTTGACGAGCGGCATGACTCCCGCCGCTAGCAGGGAGGTCTTTCCTACTCCAGCGAGCCCGGACAAGAAGGTCAGCGGGTGGTTCAGCCAGAGCTCACCGACCAACGCGGCCTCCGCGGCGCGTCCGAAGAACCTCCCGCTATCCGCCCGCTCGAAAGGACGATCTCCCGGATACAGGTCCAAAATCACGTTTACTTGACCAACATTAACTCATTAAGAACCGGACCTGAAATCAGATCCGGGAATTAAAGCCGTGGTATCCAACGCCATTCTGACCGGACGCCAGGATGTAGTCCAGTGCCCTCCCAAGGTCCTCCTCATCGACTATCGCAGCTAGTTCCTCGATGGTGAGCTCGCTGACGTCAAGCAAGCTTCCAGCGTCTGCTCCATCATCACTCATAGTGTTCCTCGCGTCCATGGTGGTCCTTGCGGCGCGGCTCAGCCCGTGACACTTGCCCCAACGACCGATGAGTCCCCCGGCTCTGCATCTTGGCATGGCCGGATACCGTCCGTCAGCCACATACCCTCCTAACATTCGTGTCGCGCTAGAGGGTTCTGGCGTCTTGATCGTTTCGTAACCGGTTCGAGTGCTGAGACAGGTCAGGGCGGACTTCAGGAAGGGCGAGGCGATCCCCGCCATGCCCCACTCTTCCTCCCTGTCAGGCACGCTTCCGGCTGATGCTTGCCAGCAAGCCTCCATGTCCCATCTTCACCAACCCGAGGCAGCCGACGCTCAGCAAGTGAAGGGCAAGCTGCGTGGTGATAACCAGCAGTCGGCCTGCGGCGTCCCGAGGTCCCGCACGGCCACAGCCGCCCTCAGCGGCCCACATAGCAAGATCCCTGGAGCCCCCTTACGGAATCGAACCGTAGACCTTCTCCTTACCATGGAGACGCTCTGCCGACTGAGCTAAGGGGGCATAGCCGCCAGACCTTCCGTCCGGCTTGCGCGGT
>Ga0187783_10004703_pt1 | contig 10093 bp, 11 predicted proteins | sample 1015_SJ02_MP02_2_FD_132471 | JGI IMG/M metagenome (GOLD analysis project Ga0187783, IMG submission 132471) | Tropical peat soil microbial communities from peatlands in Department of Meta, Colombia - 1015_SJ02_MP02_20_MG | ecosystem: Environmental > Terrestrial > Soil > Wetlands > Peat | place... | reverse complement strand
GACGAGCAGGAGCCCGGCCAGCGTGAGCAGGTAGCTGCTGACCACCCACTCAAGGCCGGACACCGACAGGTGCAGGCTGCGCTGGATGGTCGGGATCGCGACGTTGACGATGTTGTTGTCCAGTTATGCTATGGTTTGAACGTGACGCACTTGGGAGGTAGTCGCTGATGAGGCTTGTACTAGCAGCTAGATTGTCCCAGCTAGCCAAGGGTCAGACTGGACTCGACACGCAGGATGAGGATGCTCGCGCGTGGGCTGCCGCGCACGGCCACACGATCGTTGCCGCTACACCTGACAGGATCTCTGGCCGAGTCTCACCCTTCAACCGTCCGAAGCTAGGACCGTGGCTCACCGATCCCAAGCGGATGGCGCTTTATGACGGCATTCTCGTTAGCAAGATTGACCGTCTTACCCGTAAGACGGACTGGGACATACGCCAGTGGGCGGAAGACCACGGCAAGCGGATACTGGTTGTCTCGCCAGAACTGGAATGGCCGCCGCCGCAAGGCGAAGCGGGCACGGCAACCAGGATCATATGGGATAACCTCGTTAACCTCGCCGCTGGCGAGTGGGAGAACACAAGCACACGCTACCGTCGTATGCAGCGCGCACTGCGCGACCAAGCGTTCTTTGTCGGGAAACCACCATACGGCTATCACATCGTGCAGGTTGACGGTACGGAACACAAGACCCTAGAACTAGACCCGGTGACTAGCGCAATCGCGCGGGGCATGGCACGGCGTTATCTTGACGGTGAATCGCTACGCCAGATATCCGAATGGCTTACGGCTAGCGCTATTCCCGCACCGCAGCCACCCAAGGCGCGGACCGGCAACGGCTGGACTGATCAAGCGGTGCGCCGTATCCTGCGGAATGTCGCCATGACCGGACGTATCCAAGTCAAGGGCCGGACGTACATGCGCGTAGAACCGCTAATCTCGGCTGACGATCATAAGAGCATTCTTCAGATAATGGCTACCCGGCCGTCACACCGCGGAAAGCGGGCGAAGGAAACCGCGCTAGGTACCGGAATCCTATACTGCCCGAACGGTCACCCGATGTATCGTATTCAGGGCCGGAAAGTCCCTAGCGTGCCAGACGGCTTGTATTACTACTGCCGTGAATGCCCGAAAGGCGCACGGCTGCTAGTTCCGCTGGCCAAGACGGACGAGGCACTGACCGATACGATTATGGCCCATAAAGACGAACCCCATTTCATCCTCGAATTCATCCCAGGCGCTTACGATTATCAAGACGAGATCGAGCAGGTTAGGGACAGCATACGCGAACTCGACCCGGAAGCAGACGATTGGGATGCCCAAGTAAAGCCGCTCCGCGCAGAATTGACACGGTTGCGCGACCTGCAAAAGGAAGCGATGAAAGAGCCACCCAAGCCCGTTAAGAAACTCGATGAGAAACCGGACGGCAGCATCAGGAAGATAGGCGAATTCTTCGCGGCGCTAGATAGAGCAGAGCAACGCAAGTACCTTCTAGAGCTAGGACGCGAGTACCGTCCATACAAGGGCGCGGATGGTCATGTCGGACTCGTGCAACTTAGCGAAGGTAGAGATCTATTCGAGGAAATCGAGTTGCAGGGCGGCGCACCGCGGCACGAGGCATACTCAGAGTGGGCTAAGGCAGTTAGTGCAGACCGCGCATAGCCTCATTTCCGTGTTCGTGTAGCGCCTAGAACCGCCGTAAACCCCCGGAAGGTCTCCAGATGCCTCCGGGGGTTTCCCGTGCCTTCTACGGCACGCTCCCACAGCGTTTCGGGGCATCTGGACGCCAGCTCCTAGTTCCTGCTAGTGCCGTAACCCAGATACCGCACGGACATGTGCGACCCCCCGTTGGTCAGCGACGTTGACAGGCCACCCGCCGCACCGTCTTGCGCAGCGACGATCCCGAGAGCATCCCCGAGATAGCAGAAGATCACGGCCGACGTAGTTAAGCCTGTGGGCGCACTGCTGCCGACCGTACCGCATGACACGGGGGCAATCACCCTGTCCTCGCCTGTCTGATTCTGCATGATAAAAATAGTCCTGTTACCCGCGCTGTTCGCAGCGAACTGCACCGTGGCGCAAACCTCATACCAGCCTGTGAGCATGATGTTGTACGCGGGAATGGTCGCAGACGGGTAGACGCCAAAACCGGACATGTTATCAATGAATGTGGTGTCCCATGCGATCCACGTTCCTGCGCCTGCGGCACTGCCGCTAGTCACATAGCTTACCGTGGTAGCCGTGTTCTGCTGCGCTATAAACAGCAGCGGAGGCTGAACACGTAATTTGAGATTAGCTGAAATGCCCAGCTGGTCACGGCTGCCCACGTAGCCGTCCGCGCCAGCCCCGAGGTTCATGCTTGTCGTGTAGTCGGGTACGGGAACATTCTGGACCATGACACCGAGAATGTCCGCGTTGTCAGCCTCAGAGATACCCACCCTGGCCGTAACATCCAACTGCCCGTACGCGGTGCTGCCAGGAATCCATGCACGCGACTGGAACGCGGGGGACGTATAGAAGGCAATCGTAGAACCCTTAGTGCTGTAACTCTCGTTGATACCTTCAATGAACAGTTCGCTAGCCTCTGGGCTGTTAGGCCACCACGGAAGGTTCTGCCCTATCGCGAACGGCGTATTAATCTCAAGACCGTACAGCGTTGATGGTGCTACGTACTCGTTCTGTCCGCTGGTGTTGGCTAGCATTTCCACTGTGACCGCGGCCAGCTTCATACCCGGCTGCCCTAGCGTGTTCACATCCCACGAAGCAGCATCGTAAACGTTGGCCGGATTGTAGGCGTTCACCGTTTCCGACGTTCCCGGGAAACCCACCTGGCGCAACTGGTAGCCACCCTGCCAGGTCGGCCACGGCGCAGTCTGAGGCGAGTTCACAGACCCGTTTGGATAGATGCCGTACTGGGCGATGCTCGTAGCGTTCTGGGCGACTACACCCGAACCGCCGCGCTCGTTTTGCAACGACTCATAGTTAATCAGGTACTGGTCTGTGACTTTCGGTTTCAGCCCGACATTATACGAACCTGCCGGTAGCGTGACGCTAGGAGCTGCCGCACCCATGCGCCTGGAACGGTCGCAGAAGTTCAGCCGTCCCTTAGCATCCGTGAAAAACAGGCCCTTTTCAACCGACTGGATACTCTGCATGACACTCGAAGGCGTAGAGCCGGTGATGTCAACGTAGTCCAGCAGAGACAGGCCAGTGTCAACGGTTCCCTGCCAGTAGGAGGGCACATCCGTGTACCCGATAGCCGCGTGGGTGAAAGCCGTTCCCGAAGCGACATCCTGCGTGCCTTGAGCTCCGAAATTCCCCAGGTCGGTAAGCTGCGTTGCCGTCAACGCTTCACCGTACAGGCACACGTTAGAGATATTCCCGATCCAGCCGTTGCCGCCGCCGATCGGACCGCCGATCGTCAGATAGTTAAACACCGTCCCGGAAGGTATCGTGATCGTAGTCCCATCGGTCAGCAGGACTAGGCCCTGGCCGTAAATGTTCCCGCCGATATAAAACGTCCCTGTCGTACCGTTCACCACCAGGGCAACCATGAACGGACCCTGGGCGAGATAGTAGCCAATGGTACTCAGGCCATTCGTGGTTGTCTCAGACGGATCAGCCGTCAGATAGTTGGTGTAGAACGCGCCACGGTACGTGTCGGTACCACTCGAATCATTATTCTCGATGCTCAGCATCGCACCCGTACGCGTATTAGCCAGGCACAGGATTTCAAGCGAGTAGTCCATGAACGTGTCTTGGAGAATACTAGAATCCGGCCACACCCAGCCGAGCAGAGTGAAAGCGTTACCGGCCTTCACCGTCAGCGGGGTAGACAGCAGCCCTTGGAACTGTGCGCTGCACCCGCACGTAGCATTACCGCTGCCACTGCCGGATGTGATCGTCGCACCGAAGTTAACCGAGGGCAGCGGAGACGCGATAGGCGAAGACTGCGGCTGGCTTACCGACGTACCCAGCGACGTAGGCTCAACCGCACCCTCAACAGGATTATTACCCGACTGGTAGGTGATCACAGGAGTAGCAAGATAGAACGTGACACTACTCGCCGAAACCGGATTGTAAGGCGGGCTGGCAAACGTAGCAGGAGCCAGCAACGGGCCGCTGTTACCGGACGAATCGTAAACGCCCTGCGACCCTGTAGGCTCATTCATCAGATATTGCAGCAGCGGAGTACCCTGATACTGGCACTCCTGCACAGTCCAGCAAGACAGCTCCGGGTAACGGTTAATGTAGGCCAGGATATCCGAGCACGCTATGCTGACCGTGGTGTCTTCGCCTGTGGCCGTGTCATTAACATTATACTGTGCTATCTGACCGTCAAACCGGGTGTGATAGGTACCAGTCTCATCCTTGACGTTGACCTGAATGCGCCTGCCGATGACAACCCCAGGATAGTACGGTGACCCGGAATAGCCAGGCGTAAACCTGCCAGACGAATTATCCAGCGTCATCGTACACCGGCCCGGCTGCACAACGTTGATATTGTCCTGGCGTCCACGGCTCATATTCACACCACTGACAAGTAACAGGTAATCGCTGATATCGGTGAAATCATTACCCGCTACGGCATTAGCCCCGATAGGGTTGTTAACCCAGTCCACTAAAACCTGAACCTGCGGCAGAGTAACCGCCATAGCCTTCTATCCCTTCCACATGAAAAAAGCGGTGCAGCCTGGCGCGTAGCACAAACGCCAGGCTGCACCGCAAGGAATTACCACATAGACGCGATAAGCGCCTGGGCAGCATCAGCAGACACGCCCAGACGAGCCAGATCAGCTATGCGGGGATCATCGGGCACAGCATCAGCGGCAGACTCCGCAGTGTCCGCTTCGGCCAACTCAGCCTCAGCAGCAGCCACGGCAGTCTCGGCAGCCTTGGCCTTAGCCTCAGCATCCTTGATGACAGCTTCCACGTCTGGACCGCTCACCACACACCCCCCCGGCTTAGGTAGAGGCAGGCTTGACGGTGACCAGCCCGCGCAGATCGTTAGACCTGATATCGCAACGCATGAACAACAGGTAGCCGATAGCGAGATAGTCTGCGAACCGTTCGTTCAGCCGCATAAGGCCAGCATTCCGCACCTGACGGTAAACCATGCTGTGCTGAAGGCTGCCGAAAATCGGGCCGCCAACCGTCGAAGCAGCCAGATTCGGGATGTTGTTATCAATCACCACAGGGAAACCAAGAAGCTCAGCAACCGCCGAACCGCTAGAATAATCAGGGTTCCTGACGTTATCAGCCGAGAAACCGTTCATGAAATTCAGGATCGGTCGGCCTTCCCCGTCAGTGATACTGCGCGTATTCCAAGCCTGACTCGCGTTCATGTACCACTTGGACTGCGGATAATAGGCAGGATCGACACCCTTGACCAGCGACAGCAGAGTCGAAGGCGCGAGAAGGTTACCAGCAAGCTCCGTAGTAGACGGACTAGAATAGTTGCCGAAAATGGCAACGTCGGTAGCCGCGGTAAGACCGTAATAACCGCCAGAACCCGAACCAACAGCACCCCGAGCGGCCAGCGCAGTTACGATTCCGAGCGGCTGGCCGGAACCAGTACCCGAAATAGCAGCAGAGGCGATAGTACGCCCAACCGCCTCACCAAGCCTGGCAGCCACAAAATCATCAACGTCAAACGCGCTATCCTGCACAAGCTGAAGTGACGCCAGGATCGGCCCGGCATAAACCGTCCACGAGTTTAACATTCCCTGGCCGAAATTGTAGCTATCTTCAATACTGAGCTGAGTCAGTTCGCTTGATGCTCCGAGCCAGCTACCAGTAATAGAAGTAGGGTCAATCGTCGGCCACGGCATCGGCCGCCCGTCTTCGGTTTCCACCAGGCGCATGTCATTCGCACAACCGCCGTAAGCCTTCAGTGCCACCTGAAGGTTCTGCCAGAACCCCTGCGGGATCAGGTAACCGGCGTAGTCCCCCGTGCTGCCTGCGGACAGGCCAGCGCTGTTCGGCGCGGTACTGAAACCAGTACCGTCAGCACGGGTCTGTAAGCCGCTGGTGTCACCAGTACGGAGATAACGCGTAAACGCCTCATCCGCGTCAGTACGCCCTGGCCGCGAAACACCGCGAGTCTCAGGAACGCCATCATTACGAGCACGTTCAGCCATCCTGAACTCAGCCTCGAACCGATCGAAATCGGCTCTTTCCCTTACCGTTAGCCCGCGGTCTTCCCTGCGCGCAGTAGCAACGATAATTTCCATCTTGTCATATGCGTCGCGCATTTCACGCGTAGCAACCATAATCAGCCTCCACAGGCATTTAGTCGATAGGCAACCGACAAAGTGCCATAGGCGGCTTTGTCAAAACATGGCAACAACAGAACACCGGCTCCGGTGTGCCACAAGACCGGAGTGGGAAAGTCAGAACGGAGTGCATTACTGCGGCTCCGATGGTTTCGGTCGAAATCAAAAACAGATCAGCCAAACTAACGAGATTCAGAGCAAAACCGTTTCGATTTCTGAGATTTTGCGCGCAAGGCTGTCGGCGGGTCCTAGAAGCGATTTGATCGCACGCTTTTTGCCCCCCCTACCCATATGATGCAATCAAAATGATCATCATGACGATGCATCGCTCTGACATCAGAAACATCACGTGCCGCGAAAGACAAACACTACAGTCCTAGGCCAAGTCGAGTCGCTAGGTTTCTTGCTTTCTCTTTCGCTAGCTTTAGCAAGACGATACTAGCTTCATCATGACTGTCTCAAGCACACCGTCAAACTACAAATATTGTCCGGGTACAGGATCAGCAACAGCCTTAGCAGCCTTCAAGAACGACTCATCACCAGTAATCGCGTAACGGAGTGACGATTCGATCTGCGCTCGCAGCGGAGTAGACAGCTTGGCGAATACGCCGAGTAGAACTCCGGCAACCGCGCCGAACAAGTCTCTCAGTTCCTCGTCACGGTACTCATGCTGGACTTCGATAGCCGAATCCGGGTCTACGACGACCAGAGCAAGAACATACTTATACGCGTCGTTAAGCGTGTCACTTTCAGCCATTACTGCGATATCCATCCTTCGCCGCGAAACTCTTCGCTCCTAAACACCCTTACCGCAATGATCCTGTTGTCCGGGTAATCCCTGTACCGGACTTCATGTGATTCCTTGCCGGGATTACGCTGGTGAAGTACACCTATCGCATATCCGATAGCCAGGTCGGGTGAAGCGCCTTCGGCGGCATTGTCGCCGCGGATAACCAGATGCGGGCGGCCTTCGTCGGCAACCGCGTAACCGTTCAGCTCTATCAAGATTCCCATATTGATTACTCCTAGCCTTGAATCAATCGGTTGGTTTACTTTGACCGTGGCAGGCCAGAGGAAAGGCTTAACCCTGGCCTGCCACGCCGAATGTTGAAACTTTGAAACAATGACCTATGTTTCGAGGGACCGTCTCGTAAATGCCGCCCTGCGTGGGGCGGCGCATGTTATCGCCATGCCTGGCACCACTCCCACGAGACAGGGAGCGTTTAATCCCGCTAGTCGGTGACATCACTAGACCCTAGCGGGAAGTCTTTGATTTACGCTGGCACCATGTTGCGTTGCTCGATTTCCAGCCTGTAGCGCTCAGTAGGACGAGGATACGTCTTACCGTTAACCTCGTCAGGCATAGCCAGGTCGCAGAAGTTGCCGAACTCGGCGGCCAGCCATGCCAGTGCAGCGGCTACGGCTTCCCAGTCAGTGACGCTACGGCTGATTGCCTTCGCCATCCGTTCAGCCTCAGAGCTGAGCTGCGGCGAGTGGCGCGCCGTCCAGGCACACACCATCAGGTTGAACGCGTCGGCGAACTCGTCTTCGCCTGGCGGCACTCTGCAATACTCCACTGACTAGCTCCTAACGGTAAATACCCTGATTGGTTACTTGAGTCTGATACTCCTTAACACCCACGAGCGGTCAAACTATTTGGATCGCCGCGTAGCGGCGAAGCAGGGGTTCGGGGCCTACGCCCCGAGACCTCTCACCCCCCCTATTTAGACACGACTTAATACAACACCCGCAGGTCAAAGGCCACATTTTGCGTCCACCCCCAGGTAGTCAATCAGGTCGGCTAGCCACTTTTCTGAGGTTTTTGTCAGGCCACCGCCAGTGGCCGGATCAACCATGTCTCTCACGTGGTGATCCATCCTTGACTGTCTCAGACCCTCTGCGGCAGCGTCCTGCATGGCACACCAGCCGTTCAGCAACGCGTCATTAATGTCGTCTGTGCGGTGGTCCTGCTTGTACCAGGATTCGATGTTTACCGCCGTGTCGCACAGCTCAAACGAGTCCGTGTCGTATCCCTCGTGGACGTACACGGCATCACGCAGGCCGTGCCTGTTCTCTGGTACGTCGCCGAATTCGGTCAGGAGACGTTCAAACAGCTGGGGGTTGGCTGCGAACGCCAGACGCGCAATCTCAGGGTCATCGGTGCCGAGCAGTGTCTTCGCGTGATCGGCGAACGACCGCCGTGAGCGTGTACGGCACATAGCCTCGCGCGAAGCTGTCCGGTGCGCGTCGGCAGACTGCTTAGCGCGCCTGGCCTGTTCACGCTTAGACGGCGGCCGACATTTGGTTCTGGTCTTGCTCATGACGCTACGGTGAACCGCGGATCACCGTTATTGCGGTAGTGGCGTTCCGCTGACGTGACCGTCGTCAGGGCATCCCGGTACCGCATACCCGCGCCAGTCACAGCCGAAATCAGCCTGTCAACCCAAGGGGAAGCATCACCCGTCAGCTCATACAAGGTGACGATCGTACGCCACAAACGCTGGCGGCATTTGAAGGTTCCGTCAACTTCGGCAAGGAACTCGTCAACAATCTTAGCCGTGTAGAAGTCAGTATTATGCACAGCGGGCATGGTTAAACCATCCAGTCAACTTAGAAGACAAAACAATCAATCAAATAGAGCGCGGTGTGCTTCGCGTGGCTATTCCTCGCGTACAGCCGTCACGCCGAACTCGGCAGCTTTCTGTTCCGCTTCCTCACGGTCAGCCTCGTGACGGTAGACAACCTGGCGCGGATACCCCCCAGGCTTCTCGACAACCGCCCAGATATCCCTGTCCGATACAGGCACCCTGTCTGTCTCCACAGCAAAATCCCCTCTGTCTGCAAGCCACCACACGTAGTGTTCCGCGCGGGATAGCGCGTCACATGGCAGCATGGTAGAGCGGCTGTCAAGCCACTTCGGGATTTAGGTGGTTAGCCTTTCGGCTTGACGAAGGTGCCCCATCCGGGTGTGGCTTCGGTCAGTCCCCACTCTTTGAGCAGGTCGAGTGCTCTGCGTGCCGTTCCTCGGGACACGCCGTAGGTCGTGCCGATTTCCGTGACACTGGGCACTTGCTCACCAGGGCGCAACTCTCCGTGTTCGATCTTGTGCCGCAGATCATGGGCTATCCGCAGGTAGGGAGGCTGAGGCTGGCGCACTCGACCATGGTAAGCCTGTGCAAGCCTTCACACAGTGTGACATAGCTGGGGTTGGTCAAGCCATGCTAAGGTTGTCCTATGCGTTGCTGGGCGGATGATCAGCTGGCGGAACTCACGCCAAGGTTCCCCGCGTGGGACGTGTGGTTCGTGCCGCTGTACCCGACTGGCTATTCGTGGTCCGCGAAGCCGAAAGGCACGCGCCTTGCCACGATCCACGCAGACGACCCGGAATCGCTGGCCGCGCAGATACAGCAGCAGGAAACTCCTAACCCTGCGTGAACCGCCACGAGGCGCGCAGCAGGGCGTCTGTGAACGACTCGGCCACGCCTGTAGCTGTCGTCTTCGAACCGATCACCCTGATGACGTAACCGGCGTCTGTCAGGGCTGCTTCGACAGCTAGGCCGAGGCTGAGCAGCTTGTTTAGCAGCGGCACGGCTCGCGTTACGTCCAACGGTGACCCCTCCCCTGGCGCTCTGGCTGTTAGACGCGCAACCACAGGCGGCGGTGTGCCGACAGGTAACGTTAACTCCCTAACGTTCCTGTCCAGGTAGGTCATGAACGTGGCCAGGCTGACGGCAGCCAGCGTCCACCACCGGCGTGACGGCGAGCGCCCCGAAGCGCTCGAGGACTGTGCGCTACTCGCTGACACAGCGAACTTCCTTT
>Ga0187783_10004702_pt1 | contig 10096 bp, 7 predicted proteins | sample 1015_SJ02_MP02_2_FD_132471 | JGI IMG/M metagenome (GOLD analysis project Ga0187783, IMG submission 132471) | Tropical peat soil microbial communities from peatlands in Department of Meta, Colombia - 1015_SJ02_MP02_20_MG | ecosystem: Environmental > Terrestrial > Soil > Wetlands > Peat | place... | reverse complement strand
GGCATCTTCCGGCGTCGGATGCGCCTCGATCATGTAGATCAGCTTCCCGCGCGTCTCGTTGCTGTAGATGACGGGCGGGGTGTACTCGGATTCCGATGACACGTAGGTGATTGTTGCCGGTATGTCGGCCGCGCAGCCATCGCAGTGGAGGCTCACCTTGCGGCCGACCGCCAGACTCCCCACGACAGTTTCCGGTACGAAGAAACGCACCTTGATGTTCTGCGGCGGCAGCATGCGCACCACCGGATTTCCGGCTGCGACCCACTCGCCTACGCGATACATCGTGTCGTACACGAGCCCCGCCCGCGGCGCCGAGACCGACTTCTGCCCGAGACGCCAGCTCGCCTGGGCAAGCACGGCCTGCGCATACAGCACCTGCGCGGACTGTGCCTTCAACTGCTGCTGGCGGCCCGGCAGCCGGGCGACGTCGAGCTGGCTCTGGAGCTCGCTCACGTGCGCCGCATCGCTCGTCGCCTGCGCGAGCGTCGCCTCGAGCTGCTCGCGCGAGATGCCGCCGGCGCGGTACTGGGCCTCGTCGCGCTCACGCTGCTGCGCCGACTTGCGCGCCGCGGCCTGAGCCTGCAGCAGCTGCGCGCGGATCACGTCGATCTCCGGCGGCCGCTTGCCGGTCTCGATGTCCCGCAGCTGCGCCTCCGCGACCGCCAACTGGCGCTGCGCCTGGTGCTCTTCCGCCTCCTCCTCGGTCGCCTCCAGGCTGAAGAGCGGCGCACCGCCCGCGACCTGCTGCCCGCGAGTCACGGCGAGATGCTCGAGATGTCCCGGTTGCGAGGACGCCAGGTAGACGAACTCCCCCTCGACGTAGCCCTGATAGCTCGGATTGCTCGAGCCGTAGCATCCCGTGAGCACGGCAACCAACATCCCTATCAGCAAGGTCCTGGGCGCTTCGGTCATAAATCTTTCCTGCCGAGTCATTTTGCTAACGGGACAGCGCGCGCCGCCGGGGGGCTTTGGCGAAGGCACTCGCGAGCAGCGCCTCGGCGTGACGTCCGATGTCCTTGCGTCCGACGCCTCGCAGCAGCGGCACCTGCTGCAGCAGGCGCAGGTTGGCGAGCGGCAGCAGCGTGAGCCCGAGCACCGAGACGGGCACCAGACGCGGCTCGATCTCCGCGCTGATCTCGCCGCGGCGTTGCGCCGCCGCGACGGTCGAGATCAGGTGTTGGATGAGCTCCAGACGCAAAAACCTGACGAGGCGCGCGCGCAGTTGTCCGCCCTCGCTCACCACCTCGCGCAGCCACAGCGACGGCAGCCAGGGGTTGACTTCGGCGGCCTGTACGATGCGCTGCACCAGACCGCGCAGCATCGGCTCGAGCTCCTTGCATGCGGCGACGGGCGTCCACACGCCGCTCACGATGCGAAGCAAACGCTCCCCGGCAACCGCATCCAGCAGCTGATCGCGGTTCCTGAAGTAGTAGTGCACCATCGCGGGCGTGACGCCGGCCCTGGCTGCGATTGCGGCGATGGGGGTCCCGGCGACTCCGTTCTCCGCAAAAAGCTCGACCGCGGCGTCGAGCAGCGACTCGCGCGCGTCGATGCCCGCGATGCGAGGCGGGCGGCCGATGGCGCGCTGGGCGGTGCGGGCGGAGCTCATTGCGGCCATATTAATTAACCATATAGATAATATCAAAATATGACGCGACGCGCGGCCGAGGGCACCGCGCAAGCACGTGCGGGAGCGTGGCCGGGCCGCGCCGGACATGTGCCCGCTACGCAGCTGTAGGAGAATTGCGCACGCCCGCTCGTGAGGAGATGCAGTGAACTACCTCGAACGCTTCAAGGTGCAGCCCGGCAGCGCGGTCAGGCTGAAGGACATCGATCCGGGCTTCAAGGACCAACACGCGGACCGTGAGGATGCTGACAAGGAGCTCGAGACATGTCGCCAGCGACTGCTCACTCTGCAGGACATGCTCTACGCGGATCGGCAGCAGTCGCTGCTCATCTGTCTGCAGGCGCTCGACACCGGCGGTAAGGACGGCACCATCAAGCACTTCCTCGGGGCCATGAATCCACAGGGCTGTCGGGTCGTGCCGTTCCGCCAACCCTCGGCAGAGGAGGCGGCGCACGATTTTCTCTGGCGCGTGCACCGGGTGACCCCGACACGCGGCGAGGTGGTGATCTTCAACCGCTCGCACTACGAGGACGTGCTGATCGTGCGCGTCCACAACCTGGTGCCAAAGCGCGTCTGGTCGGCGCGCTACGACCTCATCAACAACTTCGAGCAGGGGCTCGCCGAGAATCACACCCACATTCTCAAGTTCTTCCTTCACATCTCGAAGGAAGAGCAGCTGGCCCGCTTCAAGGACCGCCTCGACGATCCCACCAAGCAGTGGAAGATCAGCGAGGCGGATTACACGGAACGCCGCTACTGGGATGACTATATGGCGGCGTACGAGGAGGCACTGTCGCGCTGCAGCACCGCGCGCGCGCCGTGGTTCATCATCCCAGCCAACCACAAGTGGTTCCGCAATCTCGCCGTCGCGCGGATCGTCGTGGAGCACCTCGAAACGCTCGGGCTGACCTACCCCAAACCGACCGTCGACCTCGCACGTATCCGTCGCGAGTACCACCAGGCACAGAAGTGATGGGCGACCCGCACGACGACAAGACCGACGGTGTCTTCGCATCGCTCGAGCGTCTCGCGCTCGACCTGCGCTGGTCTTGGAATCACGCGACCGACGAGCTGTGGCGGCGCCTCGAGCCCGAGCTCTGGGCGAGCACACGCAACCCGTGGATCGTGCTGCAGACCGTCTCGCGCGAGCGATTCGCACAGCTGCTGGCGGAACCGGCTTTCAGCCGGCGAGTGGATGAGCTGCTGAGCGCAGCGGGTCAGGCGCGCGAGGCGCCCGCATGGTTCCAGCACGCTCACGGTCCCGCGGCGCTCGAGCGCGTCGCCTATTTCAGTATGGAGTTCATGCTGAGCGAGGCGCTGCCCATCTACGCCGGCGGGCTCGGCAACGTCGCGGGTGACCAGCTCAAGGCCGCGAGCGATCTCGGCGTCCCGGTCGTCGGCGTGGGACTGCTCTACCAGCAGGGTTACTTTCGACAGGTCATCGACGCGGACGGCGCTCAACAGGCGCTCTTCCCCTACAACGACCCGGGCCAGCTCCCAGTGCGTCCGCTGCGCGCGCCCGATGGCCAGTGGCTGCGTCTGCGCCTGGCATTTCCGGGGGGCGCCTTCTGGCTACGCACCTGGCAGGTGCAGGTCGGGCGGTTACAACTCTATCTGCTCGACAGCAACGATCCGGCCAACTACCCAACCCACCGCGCCATCACCAGCGAGCTCTATGGCGGCGGGCCGGAGCTGCGGTTGCAGCAGGAGCTTGCGCTCGGCATCGGCGGCTGGCGGCTGCTCGAGCGGCTCGGTCAGGCGCCGGAAGTGTGTCATCTGAACGAAGGGCACGCGGCGTTCGCGATTCTCGAGCGGGCCCGCTCGCTCATGCGGCGCGGCGGTCTTGCGTTCGATGCGGCCCTCACCGTCACCCGCGTCGGCAACCTGTTCACCACCCACACCGCGGTCCCGGCGGGCTTCGATCGCTTCGATCCGCATCTCATCGAGCAATACCTCGGGGGCTACGCGCGCGAGGAGCTGCAGGTGCCGCTCGAGAGGCTGCTGGCGCTCGGGCGGGCCGATGCGCGCGACGCCTCCGAGCCCTTCAACATGGCCTATCTCGCCGTGCACGGAAGCGGCGCGGTCAATGGCGTCAGCCGTCTGCACGGTGAGGTGAGCCGCCGCATCTTCCTGCCTCTGTTCCCGCGCCGGCCGCCGGATGAGGTGCCGGTGGGCTCGGTCACCAACGGCGTTCACGCGCCGAGCTGGGATTCGCCGCAAGCTGACGAGCTGTGGACGCGCGCCTGTGGCAAGGGGCGCTGGCTCGAGGAGCTTGAAAGCATGCCGGGGGCCTGCGCCATGACCTCGGATGCGGCCATATGGGAATTCCGCAACGCGGTGCGTGCCTCGCTGGTCGAGTACGTGCGTGAGCGGCTCAGATGGCAGCTCAGCGCCTCGGGTGCGGGCGCGGAGGCGATCAAGAGCTGCGCGCAGCTGCTGAATCCGCACGTGCTGACGCTCGGGTTTGCCCGACGGTTCGCCACCTACAAGCGCCCCAATCTGCTGCTGTACGACCGCGAGCGACTCGTCCGGCTGCTGAACGATCCACAGCGACCCGTGCAGCTGATTCTCGCCGGCAAGGCGCACCCCGCCGACGTTGCCGGCCAGGCGCTGGTCCGCGATTGGGTGCAGTTCGTGCGCCAGCCGGATGTGCGACCACACGCGGTCTTCCTCAGCGACTACGACATGTTGCTGACGGAGCGGCTCGTCGGGGGCGTCGACCTCTGGATCAATACGCCGCGCCGCCCGTGGGAAGCCTGTGGCACGAGCGGCATGAAAGTGCTGGTGAACGGCGGGCTCAATCTCTCGGAGCTCGATGGCTGGTGGGCGGAGGCGTATCGACCCGAGTTCGGCTGGGCGCTCGGCGACGGCAACGAGCATGACGATGACCCGTCATGGGATGCCACCGAGGCTTCCCGCCTCTACGACCTTCTCGAGCATGAGGTCATCCCGGAGTTCTATGCCCGTGATGTCAATGGCATCCCGAAAACCTGGGTCTCGCGCGTCCGCGAGAGCATGGCGGAGCTGACGCCGCGCTTCTCCGCGAATCGCAGCGTGCGCGAGTACGTCAACACGTACTACCTGCCCGCCGCCTCGGCCTTCCGTCAGCGTAGCGGGGATGGGGCGCGGCGCGGCGTCGAGATCGCCGAGCAGTTGCAAAGGCTCGAGCGGGACTGGGGGAGCCTCCGTTTCGGCCGCGTGGACGTCGAGACGCGTGCAGGCGCGCACCACTTCGCAGTCGAGGTCGACTACGGCGCGCTGGACCCGGCGCTGCTGCGCATCGAGCTATACGCCGAAGCGCGCGGGGGTCAACCGCTGGTGCGACAGCCAATGGTGCCCCAGGCAGCACCCGCGACCGCGGCTCCCGCGGCAGCAGCGGCTACTGCGGCCATCGCGGCGCCCGCAACGCACGCCCTCTACACCGCGAGCGTGCCGGCGTCCCGTCCCGCGAGCGATTTCGTCGCGCGCATCGTGCCTGCAGGGGAGTTTGCGGTTCCGCTCGAGGCGGCGCAGATCCTCTGGCAACGCTGAGCTGCCCGCGATGGGTAGCGCGCCGGCAGGTGCGCGAGGCTAATCGAAATCGATTACCCCGAGCACCCCGAGCGCATTGATCGCGCCCGGGGTCTGGTTCTTGCTGTCCTGGCGCTGGTAGTAGAGACGCAGGCCCGTGCGCTCGCCGAAGCGCAGGTTCAATCCGGCCTGAAAGCGGTTGCGAAAGAACTCATCGTCGGAAAACTGGTAGAAGACTTCATCGTTGGTGTAGAGGTAGGAAATCGGCCCCCAATTCTCGGTCGCCCACCGGTATTCCGCCCGAAGTCGCAGACGCCACGGATTACTCGAGGCGGTGAGGGTGTCCTGAGGCATTATGCGGATGGCCACCGTGCTGCGCCCAAAGCGATGCGCCCAGGTCACGGGGAGTCGGAGGACCTGGGTGATATCGGGCTCCTCGCCCTGGCGATTGCCGGTGACCTCGTGCCGGTAGCCCACACCGAGCGTCCACTCCCCGATCTTGTAGTTCAGGTCCGCACCCAGCGCGGTGAGTATGGGATTGGGCAGCGTCTCGCTGAGGCGCAGCTGGGCGATACCGGTGATCGTCGTGTTGGTTGCAACCGGGGCGATCACGTCGAGCTCCGTCCACAGCTGCTCGTCCGGCTCCCCGGTTCCCCCGCGCCCTACCGTCGGGAGTGCGGCCGCGGCGAGCGCAATGACGGCGAACGCCGCGCCCGGTCGCGGCCGTCGGCTTGCGATCGGGCGCATCGGCGCACACGCGCGCTTCGTGGTCTCGCGGCTCATGGCCCCCTGATCCGCGCCGGTGGTTCGCGGAGAATGTTCGGCTCAGTCGGCGAGGTCTATGAGACCTTCGGCCATCGACATGACGGGCAGCACTTACGAGGCGGAACCGACGCTCGTCTCGGGCTGACGCGGACCTTCCTTGCGTCCGGGAGTGGCCGCCGTCCTGGCGCGTGACGGCTCAGGGGGAGTCGGCCCATCGGTCGCAGCGTCGCTGCCGAAGGCGACCTCGAGCGCCTGCGCGACGTGATCGACGAAGACGAATCGCAGCATCGCACGGGTGCTTGGCGGGATGTCCTCGAGATCACGGCGGTTGCGCGCCGGCAGGATTACGCGCTTGATGCCGGCGCGCGCCGCAGCGATCGTCTTCTCCTTGATGCCGCCCACCGGCAGCACCAGGCCCCGCAAGCTGATCTCACCGGTCATGGCGACGTCGGGGCGCACGGGTTCGCGCCTGAGAAGCGAGGCGAGCGAGACGAACATCGCAACGCCCGCGCTCGGTCCATCCTTCGGAATTGCGCCCGCCGGCACGTGGACATGAATGTCGCTGTCCTCGAACAGCTGCGCATCGATACCGAATTCCGCGGCTTGAGCCTTCAGCAGGCTCAACGCGGCCTGCGCGCTCTCCTTCATCACGTCGCCGAGCTGCCCGGTGAGGATCAGCTTGCCGGTGCCGGGCACCCGCGCGGACTCGACAAACAGGATGTCGCCGCCGACCGGGGTCCAGGCGAGCCCGGTCGCCACTCCCGGAACGCTGGTGCGCTGCGCGACCTCGTTCTCGAAGCGCGTCGGCCCGAGCACCGGCTCGAGATCAGCCTCATCGAAGCTCACGCTGCCCGCCTTGCCTTCGGCGATCTGCATGGCGGCGTTACGAATCAGCGCGCCGATCTGCCGCTCGAGAGCGCGGCAGCCCGCCTCGCGCGTATAGTCGCTGATGAGGTGCGAGAGCGCACGATCGCTGATCGCGACCTTCGCGCCGTCAAGCCCGTTCGCCTTCAGCTGCCGCGGCACCAGATAGCGCTTGGCGATCTCGAGTTTCTCCTCCTCGGTGTAGCCATTGAGGTCGATGATCTCCATACGATCGCGCAACGGTCCGGAAATCGTGTCGAGGACGTTGGCGGTGGCGATGAACAGCACGCGGCTCAGGTCGAAGGGCAGGGCGATATAGTTGTCGCGGAACGTCGAGTTCTGCTCGGGGTCGAGCACTTCGAGCAACGCCGAGCTCGGGTCGCCGTGGAAGCTTGCCGAGAGCTTGTCGATCTCATCGAGCATGCACACGGGGTTGCGCGTGCCGGCCTTGCGCAGCGCCTGGATGATGTTACCCGGGAGTGCACCGATGTAGGTGCGCCGGTGGCCGCGGATCTCGGCCTCATCGTGTACGCCCCCGAGGCTCACGCGCACGAACTTAAGCCCGAGCGCTCGCGCGATGCTCTGACCGAGAGAGGTCTTGCCCACCCCGGGCGGCCCGACGAAGCACAGAATCGGACTGCGGCCCTGCGGGTTGAGCTTGCGCACCGCCAGGTATTCGAGGATGCGACGCTTCACTTTCGCCAGCCCGTAGTGATCCTCGTCGAGGACGCGCCGCGCCCGCTCGATGTCGATGTCCTCGGCGTCGGTGCGGCTCCAGGGGAGCGCAATCAGCCAGTCGAGATAGTTGCGCACCATGCCGTACTCGGGGCTCGCCTCCTGCATGCGCTTGAGGCGCTGCAGCTCGCGGCGCGCGTGCTCTTCGGCCTCAGGCGGCATGCCCGCCGCCGCGATCCCCTTCTCGAGCTCGGCGACCTCGCCCGCGCCGTCGTCGGTCTCGCCGAGCTCCTTCTGCAGCTGCCGCAACTGCTCGCGCAGTACCGCCTCGCGCTGGCGCTCCCCGAGCGCCGCCTGGGTCTGTTCGCTGATGTTCTTGGTGATCTTCAGCACTTCGACCCGATGCGTCAGGATGCGGGTCACCTTGTCGAGCCGCTCCTTGAGATCGAGCGTCTCGAGCACTTCCTGCTTCTCGGCCGACTTCACGTCCATGAAGCTCATGATGAGATCCGCGAGCTGCCCGGCAGAGTCGATGCCGGAGATCATCTGCGCGAGCTCCGGTGGCGCCTGCGGCAAGAGCGCAAGGGCCTCGAGCGCGCGCTGTTTGAGCAACGCGAAGCGTGCCTCGATTTCCGGACCCGTGGCGTGCGGCTCGGCGATCTGCTCGATCCGGGCGGCGAAGTAGGGTGTCTCGCGCACCATCTCCACCACGCGGAAGCGACTCTCGCCCTGGCACACCAGGTGGTGTGCCCCCTCGGGCGTGGTCACGTAGCGAATCAGCGTGCCGAGCACGCCGATCTGGTACAGGTCGGCGGCGCTCGGCTTCTCGACACCAGGGTCGCGCTGCGCGAGCAGTGCGATCTTGTGCCCGGAGCGCACCGCTTCCTGCGCTGCGGCGATGCTCTGTTCCCGGCCGACGCTAATCGGCAGCACCACACCCGGGAACAGCGCCACGTTGCGGATCGGGACGATGGGGATCGCCCCCGCCGGTAAAGGCGGCAGCTCGATGCGCGGCTTGGCCGGGGAGTCCTGGGTTTCCGCCATGGCTACTCGCGCCGCTGGGCCCGCACGAGTCGCACTTCGAGGCAACCGTTGAGGTATTGCGTGCCCGCGAGCTCGAACGGCGGTCCGGATAGGGCGATCTGCCTCACGAAGCGCCCGTGCGGCAATTCCACGCGGCGAATCACCGCGTCGCGCTGCGCGAGCTTCAAGGGTCGCAGCGCGCTCACGATGAGTGCGCTGTGCTCGAGGCGAACGTCGATGTCTTGCGGGACAACCCCGGGCAGGGCGAACACCAGTATCAGGCCGTCCTCGGTTTCCTGGATGTCGACCGGGGGTTCCCAGTTGACCGCATCGGTTCCCGGGCCCAGATAACGCAGGAACCGACGCTGCAGCCGCTCGGCCTGGTCCGAAAGCTCCAGCGCCTGCAGCCACATCCAGCCGTATTCCCGCTCAATGCTCATTGCACGTCTCGCCCGGCACCCTGACTCGAGCCGCCACGATGCGCGAAAGTATACCGCGACCCCGCCGCGGACTGTTTCGCGGCGAGCGAACCCGCTGCGCGAGTCTACGAGCGCTACGGCTCCCAGCTCTTCGGCCGCAGCTCGCGCTCGACGCGCTCGCGGAGTTTCCCGAGCGCGGCCTCAGCCGTCTCGGCCGTCGCTCGCACCTTGCCATCGATCTGCCAGCACCAGCCGAGCGCCGGACGGCGACGCAACTCGATGCGCGTGACACGGGCGACTTCCGGCGTTGGCTGGGCGATGCCGCTTTGCCCGGGGCGCTCCACGGTGAGGCGTGTGTCGTACTCGCGCAGCTCGAGGTAGGCCCGCCGCGCCGAGCCCTGCTCGAGCTCGCAGTCCGCGAGCTGAATCGACTGGCCTTGGAGAACCACCACGAAGCCGCCGATCGAGGCGCCGGGACCGCACTCGATTTCCCACCCCGTGCGCGCGGCCATTTCGGCCGCCTGCTCCTGAATTGCGCCGACGAGTGTGTCACGCGCGGCAACCCAGGCGGCGGTGCCGCCTTCGAGTAACCGTGCGGTCTCGGCGTCGAATGCCCGCCGTTGCTCGAGTGCCGCGGCGCGATCGGTGAGCGAGGCGGGTTGCAACTGCGCGCCGAGCTCCTGCGCCCGTGCCTTGATCACACCGATCAACTGCTCGATGGGGTAGCTCTGCAGATCGAATTGCAGGTAACCCTCGGGCAGCCAGTCGGGGGAGGCGGAACTGTCGAGATTCACCAGCACGAGGCTGCGATAGTTCGTGGCGCTGCAGCGCTCCCTGATCGCCGCCTCCTCGGCAGCGGTCCACGATGTTCCGCCCCAGGCGCTCCGATACAGCAGCAGGCTGAGGCGGGCACGCTCGCGAAACGCCGTGCGCGCGGCCTCCATGCCGTCGCCGGCGGCGAGCGTCTCGCGGTCCCGCGGGTGCACGAAGACGCGCAAATCCGGCGAAAGGCGTTCGGCAAAGTCGAGCGCCAGATCGAGATCGCCGCGGACGAACGAGATGGCGACATCGAACTCGTAGTTTCGGTTGCGTGCAGCTTCCATGCTTGGCAACTTAGCCGCCGGAGCTCGGGCAGGTGAACTCGTTCGAGCCCTTCGGCTGCGGCTGAACCAGTTTGTAGCCCGCGGGTATGTCGAATTGCGTGGCAGGCACG
>Ga0187783_10004701_pt1 | contig 10097 bp, 9 predicted proteins | sample 1015_SJ02_MP02_2_FD_132471 | JGI IMG/M metagenome (GOLD analysis project Ga0187783, IMG submission 132471) | Tropical peat soil microbial communities from peatlands in Department of Meta, Colombia - 1015_SJ02_MP02_20_MG | ecosystem: Environmental > Terrestrial > Soil > Wetlands > Peat | place... | reverse complement strand
CGAAATACTGCCCGTCCCATCGCACGCCGCCAACGAAGAATGAGTGCGGCTTGACTGAGATGCTCGTAAAACTCGCGGCTCCGCTCTTTAGCTCCGCAAAGTAATACCCATCGCTGTCTGCCCAGCCGGTTACCAAAAGATTTCCACGCTCGTCGTAGGCGCACGCGGTAGGGAAGAAATACACGTTATATTCGCTCGGCGTACCGCTGCGCGCGCCAGCCCAAATCAAAACCGACCCGTGCGATGAGCCGTAGCTACTGAGCACGGCCAAGTCGCCGTTGATTGGATTGATCGCACAGGCGACCGCAGTCTTCGATGTCGGAACGTCGATCGTTGCAATCGGCTTTGTGCCGCCATGAGCGAATTTGTAAAGCCTATACTTCTGAGCGCCAATATTTGACGTGAACCACACGTTGCCCAACGTATCGGGGCACACGTTCTCGGGATGACCGATACCAGCTAACTCGCCGATTTGCTTGCCTTGCGGGAATGTAAAGAACGCAGCGTTCTCATAATTAACGACGTACAACAGAGTGCCGCTGGAAGCTCGGAGTTTGGCAGCAGCATTTGGCTGCGCCGGCGAGGCGATTGGGGATTGCGACGCGATGCAACCTGCGAGCAATACCGCAGCCGTGCAACCGCTGCACGCACTGGAACTACTCTTCAAACTGTTCATCTGCTCTGCTCCTTTCGCAGACGGGTCGACCAGAGTCGCGGCCACGCTAAGAATTCAGCTCGCACGGGGCGAAATACCTCCAGCGCTAACTTCGGTCAGTGAGGTGCAGAAACAATGAAGTACCCGGCTTATAGCATTGCCGCCATCGTGATTCTCTCGGCCTGTGCGGGAGGCGGCTCCAGCCCGCTCGCTTCGGGGATCGATGCTGCGCCGCAGTCGGTTGCCGCGGCCGTGAAGAGCTGGAGCTCGGCAAAGGCTGCGGAGCAATCCGTTTACGTCGTCGACCCGGGGCAGGCGGGTTATTACGGTGCGGTTTGCTATTACGGTGCGTCCGGAGGTGCGCCGCTCGGCTGCCTCGACGGCGGGGCGTCAGCGCAATCCGGGATCGATTTTCCGCAAGGCTCGTGGATCGATAAAAACAACCACCTGTTCGTCGCAAACGGGAGCTCCTCGAGCGGGTACAGCGGTCAGGTTACCGAGTACGATCTGCCGCTGGGCGCATCTTCGGCGCCGATCAATACGCTCTACTCGAACGTCACGAACCCCAGCCAGGGAGCGATGCTCGGCTACGTCTGCGGAGACTCGGCCGGAAACATTTACGGCACGACGATCTACAGCACGACGATCGCTATATGGAAGACCGGAACGGAAAACACGACACCTAGCTCGACGCTCGTGGATTCGAAGCTGCAAAACGTCGGCTCGCCCGCGCTCGCCGACGGTCCGGTCGCATGCGCGACCGACCACATGGGGAATCTCTACATCTCGGGTCAGTACGCGACCGGCAACCCGTCGTTGGGCTACACCTACTTTGCCGAGCTGGACGAGTTTAAGGGAGGCCTCAGCGGTTCCGGGAAGCCGATGGTCCTTCGGCGAGAAACAAGCGATCTCTACTTCCCCGCCGGGGTCGCGATCGACAAGCAAGGAAACTTAGCGTGGGCGCTCTTCAATTTGAACGATTCGGAATCCAGCGTCTGTACGTACGCGAAGCCGTACAAGGGCAGCGCGACGGCATGCACGTCCGGATTCGCTACGGGCTTTCACTTTACCAAGGGCGGCACGGACCTTTGGGGAGGCGATACGACGGTCTATCCGTGGTACGCGCAACCGGGAGAAGGTAAGACGGCGAACGAGATTGCGTATCCCGGCGGCGGGTTCGTGCAGTCCACGTCCAGCACCGGCCTCGTTTATCCGGTGGACGCATCGGTGAATCCGCCGCTGTAACGGTTTATTTCCAGCGGTCGGCGGGGGCCGTGACGTACTTCTTCCACACGTAACCCCACGGGAGAACCAGCGGAACGAGAATCACGCCAAGGAAGATCGAGAAGAAGTTATCGGCGGTGTCGGGATCGACGCGATGACCCAACCATAGCGGGAGCCAGACCGCGAGCGTCCAGATCAGTTTCCACGTGAACTCGAATATCAACAGCGGAATCATCCGTACCGGGTACCGGACCCCTAGGAGTGAAAGCAGCGTGAGCGCGCCGAGAAAACTCATGCCGACGCCGTGCCAGAATGTCCATTGCGTGGTGTGGCGAATAATCGCGGCCCAGGTTTGACTCCCCTGAACCAAGCCGATGAGTAAATACAGCGCCCGCAACAAGTACAGGCGATATAGCGGCAACTCCGGCGCGGGCGCTGTGCGGATCACTGTTCTATCAGGGAATGATGATTCGGCCGCCGGCCCTCGACTCCGCTCCGCCCTTCGACACGCGCGCTGGCGCGCGCGGCTCAGGGTGACACCGGAGGGAGACGCGCGCTGCGCGCGCGGCTCAGGGTGACACGAGCGCTGGTTGGCGGGACGGTCTACACTGCCCCGGCCGCGGAGCCGCTGGACGGTGCCGTTCTTATTCGTCGCGGTGAGATCGCCGCGATCGGTGCGCACCTCGACATTCCGAACGACGCGCGCATCGTCGATTGCCGCGGCTGCGCGATCACGGCCGGGTTTTGGAATAGCCACGTCCACTTTCACGAACGCAAATGGGCCGATGTTGCGACCACTTCAGCTTCCGAGCTTGAGGCTCAGCTTCAAGAGATCACGCGATACGGGTTTACCAGCGTTTTCGATCTCTCGTCGCAGTGGGAGAACACGCGGCGGCTGCGCGATCGGATCGAAAGCGGTGAAGTGCGCGGTCCGCGCATTTACTCGACCGGCGAGGGGCTTCTTCCGCTGCGAGGCACGCCCTCGGCGGAGGTGTTTCGAGTCCTCGGTCTCATGCAGACGAAGTTGTTCGAGGTCGGAACTTCGCTGGAGGCTCGAAGCGCGGCTAAGAGGCTGCTGGAGCAAGGCGCCGACGGGGTCAAGCTCTTCATCTCGTCGCCTTCAGCGGGTCAGCTGGCGCCGGAAATTATCGCGGCTGCCGTGGAAGAAGCACACGCTGCCGGCAAGCCGGTCTTCGCGCATCCTAATACCGCCACGGACATTCATGCGGCGCTCGAAGGCGGCGTGGATATCATCGCGCACACGACTCCGCGCTCGGGCGCGTGGGATGAGGAGCTCTTGAATCGGATGAAGGCTTGTAGTGCCGCGCTGATTCCGACGCTCATGGTTTGGCAGAGCATGATGCGTCACGACCGCATTTCGACGCGCGAGCAGCTCGTCGAAACCGCCGTAGCGCAGTTGCGCGCCTGGCTCGAGGTGGGTGGTACGGTCCTTTTTGGAACGGACCTCGGGGCAGTGGAGTACGACCCGAGCGACGAGTATGCCCTGATGGCTCGGGCCGGCGCAACCTTTGACCAGGTGTTAGCGTCGCTGACCACGACTCCGGCCAGACGATTCGGTGCGCCCTTCGAGACGCGCCCCTTCGAGACGCGCGCTGCGCGCGCTCCTCAGGGTGACACGGGAGGCGAGATTGCGGTCGGTATGCCGGCTGACCTCGTCGTTCTCGAGGGCGATCCCTTACAAGATGTTGAGACCTTGGCCTCAGTTCGATACACGCTACGCGCGGGAGAGATCATTTACGCCAGCAAAGAACGGCTGCGCGCGAAGGTCAAACCATGAAACGACTGCTTTATCTTCTGTGGCCGGCGGTGCTCTTGAATGCATGCGGCGGCGCTTCCCCGAGCTCGGCACCACCGCCAATTGCGGAACCCGTGCGATCCTCTTTTATGCCGGCGCGCGATACGGCGCAGTCACGTCAAACGCTGTACGTTCCGGATTTCTCAAGCAATGTCGTTACGACATACGGGATGAACGGCAAAGCCGGATTGACGATCGCGCAGGGCCTTGCGGGTCCATTCGGCGTTGCAGTCGATTCGAGCGGCAAGATTTACGTTACGAACGTGCATAGCGGCGAGGTGACGACATATTTGCCGAACGGCAGCCAGACGACGCCGACGATCAGTGGAATCTTCTTGCCGTGGGGCATTGCCGTGGGCAAAAGCGGCAAAATCTATGTCACCAGCGGTGAGAACGCTTCGTGTACGTCCACGACGCTAACCACGTACACGCCCGAAGGGATACGCACGACTCCGACGATCAAGATCCCCGGCGAACCGGTTGGTGTCGCCGTTGACGCCGCCGGCAAAATCTACGTTGCCAACGTCTGTGCGGGACCGAGCGGATTGGGATCGGTGGCGACGTACAAGGCGAATGGAACTCCGACGACGCCGATCCTTACCGATAAGGATAATGTCGACGAGCCGGTTGGCGTTACGGTAGTCGGCAACAAGCTCTTCGTCGCGAACAGCGGCGGCTCGTATCATCATTCCCTCTACGGATACGTCACCGCGTACACGCTCGCCGGCAAGGAGATTGCGCCGTCGATTGGGCAAGGGACAGAAGGGCCAACGAGCGTGGCAGTCGACGATGCCGGCGATATCTTTGTTGCGAATTCGCTCGCCGGCACCTACGGTGACATAACGAAGTTCCTGCCCAACGGTTCGCAAACAAAGCCCACAATAAGAAAGGGCGTGCGCCAGGCCAACATCATCGCCATTCATTGAAAGGCTCCGATCGATTCCCAGATACGGCCGGAGCCTTTCTTCCCTTTATGACAAGGCCGCAACCAGCGGCAGCTAAATAACGTAACTGTCGCTCAGATCGTTTCAGACCGCGCGACTGACGCCGCGCTACAAGTTCGTAGGCTAGTCCGAGAGCGGAGGCGCGGAATTCATGGATTTTCGGACCCCTTTGGTAACGGGCGTTCGCCGAGTGCGGCCCGCAGCGACTGCAGCGGCTGCAAGCTGACGCGAATGTACCCGCGCTGTGGTCGATCGAGGTCGACGATCGTCGCGACGACGAGCGAAATAACGATCGCGAAGAGCACGAACCCTAAGTCGCCTCGGCGTTTCGTCCGGCCAAAGCCGACGCCGAGCAGGATCGAGGCGAATGCAATCACGACGGCAAGCGTTACGACCACTTCGTCGGGAACGTGCGCGCTCAAGGCTCCCTCCTCGCGCGCGGTTTCCTCGTCCATATTGTTGAGAGCTTCGATAAAGAGTGAGACGGCGACGGGGTTCGAGCGGCTATCGATTTGACTTTTCGCCACCTGCCACATGTCGTTTTGAAGGACGACCGATCGCTGCGCCGCGTCGGCTTTGGCATGCTCGTCGACGTCGGCGCGAGCGAACAGAATCCGCACTTCGACGTACTTCTCCAGGCGGTCGTGCATGATTGCCGCGGCTTGCGGATCGAGCAGCTCCGAACGCATGATCGTGGTCCAGATCGCATTTGCTTCGTTGAGCAGCTCGATGCGCCGAGCGTCGTAGCGCGCGAGACCGAGCGAAAAAGAGAACGCCAGCAATAGGCTGAGCAATCCGAAGACCGCAGTTTGCAGCACGGCGAACGGAGTCTCTCCCAAACTTACCTTGGCGAGGTGACCGATACGAAAACCGATTTCGCCGCAGACTATAACAAGGATAGCGAACGCGATGGCAATGTCCCAAATCGGGACGAGGTTCAGCATACGCGTAACCGCCTTAGAAAGGCCCCCCGCTGGTGCGCTGAGCTCACTGCACCTGCTCGTTCCAGGCAGTGCCTTTCACGATCTGGCCGTCGAAGATACCGGCGACCGTCGACACACCCTCGTAGATGTCGGCTCCGCCCGGCGTCGGAAAGTTTTGTTGAGGAAGTAGGCTCGTCACCAGCAGTTCGGCGCCAAACGCGGGAATCTCCACGCGGAAATCGAGGAAGAACCGCTCTCCCGATGCGCTGGTCCACGTGCGGCAAACCGGCGTCATCCTACAATCCTGAAGGTAGTAGAGGATGTCGCCGGGCAGCTGCACGGTGGCGTTGCTCGGCAGCGCTTCGCCAAGCTGCGGCTTCTTTGTGCGCTCCAGAGGATGGAAGTGTGAGATATGCACGCCGTTGTCGAGCTGCATAGCCTGCAGGAACCACTTGATGGGATCGTGCTGCGAGCCGAAGTAGCCATACTCGTGGTCCATCCAGGTCTGGCCGGTGACCTCGAACGACTCGTCGCCTAGCGTGATGGTCCCAGCTGCTTTGACCCGCGTCAGGGAATAGTAATAATTGTTGTCGGTGAGGGCGCCGTCTTTTTGCGGCGGATACGGGAAAACACCTCGGCCCCATACGAGCATCGGCGGCCCTTCCTGTGAGAGCGTAAGCGAAAACTTCAGCGGTTTCTTCGAATCTGCCGCGAGCGCGGAGGCGTTTACCGTCATATTTGTCGTTGGGTCCGCCTGCGGCGCATGCATCGTAACGGTGGCGGTCTTATCGCTGCTTTGAAGCCGCACGTTCCAGTCCTTGGAGGTGTCGCTCTCCGCCCAGCTCTTGCTCAAAAACAAATTGATGGCCGTTTGCTGATAGTGCGCCTGATTTTGCACGTCTGAAAGCATCACCTGGATTGCGCCCACGGGGTAAAAAGCCGCCGCATTGATCTCGAACCCGAAAACGCGGTCACCCGCTTTGAGCGTGCCCGTGTGCCACCACCATTCCGTCGGCGCCCCCGGATGCAGATAGTGGTCGGCCGGCAGATGGATCACCCGCTCCGACGGTGGAATGGGCGTAGCGTTAATCGGCGATCTCTCCATATCGCAGCTACGGCTTCATGGCGATCGCTGCCGGCGAGTGGCCCGTTTCGAGCGAGTACACCGGAGAGGTGTCGCTCGCAGCGTAGAAGGTCAACGAGTTTGCACGCTTGTTGGCGACAATCATTAGGCGCATGGCGTGATCGAACGCGAGTGCCCGCGGCCCGGAGATGCCTCGAGCCAGCGTTCGGGTAAGCTTCGGCGATTCAGGGGGATACTCCGTGACGGAGTCATTCCCGTAGTTTGCTACGTAGAGGTTGTCCGAAGGGTCGAAGGCAAGCGCGTCCGGAGCGGCGATGCCCCTCGATATGCGGACCTGGAAATGCGTTGCGTTGGGCTCGAACACGACGACCGTGTTAGCCGTTTTGTTTGCGACGTAGAGGTTGTCGGCAGAGTCGATCGCGAGCGCTTCGGGATCCTTGATGCCGTCGGTGAGCCTCTTGAACGGCACCGTTTCGCCAGGGGCATACACCGTAATGGTGCTGTTTCCCGAATTCGCCACATAGAGATTCCCACCAGCGTCGAATGCCAGCGCCGATGGTGCGTAGATTCCCCGGAGTATCCTCCGCGCCGGTTTCGTCGCCCCATATGCGTAGACCGTAACGGTGCTGCTGGTGCGATTCGCGACATAGAGTGTATCCGATTTGTCCAAAGCCAGGGCTGCGGGGCCGCGGATCAAGTCGGTAATCGTCCGCGCGGGAATTTCCGCATTCGGCAAATAGACCGTGACGCTATTCGACCGCTGATTGGCCACGTACAGGTTCTTTGCGCTGTCGAATGCAACCGCATCGGGGTCCGAGACGAACCCCATGGAAAGGGTTCGCGTCAGTCGCGGGTGCAGCGTTGGATAAAGGGTCACGCGGCGAGAGCTGGAGACTGCCAGAACACCGGATTCTGACACCGCCATTTTTGCTGGGGGCGGGTCGGTCTTAAGGTCGATCCACGGCGACGTTTGCGCGGGTGAATAGACGGTTACGCTATCGCCGGGGAAAGTGGGGTTCGCGACGTAGAGCGCGCCGTCGGCGCTGAGCCCGAGTCCCGTCGGTCTGTTGATTCCTGCGCGAATGGTTCGGATCGGATTCTCCCCGGTTGGGGCATAAACTAACACTGCGCTGTTCCTTGAGTCCGCGACGAAGAGGTCGCCGTTGCCGTCGAAGGCCATCCCGCTCAGGTAAGCGTCCCCAGGGAGGATAATCCGGCGAACCTCGGTGTCCGTTCCCGGTTTGAAGCCTGCAATACGGTTGGGCGTGTCGGCGACGTAGAGGTCTCCGGTCAACGGATCGAACGCAAGCGCGACGGGCCGGCTGCAACCAAAGTCGAAGCTAACGAGCTCCTTCCCCGAGGCGTCATACTCGATCAGAGAATATCTTCTGCAACGCTCTTCACGGTAATGCGTGAGCGCGATCACGCTTCCCGAGGCATTGACGGCGATCAAATCGCTGCCGCAGCAGGTCGGGAACGTGCGCAGCAACGCCTGCGCTCCCGCGCTGTACACCGACACGTTGCCGACGCCAAAGCGGTCGGAATCGGCGACGTAGCCGCTACCGGAACCATCGCCCGCCACGCCCACGGCGTGATTGCCGAGCCCGCGAAGCGGACTGCTCTGCGGCGGGGCGTAGACCAACAACTCGCCCGGAGCCACAACGTAGAGGTAGCTACCAGACTTGTCGAAGAGCAGTTGATGTACGGCGTCCCTCGCATCCGAGAGCGCCGTGCCCGCGCGGCTTGATGCGTACTCGGTGACGGTATTGTCGAGGGCATTGGCGACGGCAAACGTGCTGCCCGCATCCGTCGATGCCGCACGCGCCGTTTCCGGCATCATTGCTGCGGCACCTTCCGCGCCAACGGTAGGCGGTGATTGGCCGCAGCCTGAAAGCAGCACCATCGCCGCGCAAATGCCGAACGCACAGCGGCTAAAATCCACGCTCTTCATCTGCCCTGCTTCTCCTCTCCGTGAACGGATCGGTGGCTAGGAACGTTCGGCGTAGGGGCTCGGTTCCCAGCTTCGACGCAAATTTTTGGCAGGCCCTCGTGAAAAGGAGCAATCGCGTCAATGGGCAGAGAACGGTGCTTCTATTGTGGCAGCGCTTGTGGTAGGCGTCCCGCGATCGTGGCCGGCGCGATGTGGCTGCAAACGCCGCTTTAATGGGAGATGCGATGCAGATTAAGAATATTCACCGCCTATTACTCTTCCGAGAAGATCCGGGGCAGAAACCACTCACGCTACAGCAGTTGCAAGCGAGGTACGGTATTGACCCAGCGGGTACCAACTTCTATTACGGCATAAATGAAGCCAACGTCGCCGACTCCGACGGACTTCCATCGGCCCTTGGCGCGGATCACCGGGCTTTTCTTAACAGTTTTCTGTCGTCGCTGAAAGCAAGCCCGGATGACGAAAAGATGCTGATGCTGGGCATTGAACCGCCCGACGACGCCCCCAACAAATATAATTATGCGTTCGTTGCCGCTCATATCGACCTCGTTGAACGTTTAGCGAACGATCTCGCCCAGTACCAACAACAGGCACTAGCCGCAGGAAAGCGTATGAACATCGTCGTTCGCTACGCCTCGGAGATGAACGATGAGCCTCAATCTCACCACGACCCTCTCGGATATAAGTCGACCTTCGTCCAGGTGCGACATGCATTTACAACAAAGGCCCCTAAGATTCTCTTGGCATTCTCACCGGCTCTCCGTGCCGATCTTCCCGAAGAGCTCATTGCCCAATACTGGCCCGGAGACGACTACGTGGATGTGATTAGTGGTACGTGGTATGTAGGCAATAACGCGCAGCAAGCTGGGTCCGAGGCAAACATGCGAGCATACTTTCGCCATCGGCTGGATAAGGGGAAAGCGTTCGGCCTTGACGAGGTGGGTGGCTGCACAGTAGAGGCCGGCGGTGGAAACGATACGATGTTGCAGGAGATGCTTCACTACATCGAGAGCTTACAAATGCAGAAGATCAGTTTTAGGTATGCGACACTGTTCCTGGCCTGCAAGTGGGGGATCGACGCAACTCTAGCATTTCTTCGGCCCAAAGCCGGCGCAGCGCCCGCTTAAGTCAGACAGTTTCCCAGACCCTAACGCAAGCTTGCGAGCGTTAGGGCTCGGGGGAAGGCGGAGGCACGGCGCCAATGGCGGTCGAAAAACCCAAAAGGACACCAGTGTTGTTATTCGGCGTGCTGATTGGTAACGAAGCACCCCCCTTGCAAGAAGCCGAGCCCGACGCCTGATAGCTACTTCAAAGGAGCAAGGTTAATGAACACCCCTGGTTTACTTAAGTGCGCCGGCGCTGTCGTTGCACTCGTAATTGTTTCGGCGTGCGGGGGCGCCCTTCGACAAGCTCAGGATGACATGACGGTCGCGCCGTCAGCCGCTACGCTCAATGCGACCTACGTAGGCAGGACGCTGTTCGTGAATGGGAAGCCGGTGG
>Ga0187783_10004700_pt1 | contig 10098 bp, 13 predicted proteins | sample 1015_SJ02_MP02_2_FD_132471 | JGI IMG/M metagenome (GOLD analysis project Ga0187783, IMG submission 132471) | Tropical peat soil microbial communities from peatlands in Department of Meta, Colombia - 1015_SJ02_MP02_20_MG | ecosystem: Environmental > Terrestrial > Soil > Wetlands > Peat | place... | reverse complement strand
GCAGGATGGCGTCCCGCTCGTCGCGCCCCAGCCAGGCCAGGAACGCCTTGCCGCCGGAGGTGGCATGCAGCGGCGCCGGCTTGTCCAGCCAGTTCGGCGCCATCATGTTCGGCGGCTCGACCTGGTCGGCGTAGACCAGGTTGAACCGCCGGGCCACGGCCAGCGTGACCACCTCCCCGGTGCGCTGCCCCAGGTCGGTCAGCAGCGGGCGGACCCGGCGGATCAGCGCGTCGTCGCTGACGGCGGACGCGATCACGGTGGCGCCGTAGCCGACGGTGTATCGCTGCGTGACCGCGTCCCGGTCGACCAGCCCGTGGTGCTCCAGCGTGCGCAGCAGCCGCCATGCGGTGGCCCGGTTGATACCGCACCGGCGGGCCAGCTCGAGCACGGTCGGCGGCGTGGTGCTCGCCGCGACGGCCTTCAGCAGCACGATGGCCCGGTCAACCGCCTGGATGCGCTGCACGCCGTCGGGAGCCGGAGCAGGCATTTCCGCGGTGCTCGCCGCGGTGCTCGCCGCGGTGTTCGCGACTGGGCCTGACATAAGGTGCAGCATAAGCTAGCCCTGCGCACGCGGTGCATGATGGGCGGATGCCACTGTTCGAGTTTGAAGGCCGCGGGCCGGACGTCAGCCCGACCGCGTGGATCGCGCCCACGGCGACCCTGGTCGGGGACGTGCGCGTGGAGGCCGAGGCGTCGGTGTGGTACGGCGCCGTGCTGCGGGCCGATTTCGGGCCGATCCTCGTGCGGCGTGGGGCGAACGTCCAGGACGGTTCGGTCCTGCACGGCGGCACCGACCCGGTGACCGAGGTGGGGGAGGGGGCGACCATCGGCCACCTGTGCGTGGTCCACGGGGCGGTCCTCGGCCAGGAAGCGCTGGTGGGCAACGGAGCCACGGTGCTCGACGGCGTGATCGTCGGCCGCCGCGCGCTGGTCGCGGCGGGCGCCACGGTCCCGCCCGGGATGCTCATCCCCGACGGCATGCTCGCCGCGGGCGTCCCGGCCCGGGTGGTCAGGGAGGTCAGCGGCGGGGCCAAGCAGTGGGTGGAGACCAATCCCGCCATCTACCGGGACCTGGCCCGCCGGCACGCCGCCAGCGTGCGGCTCATCTCCCCGTGATCCTGGTGGCCCGGCCGGGACCGGGCGGGCTACCATCCCCGGCATGGACAAGGATCTGGCCGGACAGGTGGCCGACATCGCCCACCGGGTGGTCGCCAGCGGGGCGATCTCGGCCAACGGGCACGGCAACGTCAGCGTCCGGGTGCCCGGCGCGCAGGAGATGTACTTCACCGCGGGCCCCTCGCTGCGCGGCCACACCGCCTCGGCCGTGGTGCGGGTGGGGCTGGACGGAACCCTGCTGGAGGGTGACCTGCCGCCGATCCAGGGCGCCGTGGTCGCCATGCACACGGCCATGTATGCCGATCACCCGGACGTCGGCTGCGTGCTGCACACCCACTCGCCCTACGCCACGGCCTACGCGGTCGCCCGGCGCCCCATCGGATGCTGGATCGAGGCCATGGCCATGTTCGGTCTGGCGGACGGCGTGCCCGTGGCCGGATACGGGCCGCGCGGGTCGGCCGAGGCGGTCGCCAACATCCGCGGCGCCGTGATCCCTGGCGTCCCGGCCGTGCTGCTGGCCAACCACGGCGTGCTGGTCTTCCACCGCACCCCCGACCTCGCGATCCTGGTCGGCAGCGTCGTGGAGGAGGCCGCGCAGGCCGGCCTGAACGCCGGCCCGCTGGGCGGCCCGGTCGAGATCCCGCCCGGCCTGCGGGCCGCGGCCCTGCAGCGCGCCATGGCCTTCGACCGCCGCGGCACCGTGCACGCCTAGGAAGAGCCAGGTACCGCGGTACTACGGCCCACCAACCAGGTCAGCCCGAATGTCGGTGGCGCGATGTAGACAGGCAGCATGAAATGGTCACAGATTGCGGCCAGTGAGCCTGCGCTCGGCGCGATCGCGTTCGACCGGCTGATCAGCCCGGGCGTCCTCCTGGTCGGCACGGTCCGGCGTGACGGGTCGGCCCGGATAAGCGGGGTCGAGCCACTGGTCATGGCCGGTGAGTTGTGGCTGTCGATGATGCGGACGTCGGCCAAGGCGGCGGACCTGGCCCGGGACCGGCGCGTCGTGCTGCACAGCATCATCACAGGCCCGGAGCCGGCTGCGGAGGTCAAGGTCCGCGGCACGGTGCGAGCGGAGGATGATCAGGAGGTGCAGCGCCGCTACGCCGCGGCCGTCGGCGACCAGATCGGCTGGCGCCCCGTGGTCGGCCAGTTCGCGCTGTTCACGGTGGACATAGACGACGTGGCCTATATCGGCTACGACGCCGAGACCGCGGGCCAGCACGTGGCCCGCTGGCCGGCCGGGGTGGAATATGTGCGCCCGTCCGTCACCCCGACCAGCCTCGGCCCGCCGCAGCCGGTGCGGCGCCTGCTGGCCCGCGCCGACACACCGTCACATCCGCCGCGCGTCCGGGGTCAAAACGTTGACACCTAAGTCGCCACAAGGACGTGACCGATGGACGAAGAGTGGCTCGCGAGCCATTTCGAACGGTACCGGCCCCACCTGCGGGCGGTCGCCTACCGGATGCTCGGTTCGCTCACCGAGGCTGACGACGCCGTTCAGGACGCCTGGCTGCGCCTGAGCCGGTCGGGCGCCGACGACGTGGAGAACCTCGGCGGGTGGCTGACCACGATCGTGGCCCGCGTGTGCCTGAACACGCTGCGCTCGCGCGGCCGCCGGCCCGAGGAGCCCCTCGGGGTCCACGTCCACGTGCACGTACCCGACCCGGTCATCAGCCCCGAGGCCGACATCCAGCCGGAGCAGCAGGCGCTGCTGGCCGACTCGGTCGGCCTTGCCCTGCTGGTCGTGCTCGACACCCTGACCCCGGACGAACGGCTGGCGTTCGTCCTTCACGACATGTTCCAGCTGCCCTTCGCCGAGATCGCGCCCATCGTGGGCCGGACTCCCGAGGCGGCCAGGCAGCTGGCCAGCCGGGCACGTCGCCGCGTCAAGGGCGCGGAGGTACCCGCCGATCCCGACCTCGCCCGCCAGCGCGAGGTTGTCGACGCCTTCTTCGCCGCGGCCCGCCAAGGCGACTTCGATGCCCTCGTCGCCGTGCTCCACCCCGACGTCATGCTGCGGATCGACCCGGGCGCGCGGCAGGCCAGGGTCGCCATGATGGTCCGCGGCTCGGCCGCGGTGGCCGGCCAGGCGCTGCGCGGGCTGCAGCGATCGCTCGGGCACCCGGCCACCCGCCTGCACCCCGTTCTGGTGAACGGAACGGCCGGGGTCCTGGTCACCGTGCACGGACAGCCCTATACCGTGATGAGCTTCACCGTCGCCGACGGCAAGATCGCCGCCATCGACTCCATCGCCGATCCCGACCGCGTCCGCGGGCTGGCGGCCGGCGTCCTCAGCCAGCAGTAGGCCGGCCGCAAGAACCACGGTCCGTTCAGAACGGAACGTGGTTCACCGCCCGTCCGCCCGCGACGGATTATCCGGCCCGAAGGAGAAGTAGCCTTTCCCGAGCGCCTTCCTGGCCAGCCCGTCCCTCTGGAGTGCCCGCAGCGCCTGCGCGGCAATAGAGGGCGTGCAGCCGAATTCCTGCGCGAGTTCCGTTTCGGTAGGAAGCTTGGCCCCGTCCGGGTATTCCCCGGCCCTGATCCGCCGCGCGAGCTCGGAGTGGACGTGCGGGAAGCTTTGTCGGCCGTGCTCCGGATTAGCCACTGCCTACGCGCCTTTCGCCTTCGGCGGCGCAGCGGGACAGGAGTAATCACTGTTGCCCGACGGCGTCGTCCACTGGGTGAGGGTGACGGTTCCTCCGCCGGTCAGGGGGGCCAAGCGACAGTTCTTCTCGGCGTTTGAGAGCTTTTTAGCACCCGGTATCCAGTCAGGCAAGCGGTAGAGCGGGCTGGCGGACGCGACGGTCCCCATGAGCGGGCCAAATTGCTTGATCGTCGAGTAGATGCCGGCGGTACCGCCGATGTGGCGGAAGTAGGAGACCATGCCCTCGAGATCGGCGCGGTTGTCCTGGGCGCTTGACTGCCAGCTGTTGATCGTTTCGACGTCGAGCCACCACCGGTAACTACCCGGGTCAGGGACGCCGCGGGTCTGCGCATCCAGGTCGGCCATATTCCACCCGTACTGCCACGCACACGCCGCATTGTTCTGGCCGGCACAGGTGCCGTAGGGGTCATTGACGCGGTTGCCGGTGACGGGGTCGCTGTTATTTGCCGGCCAGTCGGAGATCCCGCGATTGCCCGGGTTCGCGGTGTTGACGTAAAGCGAAACCCTCGGCTGCCGCGTGGCACCGTTGGAATTCTCCGCCCACAGAATTTCCACCGCCAGGCAGGGGTTGGTTGTGTTCGCGAGCCCGGCGTTCACGTCGACGATGCCGAACGCCTGGCCGGCCGGGAGCGTTCCTGTGCACTGAGGGTACGAAACATCGTTGCCCGTCGGCACGCTGCCTTGCTGTCCCGCGTAAGCCGCCGCGGCCGTCGCGGCGACCGCCGCCAACGACGCGAGCACCGCCGCCACGGTCGTGCCGAACCTCACCGATCAGCCTCTCTCCCGGCGGCCGCGTCCCTCACCGAGCACGCCTACCACTAGACGCGCCAGCATGGCGCCCGGTGTACGAGGGTAGCGCGGCTCGTCCTGAGGGCTATATGCCTTGACAGGCATATAACCGCGGAGGCATGCTTGAGGTCATGCCCGCCAGCGCGACGATCGAGATCCTCGGCGAGCCGAGGCGGCGCCAGATTCTTGATGCGCTCCGCGGCGGCGAGCAGCCGGTGAACGCGCTCGTCCAGCGGCTCGGGCTCAGCCAGCCCGCGGTCTCCAAGCACCTGCGAGTGCTGCTCGCGGCCGGGCTGGTCGCCGTTCGCGCGGACGGCCAGCGCCGCCTGTACCGGCTGCGGACCGAGCCGCTGATCGAACTTGACGAGTGGCTCGAACCCTACCGCCAGCTGTGGCGTGCCAGCCTCGACAAGCTGGAAGAGCACCTGACCGAATCCCAAGTCAGCCCAGGAGGAAGCCACGATGACTGAAGCCACCCTGCAGCGGGCGGGCGCCCGCCCGATCCTGAGGTTCGAGCGGCACTTGCCGAGGCCTGTCGACGCGGTGTGGCGGGCGGTCACCGATCCGGTCGAGATGCGGGCTTGGTTCCCCACCCGGATCGTGATCGACGAGTGGAAACAAGGCGCCCAGCTGACCCACCATTTCGACGGCCACGATATCGGCCCGCTGCCGGGCACCGTGCTCGAGTGGGATCCCCCGCACCGAGTCCGCTTCACCTGGGGTGCCGATACGATCGGCTTCGAGCTCACCGCCGCACCCGACGGCGGCACCATCTTCGTCTTGACCGAGGAACTCAGCGCGAACGCGGCGGCACGCAACGCCGCTGGCTGGGACTCCTGCCTGGACCGTCTTGAACTTGGCCGGGAGCGCGAGCCGTGGCAGCCCCGCTTCGACCGCTATTCCTCCGAGTTCGAACCGGTGCTCGGCCACCAGGACGGACCGCCCGCCGGGTACCACGAAACCAGCCAGTGAGCCACCTGCGGCCCGGCTCTACATCTTGCATCGGCAGGTGACGACGGGGAATCGGCGACGAACAGCCGACGAAGCCACATCGCCGGCTTGTCGCATATCAGGCGCCGGTGGAGAAACCGAACCAGCGGGGGTACTAGCTTACCGTGCCCGGCGAGCAAGATACGATAGGGCAATTCAACTTGAACGAGTTGCCGTAGCGTCATAGGCGCAAAGACGCCGGCGTACATATCCCGCATGGGTCGCAGTGAACGCCGGGCGGTGCTGGGCTTGTAGAGTCCGTCCGTTTCCCACAGCTCGGGATCGAGGCTGATGCTCCAGGCGTTGACCCAGGGCAATCGGGAACGAGCTGGCGGCATCCGCTCAGGCAGGCATTCTCTTATCGCTTGCCAGAAGAGTAGCTGGGCGACCTCCTCCAGGCGATCCAGATTCTTACGCGCCACCTCGAGGAACTGCTCGCGGCCGCGGCGAGCTGCTAGATCGAGGTGGAGCATCTGGATGAATCGCATGCGCGTGATATCAGCGTGCGCGAATGGAGCGCGAGCTGGCGCTACCGCAGCCCAGTCGATGAACAATTGCTGCACACGTGCGTTCAGATTCTCGTACTGGCCCAATAGGGCGAACACGTCCCGAGACGGACAGCGGACGACGTCCTGGATGAAGAGCTGAGCGATCGTGGCCCAGTATATTGCTACGTCCCAGGCATGCTTGGCCGCAAAAATGTGCGCGTGCCCGAATACGGAGTACGTGTCCTTGAAATAGCGCAGGGAGTTGGAAGCCAGGAAGTCCAGCACCAATCGGTTGAAGTCATCCACCGCGGCTTCAGTCAGCTCGCCTCGGATGTGCCGGCGAATCATCTCAACTGTGATCGTATTACCCACGGCGATGAAGTCGGATCCGGGGCTATACAGCGGATCGACGAAGAAGCCCGCTTCCCCTATGCAACTCCACCGGCGGTGTGAAAATATCTGCCGCGTATTGTAACTGTAGTTCTTCAAATGGCGGAAATCGAGAGGCTCATGACCTTTGATGAGCTGCCAAGCCGCCGGCTCGTACGTGCGAAGCCACCCCAGCGCCTGCGCATAGGATTTCCCGTAGGTATCAAAAGGATGGATCGTCTCATCGGCGACGATCCCGACACTCGTGGCGCCCGAGGCCAGTGGTATAAACCAGACCCAGTATCCTCTCCCCATGAGATGGTTGGTCGAGAGGTACCGGTCCTCGATGATCCGCCGCTGCCACTGCGCGCCACCGTTCACCCCCATGTCCCCGACGTCGAGGCGCGCATCAACTCTCCACCAGGCGGCGCTAGCCGAGTGATTGTTTGGCAGCCGCAGGCCGAACTTCGAGGCTAGCAGGCGCCGACGTCCGAGGGCGTCGATGACCCAGCGGCCACGAAGCGTGAATTGCTCAGAATCGCGGCGGCAACGCACTTCGTGCGGCTCTGCGTCATCCGCCAGATCGATGGTGTCGACGATTGTGCCTTCGATCACTTCGACACCCATCTCGGCCACCAACTGCCGTAGGTCGTTCTCCAGGCGACCGCGGTCGAGCTGGTAGGTTGGAAGCATCCCATAAAGGCTGAGGCCGAGCTCAGGGCGCTCTTCAAACGAGCCGTACGCATTACCGAGAAAGAAACGCAGCCCAAGTTTCGGCAATTGTCTCCGTGTGAGATAGTCCTCCAGATGCAACACCTTACCGAAATAGAAGGCGGCCAGTTCGACGGTAGACTCACCGACTTTATGCGCCGCCTCGGGCAGCGGCCTTGCCAGCCGATCGATGACCGCGACAGATAGCGCTGGCAGCTCTAGCTTGACCTGGCGAGCAAGGGTCAGCCCCGCCAGTCCCGCGCCACAGATCAGAACGTCGTAGTCCGACTCCTCGATTTGGTGATTACTCATCTGCTCAACCTCGATGACTCATTCCGGGGTGTGCCGGACCTGGCGAGCCTGAAAAGCCGCCTGCGCGCGTCTCGCAGCGGACCCGGACCGTGAGCGGTACCGCGTTCAGTGCGGAGAACGTGCACGCGGTGATCCAGGCCGAGCCGACCAGCGGCCTCCCCGGAATGACGATCAACCGCGCGGTCCACCGCGGGCCTAGGGTGATCATGCACCACCCGCGCACTACGTTTGCCACCACCACCAGGGCGAGCATCGGCCAGGCCAGTGCCGGCACGAAAGCGCGGTGCAGGACTAGGGGCTCGACCAGGCAGCCGACCATCAGTGCCGTCCGTGTGCAGGGCTACCATCACCGGAAACTGTTCCTGGCCGATTCCCCTGACGGCCGTCCCGTCACCACCGCAGCAGCACCAGCTCGGCGCTGACGCCCGGGCCCAACCCGATCATCAGGCCGGCCGATCCCGGCGGCGGGCCCGCGTCGATAGTCTTCTCCAGGATGTGCAGCACGGACACCGAGGACAGGTTGCCGACCTCGGCGAGCGAGCGGCGGCTCAGCTCCAGGGCGCTGTCGGGCAACTTGAGGCTGTGCTGGACGGCGTCGATCACCTTCGGGCCGCCCGGATGGCAGATCCAGGCGCTGATGTCCTCGACGGTCAGATCGTGCTCGGCCAGGAAAGCGGTGACGCTGCCACCCAGCCCTCGCTCGATCACCCCGGGCAGGTCGGCGGTCAAGACGATGCGGAAGCCGTCCGAGCCGAGCCGCCACCCAAGGGTGTCGCCGCTGTCGGGGTACACCACGCTGCGTGAGGCGAGCACCCGTGGATAGCCGCCCGCGCGTCGGCCGGGGCCCCGCCCGCCGGTGGCTGCCACGGCCGCGGCACCGTCGCCGAACAGGCCGCTGGAAACGAGGTCCGCGGTGGTGAGCGCGGTGACCCGCCAGTTCAGCGAGCAGAGCTCGACCGCCAGCACCGCGGCGTGATGGTGCGGCCAGGCCAGCAGGTAATCGTGCAGCCGGGCCAGGGCGGCCGCGCCGGCCACGCAGCCCAGGCCGAAGATCGGCAGCCGCTTGATGTCGGGCCGCAGCCCGAGCCGGGGCATGAGCCGGGCGTCCAGCGATGGCACGGCCACGCCGGTCACCGACGTGACGATCAGCAGGTCCAGGTCGGCGCCGGCCAGCCCGGCCGCCTCCAGGGCACCGCGCAGCGCGCGCTCGCCGAGGTCGGCAGCCTCCCTGATATAGCGGTCGTTGGCAGACCCGATCCCGCCCAGGCCACCGCACTCCGGCAGCGGCAAGACGGTATGGCGGTACTCGACGCCGGAGTTGGCGTGCAGCCGCTCAAGCAGCGCGCGCCGGGACGGGCGGATGCCACTATCCCCGCACATCGCCCGCGTGAATTCGGCCTGCGGATACCGGTAGGCCGGTAAAGCGGACCGCACCGCCATGATCCTGGTCATTTCGGCATCTCCATCAATGAATTCAGGCTCGAGAATCTCATTTCCCTCTCCCTTCCTCCGCTCAGGTGCCAGAGGCTGAAACCTTCAGCCTGAGGGACCGGAGGTTGCGTGAACGTCTCTTCAGCATTGAGCCAGAGCTCCCGACCGGGCGTCTGTGCCGAAGATGACACAGGCGGATGATCGTGCTCACGCCCGCGCGGTGCGCCGCTGGCTGAGGCTCCTGCCTGCCCGGCCTGCGGGGCGGGGAACCAGCCTTAGGAGCGATGTCTGCGGCGACTGCGGCGCCAGCGAAATGTTCCGAGAGGCGGTCGATCTTCCTGAGCAGCTTTTCGTCGGTTTGCGTGATCCGGGACATGGGGCGCCGTAGTGCGGGCGGTGCCATGATGGATGTCACGAGCGCGACCAGGACCGCGATCGTGTACGTCGTGGTCTTGAGGACGCCGAGGCGCAGGCCGGTGAGGGCGGCGACGACCTCGACCACGCCGCGCGAGTTCATGTCGGCGCCCAGAGCGATGCCCTGACACTGGCTGAGCCGCTGAGCCGGGCGCCGACGTAAGCGCCTGCGAACTTGCCGAGGATCGCGACCAGCACGATGACCAGGGCGCTCGGGGCGACCATGGGCTGGCCGAGCACCGTGACGTCAACGCGCAGTCCGGCGGTCGCGATGAAGAGCGGGGCGAGGACCGACGGCACGAGCGTGCGCAGCGCAGCCAGCCGCCCCCGGGCGATGCGGGATACGGAGATCACGGTCCCGGCGATGAATGCGCCGAAGATCGGCTCCATGCCGAGCGACGCCGTAATCACCGCGCCGGCCAAGACGATCACCACCGCTGCCGCAACGGTCGGGCCGCAACGGTCGGGCCAAGCTCGTCCGCTCGCGTCGTCACGGTCAGGACCTTCTTCACCGCGACGCGTCCCACAGTTCCGGCCAGCAGCACGAACACGATCAGGTAGGCCACCGCGGTGACGACATGGTCGGCCCGGACTCCCGTGGTCACCGCGGCCGAGACGACCGAAAGCAGCAGCCAGCCGACCGCGTCGTCGATCGAGCCCGCGGCCGAGATGAGCTGGCCGAGGTTACGGTGCAGCAGGCGCATGTCCGCGGGCGTCTTGGCGATCACCGGGATCGCGGACACGCACGTCGTGACGCCGATGAACAGCGCTAGGACCACGCGGCTGGTGTGGCCGCCGGCCGCCACCGTG
>Ga0187783_10004699_pt1 | contig 10098 bp, 11 predicted proteins | sample 1015_SJ02_MP02_2_FD_132471 | JGI IMG/M metagenome (GOLD analysis project Ga0187783, IMG submission 132471) | Tropical peat soil microbial communities from peatlands in Department of Meta, Colombia - 1015_SJ02_MP02_20_MG | ecosystem: Environmental > Terrestrial > Soil > Wetlands > Peat | place... | reverse complement strand
ATGGCGCGCCACATCCTGTTGGACCAAGTTGGGGTTCCGCCGGACCATATTCACCCGATTCCGACCCATGCTGGAGACCCGGATGGCGCGGGCCAGCTATACGAAGCAGAGCTTAAACGCTTTTATGGCAAGGACCGTCTCGAAGCCGGTCACCCGCTGTTCGATCTGACGCTGATGGGTGTCGGAATTGATGGGCATACAGCTTCGTTGTTCCCCGGTGCTGTGGGCCTTAAGGAAACGCAACGGTGGGTCATCGGCGTCGACACGGCCGGACTCGCACCTTTCGTCCCGCGCGTTACTCTGACATTCCCCACGCTGGCTTGCGCCCGCGAAATGTTGTTCATCATCAGCGGTTACGAAAAACAGTCGATCGTTCGGCGCATGTTTTCTGGTGAAGATCTTCCGGCCAGCCGCGCCTATTGCGATGGCGACCTGGTGTGGCTGATCGACCGTACCGTGCTACCGGAGAAGCCTCATGTCACCTGAAGTATTTGCTATCGTGGTGATGGGCGTCTCGGGCTCGGGCAAGAGCACGATTGCAGCGATGCTCGCGGCCAGACTCGGGTGGACATATGAAGACGGCGACTGGTTTCATCCCAGAGCCAATGTCGAAAAGATGCACGCGGGTGTGCCCCTCACCGACGAGGATCGCTGGCCATGGCTGTACGCGATTGCCGCGGCCATCGATGATGCGCGGCGCTCTGCGAGCCATGTGGTGATCGCCTGCTCGGCCCTTAAGCGTGCCTACCGTGATATTCTCCGCGATGGTCGAAATGATGTGCGCTTCGTTTACCTCAAAGGGGACCAGAAACTCATTGCTCATCGGATGTCTTTGCGCGAGGGCCATTTTATGCCATCGACCCTGCTGGACAGCCAATTCGCCGCATTAGAAGAACCCGGGCACGACGAGAAGCCGATTGTGGTTTCCATCGATGCGCATCCACGCGCGGTGGTGGACACAATTCTCACCAGGCTTGGGGGCGGCGCGGTGTCGGCCGAACAGCGGCGTCCGCCCGGAGGATCGCCGCCGCACCCAATCGGGCGGGCGTCATCGTGATGGCCCCCACCTCATTCAACGCAGAAGACTTGCTTGCCGTCAGCCTGTTCTTTCGCGATGGCCTGCACATGCTCGGCTTCAGCCGATGGGACCCGAGGAGGCTTTAATGATCGGGCCAACCCTTTGGGCGCTCATGCGTGGCTTCCTCGCCGCAGCCTCGGCGGCGTGCTGGGCGGCTTCTGCGCTTGCGCAGCAGGATTCGGTTCTGACATTCCATGGTCGCCCCGACCGCACCGGCGACTTCGTGGTACCGAAGTTAACCTGGGAGCGAGCGCGTGTCCTTCATTTGGATGAAGGCTTCAACGCGCGGGTCTCCGGGCACGTGTATGCGCAGCCGCTCTACTGGCACCCGCCTGGCTCGACGTCAGGTATCGTGCTGGTGGCGACGGAAGACAACACTGTCTACGCGCTCGATGGCACAAGCGGCCGTGAAGTCTGGAAGCAATTCCTCGGCCGGCCGGTGTCCCGCTCATCGCTGTCCTGCGGCAACATCAATCCACTTGGCGTGACCGGAACCCCGGTGATCGACCCGTCCAGCCAGACGATCTATCTCGATGCAGCTTCGGACGAGCCCTCGGGGCCACGGCATCTTATCTTCGGCCTGTCCCTGCGCGACGGCAGCGTATTGCCCGAATGGCCCATTGACTTCGCGAACGCGTTGGAAGACAGGCACGAGGTTTTCACCGCTCGCGACCAGAATCAGCGTGGCGCCCTCGCGATCTTCAACCAACGGATCTACGTGCCTTTCGGCGGTCATTATGGTGATTGCGGTCGATACCACGGCTGGGTGATCGGAATTTCGCTCAAACAGCCGCACGACGTGAAGAGTTGGTCAACACGTGCCGTCGGCGGGGGTATCTGGGCACCCGGCGGAGTCAGCGTCGTCGGAACATCGCTGTTCGTCGCGACCGGTAACACCTTCGGGGCTGCGGATTGGAGTGACGGTGAAGCGGTTATCCGCCTTGATCCCGATCTGCACCGATCGAGCGATAAGAAGGATTATTTTGCACCGTCGGACTGGCTTCAACTGGACGAGCGTGACGCGGATCTCGGTGGGTCCAGTCCGGTCGCCCTTGACGCGCCTGCGTCGAATGGTAACCAGGCTCTGCTTCTTGCGCTTGGCAAAGATCGTAAGGCATATCTCCTGGATCGGAATGATCTCGGAGGGATCGGTGGGAGTCTTCGGTCCGAGACTGTTTCCGAACGTCTCATTCTCACTTCTGGCGCGGCCTATCCGGTCGGCGACGACGTCTTTGTCGCTTTTCAGGGACGCGGCGCTCGCTGTCCCGACCCCGCGCAGGGGAATGGACTCACTGTGTTGAAAATTCATGCCGGCTCACCGCCGAGCATGAGCACCGCATGGTGCGGCAGCCTGAGCGGTGCTGGATCTCCGATTGTCACGACCACTGATGGCCGCGCGGATCCAATCGTGTGGATTGTGGGAGCGGAGGGTGACGACCGGCTTCACGGTTTCCGCGGCGATACGGGCGAGCCATTGTATTCCGGGCCGACGCCGGCCATGTCAGGTTTGCGGCATTTCCAGGGACTGATTGCGACCGAGAACCGACTTTATGTTGGTGCAGATGGACGCGTCTTCGGTTTCACATTTTGAATGATCTGGCCGACCGTATTCGCCGCCGTCCGCGGTCGGCCATTAAATGTGTTACCAATTGGTACCCTCGCGTGCATGTGTGCCCGCGCTGCCCAAATCTTCCGATCGTTACCACCAGACCCCGGGGCCTAGCAACGGGCGTTGGCCTGCAGAAACCACGTGGGAGATCTCGGAACAACTTCCAACGATCGCGTTCTCAACGGTCGACCAGGAGATCTTCCACCCCATCCTGCGATGCAGCGGCACACCGGCGATAATGCATTGATTCCAGACCGGCAAGACGACCATAAAATCGTAGCAACCTGGCGCAATATTAGCGACCGTGAAACTTCTGGAGCTCCACAGCGGAACGCCCGCAATCTGATTTGGCCCCCAATGTTTTCCGCCACAAGGAGCAATATAAAACTCCTCGATCGTCCAGCCCGATTCGTTGGCCAGTACGAATTCCGCCGCGCGTGCCGCGGGTTGAAAAAACATCGCGAGCACAGCGGCACATATCAGTCTTTCAGCGCACGACTTCCACATGGTCGATCCCCGTATCCCTGACTTCATGCGAGCGCCATCGCGACTATGGGCGATTGACGTTGTCAAAACAAGACCGGATCGCTCTGCGGCGGCGAAGCGGTCCAAGTGCTCATGCTCGACGGCCGTCGGCCAGTCACGTGAAAGAACCTGAACGGACCGGCCGGTACCATCGGCCGGGAACGAATTAAGTAGACTACCATCACCATAAAGGGCCGGATCGGCAATGAGCGTTGAAGGGCAACACGAAGACCTGACCTTTTTGGGGCAAACAAAGGCCTATCCCACTGCCACATTTGAGACGACCGGTTCAATATCGGTCATAATTCCAGCGGAGGTGTGCCGCATATGCGCCAGCCGGACCTGAGCTCAAGGCTGACGATTTCAGGAGCGTCGGCCCGGTTCACCCGAGTTGCAATGTGTAAACTGAATCAGTCGCGTCCTGGCCAGTCGATCTTCGTTCATTGACGTCGGCCTCGCCCCAGGCGGCGCCCAATTTCTGCCAAAGCCGACGTTCCGGTCCGAAGATCCCTTGAGGCGACCATGCAGCAAAAGCCAGCCTCCGCGCACCCTGCCCTGGCCGGAGGCGCCTTGCCAGGGCTCGCGGCGTGGCCACTACTCAGCCTCGGGCGGCCACGAACGAGGAAGTGCCGAACATGCCGAGTTGCACGTTGCCGGAAATTGAATCGCCGCTCACGGTGCCTGAGAACTCAAGCGTCATCGGCATCGGTTGGGTAATGGATACTTTCCAGGCCACATCATTGCCGGCAACCGTTCCTTCGAAAATGTCGGTCGACTGCCCCTCTGCCGACTGGCTTCCTTCAAGGGTGTTGCCAGCGCTCCTCAGCACAAGGGTCGACTTTCGTTCGCCCATTGGCGTGTCAATCGTAAGATTCCAGGTCCCGTCTACGGTCATGACGAGCAGTCCTCCTAAGCCGTTGATTGTGCTACGCTAAAATGAAAAGCAGGTCTGGGACAGGGCCGGGTTAGAACTGTAGTCGAATCGGCGGAGAAAGCTACCACGCGCATGCAGCCAACGGACCGGTTGAGTGCAGACTTAAAATCGCTGGTTGGCAGGGAACGCGAGGCATTCTGCTCCGATCAGTATCGGTCATCGGCGTTCGTGTCATCAGCAAGCGCGCCAAGTCGTATGGACGCCCTTGACCCTGGAACGGGATCCGACGTCCCTTTTTACGCAGCGGGTCACTGACGGAAGGTCTTCACCTCGGACACGCTACCGTCCTGATACGTCAATTCGATTGACACCGAACGTGTGGTCGACGGCAGCTTCAAATAAGGCTGAAAATTCGAAGGCGTGCCGACTGGGTCCCTCTGATCGCAAGCCGGCAGCGGGAGAGTGCGATCAGGCATAGACGTGTCGATTCCGATTCGCGCTTGCCTGATGGCACAGCGATAAGACACCAGATGCGTGTAGTACAGCAGCAGCCCATTGAATTCCCGAAATGACAGCCAGCTGCCGGCGGTCATCTCCAGGATCTTACGCTGGCTTCGCTGCAAGGCCTCGGCCGGATCGAAGCGGATCGGAAAAGGACCGAGCATTTCGCCACCCTGGTCGAGATAGCGAACGTAAATAGTGGCCGGAGCCGCATCGGCATCGAGCTGAATGGAAGGATTTGGCGCACGCTTGCGGGTACGCGGATCAAGCGTATCGAGAAAGCCGGTCTCCTTGAATGGACCGGTCTCACCGAGTCGCCACGAGATGCCGGTGGTGGGTTCGACAAACGACAAGTTGATGACCCATCCCCCACTATGGCGCATGATGTCAGCTATTGGGGCGTTGACGGGTCGATCAAAAGGGGTATGAACCTCCGGTCTGAGCGGTACGACTGGCGGCAGTGCGGCGATCTGCGAGCCCGCTTTGACGGTCGCGGCATCGGCGATGCTGCCATTGAGCACCACATCGCCGACAATCTGATCGTAATAGGCCGGCGTCTGGTCATGCCCGACTGTCGCCGCCAGCTGCTTGACATCTGATTGAGTACGCTTGGCGATTTGGACCAGCGTCAGGCCGGGCGTTGCCATCTCTTGAACAAACGTGCGGGTGAAAACAGAATTCCGGTTCGGATCATCCTGCGCCAATCGGTCGAGCGCGGTTTGCTTGGCGCCTGCAGAGAACATTATGAACACTCCCTCGGTCGGTGTCATCGGCGCGAGACCTCCCTTGCCGCCGACTGCCCTGGTCCCCGATCGCTCAAACGGATTATTGCGGCAGGCGTCGAGTACCAAGATGACGGTGCGCGCACCCCGTGTCTGCAACCGTTCGACAATACGCTCCGCCGCGAAGGCCGCATCGCGCACAAGTTCCTCTTGGCCTTCTGTGGCGGCAGGCACGTCGGTAGGAAGCAGAAAATTCTCGCCGTGGACTTCGAAACCATGACCGGCGAAGAAAAAGAAGGCGGTATCGCCGGGCTGTACCGCCTGATCCAGCGCGAGGAATGCCTGGCTCATCGCGCGGTGAGATTGGTTCTCCGCAACTATGGTGGTGAAGTCTAGCTTCCTAAGGGCCACTGCCAAGGCACGGGCATCATTGATCGCCGTGCTCAGAGCTACGACGTTCTCGTAATCGTTGTTGCCCACCAGCAACGCAACACGATGTTCGGCATTGGCAGGCGCCACCAAGCCGGCAGCCGCAATACAAAAAACCAATAGTGCGCCCGCTTTGCGCATCGGTCACTCCTGGCCAAGTTGATTTCACTGACTTGCAACCGAAGACGCGCCGCGGTCGACGCGACTGTCAAACGCCAACGATCTACACGGACTGTATGCATCGGGCACGGATCGGTCGGTCCCGTCCGGCGCCGCTCAAAAACTGCCGCGCCATCCGGTACCATCGTGATTGGTCCTCAGTACGGCCTACCGACCTGGACAGCCAGTTGTCATATCCCCAGTCCGCACGGCCGGCTTGCCATTGATGAAGACATTCGCTGCTCCGCCAACCGCCAAGCCACCGCAGTCGGTCCGACCACTGACGATCGCCGCCGGACGGCCGTTGATGAAAACATTTGGTGAGCCCTCGACGAGCGCCCCCGCCCCATTTGTGGTGTCTCCCACACGTGCGGCACGCTGACCGCCGATCACGGTATCGTCACTGCCCTGCGTGACGGTGGCTGGCGTAGCGGCATGGTCGACCGACTGCTGAGCGGGCGCTGGACCGGTCGTCAAGCAGACGATGAGTTGCCCGGCGATCAAGACAATCAATACGCGCATGGTGCAGCTGACACCCATTTGTGACATGGATTGTGTGCACCACACTTCTAACCTTTCAGGATTGACTCAATCAAGACGGCTCCTCGATGATGGCCGGTGTCCCCAGGAATATGGGGCGTATCAAGACGTGGTTTGCATCACGCACGATGCACCTGAACTGGCGACGCTCGGCCGGCTCTTGGAGGCGATAGTCGAGATCCGGCCAAATCGGTCGGTTGGTCCGGCAAGAGCAAGAGTGGTCGTGATGCCACTTGCCTGATATCGGAGCGGCCGGAGTGGTATCAGGCTGGTCTGACGCATCTGTCGGAGTCAGGCCCGAGGGTTAAACCCAAAGTTCAGACCTTTCAGCACGGGTAGAGTGTTGAAGCCGGAAATCGGCTTGCCTGTCGGCATTAGATCGGCCTTGCGCACGCTTCACGCCATTCACCTTGCGGCGGAACCATTCTTGCGTTCAAATTCCCAGAGGATATCGCGACAAGGTCGCTCGACCCCGGAGGTGCTGCGTGAACGCTGCGCATGAGTCTCAAGAGCGCGAAACTGACCTTCTCTACGAAGTGCACGACGGGATTGGCCGAGTGACCTTCAATCGACCCCAAGCACGAAACGCCCTGACCTTTGCCATGTATGAGCGATTGGGGGAAATCTGCGAGGCTGCAAACAGCGATCGGAGCCTCAAGGCGCTGATTCTGACCGGTCAGGGCGACAAGGCTTTTGCCTCCGGAACCGACATCAATCAATTTCGGGCATTTACCACACCGCAGGATGCGCTGGATTACGAATCCCGGATCGACCGGATCCTGGGTGCGGTCGAGCAATGCCAAGTACCGATCATCGCCGCCATTGCCGGTGCGTGCACGGGCGGTGGAGCAGGCATCGCTGCCTGCTGCGATCTGCGAATTGCAACGACAACCGTAAAATTCGGATTCCCGATTGCCCGGACTCTGGGGAATTGTCTGTCGATGTCCAACATCAGCCGATTGACCGCGCTGATCGGTCCGGCACGGGTAAAGGACCTCATTTTCACGGCACGCCTGCTCGACGCCGAAGAAGCGACGAATTTCGGCTTGCTGAACGAGATCGTAGCGGACCGGCCGACCTTGGAGCATCGGAGCACAGAGATTGCTCGCCAAATCGCCAACAACGCGCCGCTGACGCTGCGAGTCACCAAGGAGGCGCTGCGCCGCTTGCAGCGGTGCCTGTCTCGGGAGGAGGGAGAAGATCTGATCCTCAAATGCTACATGAGTCGGGATTTTCGCGAAGGCCTTGACGCATTTCTCAGCAAGCGACCGCCGCAATGGATGGGCGAATAATTCGATGACGGATCCCTCGCAAGCTCCATGCTCCAGCCAGCCGGCGCCCGGTCCGCTTTCCGGCGTCAAGGTGCTCGATCTTACGCACGTCATGGCCGGGCCGACCTGCACGCTCATGCTGGCCGACATGGGAGCCGACGTAATCAAGATCGAGAAAAAGCCCGACGGGGACGATACGCGACGTTCGGTTCCGCCGAAGATCGGCAGCGAGGCTGCGGCCTTCCTGATGATGAACCGCAACAAGCGAGGCATGGTAATTGATCTCAAAATGGCAAGTGGTGCGGCAGTACTGCGTCGGCTTGCAAGAACCGCCGACGTCCTGGTTGAGAATTTCGCCCCACGCGCGATGGATCGATTGGGGTTGGGCTATGACGCGCTCAGAGGCGATAATCCGGGACTGATTTATTGTTCCTTATCTGGTTTTGGACGAACCGGTCCCTACAGCGACCGACGAGGCTTCGATCTGATGGCCCAGGCGATGAGCGGAATCATGAGCTTTACCGGGGATGGTCCGAACAGCCCACCGGTGAAATGCGGCGCCCCGCTGTCGGATATCACGGCAGGAATTCTTGCGGCGATGGGCATTCTTGCGGCCTATGTGCATCGACTGAGGACCGGGGAGGGACAGTGGGTCGAGACGTCCTTGTTCGAAGCGGCTCTGATCCAGACTTATTGGCAGTCTTCAATCGCGCTAGCGACCGGCCTCGCTCCCCGGGCAATCGGGTCGGCTCATCCGCTGACCGCGCCATATCAAGCATTCGAGACCTCCGATGGCTGGATCGTCGTCGGCGGCGCCAATCAGAGCAACTGGTTGCGGTTGCTGGAGGCAATCGGAATTCCCGAACTGGCCGATGATCCGCGCTTTTCCGACAATGCCGCGCGGCTCGCCAATCGCGGGAGGCTCGAGGCTGAGTTGGCGCGGTATTTCCAGGCCAGAGATTCGGCCCATTGGCTCCGGGTGCTCAGCGAACGGGGAGTACCGTGCGGTCCCGTCTACGACATGCTCGAGGCCCTCGCCGACCCGCAAGCTGCCGCCCGCGAAATGGTGGTGGAGGTGCCGCATTCAACGCTTGGGACCGTGAAGACCCTTGGCCTGCCGGTCAAGTTCTCCAAGACCCCCGGGAGAGTTCGCACCGGCGCTCCGATCTATGGCGAGCACACCCGCGAGATTCTCCGCGAATATGGGTTCAGCGACGACGAGATCGGCGTTCTCCACAGACAGGGCGCGATTGTCGCCGCGGCGGCCGGCGCGGTCCATCAATAAACCGTATTTGCGGCCGTGAAAATCCACCCAAAAATGACGTGCATGAGACTCTCGCGGCGGTGCGCGGGGTGCGATATTGCTACATCATCGATCCCGCTTGGTCTGATGTCTGCTCCTCTAGTCCTCATCTGATCGGCGCGCGCCGCACGAACCCAAATAAGCCATTCAAGGAGGAACGCATGTCCGGAGAGTCGCGAAAGCCGCTGAACGGGAGATCCCCGGGTCCGATCTTCGGCGCACCCGCGATTGTGCTCAGTCTGCTCTGCCTCATGTATTTCGTCACCTATCTGGATCGAGTCAATATCGCAACCGCGGCGACTGCCATTAAAACTGAATTTGGAATGACCAATACCCAGCTCGGCGGCGCACTCGGTGCGTTTGGATATGCCTATGCGCTACTTCAAATCGTTGGTGGCTTCATTGGCGACAAATATGGGCCTCGACGCACATTGTTCGCCTGCGCTTTGGTCTGGGCGGGGGCAACGATTGCGACCGGCATCGTCGCCGGATTTCTATCCTTGCTTGTCGTGCGCTTTGTACTCGGCCTCGGCGAAGGCGCCACCTTTCCCACCGCCACGCGGGCCATGTCGAACTGGGTCAGCCACGACATGCGTGGCTTTGCTCAGGGCCTCACCCACAGTTTTGCGCGTGGCGGCAATGCCCTGGCACCGCCTATTGTGGCGGGGCTGATGCTGCAGGTGGGTTGGCGCGACGCTTTCATCATCTTGGGGGCTATCAGCTTGATTTGGGCAGTTGTTTGGCTCTGGTACTTCCGTGACAGTCCACGGGAGCACAAAGGTGTCATCGAAGCGGATTTGGCCAGTCTTCCGCCCTACCAATCAGGTAGCGGGCCTGGCGCTCCGGCGTTACCATGGAGGCTATTGCTGATCCGCATGCTTCCGACGACGATCGTCTATTTCTGCTATGCTTGGACGCTTTGGCTGTATCTGACCTGGTTGCCATCACTGTTCCAGCAGGGATACGGACTCGATCTCAAGAAAACCGCATTCTTCTCGTTTGGCGTGCTGCTAGCCGGCGTGATCGGCGACACAGCGGGCGGAACAATCAGCGACTGGTTATTGCGGCGCACCGGCAGCTCTCTCGT